>CABEBP010000406.1_pt1 | contig 8576 bp, 7 predicted proteins | sample 3132621 | NCBI WGS metagenome assembly CABEBP01 (sample SAMEA5534346, study PRJEB31848) | metagenome | biome: tundra; feature: field; material: soil | place: USA | collected 2013-05 | depth 0.45 m | reverse complement strand
CGCCATGTCGAGCCAGGCGCCACCGATCACAGCGACCCCCGGTGTCGCTCCGTCGGTGACGGCCACCTCGCCGCGACCGAACGACAGCGTCACGGCTATCCCGCGATCGGTGGCCTGTAGCACGACAGCGCCGCGAGCCAGGCGCGCGGCACGCGCCCGGCTCGGGAAGTCGCGCACGTTGTCCGCGAGCAGCCCGGCGATCATTGTCGCCATGCCCGAGGCATCCTCGCCGCCTGGCACGACCACGACCGGCGCGGTCGCTCCTCTCGCGCCGGGCCGTGCCTCGCTCAGACCTTCCTCCACCACGGCTCTATTCCGAGGTCCTCGGCCATGATGGCCAGCGCGTTGTAAGCGGGCCCGAAGGTGATGAACCCGTGGGGGTGCTGGGTCGAGCCGGCCATGTAGAGCCGATCGATGGGGGTTCGATACTGCCCGAGCTCGGGCAGCGGACGCTGGTCGAGCATGTTGTCGAGGCTTATCTCCCCCATCATCCAGTCGCCCCTGATCATGTTGGGGAGCTTGCGTACGATGTCGTGCGGCGTGAACACCGCGCTCGCCAGGAACGCGTCGTCGGTGAGGTTCGGGGCGAACCGCCTCCATTCCTCGATGCACTTGCGCCCGTAGTATGGGCCGATCTCGTCCCAGGCGCCCTCGCCGCCGTCCGCTAGCGCGAACGGCGCGAACTGGCGAAGCAGCCCCGTCGCGCAGCCAGCGGGAGCATCCGTCGGGTCGTACAGGGAGTTGACCGCCGCGTTGGGGTGGGGGTCGGGAAGCCCGCCTGCCCGGATCGTCGCCCAATCGGCGTTGAGTTCCTCGGGCGAGCCGTAGCCGAGGTTGACCACCCACGCGCGGTTCACGTCGGGGTCGAACTCCGCCGCGGCGTACTCCGGCAGGCGGTCCATCGCCAGATGAACCGAGAACAGCGTCCAGTCCTTGTGGCGCACCTTGGTCTTCACCTTGTGCGCCAGCTCCTCGCCGACCGAGGCCGGGTCGAGGAACTCGAGGAAGGTCTGCTCGACCGACACCGTGGATGCCACGGCCTGGCGCGCGGTGATCTCGGTCCCGTCCGTCAGGCGTACGCCCACTGCGCGCCCGTCCTGCACCACGATGTGTTCCACGTCAGCGTCCGCGATCATCACCCCGCCGTGCTGGGCCAGGTCGCGCCAGAGGGCGTGGGCGAGCCGGTGCGAGCCGCCGACGCAGAGGTTCCAATTGTCGATCTTGCCGGCGAGCAACGGGAACCCTATCGCCAGTCCCTTGACGTCGTTGGTGTAGCCGCACACGGCCCCGTGGAACGCCAGATGGGCCTTCACCTTCGGGTGGGTGAAGTGCTGGTCCAAGAACCGATTGATCGTCTCCACCCGCAGCTTCACCGACAGGAATTCGCTGCCCTCCTCGACACCAAAGACCGACAGCGCCTTGGTCAGCTCCTTCACCGACATCGGCGGCTGGTACATGAGCGTGCCGAGCAGCAGGTCGATGTACCCATGAGCTTCGGCGTGCAGGCGGCGGAAAGTCTCCGCGTCGTCCTCGGAGAAGCGCGCGATCGACGCGCACGTCTTGTCGATGTCGGAGTGGATGACCAGCGCGGTGCCGTCCGTGAACACCGACGCCATCTGCACCTCGGGGCGCACGTACTCCACCCCGTGCTCCCTCAACTCGAGATCGGTCACCGGCGGGGCCATGTCGACGAAGGTGTGATAGTTGGCGTGCACGTTGTGCAGGAACCCCGGGAGCGTCAGCTCCTCGGTGCACAGTCCACCGCCCTCCTCGTGGCGGCGCTCGCACACGAGCACCTCGAGCCCGCTGCGCGCGAGGTAGGCGCCGAGGGTGAGCCCGTTGTGCCCCGCTCCTACGATCACCACGTCGTAGGTGTCACGCATCCGCTGGACCTCTCGTCGCCGCCGCAGCGGTCGTCGGTGCACCCGCCGTTGCTGCATCGCCCGCGCCGCCCGTGACGGCATACGGAGGCGCGCCGAGGGGCCATGTGGTCTCCACACCCGTGGCGTAGGCCTCGAGCAACGTCTTGACGAGCTCGGCCTGGCGCATGAGGAAGCGCATGTCGCCGCGGACCTTCACCGTCCCGTGAAGCGCCGCGTCCACCGGATCGATCACCCCCGCGGCGATCTCGTCGAACACCGCGGCCGGCCCGCTGAACCGGTAGTCGAGGACCGTGCCCTCCTCCTCCTCGCCGAGCACCTCGCGGTACCAGATGCACCTGCCGCCGTCGATGCGGACGAGGAAGTGGCGCTCCTCGCCGGCGGCGACGTACGGCGACACGCCGTCGCCTGCGATCTCGATCCGGCACGTCCAGGCGCCCTCGGGCACTCCCCGCAGCCCCGCGACGTGCGCGTTGATCGCCTCGACCACCGCGGAGTACCAGTCGGCCGTGTAGATGACGGGCATCTCAATACCCCCGGGTCGCCACGACGGGACTCGGGAGCCCGAGGTCCTCGGCGATCGCCTTGTAGGCGTTGTAACCGCAGGCGGCGTGCATGCCCCCGCCGGGGTGTGCCGAGGGGCCGCACAGGTAGAGCCCGTCGACCTCGGTGCGGTAATTGGACGCCTCGGGGAACGGGCGGTTCGCGTCCATCTGGTCGGGGGAGAACTCCCCGTTGGAGAAGTCGCCTTCGCGCATGAGGTTCTTCCGCTCCATCTGGTCGGGGGTGTAGAGCTTGTGGGCAAGGACGTTCTCAGAGGTCATGTTGGGCGCGTGCTGGCGCCATACTTCGAGGAAGCGCTCGTTGTAGGTGGCGCGCACCTCGGCCCAGTCTGCCGGTGACAGCGCGCTCGCCGGCGGCATGAAATACCAGCCCGTAGCGGCGTGGCGCCCCTTGGGGGCCTGGGAGCGGTCCCACAGGCTGTTCACCCAGGTGCCCGCAGCAGGCTTGGGCACGGTCCCACCGTAGGCGTCGCGGATGTAGCGAATCGTGTCCTCGGGGCCGTCGAAGCCGACCATGGTGTAGAAGCATCGGTCGATATCGGGATCCCAGCGCGCCGAGGCATAGGCGGGCGGCTCGTAGAGGCAGAACATCGGCGTCGCGAGGACGTGGCTCGGCCCGTAGCGGAACGCCTTCGCTCGCTTCACCCACAGCGTGCTCAGATGGTCCTCGCCCACCATGTCGAGCAGCGTCTGGCGGAGGTCCGCGTTGGAGGCCACAACCTTCGAGGCCCGGTACTCGACGCCCCGGCGATCGCGTACGCCTACCGCCCGCCCGTCCTCGACGAGGATCTTCTCCACGGAACAGCTCTCGAGGAGATCGACGCCCTCGCGGTAGCAGGCCTGGGTCATAGCCTTGGCCAGGCTGTGGGTGCCTCCGAGGGCGAGCTTCCAGTTGCCAACCGTCCACATGATGAAGCTCAGGAACGCAACACCGGTGCCTGTCTGGTCAACTGGGAAACCCCATTCCACGGTGACCCGGTACAGCAGCGCGCGCAGCTCGGGGGTGTCGAAGAGCTCATCGATCACCTGTTTGGGGGATTTCTGGATGTAGTGGTGGCCGATGTCGAGGTCGCCGAATACCGCGTCGAGCATCTCCGCCTGCAGGTCCGGTCCCCCTGTGGCCGCGCTCGGGATGTTGTAGAGACTGCCGGCGACGAGCCCTTCGAGCGCGCCCGCCCGGTGTTTCAGTTCCGCGAAGAGGTCGGCGTCCGCGCTCGAATACCTGGCGATGCTCGCGTGGGTAGCCTCTGGCTGGTCGGGACGGTGGATCACGATTGGCGGCCTGGCGTCGGCGAAGGCGATGCCTGCCTGGGCCTCGGGCATGACCGTTCGCAGGCCCAGGTCCTCCAGGCCGAAATCCTGGATCATCGGCATGACATCGAAGAACTCCATGTACTGTGCGTGCAGGTTGTGCCGGAAGCCGGCCATGACCGGTTCCTCGGTGTTCGCGCCGCCGCCCTCCTCGTGCCTACGCTCGACGACCAGGGTGCTCAGGCCAGCGCGCTGGAGGTAGGCCGCCAGGCAGAGCCCGTTGTGCCCCGCGCCGATCACAATCGCGTCGTAGGTGGTTCTGGTCACGGGCGTCGCGCCGCCGATTCGAGCTGCGGTCGGTATGGCGGGCCGGCCGTGCGCATCGACCGGCGCTCGCCTTGTCGGTGACCACCGGCGACCACCACGAAATCGAGGTGTTCTTTTTTCATGACACCTCTTCGCTCGTGGCTCCCGGACATCTGTCATCGTAGACGAGTCGGATGCAACATACAAGACAGTTTTGATGATAATGTCTCATCCATGAGTCCCATCGGGTCGACAGGAGCGGCGCTCCTGTCAATCGACCGCGAACGGCCCGCCCTCGTTCCCGGGAGCCTCGAGGAGCGCCTGATGGAGGCCGCCCTGCGCTGCGTGGCCCGCTGGGGCACGGCCAAGACGGGCCTGGCCGACGTGGCCGAGGAGGCGTGTGTCAGCAGGGCCACGGTCTACCGGGCGTTCCCGGGCGGCAAGGAGACCCTCCTGCTCATGGCGGCGGGGCTCGAGCTGAACCGGTTCTTCGACCGGCTCGGCGAGCGCCTGGCGGCGGCTCCAAGTCTCGAGGAGCTGATGGCGGCGGGGGTCACGGCCGCAGGGTGCGCACTCGTCGAGCACCCGGCCCTGATGCCGCTCATCGCGCACTTCGTTCGCACGGACGCCATGGACCGCACCGAGGAGACCCGATCGGTGCTCCGGCTGGTGACCGAGTGCGCCACGCCGCACCTCGCGCGGTTCCTCGACCCGCGCCGGGCCCGCGGCGTGGCCGAGCTTCTCGCGCGCCTCGCGGTCACCTTCGCGGTGCTCCCCTCCGACGAGGTGGACATCACTGATGAGGGATCCGTGCGCACGTTCCTCCACGACTCGATGATCCTCCCCTCGCCCGGCTACGCCCGCTAGCCGGGCCGGGCCGGGAGCTGAGCAGGCCGAGAAAGACACAGAGCGAGGCTGAGCCTGCAGAGCGAGGCTGAGCCTGCGGAGCCGGGCCCGAGTGCCGGAGATTTTCGCCTCTGTCCCGACTTTGTCGGCTCTCGCGCATCGTGAGGCGGCGAACACTCAGTCTGCACGCGGAATTACACCCGTGTAACCGTCACACCCTCGCTCCACACTGGGTCCGAAGAAATGGAAAAAGGAGCCAGATCATGAAGATGTTTGAAATCGAAGTAGAGGTGGGGGACCGATTGGAGATCGGTGGGCTCAGTGTCTTCCCGCTTACAAGTGTGGAGAAGGACGGGCCGGCATTCCTGACCGGGCCCGAAGCATTCGAAGCCGGGTTGATCGAGGTAAGTGAGCTCGACCCGCCAGAAGTGCTGTCGCTGGCGATCACCAACCTCGCCGAGGTTCCGATCCTCCTCGTCGAAGGGGAGATGCTCGTCGGCGGTGACCAGAACCGCACCATGAACGTGACCGTGCTCTGCCCACCTCATGCCAGAACCGTTGTACCGGTCTCATGCGTCGAAGCAGGTCGGTGGGGGCGAGGCGAACCATATCCGCCTCCAGCAAGCACGCACCTGGGTCGCTCCGGGCTACCAAGATCGCGAATCTGGAGGCGAGGACGGGCGACATCTCCAGTCGGCGCTCCGACCAGGGCCGCGTGTGGGAAGAGGTCAACCGCCAGTCGATGGCCCACAACATCTACTCGGAGACCTCCGCTCTCGATGACGTCCAAGAGGAGATGGAGGACCGCATCGCCGACCAACTCGACCAGATCAAGCCCCTCCCCAACCAGATCGGTGTCGTCTGCACCATCGGCGAACAGGTGGTCGGCTTGGACCTCTTCGACAAGCCCTCCACGCTGGACAAATACCTGCGGGGAATCATCGCCGGCCACGCCCTCGATGCCCCGTCGCCCATCTCGGGCACTAGTTCGATCAGCACCATCGAGCGCTTTCTCGCTCAGGTCGACGCCACCGGGCGCGACACCGGAAGAGGGGTAGGCCTCGGAGAGGAAGTCCTCCTGCACGGGGAGGTCGCAGGGATCGGCCTCTCCTATGAAAAGTGCCTGGTCCATCTGGCCGCCTTCCCAACCCCGGCATCAATCGGTGGCGACGAGTGAGAGACAGGATCCACAGTGTTCCTTTGGCCGATGGCAGGCTGACCGGCAGGCTGACCGGCAGGCTGACCGGCAGGCTGACCGGCAGGCTTGGAAATGCGAGATGAGATGATGCAGTACAACGTGTTTTACAACGCAGACTTCATCGCGTCCGACTACGCCTTCGACACCACTCGAAAGTCCGGTGAGCTCGCTGCCGCTCTCAAAGACGGTGGCGAAGCGAAGGTCGTTGACCCTGGTCCGTTCACCGAGCGCACCAAGGCAATCATCGACCGGGTCCACGACTCTGAGTACGTGAAAGCAGTGAGCACCGGCACGCCCTCCCATCTGGCCGAGTCCCAGGGGTTCGACTGGGACCCGAAGGTTCCCACCATGGCTATCGCCCACTCCACCGGGCTGGTCGCAGCCGTAGCTGATGTGCTGACTTCCACCAACCGGGTCGCTGGGTCTCTCTCGTCAGGCCTTCACCACGCTCGGGCAGGGCGGGGCTCGGGCTTCTGCACGTTCAACGGTCTGGTCGTGGCGGCAACTGACGCCCTCGATCGGGGCGCCGGGCGGGTACTCGTCTTGGATTTCGACGCCCATTGTGGCGGCGGTACCCGGTCAATGACTGCACCCGACAAGGTCGTCCAGATCGATGTCGCCACAAGCGCGTTCGACTCTTGGACGCCGGCATCAGCTGATGCGCTCTTCATGGCCGGGGTCGACAACTACATCGACACCATCATCGAGGCTCTCGAGCTGGCCGATGGGGCGGGGAACTTCGACCTGATGCTCTACAACGCGGGAATGGACCCGGCAAACAGCGGTGTGAGTAGCGCCGATCTTGAACTGCGTGAGCACATGGTGGCGGAGTGGGCCGCCAAACGGGATCAGCGGCTCGTCTATGCCCTGGCCGGTGGCTACACCGGAGGTGGTATCGAGATGGATGACCTCGTCGCTCTACATCGGCTCACCGTCGACGCGTTCTGCGACTAAGGAAGGCGTGCGGGATACAGCGCTCTGAACCGCCTCGGGCTTCCCGGGCCGGTCCATGACCCCGAGTCTGTGCATCAGAGCCATAGCCGTTGGTTGGGTGCTCGGGTCTCCAGTACCCAGGTCGTGGTTTCTTGACGTTGTGCCCGTCAACGGAATCGGGGTGCACTCAGCCTCGATGTCACAGGCATCAATTATCATGATCCTTGACACATCCAGAGGAGTCGAGGGGCCTGGCCCGATGACGCTCCGCCAACCGACCGAGAGGCACGGTGGCAATGCCAGGTTCGATGAGGAGGTCACCACCATGGTGTCGAAAGCAACTGCGTCCCTGGACGCCTGGCTCACCCAAGCCGAAGAAGTACTTCAGGAACAACGCGAGCAGTCACTGTCGCCTTCGTCGACTGGTCCGTGGAACGACGCCAACTACGAATCGATCATCACCTTGGCCACATTCGAGGGGGGTCTGGCGGAGCTACTCGATCAGCTCTGCGGACGACCCGGTCGGTGGATACTGATCGCCGAGGACACTCGGAGCACGAATCGGTTCTGGCAGGCACTGGCCTATGAGGACGGCTCACTGATCGTCGAGGTCGTGAGCAACCGGTATCTCGAGAGCACTGAACTCCTGTCATCCGCCGACGAGGAGAAGCTGGAACAACTCGGATGGGAAGCACCTGACCCCTTCTCCAGTCCGAACTGGAGAAGGGTCGAGGCGACTACCAGTCCTGCAACGGCTGAGGTGGCACAACAGGCAATTCAGACACTTCGCGAGGTCTTCAGGATGGGCGACGAAGATCGGCTGCTGCTCAAGACGTTCGCGATAGCGGATCGCGGAGACACCCCTGCGAGCGAGTGTGTCCCCGTTCCCGAATCGGTTCCCGAATCGACAGGTGTCGAACCTTCATTCAGGCCAACCACGGAGATCTGGGCGGACTACTACCGCCAGCTCTATCCCGGTCATATCCATCCTAGGAGCAGCTTCGATTCATGGAAGTACGCCACCACGGCCGTAGGTATCGCCAAGCAACTTTGGGAATCTCGCGAGCGGGCCCGGCTTCGATGGGAGTCTGAGAAGGGGGTCGATCCTGCAAGCTGGCCGGTTGCGCACCCGCCCGTCGTGCTGTGGCTCCCAATGATTGCCAATGCTGCCTGCCTCGAGTGTTCATGGATCGCCAGAGGTTCGGATGCGACCCTTGAGTCGGCCGGTCACATCGCTCGCGACCACAGCGTCGAACACGGCAGCGACCGAGACACGGTCCGCCAGCTTCGGGTGCCGATCAGCGAACGTGATGGTCCTATCGACGAGGCCCTCGAACAAACATGGGTGTGAGCGCTGAACAGCCGGTGCAATCCTGAGTGCTCCGGTGGTCACTTCAAGTGGGTGGGCGTGCATTTCGGGTTGGCACACGATCGACGGCGTTGTCCGCAGTGGAGTGCACCCGATCTCAGTGTCGGCTCTAGGAGGCTGCTGAAGTAGGGGCCACCGTCAATGGCCTGGCCTGACGAAGTGGGTCGGACTTGATCCCGGGTGGGCTGAAGGGTTTTCTTGGCGCTGAGATTTGCGAAATTGAGTGACGG
>CABEBP010000395.1_pt1 | contig 8781 bp, 7 predicted proteins | sample 3132621 | NCBI WGS metagenome assembly CABEBP01 (sample SAMEA5534346, study PRJEB31848) | metagenome | biome: tundra; feature: field; material: soil | place: USA | collected 2013-05 | depth 0.45 m | reverse complement strand
GTTGAAGTAGCGCTGGAGGTGCACGGCATCCGCTGGATCGGAAATCCGAGGGCCAAAGCCGTGCTCCTCCATGAACCGACGAACGCCTTCTGTCGGCATCAGGAACTCGCCCGCAAACACGTCAGCAAAGTGCTCACCGGGTCCGCCCCCAGGGTGCGACAGCACAAACCGCTCCCCCTGAGAATGGAACAACGCATGGGCGATCTCGTGTGCCAACGTAAAGCGACGGCGCCCAGGCGTCATCTCTAGGTTGACAAGGACCGAAAATCCAATCTCTGGATGGGAGAAGAACGCTCCGGAGATGGTCTCCGCTAGGTCCTTGCCCAGCGCGGAGCGGAACACCGTGATGCCGAGAAGTTCGGCAACTGTGTCCATGTCAGCGACCGGACCGAGCCCGAGTCGGAGGTAAGAGCGAACCTCCTCTGCCTTCCGGCGTGCATCGTCATCCGTCCGGAAGTTGCTCGACGAAACGAAGGGGCTGTCGGTCATTCCGTGCACTTCGAATTTCGCAGCTTCGGCTAGACGAGCATACGAATCGAGGAATTCGAGGAACTCTCCGATCCCCTGTCTCGCAATCGCCGATAGTTCGGTACCGGCACGGCGAAAGAGCATCTTCGCCTCATCGGCTCTCGGGCGCGCTGATTCATCGCCAACCAGCCCGGCGGGCGAGACGCGCAAAAGTCGAGCAAGAGCTGTCAGGTACTGCGGACTGAGTGGACGAGAGCCTGACTCCCAGTAGCTCACCATCGCTCGAGTAATTCCGAGCGCGGTGGCAACGTCATCTTGGGAGTAGCCGGCGACCTTTCGCGCAGCGACCAACGGGTTGGTCATGCAGGGCCTCCTTTGCGTGTCATCTGTTACGTGTTACTGATGCAAACAGGATTTATCGTCAGAGATAGCTCGATCCTTCGGGACATCCCTCCTTGACAAGTCGGCAGGTCCCGCAAGGGAAGACCAAAAGTGGAGACAAGCATGCACGTCAACGAGGCATTCAATGCGTGCAGCCAAGCAGTTACAGCTTGACCCCGCCGAACGGCAGGCCGCACGGAAGGTTCACAACGATGTCACCAGCCATCTATCGGAGGCCGGCCTCGTTGCCGGATCCTTTCTTCAAGGGGAGCTTCGCCCAAAAGACGATGCTCTCTCCGCTTCACGACGTCGACAAGGTTGTGATCCTGCGCTCCGGACTCGCTCCAATCAGGCCCGTCGACGTCATGCGTCGCATCGAGTCGGCCCTTCACGGCAGGGTTACCAGGCCACTGTGAAACGACCGGCCGACGGAAGGCAGAGCGATCCCGACCACGGTGACGTCGAGAATGGCGATCCCCGAGCCGAAGACCGCGGCGGAGATGACCCACTTCCCCGGGCCGTCCGGTAGAAGAGTTGGTCACTAGCCACAACTGCTACTGAATAGTCGAGCGCTAAGTCGCCAACTCCACGTACCGGCACAAGCCGTTGACCAGGCGTAGCTGGTCGACCGACCTGCACTTGACTGTCAACAGCTTCGGGCTCCCGACCACGATGGTCAGCGCCTGGGCCCGCGACACGGCCACATTCAGTCGGTTCCGGCTGTAGAGGAACTCCATCCCGCGAGGAATGTCCTCGAGGCTCGAGGTGGTCAGCGAGACGATGACCACCGGGGCCTCCCGGCCTTGATACTTGTCGACGGTTCCCACCAGGGCATCGGGAGGCAACATCTCCTTCAGCATCCGGACCTGGGCATTATATGGCGCCACCACCAGCACGTCCTGAGGGAGGATCGAACGCTCAGCGCCATCCCGATCAGTGAAAGCGCGACCGAGGAGTGCCTGGTAGCAATCGAGGACCTCGTGGGCCTCCTCGGGGGAGTCGACTCGATTGCCGGAATGGTCCACCGGTCTCCATCGCAGTCCCGAACCGCCGAGGCCGTCGCCACCGCTGATGGACTGTCGCTCGCAACCCGGCACGGAATGAAGGCGGCCTTCATAGACAATTTCGGAGATGAACGCGCAGATCTCCGGATGCAGCCGATAGGTTCGATCGAGAAAGATCCCGAGGTCATCGGCCAGGGTGCCCAAATCGCCGAGCATGTGACCCAACGCCGATGCGTCAGCCCCTATCGGATGGGTACCAGTTGAGGGCTGCGGCAACTGCAGCGGGTCCCCGACCAGGACCAGGTTTCGGGCCGCACCGGCGATGGCCACCGCGTTGGCCAAGGAGAACTGCCCGGCCTCATCCAGGATGAGAAAGTCGAGGCCCTGGTCGAACTCGGGACGAGCGAACATCCAGGCGGTGCCGGCCAGGACATCAACCCCGGCCGCCAGGTCAGCGGCCATCTGGTCATTATTCGCCCGCTGGGTCACCGTCGGATGATGCGAAAAGTGTTCTCCGTTGCCCTTCTGCGAGGCTTTCAGGACCACACCGGCGGCATCCGCTTGACGCCCGATCTCGTCCAGAAGATTGGTGATCACCGCATGGCTGTTCGCGGTGATGCCAACCGTCTTACCGGCCTCGATAAGGGTGATGGCCAGTCGAGCCGCGGCTCGGGTCTTCCCCGATCCGGGTGGGCCCTGCACGGCGAGGCAGCCCTGGTCGAGTTGTGACCCAACCCGCACCACCGCATCTCCGGCTGCTTCACAGGAGATCACCAGGTTGCCCGCTGCGAATGCCGGGCTGGTACGAGGCGGTCTCCGGAGCAACAGGTCCCGGGCAGCCCGATAGGGACCATCCCCGTCGATGCCGTGCTGGATCACGCTGGAGGCAATCCGTTGCAATGCTTCTTGTTGGTAGACAGTGATGAGTGGTCCCCCGGGGATCAGATTCCGAGGATGCGGAGCCGCCGAGTTGGCGCCTCGTTTCAGCTCCAAGACGCCGGCGTCGGCGTCAACCGAGACCAATGTCCCGGGACTCGCCACTTTGGCCTCGCCCGTGAACTGTGCGCGTACCGACTCGGGGTCGGCGGCAGAATCTCCCGCACGGAGCTTGAACTCTTGGGCAGGGTCGAAGCCATAGCGATGGACGATCGACTTCTTCTCGTGCCGGACCTCTCCCTGGTAGTCGAGCCCGGCGATCGACTCGGTGTCCTCGTAGAGATCATCCTCATCACAGTCCAACGCCCGGTGGAAGTACATCCACCACATCGGCTTGTCCTCCCGGCGATGCCAATCGAGAAGGTGACCGAGGAGTTCACATGCCTGTCCCGCGGTGGCGTCGGAGCCGCCAGTGGCCGCTGAGTCGAGCAGCGCTTCACGGAACGCGTCGTTTTCCGCCATCTGATCTGTCACCCCTGGTGAGGCGTCACCGGACACCGCACTGGGGCGGAGCGGAACTTCTCCGAATGTCGAGTCGAACTCGGCTCGACGAGCTTCAAGCCAGGCGCGCAGCAACCGGGTGGAATCACAGTCGACCCGGTTGTACTCCTCGATGTCATCGAGGATGTGTTGGTCGGGGTCCGCCAACCACCGTTCGTACTCGATGATCGACGAGCCGGCATCGGTGATGGCTTCGGTCCGGGCCCGCATGTAGAGAGCCTCGAGCTTCTTCAAAGAGTAGGAAGGTGTTCCGACCCGCACTCCTTGTCGCACCACCCGGAACAAGTCGACAAGCACCTTGCCCCTCAACAGGAAATCGACTTCCTCCTCACGGGTTCCGTAGCGCCCCATGAGCTTGCCGAGGGCCGTCGGCTCGTAGGGGGCGTAGTGATAGATGTGGAGGTCGGGGTGTTCGTCCAGGCGGTCCATGACAAAATCGATGAACGCCTCGAACGAGGTTTTCTCCTCCTCGGGGGTATGGGCCCAGAACGCGTGGAAGCCAAAACTCCGGTCTGGTTCCAGCCAACCCACGCCCAACAGATACTCGAGACCCCCGTCTCCGACAAAGGGATCACCTTCGATGTCGAAGAACAGATCACCAGCGGACGGATCCGGTAGTGCCGCCAACCCGAACCCGGGCTCGTTTACATTCAGCAACTCATACGGTGGTGGCGCCTCCGGGTGGGCACGGGCCTGAACCTGCAAGACGGCCTGGCGGCGGAGCTTGTCGAAGGTAGAACGGTTGATGCCCGACACCTGGTCGTCATCGCAAGCGGCCAACTCGGCCACCGTGGCAATACCGGCCCCTTCGATGAGTTTGCGGGCCTGGTCGGTGCGCAGCCCGAACACCAGAGTCAGATGGTCGTCTTCGATGCGTTGGTTGTCACACCGCGATCGCCATGAGCAGACCGCGCAATGTTCGACCGGCTCGGGATAGGCCACCACGCCGTTGGTGCAAGCATCGACGAAGCGAGCCTTGGCCGCCCGGAAGTAGGCGCCGAATTCGGCCAACCGGAGCGAGACCTTCTCCTGTCCGCCGAGCACGATATGGATGAGTTCGGGAGGGTGGCCCTGGTGGCGGGCGAGCTGTTCGGCGTATTGGCAGAGTTGGAGAACCGCGGAGGGGCGGACCTGGCGGGCGAGCTTGGTGTCCTCCGGTTCGTAGGAGTAGCTGCCGAACAGACTTGGTTCCGGGACCCTGGACAGGAAGTCGGCGTGTCCTCTCCAGATCGGGCCTTCTCCGCCGGCATCGACGAAGGTGGCCTGGTAGATCACGTCAGGTCCGTCGGCCAGCGCCTTTTCGGTGAGCTGGACCCGTGCACCGAGATCGCCGGTGCCGGGAATCTCCGTGACTCCGAAGCCGTCGGCACGGAGCCGGGTCAGGTATTCCTTCTCATGCGCATTGCCTCGCCGTTGGACGACCGTCAACTCAGGATCATCACCGGCTGGCTTGGCCAGGTTGTGGTGGGCAACCAGGAGGGACAGCTCGGTCAAATGGTCGCAGTAGAGGAAACCGACCAGGTCGGTCGGACTCAGGACCAACCGTTCGCCATCGAGGTACATACCGCTCCTCCCGGGCTTGATCATGCCAGCCACCACTGGTCCCCGCTGGCTGCCATCCAGCCACCAGCGGCCACCCGGCAAGCGCTGTCAGGCGGGGTCGATGGGGCTGTGCAACGAGAGGCCTCCATCACAGTCGAGGATGTGGCCGGTGACCCAGTCGAGCTGATGGAGGGCAAGGGCGGCCTCCGCAATGTCGGATGGTTCGCCCACACGGCCTATGGCGGTGCGGCTGGCCACGCCTTTGAGCCACCCGGTCTCGAGGGGAGCTCCCCCCAGCATGGCGGTGTTGGTGACACCCGGAGCAACCGCGTTGACCCGGATGCCGTGGGGCGCCCATTCGCGAGCCGCCACCTTCACCAGCATGTCGAGGGCGGCCTTGGAGGAGCAGTAGGCGCCCATAGTTCGATCGGCCAGGCGCGAACTGATGCTTGATGTCGCCACGATGGACCCGGGCACGTGGGCGTCAATCATCGCTCGTGCCGCGGTGCGCATGGTGAGCCATGGCCCGCGAGCGTTGATGGCCATGACTCGATCCCACTCGTCCGGCTCGAGGTCGGGGAGGCGCCCACCGTGTCCGACGCCGGCAGAGATGGTCAACTGGTCAGGTACACCGACCCTTTCGACGGTGCCGGACATGGCAGTTTCGATCTGCTCGGGATCGCGGATGTCGCACTCGATGTCGCACGGCGTAGCGATGTCCCATATCAAGACGGTGCGTCCCGCAGCCTTCTGGGCGGCGGCGATGGCGGCACCGATGCCGGACGCACCTCCGACCACCACGCTCGCATTGGTCATGGCTCGGAGCCGTCGAGAACGAATGAGCTGGGCATTGACAAATTCCTTTCGCATGCGGGGACAGCCAGAGCCGGGTCTGTGTCCCGCCGGAGGCATGTTCCCCGAGGGTCACCAGCCAGTCAACTGGGTCCACACACCTGCTCCCTGGTCCCTGCTCCCTGGTCCCTGCTCCCTGGTCCCAGCCACGAGGAGGCTTTGACCAGAACCATCCGTACACTCTTCGACAGTCACCAATCAGGAACCGGGCGTTGGGTCAGAGCGTTGGGTCAGAGTGTACATTTCGCTAGTCGCCTTCATGTACGCTTTCGGAAATGGATGTCTCTGTCAGCGAATTACGAGCGCACATGAGCGACTGGCTCAACCAGGCTCAGATGGGCCACGAAGTGATTGTCACCGATCGTGGCGTCCCCGTAGCCCGGCTGCTTGGAATCAGCGCCACCGCCACACTCGAACGCCTGACCGCAAATGGTGTCATCTCCCGACCCGAGCAGTCGGCGCGACCAGCCGCATCAGGGCAGCCCCGGCCGCGTCCCCGGCGTTCAGTGGCGGAGCTGGTCAGCGAGCAGCGTCGCTGATCCGTGGCGCTCGTCTATTTCGATGCCAGCGCCTTCGTCAAGCTGGTGGTCGAAGAGGTCGGCACCGAGCTGGCAGCCGATCTGTGGGATGGCTGCGACGCGGCGGTCTCGAGCCGGATCGCTTACCCCGAGGTGCGAGCTGCACTCGCTGCTGCTGCTCGGAATCACGACCTTGACGAGAGCGGCTTGGCGTTGGCCGAGCACATCTGGGAGCAGTACTGGGCAGCCATCCGACCGGTCGAGCTCACTCTAGCTGTCGAGCGGGGCGCGGGCCGGTTGGCGAGTCTCCATGCTCTTCGAGGCGCCGACGCCATTCACCTGGCCAGCGCCCTGGCCATCGAAGATGCCGACCTGGTGATGGCGGTGTGGGACCGAAGACTCCATGCCGGTGCCGTCGCCACCCACCTCCGCGTCGCACCAAACCAACTCGAGCGGTAACCCCACCGCCCGAGCGTCACCAGGTCCGCTGGTACGCCAGTTCCATCGAAGGACGGCGTCCAGCCGCCGCCTGCTGGCTCGACGAACGTGTCTCCGCCTCAGTCGAGGAAGCTGAACAGGGAGAGTTGGGTGGCATAGGCCACCAATCGAGGTGCGTCTGCCCTGTCGGCCCCGAAGTCCCACAGTGCCATGTCGACCGACGCGTACCCGTCGCCGGAGTGACGGGCGCGGTTGTGGGCCAACACCCATGGGGAACGGCAGTCGTCGAGCAGGTGCACGCTCAGGTCGACACTCGGAGAGAACCACTGACGATCCTGTCGGCCCACCTTCTCGCCGATGGCGCCGGGCATGGTGTCGATGAGAACGACGAGAGAAAGCGGATCAATCGTTCCGTCGGAGAGAAACGGCGGGTCGTCGAAGCGATACCAGGTTGCCGTCTCCGCCCGATCGGGCACATAGTCCTCGTCCCACCGGTGTCCCAGCGCCCGTCTCCCTTCGACCCGCCTGTCCCAGAATGGCATTGGGTCGAAGGCGTCGTCGGGTGCCGGGTCGCGGAACGACGGGCAGTCGTCCGGGGGCGGGATGTTCGCCGGAGGCGCAAGATCGGTGAAGGCGAAACCCACCCGGGTCGATCCGAACACTCCGGTGGTGAGGTGACCACGATTGGCGCCGACATTGGCAACTTCGGCCCGCAGGTGGGACATCGTCCGGCCCCGTCGAAGTTGATCGACCTCGACGGTGACATCCCCAGCCGCCACCTGGGCGATGAACGCGGCGTGCAATGTCCGTAACCGCTGGGCCGGGTCGTCGAGCGCGTCGCTCATGGCCCGCAGCGCAATGGCAGTGACGATGCCGCCCTGGGGAAGTGGGCGCAAGTTCCACGATTCGTCGATGGTCGCCTGGTAGCTGCCCACCGAGTCGGTCGGTCGGACGGACGTCGTTTCGAAGAAAGGGATCCCCACCGGCGTCATCGTCGCAGATCCCACCGCAGCGGACAAACCAGTTCCACCCGGCCGGAGTTCGTCTGGGACCCACAAGTAGGGCTGGGCGTGCTTGTCGGGGCTGACGTCGATCCGGTCGATGAGTTCGTCGAGGATGTCTTGACGACGTCCGGGCGCGGAGGTCGTCGGTGGTGGTGTTCGCTACGAGGGCAGAAAGCTTCTTCCCGATGTCGACGAGTCCGTAGCCGAGGTGGCAGGTTGGATGACCCCGCGGGTTGGCGAGGTCGGTCCGACCACCAACGCCATGCTGTTCCGCAACGCTGTCGAGGCTGCAGAACGCGCCCGCTGAAGGGCCTGTGCCAACGGGTCGGTACGGCGGTACCGCGGATCGACCTCGAACAGTGAGGGCGGACCCTTGCGGGCCCGCCCTCGACACTGTGCGGCCGGATTCTCTTCTACTGGGTAGAGAATCCCGGATAGACGTCGGTCATCAGGTTCGTGTAGGCGTTCGCACGGAAAGCCAGGCGGGCAAGCCCGATCATGTACTTCCTCATACCCTCTGGCCACTTGCCGGTGAAGAGAACCGCGAAGAAGCCGATCACCATCACGACGTAAGCGCCAATGCCGAGGACCATCAGGACGAACAACACAGGGATCACAAGGAGCCACTTGACGAAGATGAGCCCTCGGCTGAGCTTCTCCGGATAGGGGATGGAGAACGTCGCAGGATCATCGCCCGGATCAGCCGTGGTGCTCACCAACGTGAACGTCGGGTACGGCTCCCGCATGTAGAGGTAGAAGGTGCCGAGGCGCCACTGGTACCTCATCACTCCGGCCGCGAACCCGAACATCGACTCCGGATACTTGCCGGTGAACAGAATTGCCCACCAGGCGATGAACGTGATCACACCGACCACGATGCTGAGAAGGTACAGGTAGAGCGCGAGGGGAATTGCCATGATCGGATTGCCGATGACCCGCCAGCGAGCTACCGCGAGAGGTGCATTGAGATCCAGTTGGACAGGGTGAGCGACTGCAGGTGGTGGAGAAACGGATGTAGTCATGGTTACCCCCCTAGGGTTCTGGTTGCTACGGGCTGTCGCGAGCAGACGCCTCGGAAGCCGCCGGTCTGGCTCTTACGGCAACAGTGTGCCAGATTCTGGTTTGGCGCGACGGGAT
>CABEBP010000391.1_pt1 | contig 8809 bp, 3 predicted proteins | sample 3132621 | NCBI WGS metagenome assembly CABEBP01 (sample SAMEA5534346, study PRJEB31848) | metagenome | biome: tundra; feature: field; material: soil | place: USA | collected 2013-05 | depth 0.45 m | reverse complement strand
TGGCCGTCACTTTTGGCGTGTTGGTGATCCACCGCGGCCGGCTGGTGGCCGAGCGCTACGCCGGTGAGTTGGTGCACTTCGATCACCCACCCGATCCGGTGGACGCCGATACCCGCCTCCTCAGCTGGTCGATGGCCAAGTCGATGCTCCATGCAGTGGTGGGCATGCTGGTCGGTGACGGGCGGCTCGACATCGACGCTCCGGTCGACGTGCCCGAGTGGGCTGCGGCTGGAGACCCTCGGGGCGCTATCACCCTGCGCCAGATGCTGGCCATGCGCGACGGTCTCGACTTCGTCGAGGACTACGTGGACGCCGGGGTGTCGGATGTGATCGAGATGCTGTTCGGATCCGGCCAGTCCGACACCGCCCACTTCGCCGCCGATCGACAGCTGGCCGCCGCGGTCGGCTCGAAGTTCAACTACTCCTCGGGGACCTCCAACATCATCTCGAGACTGGTGGCCGGATGGGTGGGACCTGGCGAGGCGTACAGGATATTCCTGGCCGAGCGACTGTTCGGGCCGATCGGCATGACCAGCGCGGTTCCCGAGTTCGACGAAGCTGGGACCTGGTTGGCGTCGTCCTACGTCCGGGCCACGGCCCGGGACTTCGCCCGGTTCGGTCTGTTGTATCTCCGTGACGGGGTGTGGGACGGCACCCACCTACTCCCCGAAGGCTGGGTCGACTACGCCCGGACCATCGAGTCCGACGACCCCGAGAGTGGTCCCTACGGCGCCCATTGGTGGGGAATGGCCGGCGACGAGCTGGGCACGTTCCGGGCCTCGGGCTACGAGGGACAGTCGATAGTCATCTGCCCACCACGCGATCTGGTGGTGGTGCGGCTGGGCAAGACGCCGGCGTCGGACGAGGCCAAGGCGGCCGGCGAGCGGTGGCGAAGGGACGTTCTCGAGGCCTTCGCCTCGGCGTAGGTCACGTCGCCCGCCGGTCGGGTAGCCGCCGGGGCCCGGTCCACCCACTCGGCGCTCTGGCCGCTGAAACCGGGTCGGCCGCCGAAGTGACCCTCGACGCCTCTCCCAAATCAGGCACGCCCGGAGTCATCGCCTCGTTCACCTTCGGACCGGTGGCCGAGCGTGTCGACGCCCTTCCGGCCGCCGAGCGCAGACGGGCGGTGCTCGACGCGTTGACGGCCAGATTCGGGCCCAAGGCAGCATCGCCATTGGAGTTCATCGAGACGGCCTGGTGGACGGAGGAATGGACCCGCGGTTGCACCATGGCCCACCTTCCCCCCGGGATCCTCACCCGCTACGGTCCGCTCCTGCGGGAACCGATGGGGAGGGTGCACTGGGCCGGCACTGAGACCGCCACCGTCTCGCACGGCGCCATCGACGGTGCAGTCCGATCGGGCCAGCGGGCGGTGGCCGAAATTCTCGAGGCCGGCTGACACGGTTACCGTCCTCTTCGTTCGGCCTCATTGAGGCCCCGGCCCACCCATAAGGGGAAATAAGAACCGGTTCTCATTTTCTTCCTGCCAGGGACTCATTTCGAAAGGTATCGCCTAGTCGTGCGTTCTACCCCTAGCTACAACGGAGGGAACAAATTGCAAGGGCCAAGGGGGGGAGTGTCGATGCCATCTTCATCGCGCCACGAAGCGTCACTGCTAGCGGGCCATCCATCGGGGTCGGGGCTGCGGAACTATCGCCGCACCGGTCTGGCTCTCATCCTGTTTGCCGCCACCACCTTGACCCTCATGGTGACCGCTCCCGGTGGTGCCTCGGCCGACACCGCCGCCTTCTACCCCGGCACCGCCACCGCCACCGCTCAGCCGATGGCCATCAAACCAACCACCGCCGGCCTGGGCTACACCATGACCCTGGCCAACACGAGCGCCGAGTATGAGCAGGGACTGGCCAAAGCCCTTTCCCAGACCCTCAACCTGGGCGCCATCGGGACTACACTCACCAGCGCCAGCTGCGGAAAGCCCCCCTCCGTCCAAGCCAGCCAGCTCCCCCAGCCGGCCAGCGCCGAAAGCAGTCAGGGTCCTCCCTCCCAGACCCTCACCTCTGCCGGCAGCTTCAACGGCTCCGGCGCCGGCGCCGGCGTCGAACAGGCATCGGTCACCAATCAGCCGTTGGCCACGGCTATCGCCAAGGGCGGTGACATGAACGTTGCCGGTGCCTTCGACATGTCCGGTCTTCAGAGCATGGCCCAGGCCCAGGTGGTCAATGGCCAGACCCGCGCCGTCCTGGCCACCTCCGATGTGGGGGAGATCTCGTTGCTGGGCGGCGTCATCGTCCTCAAGGGTCTGCATTGGGAGGCCGCCCAGCAGACCGGAGCGGCCAACACATCGAACGCGTCGTTCTCCCTCGGGTCCATCGTCGTCAGCGGAGTTCCCTTGCCTACCGCCACCCCTGCCCAGTTGGCCGCCTCCCTCGGCATTGTGAACACGGCGCTGGCGCCGAGCGGCTTCCACATCACGCCGCCCCAGGTCATTGAGACACCTGATGCCCATGATGGCAACGGTTCCACCACCCAGGTGACCGACCTGTCGATCGGGATCGAGAATTCCGCCCTCGGTGCCGCGGTGGTCGGGAGCCAACTTCCCACCGTTCAGCCTCTCCGTACAGCCATCGACCAGGCCATCATCGGGGCCAATTGCTCAATCGGTGAACAATTGGTGATCGGCGATATCATCTTGGGCGTCCCGGCCGGCGGTGGAAGTCTCGACTTCAACTTCGGGAGTGCCACCGTCAACATCAACGCCGACCCCCCGGTCAATGCCTTCGGGAGCTTCGGCCTGGCCGGTGCCAACTCGGGACCCACCGACACCGGGAGCTCGACGGGATCCTTTGCCCCCGGAGATGCCGGTTCCTCGTCTATCGCCGGCACCCCGGGGACCGACTCGTCCGGTGGCAGTCCGACATCCTCAGCTCCTTCCTCGGGTCCCTCGGGGGCTCAATCACTCGGCGCCACCCAGGCCTCGGCCTGTCGGAGCCTCAGTGAGGCCGGGGGCTCGTGTAGCGGCGGCGGGGCGGCACTCCCCATCGGCATCGCCGCTTTGATTTTCCTCCTGGCCACCTTTGCCTGGGATCTTGTCCGACAGCGCCGACAACGCCTCACTACCGGAAAGACACTATGAGCGACGCAGCATCCCCGGGTACCTCCAAACTGCGACTGCCCGCCGGGTCGGGTGAGAAGCGGCTCCTGAAGGGCTATGGCCCATTGGCAGCTCTGTTGGCGGCATTCGCCCTGATGGCCGCCCTGGTGCCCAGCGTCTCTCCCCAACAGGTGACGGTCACCAAAACCCATGACGTGGGCACCTCCGGCGGCAATGGGGGCACCGGCGGGAGTACAGCCGCGGCCGGAGGCACGTCTGGAGGCACCGCCGGATCGGGCGGCAGCACCGGGTCGGGCGGAACGACCAGCGGAGGAAGCGCGGGACAGGTGACCGGCGGCCACTCGACCCCGTGCCCGGGCAAGACCCTCCAGGTCACTGGCGACCCCTACTCCCCTCCCTGTGTCGCCTTCGCGGGCGGTAACGGTGGTGCCACCTCGCCGGGGGTTTCCGCCTCCACCATCACCGTGTCCTACCGACAGACCAGCGACCCCGGGTTCCAACAGACCCTGGCCTCCATCGGCGGCGCCCAGTTCCTCGACACCCCGGCTGACGTCATCCGCACCGTCCAGGGGCTGGCCGACTACTTCAACAAGAACTTTCAACTCTATGGACGAAAGGTCAATATCGTCCCCTTCAACGGGCAGGGCAGCCAGACCTCTGAGCTCCTCGGCCAGGGCCAGCAGCAGGCCAACGCCGACGCCATCACCGTCGGGCAGCAGACAAAGGCCTTCGCCGAGCTCAACGGGTCGACCGAGCCGTACGACACGGCCCTGGCCCAGCAGAAGGTCATGTCCTTCGGGGCGCCGTATCTGTCGGCAGATTTCATAGCCAAGTACGACCCGTATATGTGGAGTATCGCCACCGAGGGCAACGACGTGGTAGCCGCCACCGCCGCGGTGGGATTGGCACAACTGGCCGGAAAGCCGGCCGCTTACGCCGGGGGTTCGCTGAAGAACCAGCCCCGTAAGATCGCCATCATCGCCCCGGACAACCCCTGGTATCAGTCCAGTGCCGCCATTGCAGTCAAGCAGTTCGCCGCCGCCGGACACCCGGTGGCCGATGACATCCAGTACAAGTTGGACCTCGGCACCCTGTCGAGTCAGGCCGCCACCATCATCTCCAAGCTCCAGAACGACGGGATCACCACAGTGGTCTGCGGCTGCGACCCGGTGATGCCTGTCTATCTCACCTCCCGGGCCAAAGAGCAGGGCTACATCCCCGAATGGAACGTGGCCGGAGTCGCCCTCACCGACAACGACATCGTGGGCCAGCTCTTCGACCAGACCGAATGGGCCCACGCCTTCGGGATCTCCTTCCAAGGACCGACCCTGCCGAAGAACTCGACGCTGGGGTACGCCGCCTACAAGTCGGTCCGGCCCGCCGACGAGCCGGCCAACATCGTGGACCTCATCTACGCCCAGATGTACCAGATGATGATCGGCATCCAAATGGCCGGTCCCAACCTCACCCCTCAGACCTTCGAACAGGGGGAGCGTGCCTATCCGGGCAGTCTGGCCGGCGCCTCGAATGCCGAGTTCGGCACTTGGAGTATGCCGGCCGGCCACTACTCGCCCCAGGCCGATTTCCAAGAGATCTACTGGAATCCGAGCAAGGCCTCCACCTATAACGGCAAGAAGGGCTCCTACGTCGCCATGGGTCCGCGCTACAAGATCGGGGCCGTCCCATCAGGTCCGCCACCGCTCCCCGCGGGCTTCGGCCAGTAGTTAAGAACCGGTAATCGGAACGTCACGCGTGCCCACTCTTCAGATACCCCCGTTCCTCACCAATCTGACCCCGCGTCTCCGCGGCGTCCTGCTGGTGGTGCTCGGCGCCCTGATCGTCATCTTCGTGGTGCCGGCCATCGCCCCCCACACCGCGCCGCTCGGACTCCTCATCCAAGGGGCGGAGCTCGGCGCAGTCAACGGATTGCTGGCCCTCGGGCTGGTGCTGACCTACCGGTCCACCCGGATCATCAACTTCGCCTATGGCGCCATGGGCGGCCTGGCCGGCACCGTGGGGGTGATGCTCGATCTCGGCGAGCACTGGAACTGGTTTGTGGCCCTGGCCGTCGGATTGGTCCTCGGTGCCCTGTTGGGTGCGGCGGTGGACATCTTTGTGATGCGCCGCTTCTTCAATGCCCCCCGGTTGATCGTGTTGGTGGCCACCATCGGCCTGGCCCAGGTGCTGGGTGGTATCCAACTGCTGGTCCCGGGCTGGTTGCACGGACCGCCCCTGGTCGGTGGGCTCACCACACCGCTTTCGCATGCCCACGTGAACATCCACCCGGTGCTGTTCAACGGTGACGACCTGCTCATCGCCTGCGTGGTTCCGTTGGTCCTCCTCGGGCTCGGCTGGTTTCTGCTGCGCACCGATGCCGGGGTGGCCGTTCGATCGGTGGCCGACAACTCCGAGCGGGCCCTCCTCTTAGGCATCCCGGTCAAGCGCCTCTCCACCCTGGTGTGGATCATCGCCGGGGGACTGGCCGCATTGACGGTCATGGTCAATGCGCCGTCCCAGGGACTCACCCTCTCGGCCGCCGCCGGACCCACCTTGTTGCTACCGGCCCTGGCCGCCGCGGTCATCGCCCGGATGGAGAACCTACCGGTGGCGTTCGGGGCCGGGGTGGTCCTCGGCATCGTGAACTCGGTGGTCGGGTTCAACGTGCGCCAGGAGTCGGTCACCGACGTGGTCTTTCTGGTGGTCATCCTTTTGGCCCTGCTCTTGCAACGGAAGAAGGCGGGACGGGCCAACGACGCCGGCGATTCGTGGCTCTCCACTGGAGTGCTCAAGCCCATTCCCGACGTGTTGAAGCGGCTCCCCGAGGTCATCGCCGGTCGGGCCATCATCGGGGCCATCATCGCCACCGTCCTCATCATCACCCCGTTGCTGGCCGGTCCGGGCACCACCCTCGAGTTCACCGCCGCCATCATCTTCGGGATCGTTGCCGTCTCGCTGGTGGTGTTGTCGGGCTGGTCGGGAAATATCAGCTTGGGCCAGTTCGCCTTTGCCGGGATCGGTGGCGTGATCGCCGGTGACCTCATCGAAAAAGCCAACCTCGACTTCTTCGTGTCGATCGCCTGCGCCGCGATCGGCGGCGCGTTGCTGGCCATTCTGGTGGGTCTGCCGGCATTGCGCATCCGGGGGATGTTCCTGGCCGCCACCACCTTGGCCCTGGCCGTGGCCGTCGACTCCTTCTTCCTCAATCCGTCCAACTTCTCGACAGCTATTCCCCAGGGCTTTCTACGGCCGGTGCTCTGGAAGCGCTTCGACTTGGCCAATGGGCGGACCTACTACTTCTTCTGTCTGGCCATCCTGTTGTTGGTCGTGGTGTTCGTGAAGGGCCTGCGTAAAGCTCGAGCCGGCCGGGTGTTGCTGGCCAACCGCGACAATCAGAACGCCGCCTCGGCTATGGCGGTCCCCTCCGTCCGGGTCAAGCTGGTCGGTTTCGTGTTGGCCGGCGCCATTGCCGGGATTGCCGGTGCCCTCTACGCCACCTCCCTGCGCTCGGTGGGCTTCCACACCTTCGACTCCTCCCTCAGCCTGATTGTCTTCTCCATGGCCGTCATCGGTGGTCTCGAGTCGATCAGCGGCGCGTTGCTCGGCGTAGCTCTGATCGAAATCGGCAGCGATGCGTTCCCGCAGTACCAACTGCTGATCACCGGTACCGGATTGTTGATCGTCCTGCTGATTCTGCCCGGCGGCCTCGGCGCCGGCATCCAGCGCGTGCGGGATCGCCTGCTCCGGGTGGTGGCGGAACGGCGAGGCCTGTTGGTGCCGAGCCTGGTGGCCGATCGCCGGGACGACACGGGCGATGCATCCCACGAGGCCCACGCACCAAAAGAGGACTCACTGCTGACCGCCGCCCTCACCGGTGACGCCCCGGTGGCCAACGGAAACGAAACGGGCACCGCGCTGCCACTTGATGTCCCCGACGATTTCGGCGCCCACAGCATAGGCATCCATGCCGGCCCGGCCACCACCGGGACCGATGGCTCGGCTGCTCCGATGTCCATTCCCGAGTTCAGCGGCGAGCCGACCGGCCAGTTGGAGAATGCCCTGGGCCCGGAGTTCGAACCCAAGCGTCCCCTCGCCCTCCGTTGCCGCGCGGTAGAAGTGTCCTACGGGCCCGTTCAGATCCTGTTCGGCATCGATCTCGATGTGGCCGAGGGCGAGATTGTGGCTCTGCTCGGAACCAACGGAGCCGGCAAGTCGACCCTGTTGAAAGGCATCACCGGCCTGGCCAAGGTCGGTGGGGGCTCGGTGGAGTTCGACGGGAAGATAATCACCAACAACGCCCCTGATGCCACTGCCCACCTCGGCCTTTCGCTCATGCCCGGTGGGCGTGGGGTGTTCCCCACCCTGACGGTGGATGAGAATCTCCGCCTCGGCGCCTGGTTGGTGCGCAAAGACCGAGGGGCGGCCACCGAGGCCCGCAACCGGGTCCTCGCCCTGTTCCCCATTCTCGACAGTCGTCACAACCAGCAGGCCGGGAACCTTTCCGGCGGCGAGCAGCAGATGCTGTCGTTGGCCATGGCCCTGATGGTGACCCCCAAGGTGCTGATGATTGACGAGCTGTCGCTCGGGTTGGCCCCCACCATCGTCGCCCAGCTGATGGATGTGGTGGCCATGCTGCACCAGAACGGCACCACCATCGTGGTGGTCGAACAGTCGGTGAACGTGGCGCTGGAGTTGGCCCAACGGGCCGTCTTCCTCGAGAAGGGCGAGGTCCGTTTCAGCGGTCCGACCGCTGAGCTCTTGGAACGACCCGACATCCTGCGCTCGGTCTTCATCGCCGGCGCCAGCGCAGTGACCGACGGTCAATCCGACAGCAGCGCCATTGACGCCGACCACGGAGCGGCCTCGGTGACCGCCAGTCTGGCCGCCGACCCGTCGGCAGCTCTCGGAGGCAATAGCCATGCCCGGGTGGCTCCAAACGCAGAGGCGCCGGTGGTGCTCGAGTGCCGCGGGGTGATCAAGCGCTTCGGTGGGATCACCGCGGTCAACGATGTCCACATTGAGCTGCGGGAGGGCGAGATCCTCGGGCTCATCGGCCACAACGGGGCGGGCAAGACCACCCTGTTCGACCTGATGTCGGGCTTCCTCCCCCTCGACGGAGGGCAGATCCTTCTCGGCGGGGCCAACATCGGCACCTGGCCCGCCCACATGCGGGCCACCGCCGGCCTTGGGCGCACCTTCCAAGAGGCTCGGCTCTTCCCCTCCCTCACCGTCGAAGAGACCATCGCGGTGGCATTCGAACGGCACCTCGACTCCCGCGACCTCATCGCCGCCGGCCTCCGCCTGCCGGCCTCTCTCGACTCCGAGTTCGCCGTCATCGGCAAGGTCGACGAGCTGGTCACCCTGATGGGGCTGGGCGCCTTCGCCGAGAAGTTGGTGGGTGAGCTTTCGACAGGCACCCGCCGCATCGTGGAGTTAGCCTGCGTGTTGGCCCAGGACCCTGCCGTCCTCATGCTCGATGAGCCCTCCGGTGGGGTGGCTCAGCGCGAGACCGAGGCGATGGGCCCGTTGCTGCAACGGGTGCAGCTCCACTCGGGATGCTCGATTTTGGTGGTCGAGCACGATATGCCCCTGTTGACCACCATCTGTGACCGGATGATCGCCCTGGAGCTCGGCGAGGTCATCGCCCAGGGGACCCCGACCGAGGTTCTCGACCACCCACAGGTGGTGGAGTCCTACCTGGGCACCAAGGAATCAGCTATCCAGCGATCCGGGGTCGGC
>CABEBP010000377.1_pt1 | contig 9277 bp, 9 predicted proteins | sample 3132621 | NCBI WGS metagenome assembly CABEBP01 (sample SAMEA5534346, study PRJEB31848) | metagenome | biome: tundra; feature: field; material: soil | place: USA | collected 2013-05 | depth 0.45 m | reverse complement strand
GGTCTGGCCCCCGGGGGTCCACCCGCCCTGGTTGTCGGCGACCAGCCCGGGACGGACGGTCGCTTGGCCCAGCAACTCGAAATCCCATTCGCACTGGTCGATTCGGGTGTCACGGCTGCGGGTACAAACGTCGAAGACGTGACGGTCTCGGTGAGAGCGGCTGACTTCGTTGCCCTGGTCGACGCGGCGACGGTGCCGAGTTGACGGTGGACCGATTCCTATGTCCTGGCACCAACATGGCGTGCGAGCAGGAGTGCTTGCTACCAGCTAGCACTCTATGTAGAATACTGTTATGACGAAAAGAGACGGATATCAGCGGTACCTCGATGCGGGCATCGCGTTCACCCAGATGACCCGATCGCGAGCCGAAGAACTTGTGCAAGAGCTCGTCAAGAGCGGTGAGGTGCAGGGTAAGGAAGCTCGGACCAAGGTCGAGGAGCTGATCGAACGGAGTCGTAAGAGCAGCGAATCGTTGCTATCCGTGGTGCGGGACGAAGTCGGGAACCAGCTCCACTCCATGGGTGTCAGCAACATCGAAGATCTGGCCAAGCAGGTCGCGTCCTTGTTGGGTCGTTCGTCGAAAGCGGCGTCTGGTGCTGCCCGGAAGTCCGCGGCGAAAAAGGCTCCCGCCAAGAAGGCAGCAGCCAAGAAGGCACCGGCCAAGAAGGCAGCAGCTAAGAAGGCTCCCGCCAAGAAAGCAGCAGCTAAGAAGGCACCGGCCAAGAAGGCGGCAGCCAAGAAGGCCTCCGGACCCAGGTCGCGCGCCTGACGTCAGTGGGGCGAAGGCGCCTAGACCGGGCGCTGGTGGAGCGGGGCCTGGCCGAGAGTCGGCACCAGGCGGCCACCATGATCGAGCAGAAGCTGGTGCTCGTCTCGGGTTCCGTGGCTGACAAGCCGGCGCGCCTGGTGGCATCCGCGGAACCGATCGAACTCTGTGGTCCGCCACCGCTCTACGTGAGCAGAGGTGGCGAAAAGCTTCAGGCTGCACTCCAACGTTTTGCCATCGACGTCAGGGGCGTTCGCGCCCTCGATGCTGGGGCGTCGACCGGGGGGTTCACCGACTGCCTGTTGCAGTCGGGCGCCGCGTCGGTGATCGCCCTGGATGTGGGGCGGGGCCAGCTCCACGACAAACTCCGTCAGGACAGCCGTGTCATCAGCCTGGAGCGGCACGATATCCGGGACGTCACCATAGGCAACGTCGGCGGGCGCCCGGTCGACGTCGTCACCGCCGATCTCTCCTTCATATCGTTGGCCCGGGCAATCCCCGCACTGACCGGGGAGGTGGCCGCCCCCGGAGCCGCAGTGGTGGTCCTGGTGAAGCCTCAGTTCGAAGCGGGACGGGCCGAAGCTTCGCGGGGAAAGGGCATCATCAGAGACCCGGGCATCCACCGCCGAACCCTCGGAGAGGTGGCACGCGCGCTCTCGGGCTCCGGAGCAGCCATCATGGGGGCCATGCCTTCGCCAATTACCGGACAGGCCGGCAACATCGAATTCCTGCTCCACGCCGTCGCCAACCCGCCGGCGGGGACCCGCACCGAGCGACCCGACCTGGATGTCGAGTCCATGTTGGACGCCGCCGTGGAGGCAGCTCACCAGCCGGGTCAATTGGGAAACCTCACGTGACCCTGGTGGCGTTCTACGCCCGGCCGGATCGCGCCGAAGCAGCCGGCCTCGCCCTGCGAGCTACCGAGTGGCTGGCGGAGCGAGGACATGAGGCGATCTCCGCCCAACGACCCGATGGAACGGTGTGCATCGACGGGGCGGATCTGTTGGTGAGCCTGGGTGGTGATGGCACCCTGCTCCGGGCCGTCGAATCGGCATTGACCACTGGAGTTCCGGTACTCGGGGTGAACATCGGCCGATTGGGCTTTCTCACCCCGGTCGAGCCGGCCGGCCTCGAAGTCGCTCTCGAGGCTTTTTTGGCCGGGACCCATCAGGTGGAGGAGCGCATGACCCTCCACGTCACGGTGGTTGGTCCCGATGGCGAGATCAGAGCGGAAAGGACCGCACTCAACGAGGCCACTGTCGAAAAGACGGTGCCGGGCCACACCGTGCGGATCGCCGCCGCCATCGATGGGCGACCGTTTGTGAGTTATGCCGCCGATGGTCTGTTAGTGGCTACGCCCACCGGTTCGACCGCCTATAACCTGTCCGCCCGGGGCCCGGTCCTTTCCCCCCGCCTACGGGCCATAGTGGTGACGCCGGTATCGCCCCACATGCTTTTTGATCGTCCTCTGGTCCTCGATCCGACGGAACAACTGCAGTTGGATATTCTCGAACCAAGGCCGGCGGTTCTGGTGGTGGACGGGGCCACGGTGACCTCACTCGAGCCCGGGTCATCGGTGCGCTGTCGAGAAGGCGACCGACCCGCCCGACTGGTGACCTTCGGCCACAACAACTTCTATGCCATCTTGCGGGCGAAGTTCCATCTGGCCGATCGATAGGGAGCCAACGTTGCACCGGATGCTCGAGGAACTGCGTGTCCGTAACCTCGGTGTCATCGACGACGTCACCGTGACCTTCCATCCCGGGATGACCGCCCTGACCGGGGAGACCGGGGCCGGAAAGACGCTCCTGATCGAGGCGCTCAGCCTGCTGCTGGGGGGTCGGGCCGATCCGACCATGGTGAGAGCCGGATCCGCGGATGCGACGGTGGAGGGCCGATTCGTGGCTGCCGCGGGTCCGGACCACGCTGGAGGCGGTGGTGGCGGGGGAGATGAGCCCGACGATTCCGAGATCACTCTGAGCCGGTCGGTGGTCGCCGGCGGCCGTTCAAAAGCCTGGGTCAACGGCCGGATGACCCCGATTACCGGCCTCACCGAGACCGGATCAGCCTTGGTGGAACTGCACGGCCAGCACCAACATCGCTCGCTCATCCACACCAGTGCGCAACGCCAGGCCCTCGACGGGTACGGCCAGATCGACCTGTCGAAACTTCAGCTGACCCGCTCCCGGCTCCGATCACTCACCGACGAGTCGGCCTCGCTGGGAGGCGAAGTGGCCCAGCGGGCCCGCGAGATGGATGTCCTGCGCTACCAGATCGATGAGATCGAGTCAGCCTGCATCGAAGACGATGCCGAAGACAGTCGACTCGAACTGGAAGAAGACCGGCTGGCCGCCGCCTCCGCCTATCGGGAAGCCGCGGCCGAAGCCCTGGAGGCACTGGCCGAGGCACCGGTCGGAAGCGCATTGGACCGCATGGCAGAAGCGTCGGGAGCCCTGGCCGGGCGGCCGCCGTTGGCGGCGCTCGAGGCTCGGGTCCGTGCCTCGATGGCAGACCTCTCGGATCTCTCCACTGATCTGCGGGATGTCGTCGAAACCTGGGAAGACAATCCCGAACGCCTGACGGAGATCAGGAGCCGCCGACAGCTTTTCCATGAGCTCGAACGCAAATACGGATCCACCCTCGGACAGGTCGTGGCCTTTGCCGACGAGGCCAGGCGACAGTTGTCAATGGTCGAGGTCCGGGAGGCGCGTGCTCGGGAGCTCGATGCGGAAATCGCGGTGGCCCAACAGGATATGGCGGCGGCCGATGCCCTGGTGGCGGCGGCACGACGGGCCGCGGCTCCGTCCCTGGCCGCGGAGATCCAGACCACCCTGCGCACGCTGGCCATGCCTTCAGCTCGCTTCGATGTGTCGGTGGAAGGGGACGGGCCCGCCGACCAGGTCAGCTTTCTGCTGAGTGCCAATCCCGGTGAACCTCTCCTCGCGTTGGCGAAAGTGGCGTCGGGGGGCGAGCTGGCGAGAACCATGCTGGCTGTCCGGTTGGCCCTCACCGGGGCGCCCGGAGTGCTGATCTTTGATGAAGTGGACGCCGGTATCGGAGGATCCGCTGCCACCGCGGTCGGAGCCGCCCTGTCGGCATTGGGCCAGCGATCCCAGGTCCTGGTGGTCACCCACCTGGCCCAGGTGGCGGCCCAGGCCGATCACCAGTTGGCAGTCCTCAAGTCAGAACAAGCGGGTCGCACCGTCTCGGAGGTTTCAGTGTTGGGAGCCGAGGATCGGGTGGTGGAATTGAGTCGCATGCTGTCGGGGAGCCCCAATAGCGAAACGGCCCGGATCCACGCCCGCGAACTTCTTTCCGGTGCGGCCAATGCCGGCGCCACCACCCGGCGCTGAGTGATGTCAGCCCGGGGGGTCCGCCTGACCACCACCGCGATTCCGCTAACCTCGGCGAGTGCCCGACCCGCAAGGCCCGACGGAATATTCCCGAGACGATGCCACGGACGCACTACCTCTCGAAACAGCTGAGGACGTAGATCGGTTGGACTTCTCGAGAACCGGCGAGTACCTGAGGCCCGGGGCGCACCGTGGTAACGGCACCAAGTTCATCTTCTTCACCGGCGGGGTGTCCTCGTCGCTGGGCAAGGGGCTCACCGCCTCGTCGTTGGGGCGATTGCTCAAATGCCGGGGGCTTCGGGTCACCATGTGCAAACTCGACCCGTATATCAACGTCGACCCGGGCACCATGAACCCGTTCGAGCATGGCGAGGTCTTCGTCACCGAAGACGGTGGTGAAACCGACCTGGACCTCGGCCACTACGAACGGTTCATCGACGAGAACCTCCACAAGGACTCGAACGCCACCACCGGACGCATCTACTCGTCGGTGATTGCCAAGGAGCGACGCGGCGACTACCTGGGCCGGACGGTTCAGGTCATCCCGCACGTCACCGACGAGATCAAGGAACGGATCAAGCGCCTGGGCACTGACGATGTCGACGTGGTGATCGTGGAAGTGGGCGGTACCGTCGGCGACATCGAGATCGTCCCGTTCCTCGAGGCCATCCGGCAATTCCGGCGGGACGTGGGACGCGAGAATGTCTGTTACGTCCACCTGACCCTGGTGCCATACCTGGGTCCGTCGGGAGAGCAGAAGACCAAACCCACCCAACACTCGGTCACCGAGCTGCGCAGCCGGGGCATCCAACCCGACGTGATCGTCTGTCGTTCCGACCGGATGATCTCCGACGATCTGAAACGAAAGATCTCGCTGCTCTGCGACGTGCCCATCGAAGCCGTGGTGTCAGCCGTCGATGCCGACAACATCTACCAGATACCCCTGGTGTTGCACGAGGAGGGTCTCGACCGGTACATCCTCCGCCTACTGCGCTTCGATGAGCTCACCCATCCCATCGACCTGTCGGGGTGGGAGCGCCTGGTCGACCGGGTGGAGGCGGCGACCCGTCCGGTTCGTATCGGGATCATCGGCAAGTACATCGACCTCCCCGATGCCTATCTCTCCGTGGTGGAGGCATTGCGGCACGCCGGTTTCCACCATGGCGCCAAAGTCGAGATCAACTGGATCCAGGCCGCCAATGTGCCCGATCTGTTGCACAATGATGGTCTTCGCGACTTTGACGGGTTGGTCATTCCCGGTGGGTTCGGAGAGCGAGGTGTGGAAGGGAAGATCGCCGCCGCCGGGTACGCCCGGGAGCACGAGATCCCGCTCCTGGGGTTGTGCCTCGGCCTGCAGGTGATGGTGATCGAGGCGGCGCGGACCATGGCCAACCTCGAAGGGGCCAACTCGCGCGAGTTCGACCCCATCACCCGTTACCCGGTCATCGACCTGATGGACGACCAGAATGACATCGTGGACATGGGCGGCACCATGCGACTCGGTTCCTACGGGGCCCGTCTCCTCCCAGGTTCGCAAGTAGCCCGCGCCTACGGCACCGAGGTGGTGTCCGAACGCCACCGCCACCGCTACGAGGTCAATCCCCGCTATCGGTCGCGACTCGAAGCCGCTGGCTTGGTCTGTTCGGGCACATCGCCGGATGGGCGCCTGGTCGAGTTCATCGAACTCCCCGGTCATCCCTTCTGGGTGGGTACCCAGGCCCACCCAGAATTCAAGAGCCGCCCCGATCAGCCTCACCCGCTCTTTCGTGAACTGGTGGGCGCATCCCTGGTCCGAGCCGAAGGGCGCGACCCGCGCCTGATCGACATCAGCTGACACCGGTGGAGTCCAAGGAGGCAGGCGAGGTAACCGGATTCCGACAGACCGGCGAGACCCTGATCCACCGGGGCTGGTTCATCACCGTGGCCAAAGCGGAGTTTGTCGACCCGGACGGGAGGCAGTTCGACCGGGACATCGTGCGCCATCCGGGGGCGGTGGCCATTGTCCCGATGACCGATGACGGGGCGGTTCTGCTGGTTCACCAATATCGGGCGGCGGTGGACCGGTGGCTCTTCGAAATCCCCGCCGGGACATGTGATGTGGTGGGCGAGCCACCCGAGACCACCGCCCGGAGGGAATTGGCCGAGGAGATGGGTCAGGACGCGGCTGAGTTGAAGGAGCTCACCCGATGTCTCAACACCCCGGGGTTCTGCGACGAGGTCACCACCATCTACATGGCCACCGGTCTCTCTGGGGTCGCTGACAACCGCCAAGGGGTCGAAGAGCGTTTCATGACCGTGGAGAAGATCCCACTGCATCGGTTCGATGGCTTGGTGGATGACGGGACCATTGTGGACGCCGCCACCATTTTGGGGGTGGGCCTGTCCCGCCGACACCTCACCACCCATCGATGAGTACGCCACTGTCGAACGGGGCCGAGGAGTACCTCTCGTGGCTGGCGGTGGAGCGGGGCCGGGCGCACAACACCCTGGTGTCCTATCGGCGCGACCTTCACGGATGGGAGGAGTGGGGGAGGACGGAGGGGGTCGACCCTCTGGTGGCAGGTCCGGGTGACCTCGAACGCTATCTGTCGACCCTGCGGGCGAATGGTCGCAATCCTGCCTCCATGGCCCGGACCATCACCGCCCTCAGGGGCCTCTATCGCTTCCTGGTCGACGAAGGCTCACTGAGGATCGATCCCACCATCGACCTGGCATCGCCCCGGCTTCCTCAGCGTCTCCCGAAGGCTCTCGATGAGGATCAGACACTCCGGCTGCTCGACTCGGTGGTGGGCAGCGAGCCATTCGACCTCCGCGACCGGGCTCTTCTCGAGCTCCTCTACGGCACCGGCGCCCGCATCTCTGAGGTCATCGGGTTGTCTCTCCTCGATGTCCAGAACGACGATGGGCTGTTGCGGGTGTTCGGCAAAGGCTCGAAAGAGCGCATGGTGCCCCTGGGCCGGGTGGCCCGCAGTGCCCTCGACAATTGGCTTTCCCCTGGCGGGCGGCCCTTGGTCGTCCCCGTGCGATGGGCCAGCCGAAGCGATTCCGAGGCGGTGTTCCTCAACACCCGAGGCGGTCGCCTCAGCCGGCAGGGAGCATGGGCCATCCTCAAACGGCGGGCCGCGCCGGTCGGATTGTCGGCTCGGGTGAGTCCTCACGTTCTCCGGCATTCGTGCGCCAGTCACATGTTGGCGCACGGTGCCGATATCCGGATTGTCCAGGAGTTGCTGGGGCACGTGTCGATCTCCACCACCCAGATGTACACAAAGCTCAGCTCCGAGCACCTCCGGGCATCATATGAACGCGCTCACCCGCGAGCCGGAACGCACCAGGCCAGGTAGGATCTGTCTCGTGCCCGGTGAAGCCCCGACTGTCGACTACCGCCATCTTCTCGAGGAAGAACGGCAGCAACTGCTCTCTCAGCTGTCCGAACTCGGGTTCGGAGATGGCGGGAAGGGCCTCTCCTACGACCCCAACTTCGCGGATTCGAGCCAGGTGACTGCCGAACGGAGTGAGGCCGAGGTGCTGGCCACCCAACTTCAGGAATCACTCGATGACGTGGCGCACGCCTTGGACAAGCTGGCGGATGGTAGTTACGGAATCTGCGAAGAGTGCAAAATGGCCATTGACCCGGCTCGCCTGGATGCGATGCCGGCCACTCGGTTCTGCATCAACGACGCCAACCGGCTCTGAGCAGAGGCGGATCAGGCATGGGGTTCGGCGGGGGCTACGGGAGAAGGTCGGGCCCGGTAGGGGGCAACCGTCGCCCGCCCCGTCGGTTTGCCGGCAACGAGCGCACCGCCATCATCGTGGTGGTGGCGATAGCCATTGTCGCCATCCTGTTGCGAACCCACCGCCTTAGCCAGATCGAAGTTATCTACTTTCTGGTATTGATCCCGTCGATCATTCTCCACGAGATCTCCCACGGGGTGGTCGCCCTCGCCTTCGGAGACGACACCGCCAAACGGATGGGCCGACTGAACCTCAATCCGCTCCGTCACGTCGACCCGATCGGGACCCTGTTGGTGCCCGCCGTCCTCTCCCTCTCGGGCCTCGGGGCCTTCGGATGGGCCAAACCGGTCCCCGTGAGTACCAACCGGCTCCGGAGCCCGCGCAACCACACGGTGCTGGTCTCCTTGGTGGGCCCACTGACCAACATCGCCCTGGCTGCTCTGTTCGGCCTCGCCTTCGTCCTTACGACGCCGCTGGACGTCCGCCAGACGGTGGCCCAGGTTGGAGGTCTTGGCCAGTACTCCACCGGCCAGTTCATTCCGCCGACCCTCCTCGGACAGATCCTTCTCATTGGAGGCATCGCCAACATCGTGCTGGCCATCTTCAACCTCATCCCGTGCCCACCGCTCGATGGTGCTTCGGTGCTCGAGCGGTTCATTCCGGTGAGGTTGCTTCCTGAGTACTACCGGCTCCAACCGGTACTGATGTTTCTGCCTTTCATACTCATCCTGTTGTTTCGCAACGAGTGGAGTCAGCTCATCGGCCACCTCATCAACTGGTGGTCGAGCCTGTTGGTCTGACGACCTGAGGGGGGCATCGTTCGATACCCCGTGGCTCAGTGGCGGCTGAGCAGCCCGATGGCGTCGGCGGCGCGCTGATAGGTCACCGAGGCGATGGCGCCGGCCTTCTCCGACCCGTGGGCCAGCAATGAGGTGACCTCCCCCGGATCGGAGGCCAGCTCCGCCCGCCGCACCCGGAGGGGACGGAGCAGTTCGACGAGGGCCTCGCCAACGTCACGTTTCAAATCTCCATACCGTTGATATGCCTCCGCCACATCGGTAGAGGTCCGATCGGTGGCCACAGCCAGGAGTTCCAATAGATTGGCGAGCCCGGGCTTGGCTTCCGGATCGAATCGGACCTCGCCGTCCGTGTCGGTAACCGCCTTCTTGATTTTCCGCTCTATCTCCTCTGGCGGGTCGAGGATCAGCACGGTACCGAGAGGAGAGCTCACTGATTTGGACATCTTGCGGGTGGGGTGCTGGAGGTCCATCACCCGAGCCCCCACCGAGGGGAAGGCCGCTTCCGGCACCACGAAGGTGTCGCCATACCGACTGTTGAATCGGATTGCCACCTCACGGGTGAGCTCGACATGTTGGCGTTGATCGTTTCCGACCGGCACCCGATCGGTGTCGTAGAGGAGGATGTC
>CABEBP010000374.1_pt1 | contig 9320 bp, 8 predicted proteins | sample 3132621 | NCBI WGS metagenome assembly CABEBP01 (sample SAMEA5534346, study PRJEB31848) | metagenome | biome: tundra; feature: field; material: soil | place: USA | collected 2013-05 | depth 0.45 m | reverse complement strand
CGGGTCCCCCACCAACAGGTCGACCTCGGCCGGGCGCAAGAAACGCTCATCGATGACCACGTACTTCTCCCAGTCGAGATCGACTGCGGAGAAGGCCAGATCCACCAGCTCTTTGACCGAATGGGTCTCTCCGGTGGCCACCACGTAGTCATCGGGCTGATCTTGTTGGAGCATCATCCACATGGCCCGCACGTAGTCGGCGGCGAATCCCCAGTCACGCTGCGCATCGAGATTGCCAAGAGCCAGCTTGTCATCGAGGCCGGCTTTGATCCGGGCCACGCCGTGGGTCACCTTGCGGGTGACGAATTCGAGACCACGACGGGGGGACTCGTGATTGAAGAGAATCCCCGAAGAGGCGTGAAGGTCATAACTCTCGCGGTAGTTGACGGTGATCCAGTGTCCGTACACCTTGGCCACCCCGTAGGGGCTGCGGGGGTAGAACGGGGTCTCCTCCCGCTGGGGGACCTCTTGGACCTTGCCGAACATCTCCGACGAGCTGGCCTGATAAAAGCGGATTTCGGGATCGACCGTCCGGATGGCGTCGAGTACCCGGGTCACACCCAGTGCTGTGGTCTCACCGGTCAGCATCGGCTGGCTCCACGATGTCTGCACAAAGGACTGGGCGGCCAGGTTGTACACCTCACTGGGACGATGGTCCCGGAGGATATTGAACATCGACACCTCGTCGATGAGATCGCCGGCCACCAACGTCATGCGATCTTGGATGTGGGCGATCCGTTCGAAGTTGACGGTGCTGGATCGACGCACCATGCCGAACACCTCATAGCCCTGGTCGAGAAGAAACTCGGCCAGGTATGACCCGTCCTGACCGGTGACGCCGGTGATCAGTGCTCGTTTGGCCATGCTGGGCTCCTCCTCAGGGTCCAGTGCTTTCGGTGCCCGAATCGGGGGGAACCTGCCACACCGGCGGTCGCTTCTCCATAAATGCCGAGATACCCTCCGATGCTTCCGCCGTCTGACTGGTCACAGTCAGCATGGCGTGCAAGTGAGCCAATGCCTCGGAGGCGGCCGAATCCCACACAGCGTAGAACGATTCGCGCCCCAACCTCATCACCCCGGGAGGTTTCGACGCCAACGTCGCCGCCAACTCGGCTACGGCCCCGTCCAGTTGGGCGTGAGGAACCACCCGGGTGACAAAGCCGATCCGATCGGCCTCAGCTGCTCCCACCACCCGACTGGTGAGCATCATCTCCAGGGCCTTCTTCGGGGGCATCGAGCGCATCATCGGCACGGTGACCATAAAAGGCCAGAGCCCGACATTGAGCTCGGGGGCGCCGAACCGAGCTTCTTCCGAGGCGATCACCAGGTCGCAGGCCAGCGCCAACCCGAACCCGCCGGCCATGGCCCAACCCTGTACCCGGGCGATGGTCGGCTTCCCCAGATGCCACATCTCTTCGAACAGGGCGGCCAGCCATCCACGGGCCGCATGCTGATCGAAGAAGGCGTCGGTGCCACCTCCGGCGTCGTGGGGGGCCATCCCCGAAAGGTCGGCACCGGCACAGAAGGCCTTGTCACCGCTTCCGGCCAGCACCACCACCCGCACACCGGGGTCGACCTTGGCCCGGGCCAGATGCTGGCGGAGACCACTGATGATCTCCCAGGTCATGGCGTTGCGGCGTTCGGGGCGATTGATTGTCAACGTGAGTACGGATCCCTGTTGGCTCGCCACCAGCTCAGAGGTTGATCCCGAAATGGGCTGTACCGCGTCGGGTGGAATCACAGGGTCCTCGGGCACGGCGCGACGGTAGCCGCTTCCCGTGCCGATGTCCCGTTTCGCTACCGGTTTGGGCTTTCGCCCCGGAGTCGGCACTACCGTGGCCCCATTCCGACCGCAGCTCTGCTCTCATTCCGCCTCGGAGGATCCGATGGGGTGGCCATCGAAGCGGCCAAATGGGGGGATGCGCTCAGGTCGCTGGGGTTCTCCATCGTCACAGTGGCCGGAGACGGGCCGGTCGACCACTGTCTCCCGGGCTTGGCCATCGGTGCCGGCGAACCTCCCACCTTCGACGAGGTGGAATCTGCCCTCCGTGGTGCCGATGTGGTGGTGGTGGAAAACCTGTGCTCGTTGCCCCTCAATCCCGGCGCAGCCGACGTGGTGGCCAGGGTGCTGGCCAACCGGCCGGCGGTGATGCATCATCACGACCTTCCCTGGCAGCGACCACAGTTCGCCGGTCACGGTCCGCCGCCCGACGATCGGCGGTGGACCCACATCACCATCAACGAGCTCAGCCGGAACGAACTGACCGATCGGGGCATCGAGGCGACCACCATCTACAACTCGTTTGACCCGGTCACGCTCGACGGCGGACACAACGAGGGACAACGCCGGAAGGTGCGGAATTCACTCGGAATCGGCGATCATGACCGGTTGGTGCTACAGCCCACCCGGGCCTTGCCCAGGAAGAACATCGGGGGCGGGCTGGCCGTCGCCGAGACGCTGGGAGCGACCTACTGGTTGCTCGGGCCCCCCGAAGATGGGTACGGACCAGAGCTCGAGCGGTTGGTAGCCGCGGCGTCGTGCCCGGTCATCTTCGGGTGGCCCGGGAACGTCCCCCACGGAGGAGTCGATGCCGCCTACGCCGCCTGTGACGTGGTGGCACTCCCGTCCACCTGGGAGGGTTTCGGGAACCCGTCGGTCGAATCAGCCATCCATCGGCGCCCCCTGGCCATCGGGCCCTACCCGGTCGCTACCGAACTGGCGGCATTCGGATTCCACTGGTTCGCCCTCGATTCCATCCCCAACCTCGGAGCCTGGCTCGACTCCCCCGATGATGCCCTTCTCGACCACAACCAAGAGGTGGCGGCGGACCACTTCTCCCTTGCCGACCTGCCCGATCGGATCAGCCGGGTGTTACCCGACCGGTAACCCCTTGGTCCGAACACCGAGCACCGAGCTTGCCTCGAGGCGTTCCGGGCGTTCAATGAGCCAAATCCGGCCCCGACTACGATGGCCGCAATGACTGGAGCGACGACTCCCGACTGGGACAAACCCGGGAGCGACGAGCCAGATGGCCCGGTACCGGCGAGTCGGCGGCTCACCGCGGAGGAACGCCGGAGACAACTCTTCGACGTTGCTCTCTCCCTTTTCGCTGAACGCGGGTATGCCGCCGCCACCATGGACGACATCGCCGAAGCCGCCGGGGTGACCAAACCCCTCGTCTACCAGCACTTCGACTCCAAGCGGGCGCTCTATCTCGAGCTGATGGACGTGTTCTCCCACGCACTTGCGAATCGGATTGGCGCGGCTACGGCGGGCGCCGAAGGGCCCCGCCAGCAGGTCGAAGTGGGGATGGCCGCCTATTTCGAAATGATGGTCGACAACGAACAAGCCTTCCGGCTCATCTATGGACGGGATGCGCCTGACGATCCCGAACTGGGCGAGGCACTCCGACGGGTCGAAGACACCCTTGCCCAGGCCATCGACCCGTTGATCGATGCCGGGCTCGATCCGGAGCATCGACTGCTGCTCGCCTATTCGGTGGTGGGAATGGTCGAGGGCGCCAGCCGCCGCTGGCTCGACGGGCAGGCAGACCGTCCCGCCGCCACCTCGGAAGACGGGGGAGGTGCAGGCCGCCGAGCCCGTAGCACCGAAGAGGCCTCGCTTTTGGCCACTCGGGTGGCCGATCTGGCCTGGGCCGGACTTCGACAGGTCCACCGGGTTTGATCCCGATCACCTCGACCACCCGCGCCGGCCCGCCAGACCTCCTCTCACGAAGTCCCGTCAGTCTTGTTTGACGGCTGCCTCCACCACGGGCAGATGGGTGGTCTGCACAACACCTCCACCCTCATCGGCGGTGATGGCAAAGGCCTGGACCTTTACCCCGGCGTCAAAAGTGAATGCGCTGACGCCCAGTTCGGCTGCGCTGTGGACTGAAAGCCGACCAAACCAGTAAACTACGTGGGTCAGAGTCACCAATGTGATTTCGCCCGGCTCAAGGAGAGTCAGTTGCCCGCCATCCGATCAGTAGTGTCGTTCCCCAATCCGGTCAACGAGTACGCCGCCCGGACGGTTGCCGCTGGCGTGGTGGTCCTATGTATCCTGGCCATCGCCTTCCGTCAGCCCTGGCTACTCATCCCGCTGGCCTACGGGTTTTGGGCCCGGGTCCTCACCGGCCCGACACTCAGTCCGCTCGGTCAGTTCGCCACCCGAGTGATCGCGCCTCGTCTGCCCGGTGAGCCCCGCTTGGTCGCCGGACCACCTAAGCGGTTCGCCCAGGCCGTCGGCGTCGCCTTCTCGTCGACCGCCCTCATTCTCTGGTTCGGGTTCGGACTGTCCACTGCCACCTGGATAGTGGTCGGTTCACTGGCGGTTGCCGCCTTCCTCGAGTCCGCCCTCGGTCTCTGCCTCGGGTGCAAGGCTTTCGGCATCCTGATGAAGCTCGGGGCAATCCCTGACGACGTCTGCGAGGCGTGTGCCGACATCTCCCTGCGTCACCCCGAACTGGCCCGGTCGACCCCAGGTTGATTGCGAGCTGGCCGCCGAACGACCAGGGTTCAGCGCAACCGGGGAAGTAGCTCCGCGCACAAACCGGCCAACTCGTGGGCGCAAGCCACATAGACGTGGTCCTCGCCACCGGCCGGGTCTTCGACGTCTTCCCAGGACTCGATGACCACTTCGGCAAGGGCCAGACGGGACACCCGATCCTGCAGCGGCTCTGGACCGTCCTCCAGGTCCCGGCACAGCCGTATGATCGACGCCGTTTTGGCGGCGGCCTCGGGATGGCGGCGGCGGATGTAGTTCACGTGCTCACCGGCCATGGCGATGATCAGGTCGGCATTCTCCACATCCCCGTCGGTCAGCTGATGGCTCCGGTGACCGTCGGCGCTCATCTCCACCGACCCGAGAGCATCACGGGTACGACGGCTCATGGGCTGGCCTTCGACCACGTGGGTGCCGGCCGTGACCATGTGGACAGGGGCTGACGTGAGCATGGCGCCGGCCATCACCGACCGGGCCGCATTGCCGGTGCACAGCGTCAGCACGTGCGGACGTTCATCTGCCATCGTCGTGCCGGGGTTCGTCCGGGTCTCCATCGGGCTCACGATACCGTTCGGCGGAGATTCCACCGATCGGTGAACACCTTGGATCGGTGAATCAAATTTCGGGTGTGGCCTTGACGGATCGGGACGAAATGGATCTGCTCGGCCCTGTCCCCGATCTCAATTTTCGCTCCCTATCGTTGTAGATAGGAGACGCCAGAGGACCTATGGCTGGCTTATGGCCCAAGGTTAAGTCTCGCCGGCAGCAGCGGAATCAAAGGGATGCCGCAACGATTCGCAGCACGGCCATGCCCCTCTCCCCGCATGGCCGCCGAACTCCCCTAGTTGATGTGGATGCCGGAGATGGCCCGGGCGATGATCAGCCGTTGGATCTCGCTCGTGCCTTCGAAGATCGTGTAGATCTTCGAGTCACGGTGCCAGCGCTCCACCGGGTGCTCACGGATGTAGCCGTAGCCGCCCATGATCTGGATGGCCTCTTCGGTGACGTACACCGCCGTCTCGCCGGCGTAGAGCTTGGACATGGATCCTTCACCGGCGGTGAATTCCTTGCCGTTGCTACCCATCCATGCGGCCCGCCACACCAACAACCGCGACGCGTCGATCCGCGTCTTCATGTCCGCTAATTTGAAGGCAATAGCCTGATTTTCGATGATGGCCCGACCGAATGCCTTGCGCTCCTTGGCGTACTCGAGCGAATACTCGTAGGCGGCCCTGGCAATGCCGAGAGCCTGGGCTCCCACCGTCGGACGGGAGGATTCGAACGTCTTCATGGCCGCCTGGCCAGTTGATCTTTTCCCCTCACGGGCACCAGCCAACTTCTCGTCGAGCTTGTCCTTGCCGCCGAGGAGGCAATTCCCAGGGACCCTCACATCATCGAGGACCACTTCGGCGGTGTGCGACGCCCGGATGCCCATCTTCTGGAACTTCTGGCCCTGGGACAGCCCCGGTGTCTTCGGCGGGACGATGAAGCTGGCCTGACCCCTCGACCCGAGTTCGGGCACAACCGAGGCCACCACCACGTGAATGTCGGCGATCCCACCATTGGTGATCCACGTCTTGGTGCCGTTGATCACCCACTCGTCCTTGGCCTCGTCATAGACGGCCCGAGTGCGCAACGACGACACGTCTGACCCGGCATCGGGCTCGGACACCGCGAATGCCGCCATCTGAATTTTTTCGGGGGTACCGAAACATTGGGGCCCCCACTCCATCATCTGCTCGGGCGTGCCGTTGGCGGCGATCCCGGCCAAACCGAGGATGCTCCCGAAGATGGCTAGTCCGATGCCGGCGTCACCCCACGCCATCTCTTCATTGGCGATAGGCAGCAACAGGCCCGATGGATCGAGGAAGCACTGGGTGATGAAATCGAATGAGTAAAGCCCTATCTTGGCCGCCTCTTCGATGATGGGCCACGGGGTCTCTTCCCGCTCATCCCATTCGTGGCCGGCCGGCCGAACCACCGTCTCGGCGAAGTCATGCACCCATTTTTGGATCTGGAGTTGGTCCTCATTGAGTTCCATCGAGAAATCGGACATCTGGCTTTGCTCCGTTCCGGCCCAGGGCCTGGCAACTCTGTAGATCGTACTTGTCGATTCCGACGTACATGGGGATTGCGAAGACGATGACACCGGGGGTCTACCGGCCCAGCGGTCCGGTGGCCACATCGTTGGTTACTCTATGGTAACCAACTGTGGCCGTTGCCGCCACCCTTCTGCGTTATCCCTGGTCAGCGGGGCTTTAGCTGACAGCATTCCTCGCTACGGGCGGCGGATCCGGGTACCCTCGGGGCCGTCCTCGACCACCCATCCGAGTGCCATCAACTCATCGCGCAACTGGTCGGCCAGCGACCAGTCCCGATGTTCGCGAGCCTCATCGCGCCGGCCGACCAGGTCGGCACTGACGGGGTCGATCTCGGTGTTCACCTCGCCGCGGAGTGGCAATCCCAACGCCGCTGCCAGCAATCCCACCGTGCCGGCCGCACGGCCGGCGGCGGCTTCATCGCCATCATCGGCGGAGGCGTTGGCCTGGCGGACCAGATCGAAGATGCCGGCCAGAGCGCCCGGGGTGTCGAGGTCGTCGTCCATCCTGGCCCGAAACCGGGACACCGCCTCAGCGTCGAACGAACCGGCGACGGCGCCGTCGACCACCGGTCCCGATGCCAACAGATCCGGTAGTCCGAACCTCCGTGCCATCTCGTCGAGCCGCGCCAAGCCCGACTCGGCATCGGTCACCGTGTCCGGGGTGACCTCGATCGGCGATCGGTAATGCGACCGGAGCACCAGCAGCCGGTAGGCTCGGGCGTCGCTTCGTGTCAATAGGTCGTCGAGGGAGGTGAAGTTCCCGAGCGACTTGGACATCTTCTCCCCGTCGACGGTGACCCAGCCGTTGTGGACCCAGTGATGAGCGAAATCCCGACCCAGGGCGACGGCTTGGGCCCGTTCGTTCTCGTGGTGAGGGAAGATCAGGTCGATGGCCCCGCCGTGCAGGTCGAACCCGTCACCCAAGAGGTCGAGGGACATCACCACGCACTCGGTGTGCCAACCGGGACGCCCCTTGCCCCACGGCGATTCCCAGGTGGGCTCGCCGGGTTTGGCCTTCTTCCACAGTACGAAGTCGAGCGGCGAACGCTTGTCGGCGGCCGACTCCACCCGGGCACCGGCCCTCAGTGAGTCGAGCGGCTGGTGGGCCAGCAGCCCATATCCGGGGACGTCCAGCACCGACAGGTAGACGCCATCGGTGGCTTCGTAGGCGACCCCCCGATTCATCAACTCGGCGATCAGTTCGACCATGCGGTCGACATAGGCGGTGGCGTGGGGCGCCTCATCCGGCCGGAGTACACCGAGCGCATCCATGGCCTCCCACCAGACGGCTTCGAAGTGACCGGTGAGTTCGGCCGGCGTAATCCCCCGACTCGCCGCCCGTTCGATGATGTTGTCCTCGATATCGGTGATATTCGACACGTAGGTGACGTCAAGTCCACTGAACAGCAGGTAACGGCGGAGTACATCGAAGACTAGGGAAAACCTGCCATGACCGAGGTGGGGAGCGTCGTACACGGTGGGCCCACACACGTACATCGATACCTGGCCGGGAGTCCGGTGGCGGAGTTCGGTCACCTCGCCGGTGGCGGTGTCGTGGAGGCGGAGCACGCAGGGTACGGTAACCCGATCATGACTGCAGACGCGACAGGCTCCACGCTCGGGGACCGCGGACCCACGGGAATCCCCGAGAAGCCGGGGCTGGAGGGTCTCGAGGCCACCTGGTCCGCCCGTTGGCACGAGGCGGGGACCTACGCCTTCGACCGCTCGGCGCCGCGGGATCGGGTGTTCTCCATCGACACCCCTCCACCCACCGTGTCAGGGTCGCTCCACATCGGCCACGTGTTCTCCTATACCCACACCGACGCGGTGGCCCGATTCCATCGGATGCGGGGCAAAGCCGTCTTCTATCCCATGGGTTGGGACGACAACGGTCTGCCCACGGAGCGGCGGGTGCAGAACTACTTCGGGGTCCGCTGCGACCCCGGCCTCCCCTACGACCCCGACTTTGCGCCGCCCGCCGATCCGCCCAAGGACCCCATCGCCATCTCGCGGCCCAACTTCGTCGAACTGTGCCGACAGCTGACCGTCGAGGACGAGAAAGTGTTCGAGCAATTGTGGCGGACCCTGGGCCTGTCGGTTGACTGGGCCCATACCTACGCCACCGTGGGCGAAGTAGCCCAGCGGGTGTCCCAGCGGGCGTTCCTCCGGATGCTGGACCGCGGCCATGCTTATCAACGCACTGCACCTACGCTGTGGGATGTCGAATTCCGGACCGCGGTGTCCCAGGCTGAGCTCGAAGACCGTGACCGCCCCGGGGCCTACCACCGGCTCGCCTTCCTCCGTTCCGATGACTCGGGGCCGGCCGTCGAGATCGAGACCACCCGACCCGAGTTGCTGGCGGCCTGTGTAGCCCTGGTGGCCCACCCCGACGACGAGCGGTATCGGCCACTCTTTGGCACCTCGGTGGTGACGCCTTTGTTCGGGGTGAAGGTGCCGGTGCTGGCCCACGAACTGGCCGACCCTGAAAAGGGGTCGGGAATCGCCATGGTCTGCACCTTTGGCGACCTCACCGACGTGGTGTGGTGGCGCGAGCTGCACCTTCCCACCCGCACCATCATCGGGAGGGACGGACGACTGCTCCCGGTGACGTGGGGCACCGAGGGATGGGAATCGGCCGTCCCCGCCGAAGCTGACTCCCACTACGACGAGTTGACCGGAAAGACTGTCAACCAGGCGCAGGCCCGCATCGTTGAACAG
>CABEBP010000358.1_pt1 | contig 9762 bp, 7 predicted proteins | sample 3132621 | NCBI WGS metagenome assembly CABEBP01 (sample SAMEA5534346, study PRJEB31848) | metagenome | biome: tundra; feature: field; material: soil | place: USA | collected 2013-05 | depth 0.45 m | reverse complement strand
CCCGAGTGACCGGTCAAGTCTGCCAGTGGGTCGTACCACCGGGCACTATCGACTGAGGCAAGATCCGTCTGATCTGTACCAACTGGGCGAATCCGTGGCCGTAGTGGCTGCCGCACCGAACGCCGGCTCGGGACTCCCCGTCATCCGAAAAGGCGGACGTGCGGGGCGTCATTATGTGTGGCGACCTGTAGGTCGGCCGGTGGCGACGATCGGTGCGCGGGTTCGGTGCGGCCGGGACGGTCTGGGGCACGAACGTGGGACCGAGCAGACCAAACTAGAACCGTCTCGATCTGGCACCCGAACAGTCGCAGCCGTGGTGCGCACGGACAAACGAGCACTTCTTCCACGTCGACACGGTGCTGCTTCGCCGTCTCTATGTGCTCTTCTTCATCGAGCTCGACACCCGGTGGGTCCCTGTGAGCGGCATCACCACCAATCCGGTGGGAGAGTGGGTCACTCAGCAGGCTCGCAATCTGAGCTTGGTCCTGGCTGAACAAGGTCGCCCGACCAACTTCTTGATCCGGGACCGCGATACCAAGTTCACCGCGAGCTTCGGCGAAGTGTTCCGAGCCGATGGCGTCGGGACCATCCGCACGCCGATCCGGTCTCCTCGGGCGAATGGGTTCGCCGAACGCTTCGTCGGAACTGTTCGACGGGAGTGCCTTGACCGGATGCTTGTGTTCCATCGCCGGCAGCTCGAAATGGTCCTCAGCGAATTCGTTGATCACTACAACGAACATCGCCCTTCACCGCTCACTCGGTCAGCAGGCGCCGCTCGTCGTGGGGAAGAAGCCACTGCGGATCAGCGATCCGGATTCAGCCCAACTACGACGGAGCGACAAGCTCGGCGGTCTCGTTCACGAATACCGACTCGTGGCATGAGCTGGTCGGATGGGATACTCGGCACCCACAGACTGGGCCGATCTTCTTCGTGGGTGCCTGGGTGCTGATGATCTTCGCAGGGATCGTCTACAAGGACCTTGGCGTTCACCCATTTGGGTACGTGTCATCGATGGTGGTCAGTATCGGGCTCTGGCTGACCGTGGCACCGGCGATGGGTGCCGTCGCCCGGGTTTCCGGTCCCAAACACAAGAACCGCTGATCGCAACGAGCGACTGCGAAGGACCGGGTCGGCGCTAGCAGGCGCTCACTGGGATGCAGTCTGATGGGTCTAAATCCTTCGACCGGCAGGGCAGAATCTTGATACCTGAGCGCCTCGAATCACCGCTCGCTTCTTGGTCCTGCACCCGTCGTCTTACGGCAGTGTATGGGTTGTTGAGCCTCAGGGTAGGTTCTTACACGCACGAGAGGCGGACCTGATTTCTGACAAACCGTTCAGTGACCAACTTGAGCAATGGCTTCGATCTGATGGACCAAAGACCCTCGGTGACCTGGGTAACGTGTTCGCAGAGAAGAGCTTTGCAGTCACGATCCTGTTCTTGATGTTCATCCCAGCGCTACCGCTCCCCACCGGCGGGATCACCCACGTGTTCGAGGCGATCACGGTGGTGTTGGCCACAGAGATGGTGATCGGCGTTCGTACCCTCTGGCTTCCTGCTCGGTGGCGGAACCGGGAGCTCGGTGCGGTAACCACAGAGAAGGCCATCCCCTTCATGGCGAAGCGTATTCGTTGGTTCGAGCGTTTCTCCCGGCCGAGATGGGCACCACTCTTCAACCAGCGATGGTTCCTCAGGCTGCTCGGCCTCGTGCTCATCGGACTTGCCGTAACCGCAGCCCTCGCTCCACCTTTCTCGGGACTCGACACCCTTCCATCGATCGGCGCAGTCGTCGTGGCGCTGGCGATCATCCTGGAGGACGCGGTGGTTCTCGGCATCGGTGTAGCCATCGGAGCCGGTGGTGTCGTGGTCGTTCTCACCATCGGTGCGGCGCTGTTTCGAGTTCTGCGGCATCTGTTATGACCGTTTCGAGGTTTCCCTGTGCCCTGTCAGGGAACGATCCGAAAGGCCGTTCCCGAGATGGAAGGATTCGTCTCGCCGCTTCTTGCGTAGAGCTGCTCCATTGCGCCCCAGAGCGTTGCCAGAAGTGCGGGCCGGGGGACGCGGCGCATACCCCCGGGCATTGTTCGGGGACGGTTTCAACGTGAGCATCGCCAATCCAATTCTCGCAAGGGCGTGCGCACGGCAACGACCGGGCCGCTCCAACTTGGGATTCGGGTTTGGCGGGCACGAGTGCCTGCCCCTTCCTCTGAGCGTCTAAGGGTGAGTGTCGGCCAATAGCTCGATGCGACGAGCGAGGTTGACGGCGTGGTCACCGAGCCGCTCGTAGAACCGTGCCAGCAGCGTGACCTGGGCTGCGACCGCGGTCGGCATTTCCTCGTTGGCAACCTCACGGGTCAGGCTTTCATGGAGGATATCCATCTCCTCATCCGCCTTGACCAGGCGGTCACTCACTCGGCTCCGTTCACCGAAGGCGTCGGCCGCCTCTTGCCACATCTCGTTCGCAACCTCGGTCATGAGCTGAACGATGCCTCGGCTGTGTGCACTCATCTGCGATCCCAAATGGTCAACGGCCCGCTGGGCGATGTGCTCGGCCAGGTCGGCGCTGCGTTCCAACTCCGGGATGATCAAGAGCATGGCTACCAAGTAGCGCAGCTCGTCACCTTGGACGGGTCGCTGCTTCAGCTCCTCCCAAACAAGGAGCTCCACTTCCGCGGTCAGGTTGTCCACGTCCTGATCACCGTCGACGACCGCCTGACCCAATAGTGTTTGACCTCCCAGCAGGGCATGGGTGGCACGCGTCAGAGCCTCTGAAACCAGAGCGAACAATTGAATGACCTTTCGGTCAATGGTGTCGATGCCGGTCTCGGGGGAATTCATGACAGGCAGAGGTTATCCACGACACGGAGTGTTCACCCAAGTCACCAAAAGTTAGCCTTTTGTTCACGTGACGTTTACCTTCTGAATCCCTGCCGTCCACCTTTGGGCGCCAAGCTGGTATGGGATCGCTCCAACCGGGGCGAAGAAGGGACTCCCGTGACATCGAGCTCATCGCCGACCGCTGAAGCGGCATTCACGAGTGGGGCGCCTTCCGTAAGCGACCTCCTCAATGAGGCCCCCAGGAGCAAATTCCATCGGAGAACGGTTCTCGTGTCGGGGGTTGGGTTCTTCACCGACGCGTATGACCTGTTCGTCATCAGCACGGTCGCGACCCTGGTCGCAACTCAGTGGCGGCTCAGTACTTTGCAGACGAGTTGGGTGACCGGCTCCGCCATTCTCGGCGCATGCTTCGGAGCGTTCATCTTTGGACGACTTGCCGACGTCCTCGGCCGTAAGAGGGTGTACACAATCGTGGCCGGCATCATGATCGTGGGAGCCCTGGCATCAGCCGTCGCCCCCGGGTTCATCTGGATGGTCGTCGCACGCTTCGTCCTGGGGCTGGGTATCGGCGGTGACTACCCGGTCTCGGCAGTCCTGATGAGTGAGTACTCGAATCGCAAGGACCGAGGCCGCATGGTTGGCATGGTCTTCTCCATGCAGGCACTTGGCCTGATCGTGGGCCCGCTGGTCGGACTGGTGTTGCTGTCTTCGGGCACCAGCCATGAGATGACCTGGCGGATCATGTTGGGCCTCGGCGCGATCCCTGCTGCCGGGGTCATCTACCTGCGGTCCAAGATGCCCGAGTCGCCCCGGTTCAAGTCCCAGGTCCAAGGGAAGGCAGACCAAGCCGGCGAGGACATCGCTGCATATTCCGATGGAGTGGTCGAGGCTCCCATCGGTTCCGTGCAGACGACCCAGCGGCTGGGGCTTGGGCAGTTTCTCAGAAACCGCCGAATGTTCCTCCTGCTCACGGGTACGGCCGGCTCATGGTTCCTCTTCGACTACGCCTACTACGGAAACACCCTCTCTCTGCCAGCGATTCTGAAAGAAGTGGACTCCACCGCGTCCTTGGAAACCAAGCTGTTGTGGACGCTCGGACTGTTCGTTGTGTTCGCGGTTCCCGGGTATGTCGTAGCCGTGATGACAATGGATCGGATCGGACATCGCCGACTCCAGTTCATTGGATTTGCCGTCATGGCCGGGGCCTTTCTGACCTTGGCCGGGTTCGCCCACCTCACGACAATGGTCGTGCCGTTTCTCACCATCTTCGGGCTCAGCTACTTCTTCGTCGAGTTCGGGCCGAACATGACGACGTTCGTCCTACCCTCTGAGGTCTTCCCGGTCAGCATGCGAACCACCGGCCACGGCATCGCGGCGGGGATCGGGAAGCTGGGTGCGTTTGTCGGTGTCTTCTTGGTCCCACAACTGCAGAAGCACTACGGGCTTCGCGGCATGCTGGCTATCGCCGGCATTGCCGCTATCTTGGGTTTCGCCCTGACAGGCATCCTCCCCGAACCAGCTCGTCGGAATCTCGAAGACATGCACGGCGAATTTGACGCACCGAGGAGCTCGCCACCGCAGATCTCGCCACCGCAGATCTCTCGTGCGTTCGACGACGCTCAGTCAGCGTTGCCGCTGATCGTCCAGCAGTGCCCGGATGCTCGCGCTGATGTCCCGGGTCACAAAGCGACGACTGTCCCGAAGACCCTGACAGATTCTGTGTAGGCGCTCCGGCTGATCAGTTGCCACCAAAATCGCGAAAGATCAGCTCACAGGATTATGGAGTCGGCCCACTCCCCACGAGCCCAGACAATTCCAGGCATCTACATCGCCCAGCCCGAGTGCTCCGATCTCCGGCGTGAGCGACGCGAACCGCCTGGCGAACCTCAGACCTTGGCCGGCTCCGTTGGCGGTTGGAGTTTCGTCCCTTCGAGATCGAGGTCGGGAAGTACCCGGCCGAGCCAGCAGGGCATCCACCAGGCGCGACGGCCCATCAACGCCATCGCAGCCGGAACGAGCGTCATCCGCACGATGAAGGCGTCGATGGCCACTCCAACGGCCAGAGACAGGCCGATGGACTTGGTGATGAGGTCATTGGTCAAGACGAAGCTCCCGAAGACAGAGATCATGATCAGGGCCGCAGCCACCACAACCCGACCGCTCTCGTCGAAACCCTTGCGGACGGCAGGACGAGCCTCGACACCGTGGACAAAGCTCTCGCGCATCCGGATCACCAGAAAGACCTCGTAGTCCATGGCCAGGCCGAAGAGCGCGCCTACCAGTAGGAGGGGGAGAAAGCTCACGATGGGTCCCGGATCAGTCACACCGAACAACTTGTTGAGGTGACCCTCCTGGAAGATAAAGACAACGATTCCGAGCGAGGCGGCGATACTTAGAAGGAAGCCGACCACCGCCTTCACCGGCACCAACAGGGAGCGGAAGACCATCATCAGCAGGATAAGGGCCAGGCCCACTACGACTAACAGATAGACAGGCAACGCAGCCGACAGCTTGGCTGAAACGTCGAGGTTGACCGCGGTCTGCCCGGTGACGAGAACCCTGATGCCCGTCGCTCTCTGGATTTTCGCCGCTGCAGCCCGGATGTAGTTCACGAGATGGCTGGTCCCAGTGACGGTCGGTCCGCTCTTGGGCGTCACGCTGACGATGGTCACATCCTTGGCCGAGTTCTGGATCGGATATGAGACCGCCTGGACATCCCCGAGGCTCTTCAACCCCGCCACCGCCGTTTGGGCCACCTTGGTGGGATTCACGGTGTTGGGAGCGTCGACTACGACGGTCAGCGGGCCGTTGAATCCAGGGCCGAAGCCCTTCGTCAGCAGTTCATAGGCCGTCCGGGCCGTGGACCCCACCGGTTGTGAGCCGGCGTCGGGTAGACCCAGGCGCATGTCAATGACGGGTGACGCGATGACCAACACAACGAAGAGGCCGACCAGAATCGTGATCACCGAGTGGCCGGTCACGGTCCGGGCCCAGCGCAAACTGGCCGACGGCTTGGGTTCGGCGTCGGGAGCCGCGGCGTGCCCCAAGGGCTTCGGCGCAGTGATCTTCGATCCGGCAAACCCCATGAGGGCAGGCAGGAGGGTGATCGCGATCAGCACGGCGATGACGACAGTCCCGGCGGCGGCCAGGCCCATGATGGTCAGGAAGGGGATGTCCACGACAGCCAGGCCGGACAAGGCGATCACCACCGTCAGGCCGGCAAATACCACCGCTGTCCCCGCGGTGGCGGTGGCCCGGGCAGCGGCCTCGGCATGCTCGAGCCCCTCGGCCAGATGTTCTCGGTATCGGTGCAGGATGAACAGCGCGTAGTCAATGCCGACGGCAAGACCAATCATGGTGGCCAGGATGGGCGCGGTGGAGGAGAGGTTGATGATGGCACCCAGCGCGTTGATCGAAAGGATCCCTATCGCCACCCCGATGAGTGCCGTGACGAGCGGGAGCCCGGCAGCCAGCAGGGCGCCGAAGGTGATGGCTAAAACCATGTAGGCGATGACGATGGCGAGGGCCTCGGAGCTCTTGGCCCCCGGCGCCGTGATCACCCCGCCGCCGAAGGCCACCGTGATCCCGGCGACGTGCGCCGGTTGAGCACTTTGCTCGAGCGCCGCCTTGGAGCGGTTCGTGATGTTGGGCACCGGGACGGTGTAGTAGGCGTCGGCGTAGGCGATCCTCCCGTCCTTGGAGATGGTCCCGTCGGTGAAGGGATCCGTGACCGCCACGACCTGGCCGGCTGTCTTGGCTCGGACCAGAGTGGCCTCGATGGCTGCCTTCAGCGCCGGCTCGGTCAGCTGATGTCCGGTCGGGGCGGCAAAGACGATCCGGGCCGAGGCACCGGCCGCGGCGGGGAACTTCTGATTGAGGAGGTCGATCGCTTCTTGGGACTGGGTTCCTGGGATCGTGAACTGGGTGCTCGGGGGCCGAACGAAGGTTTGGGACAGCACACCCACCGCCACCAGCACCAGCACCCAGAAGCCGAGGACGGCCCGTCGGTGCCGGAATGTCCACGCCCCCAGGCCAAACAGATGGGTCGCCACTACCGTTCCCCTTCGCTCGAGACGAGTCCGTCAGGTGCCGCTCTGGCGCCGGTTTTCGCCTCCGTTCACACATGGATACTTGCCGAACGTTGTAGTTCACTAGTCCCTCCCATGTTGGGGATACTCAACCAAGGACTTGGAGAAATTGCGAGTTGGTCGCCGATAGCTGGGCGCTTCAGCGGCGGCACATCGTTTGATGGAAGGAGCCAATTCGGGGTGTAACTGGCTCAACGCCGTCCAGGCCGTTGGTAAGCGAATACTTGACGGAAATCGCTTCCGCTACGACTGGTTTGAGGTCCGCTGAAGCGCCACGGGATGAGCGTGGCGCGCCGAGGAGATCGGGGTTGACCCGCGCTGACGGAGTAGGGGTTGGGTGCCCCTGAACCGGGTTGGTGACACGACAGAACGACGTGCAGGCTGGCCGTGGGGAGGGATGCGGCCGCGTGCAGTATCGATCGGTGCCCTCCCGACGGTGATGTTGGCGTTCCGAATGGCCCAACAGAACCTCGGGCCACGACTCCGAGGCCGCGTAGCCAACGACCCCATGCGAGCCGGGCATCGGGCAGCTTGGAGAAGATTCAGTAAACCGATTTCTCCCGTGAGCCATCTGCGCCTCGCCCCCAACCGAGGGACCAGCAGGTCAGCGAGTAGTCCGCCGGTTTCCACTTCCACCTATCCGAAATGGCGGCCACCCTCCTGTGGGTCTCACCACGGAGGGGCCGAGCGCCAGAGCCGTCGATCGGTACGTGGCAGAGGTGGACAACCGGGTACCCCCACCACGCTCGAGATTGGTCGATCTGTCAACTTCATCAACCACCGAATTTGGTAGCGAAGGGACGTCGTGCCCGAAATCTCATCCACAAATCTTGATGACTATTTCTCCGCAAGGTTGGCGCGACCGGGCCGTTCACACTGCGTAAGAGCTGATCGTACGGCGCGTCCAGCAATAGTCTGAGCCCGATGAGGGCGGAGCAGCGCTTCGCAGCGTTGAGTTCGAGGAGCTGGAGCTTCATCAAACAGCTGCCTAGCTACGTGTCCGATTTTCAGGGGGGACGCCAGTGTCACTGAACAGGGTAATGAATCGGCGGCAGTTCCTCACTGCGGCCGCAGCGGCTGGCGTAGTCACTGCGCTCCCGACCGACCTCCATCGGTTTGCCCGCACCGCCATGGTGGGGTCGGTAGGAACGGTCCCGGCAGCGACCGGCACCGGGACTGACGTGCCCGATGTCCCGTTCTACTTCTTGACGCCGGCCGAGGTCGCTACCTGCACCGCCCTGTGTGCGCGGATCGTCCCAAGCACAGATCCCGAGACCGGTGCCCCTGCCGCCGGGGCCACCGAGGCCCACACCGTGGTGTTCATCGACCGTTTCCTCGCCGCATTCTCCCTGCCTTCGGAGGTGGCCGACAGCCCGGCGATCTACCTACACGGCCGCTACAGCAACCGTAACGCCTATCCCGACTACACCGACGGCGAACCCTCGTCCCAGCTTCCCGCCGACGCGTTCCTCTCCACCGACGGACAGGCGCATTTTCTGGCGCTCGACGACTTTCAGGAATTGTCGTGGCGCTGGCTCCTCGAGGGTGAGCAGGCCGCCCTGGCTGAGGCGCCGGCTTCGTTGACCGGGTCCAAGGGGTTCGAGACCTGGGTGGCCCAGGTGAAGGCCGGCCTTATCCCTGGGCCCTTGGCCGAGGGCCTGCAGAGCCTGTACCGGGCGGGTCTTGCCGCCTTCGACTCCTATGCGCAGGGCACCTTCGGGGTGCCCTTCGCTCAGGCCACCCCGGCCGAGCAGGACCTCCTGCTCGAGGCCGCCGGGAACGCCGTGCTGAGCCAGGTGCCGCTGCCTTCGCCCCCCGGGGCGCCGGCCGGCGCCAAGGCATTGTTCCCCTATGTGGTGCTGCATACCTTTGAGGGCTGCTACGGACTGCCCGAGTACAGGTGGCTGGATGCCAACCCTCTGTGGGCGCAGATCGGCTTCGACGGCGACACACAGCCACTCGGCAACAGCGTCTACGACGCGAACCTCTTCGGCCCGGGGCAGGGACCGAATGCCGGGTTCGGTTTTCCTCCGGCCGAGGCCTCGCGCCCGACACCGCACGACCAGCCCGTGCGGTTCGTCCCCGAGGGCGGCTATCGCGAGTATCGGCCGGTGTCCACGGTCGGTGGCAGCGGGTCGCTGGCGCCCGAGCTCACCGAGGCGGACATCGCCAGCGTCATCGAGGGGCTTACCAATCTCGGCGTGTTCCGCCAGACAGGAGCAGGTTCATGACCAGGCCGACTAAACCTCGCGCCGTGGTGATCGGCAGCGGACCGTCAGGGTCGACGGTGGCTCGGGTCCTCGCCCTGAGCGGCAAATACGACGTGGTGGTGCTGGACAAGGGACGCAATTATTTCTCCGGACTGGGGGGTGACGCCTCCCAGGTCACCAACGCCTTTGCTAACGACGAGATCGACTACATGACCGACACGACCGCCCTGTTCGACCAGGATGCCTTCCTCCAGCCCCGCAGCTTCCGCACCGACACCTCGACCACTCGCAGCTTCGTGGGCCCGGTCGACAATCTCGCCACCACGGTGGGCGGGAGCTTTGTCCATGCCGACGTGAAGGCCCGGCGGTTCCGCCAGGTCGACTTCATCGCCAACAGCCTGCTGGGCGGCTCCGCCGACCATCCGGCCATTCCGGGGACCAGCTACACCGACTGGCCGCTCACCTATGAGCTCATCGAGCCGTTTTACGCCATCACCGAAGAAGTGGTGGGCATCCAGGGGCCGGCGCACCGGGTCGGCAGCACAGTGGTCAACCCGAATCCCTATGAGTCGCCGCGATCGACGCCGTTCCCCATGCCCCCCGGCGTGCAGCAGATCAACAGCCTGC
>CABEBP010000334.1_pt1 | contig 10283 bp, 6 predicted proteins | sample 3132621 | NCBI WGS metagenome assembly CABEBP01 (sample SAMEA5534346, study PRJEB31848) | metagenome | biome: tundra; feature: field; material: soil | place: USA | collected 2013-05 | depth 0.45 m | reverse complement strand
GCCGGACTGCTGGACAGCCAGCGTCAGCATGCCAGGACATCGCGCACGATAGGCATCGCCGGTCCGGCGCGAGGCGCCTCCGAACTCGCCCAGAGCTACCGGGAGGCGCAGCAGACGGTCGACGTCCTGGCCACGCTCGGCCGCTCCGGTGAGGCGGCAACGGCACAGGGACTCGGTATATACCGGATCTTGCTCACCTACACCGGCCGCCAGGAGTTGGCAGGTCTCGTCGAGGCACAGCTGGGGCCGGTCCTGCGCGAGGAGCAGCGCAGGGGCGTCCCCTTGCTCGCGACGATGGATGCCTACCTGGCCCACGGCCGACGGCACTCGGCCTCGGCCTCGGCGCTCGGTATACACGTCAACACTCTCTATCAGCGGCTGGACACCCTCGACCGTCTCCTCGGCGATAGTTGGCGCGAAGGGCACCGCGCGACGGACCTGCACCTGGTGCTCCGGCTCAACAAAAGTGCGACCTCGCTGGGCTCAGGCCCCGCCTGAGCCCAGCGTCGGCTGCGAGAAACTACACCAACTCGTCGACCTCGAGGTGCCGCTGGTCGACCTCAGGGCCGAGTTGTTCGACCCCAAGGTCGGGGCGGGGGGCCCCACGGAGAAGCAGCACCAGGATCGCCGCGAGAAACATGGCCAAGCCGACGACCCACATGCCGGCCTTCTTGCTACCGGTCGTGTCCGAGAGCCATCCGGTGATGAACGGCGCCGCGAAGCCCGCAGCGTTGCCCAGGGAGTTAACGAGGGCGATGCCGGCCGCCGCTCCCACGCCCGACAGAAAGGTCGTCGGCAGGTACCAGAACACCGGCAGGGCGGAGAAGATGCCGACGGCAGTCAGCGTGACGGCGACCATCACCGCGAAGGGCGACTGGAGGTAGAGCGCCACCGGGATGGACACGGCACCGAGCAGGGTTGGGGCGGCGACGTGCCAGACCCGCTCCCCCGTGCGGTCCGAGTGTCGGCTCCAATAAACCATCGCCACGGCGCCGACCGCGAACGGAACGGCGACGATGAGGCCTGTCTCGAACAGGGAGTACGTCGTATGGAACGTCTCGGCGAAGCCCGCGACGATCGTCGGCAGGAAGAAGCTGAGCGCGTAGAGGCCATAGACGACACCGAAGTAGACCAGGCCCAGCCCCCACACGCGCAGGTCGGTCAGCGAACGCCGCAACGGCCAGTGGAAGCGTTCGGCAGTAACCCGGTTCTCGGCGTCCATCGTCTCGGTCAGCCAGGACTGCTCGTCCGCCGAGAGCCACTTGGCTTGTGCGGGCCGATCCGTGAGATGGAACCATGTCATGAGCCCCAGGAGGATGGCGGGCAGCCCCTCGATGAGGTACATCATCCGCCAGCCGGACAGCCCGAACAGGCCATCGCCGTACTGGATGACCGCAGCCGAGAGCGGCGCCCCGAGGGCGGAGGAGATGGGGATCGCCAGCAGGAAGAGGGCGGTGAGGCGAACCCGCTCCTTTCGGGGGAACCAGAACGTCAGGTAGAGCAGCATGCCCGGGAAGAAGCCGGCTTCGGCGATGCCGAGCAGGACTCGTAGGCCGTACAGCCAGCCCGCCGTGGGCACGAAGGCCATGCTGGCGGCGACCAAGCCCCACGTCACCATGATGCGTGCCATCCAGCGCCTGGCCCCGAACCGGTGCAGGGCCAGGTTGCTGGGGATCTCGAAAAAGAGATAGCCGACGAAGAAGAGCCCGGATGCCAGGCCGAACATCGTGTCGGTGAGACCGAGTTCCTTGCTCATGGTGAGCTTGCCGAACCCGATGTTGGTCCGGTCGAGGTAGTTGATGAAGTAAAGAAGGCCCATGAAGGGCACGAGCCGTCGCGAGACCTTACGGATCACCCGCTGCCCCAGTTCTTCGTCTTGCGCCGACACAGCTTGGCTCATGTCTCTTCTCCTTCGGATGGTGATCTGCGTCATAGTAGCCAAACCCACCCCTGCTGGATATGGACGAAATCTCTACCAAACACATCTCTCTGTAGACCTCATGCTCAGAACCGGTCGCTACGACCAGGGCAAATGTGGCTCAGGCAAACCTGCAAATCGGACAGGCTCCGATGTGTGTTCCTTGTCAAGACGGGGTCGAGCCCGCCGCCACGGCTTCTACCCCGCTGCAGCGTCCACTGATGCACCCGAGCGGTCAGCACCCTGCACGACGGACAGGCGCCTTCACGGTCCAATGTCCAACGACTCGACCACACCTTGCGGACGCCCCGCGGGCCGTCGACGGCCTCAACGACGCGGTACCCGGACAGGTTGAACAGCACGCTCGTAGCATCACGCTGCGAGCACGTAGGCTCGATCACGGCTCGTGGTCCTTCTTTGATGGAGTGTCTCGACAACACCCATCTCAGCGCAGGGCCACGACCCCCCCTACGATCGGGTCATCACGTCGAAGTGTGAATAGCCCCATTCGTAGGGTCAATAGGTCACATAATGGCATGTCGTGCCTCTCGGAAGTTTGGCGGCAGCCTGCTGGGTCGTATTGGGTATGACCAACCCGGACGCTGTTCCCGCGACGGGCCCCAGCAAGTCACCCGCTCAGGACTGAAGATGGTCACCGCCGCCGTACCTCGCCGCGACGCTGGTTACGTCGCACCCGAGAAGGAAGGGTGCGAACTTCAGGATGGGGTGGCGACTGCCAGCAGATCACCGGCGTCACGAGCTCACGGGTGCGGGTGCGGGTGCGGGTCAGCTGGCACAGCGTGCAGCGAGGCACTGCCCGCACTGGCGGACGCGCCAATCACGGCACGGGTCAAGGAGTCGGGCGCCGTTGTGCTCGGATCGACCACGATGCCGGACTGGGGGATGCTGTCCTCAGGTGTGTCGAGCCTGCACGGCATCACTCGCAGCCCCTGGAATCCTGCGTGGACCACCGGCGGTTCTAGTGCCGGTGCAGGCGCAGCTGCCGCTGCGGGATTTGGACCACTTCACGTCGGCACGGACATCGGCGGCTCGATCCGTCTTCCAGGCACCTGGCTGGGTCTGGTGGCCCACAAGCCTAGTTTTGGGCGGGTCCCGCTGGATGTGCCTTACTTTGGCCGGTGCGCCGGTCCGATCACACGTACTGTCGGCGACGCCGCGCTGTTCATGCAGGTGCTCAGCCAACCGGACGTCCGGGACTGGTCAAGCCTGCCCCAAGCCAACATCGACTGGTCGGACCTGGATCTCGATGTCCGCGGTTTGCGGGTTGCCGTACACGTCGATGCTGGCTGCGGAATGGCGGTTGACCCCACCGTCGCAGAGGCGGTTGAAGGGGCAGCACGGCTCTTCGCCAACGCCGGTGCCGTAGTGGAGGAGATCACCCCGTTCATAACACCGACGATGCTCGAGGATCTGAATCTCTTCTGGCGGGTGCGCTCCTGGAACGACTTCGTCCAACTGTCACCGCAGCGCCAAGGTGACGTCCTCCCTTTCATTGTTGACTGGTGTAGCGGTGGTGCAAAAGTGTCCGGCGCCAGAACCATCGCCTGCTACCAGAGCACCATGAAACTGAGAGCGGCAACTGTGGCCGCCACCTCGGCATACGATCTGGTGCTCTCGCCGGTGGCACCGACCGTGGCATTCCCCGCGGAGTGGCCGATGCCTTTCGGCAACGAGGATGGAGGCATGGCGCACATCGGCTTCTGCGCGCCCTACAGCATGTCCGGGCAGCCGGCCTGTTCGATAAATTGTGGGTTCACCGACGACCACAAGACCATTGGCCTCCAGATCGCCGGTCGACGCTTCGACGACCTCGGCGTCCTGCGAGCCTGTGCATGGTACGAGCAGGCCCGGCCTGCCTCCGCCACTCCGGTCTGGCCCTTCTGAGGCGGATTCAGGCACGCGCGGGCTGCGTTTTGCCGGGCATACGACCCTCAAAGCACCACCTTGGCCCCGTTGGCCCGTCTCCGACGGCTCGCTCGACAAGAACGCTCAAAGCAAGACTCAACATGGAACAGCGCGGAGGTCATACCGTTGCTGAGATGGCCACGGAGATGGGATGGTTCGAGACGTGGTGTTAACGACGCAAGCCACGGCGAGCTTCCCCTGCTGGTGCGTCGAACCTAGGCTCCCCTCTGACCAACGGGAGCTCGTGACATTATGCGAAACCAATGACACCAAGCACCAAACATAGACCAGAGTTCCGGGCCACACACGGGCCACAAGACCAGGCCGGTGGGGGTCACCAGAGGCTAGTTGAGGCCGCCAATACCCGTGCAGGACAGCGGAACACGGTGGGATAAGAACTCTTCCCAAGCTGACAGTACGGGTTCGATTCCCGTCACCCGCTCGACCGCGAAAAACGTTGCAACACAACCGAATCGGACGCCATCTCCCCTACAGATCAGCGCCCCTCTGTGCAGCCCATGTGCAACTATCCAGTGCCGCAAGACCGCGGTGTTCGCCCTCATCGGGGCCCGCAGGCAATCGGCAGTGCTTAAGCAAGCGATCGGAACTGGATACTGCGGCTGTGCAGCTCTCCCACGATCGCCAGGAGGTCGGTCATCGACCGGCCGAGACGACCGGTGCTGTGGAGCAACAGCACGTCGCCGGCGGGCAAGTAGTCGATGCAAGAGTGAGTCCTGGACGTGCTGCGTTCTTCCCGGTGATCTTGTCCGTGAAGATTCTCTCTGCCCGGCTGCGGTCAGCGCCTCTGTCTGAGAGTGCAGGTCTTGATCCTGCGTCGACGCGCGCGTAGCCAACCGTCCCCACGTCTATCTGCCTAACCCCATATCTCTGGTCCGGTTCGTCTGGCCGTAGTCCTCCGGCCGCGGCGTCGCGCGCCGCCTCGGAGCTATGTCGCTTTCGCGCGGCGGATGGTCAAGGCCGGCGAAACGCTGTACGCGTTCGGCGCGCTCATCGAGATCAGGGATCTCTCCCCGCAATGTCGACACCCATACGTCGAATCTGTTCTTGATCCCGTCGAGCTGGTCGGCGTCGACGTTGTACTGGCTGACCTGTTCGGGAAGGACGCGGTGCACCAGTTCGAGCTGTGTGATGAACATCGGAACCTCGAACCCTGGGTCGCGTTCGATGGCTGAGCGGATCAGCTCGGCGTCGGTGAACTTCCCGGATGCGCGGATCGAATCGACGTCGAGGAAGTCGCGCGCGTACGCACGGCCGTAGAGCGCGCTGAGCTTGTTGCCTACGGCGTCCTCGAGACTGAGTACGGGGCCGATGGCCAGCACAGCCGGCTCGGCCTCGCGCCAGTCCACACCCATGTCAATGTCGACTTGGTGGCCGTCGGCGGTGGTCACTTCAAGGCGAGCGAATTGGTCGACGCGGCGCAGCTCTGCGACATCGTGGCCGGCCTCGCGGAGGCCACGCACAACGGCGTCGACAGCGGAAGAAAAGCGCGCCAGGTCGACGTCGGAAGTGAATAGGTCGACGTCCTCGGTTGGGCGGTCGACAAGGCCGTGCTCGCGCATGGCACCGGACCCGGCGAGTACAAAGCTGGTTCCGTCGAGGGACCGGAGAGCCATGCGGGTTATCTCCCGTTGCGGCTCTTCGGCGTCGCTCACGCCGTTGCTGTTAGTTCGGGGAACCGGCTCTCCCACAGATTCCGGACGCGAGCGGACAAGATCAGCTCGGGCCACAATTCGAGAAGAATTGAGCGGTTGAGAATCGTCACCTGGTCAGCGACCATGCCCTCGGAAATGGTTGCCTGGTAGGCGGTCAGTACGTCGCCCTCACGACTGAGGTTCACGTCACGGCGTGGCCCCCAGTGAACATGATGAGGCAACACGAGTTCTCCGTCGCTTGGCCCGCGGAGGTCTTCGAGACTCGCGGGTGCATCATAGGGCTTGACATCCTGGAAGCGCACTCGAGTACTTCCCTGCGCGGCTACAGTCACATCAGCCTCCTAAACCTTGTTTCAATTCTACCCGAACTGCTCATCTAACCCACCTGCGCAAGAACGCCTATCCATGTGTTTCGTCAGTTTAGATTCGTCAACGCGTCTTGAGCAGGTGAGTGTGGCTTTGCGAGCTAAGTGGCGGGGCTCTCTCGCCGCCGGCTACGGTTGAGGCCGCGATTCCGTAGCATCAATTTCCTCGACCCCCTGCGTGCAACAAGCCGGGGTCAAGACAGGTCACTCACCGCTCCGTCAGATCCGGCCACGGGAGCGTAGATCGTGGGTCCGTATCGGATTCCCAAGCTGACAGTGCGGGTTCGATTCCCGTCACCCGCTCCACACGCCACAAGCGTGCCGTACATAGAAATCGGACGCCATCTCACCTCTGGAGAGGCGCCCGTCGGCATCAGAATCAGCACTCGTGCCATTACCGCGTGCCATTAACCATCCTGGCAAAGTGCCGTGGCACATCCGCATCGTCGTTCGGGCTCGTGTTCTTCGGCGGGGCCCACCAGTTGCGATCATCGAGCCCGTTGAGCATCGCGTAGGACGGACGCGAACGGGAATCGTCACCGGGCGGGGCTTACGGAACACCACTTCAGGCGGCCACCCCCTGCCTGCTGTCAGCTTTCGAAGTCGCGTGCGCAGATGTCCGAGGTCGGCTGCACGAGTGACCGGGACAACAGCCTGAGGCAACCCACGCGCATGCAGGTACGTTCGTGCAACGCAACTGGCCGCCGCTCCTCGTCTACCGCGGACCCTCCGCGGCCAAGGCGTCGTCGTAGCAGCGCATGGGGGAGGTCAGTGCCGCGTTTGCGAGGGCGTCCGCGCAGTCGAGAAGCCGGTCAAGCGCCCCGACAAGCGGCAACCGGGTTAGGACAGGGTCGTCCACGCGCTCAAGCGATGCGGCGACGAAGCGGTCCGCGCCCAACACCAGTGCCGGGCGGTCATACAAAGGCCGTTTCCCGTTCGTCTTCAAGCCAGACAATCCCGACCAGACCCACGACTTCAGGAGTGACCATGACCGGCTCTCCACCCAGGGAATCAAGACCGTGCTGCATCCCGTTTCCGACCTGGCGACGGCCAAGGAGGTGTACGCCGCCCTGCTCGGCGTACCGCCGCAGACCGACGAGTCCTACTACGTCGGCTTCGGGGCCGCGGGCCAGCACATCGGGCTGGTGCCGGACGGTGGACCGCAGGGCATGACCTCACCGGTGGCCTACTGGCACGTGCCGGACCTCGAGGCGAAGCTGGCCGAGGTGACCGCCGCGGGTGCCACCGTGAAGGAGCCCGCGCACGACGTCGGTGGCGGCCGCCTGGTGGCCACCGTCACCGACCCCGACGGCATTGACCGGTTCGCCGCGCGCACCGGCTTCGACCCGCGTGCGCTGGCCACCCCGTACCGCTGGTTCCGCATCTCCCCGCGCCGCATCCAGGCCTGGCGCGAGGTGAACGAGCTGCCCGACCGCGAGCTGATGCGCGACGGCCGCTGGTTGGTCTGACGCCTCGGCGGGCACGCCGCGTGGCGGGCCCAGAGGCTCCACGGGCCGAAGCGGCGTGGATGCCTTGGTTCTTACGCCGAGCGCGACCCCGGCCAGCGTCAGCCGGACGGGCGTCGCGCCACCCCGGTCGACACCGCCGATCAGGTAGACAGCGGACCGTTGCCGCGACCGGGCCGACGAAGGAGAACCAGACATACTGCTCGAAGCTGGTTAGATCGAGCCAGGCGAAGCCGACGAAGACCGCGAAGGCGGCCCCGCCCAACAGATGGAGACACGATGAGCAAGGCCACGAGGACGGACACACAGTCGCCTGCGCTGGACGTTGCCGACCGTCACGATCTGCTCCGCGTGCACGGGGCTCGCGTGAACAACCTCAAGGACGTCAGCATCGAGATCCCGAAGCGCCGGCTGACGGTGTTCACCGGCGTCTCCGGCTCGGGCAAGAGCTCGCTGGTGTTCGGCACGATCGCCGCGGAGTCGCAGCGGATGATCAACGAGACTTACAGCGCCTTCGTGCAGGGCTTCATGCCGACGCTGGCCCGGCCCGAGGTCGACGTACTCGAAGGGCTGACGACCGCGATCATCGTCGACCAGGAGCGGATGGGCGCCAACGCCCGCTCCACGGTCGGCACCGCCACCGACGCCAACGCGATGCTGCGCATCCTCTTCAGCAGACTCGGGCAGCCGCACATCGGCTCGCCCCAGGCGTTCTCCTTCAACGTCGCGTCAATCAGTGGAGCGGGTGCGGTCACCCTAGAGCGCGCCGGACAGACCGTGAAGGAGCGTCGCAGCTTCAGCATCACCGGCGGCATGTGTCCGCGCTGCGAGGGCCGGGGCTCAGTCACCGACTTCGATCTGTCTGCGCTGTACGACGACAGCTTGTCGCTCAACGAGGGCGCGCTCACGATCCCCGGCTACAGCATGGACGGCTGGTACGGCCGCATCTACCGCGGCTGCGGCTTCTTCGACCCGGACAAGCCGATTCGCAAGTACACCAAGAATGAACTGCACGACCTGCTTCACAAGGAGCCGACCAAGATCAAGGTCGATGGGATCAACCTGACGTACGAGGGGCTGATCCCGAAGATCCAGAAGTCGTTCCTGTCCAAGGACGTCGACACGCTGCAGCCCCACATCCGCGCCTTTGTGGAGCGGGCGATCACCTTCACCGTCTGCCCCGAGTGCGACGGCACCCGGCTCAGCGAGGCGGCTCGGTCGTCGAAGATCAACGGGATCAACATCGCCGACGCCTGCGCGATGCAGATCAGCGACCTCGCCGAGTGGGTGCGGGGTCTGGACGAACCGTCCGTCGGGCCGTTGCTGGCGTCGCTGCAGGAGACCCTCGACTCGTTCGTCGAGATCGGGCTCGGCTACCTCAGCCTCGACCGCTCCTCTGGCACGCTCTCGGGGGGCGAGGCGCAGCGCACCAAGATGATCCGCCACCTCGGGTCGTCGCTCACCGACGTCACCTACGTCTTCGACGAGCCGACGATCGGGCTGCACCCCCACGACATCCAGCGGATGAACGACCTGCTGCTGCGGCTGCGTGACAAGGGCAACACCGTTCTGGTCGTGGAGCACAAGCCGGAGGCGATCGCGATCGCCGACCACGTCGTCGACCTCGGCCCGCGCGCCGGCACCGAGGGCGGTGAGGTGGTGTTCGAGGGCACCGTCGAGGGGCTGCGGACCAGTGGCACGCTCACCGGGCGGCACCTGGACGACCGCGCCTCCCTGAAGCCGTCGGTGCGGACGCGGTCGGGGGTGTTGGAGGTGCGCGGCGCCAGCACCCACAACCTGCAGGACGTCGACGTCGACATCCCGCTCGGCGCGCTGGTGGTGGTGACCGGCGTGGCCGGGTCGGGAAAGAGCTCACTGATCCACGGCTCGGTGTCGGGCCGAGACGGGGTGGTCTCGGTCGACCAGGCAGCGATCAAGGGCTCGCGGCGCAGCAACCCGGCGACGTACACCGGACTGCTCGACCCGATCCGCAAGGCGTTCGCGAAGGCCAACGGCGTGAAGCCGGCGCTGTTCAGTGCCAACTCCGAGGGCGCCTGCCCGACCTGCAACGGCGCCGGCGTCATCTACACCGACCTGGCGATGATGGCCGGCGTCGCCACCATCTGCGAGGAGTGCGAGGGGAAGCGGTTCGAGGCATCGGTGCTGGACCACCACCTCGGCGGCCGAGACATCAGCGAGGTGCTCGCGATGTCGGTGACCGAGGCCGATGAGTTCTTCGGCGCCGGCGAGGCGCGCACGCCGGCCGCGCACGCCATCCTCGGTCGGATCGCCGACGTCGGGCTCGGCTATCTCAGCCTCGGCCAGCCGCTCCCAACGCTGTCCGGCGGCGAGCGGCAGCGGCTCAAGCTGGCCACCCACCTGGCTGAGAAGGGCGGTGTCTACGTCCTCGACGAGCCAACCACCGGCCTCCACCTCGCCGATGTCGAGCGGCTGCTCGGCCTGCTCGACCGGCTCGTCGACTCCGGCAAGTCGGTCATCGTCATCGCGCACCACCAGGCGGTCATGGCGCGCGCCGACTGGATCATCGACCTCGGCCCCGGCGCCGGCCACGACGGCGGCCGGATCGTATTCGAGGGCACACCCGCCGACCTCGTCGCCGCCCGCTCCACCCTCACCGGCGAGCACCTCGCGGCCTACGTCGGCACCTGACCGAGGCCTTCACGGACACCGTGAGACGAGTTCTCTCATCTGTTTCGACTCGTCCTAGCCACGGCTTGGTGTCACGAACTCATGGATGTGTCTTGAGTTTTCAGGCTGCCTTTGCGAGGCGGGCGTGGTCGGTGTAAGTGTGAACGTGCCGGTCGATGGTGGACAGTGCGTGGCGTAGCTCGGGTGGTGCAGGTGGCCGGTCAGCGGCCAGTAGTGGTCGTAGGAGCCGGTCGTGGACTTTGGTGTAGAAGACCGCGACGCGTTG
>CABEBP010000325.1_pt1 | contig 10583 bp, 7 predicted proteins | sample 3132621 | NCBI WGS metagenome assembly CABEBP01 (sample SAMEA5534346, study PRJEB31848) | metagenome | biome: tundra; feature: field; material: soil | place: USA | collected 2013-05 | depth 0.45 m | reverse complement strand
ATCTCGATGCGCGACTCGGCGATCATGTCGCCGACGACCCCCTGTTCGGCCAGCCGCTTGCCGAATGCTTTCCGTGACTGGGCCCGCTGGCACATGAGATCGAACGCCCGTTCGGCCATACCAATAGCGCGCATGCAGTGGTGGATGCGGCCCGGGCCGAGCCGGGCCTGGGCAAGAGCGAAGCCGCTGCCCTCCTCACCGAGCAGGTTGGTGGCCGGGACCCGCACGTTCTCGAACAGGATCTCCGCATCCCCCCCGCCCTCCTCGTAGCCGAAGACCGACAGAGGTCGCAGCACCGTGACGCCAGGGGCATCGAGGGGGACCAGGATCATGCTCTGGCGGTGGTACGGGTCGGCGTCGGCGTCGGTGACCCCCATGACGATGCACAGCTTGCAGCGGTCGCTCATGGCCCCCGTCGTCCACCACTTACGCCCGTTGATGACGTAGTGGTTGCCGTCACGCTCGATGCGGCTGCGGATATTCGTCGCGTCCGAGCTGGCCACATCGGGCTCGGTCATCCCAAAACAGGAGCGGATCTCCCCGGCCAGGAGAGGAACCAGCCACTGGTCCTGCTGCACCGGGGTGCCGAACTCAGTCAGCAGCTCCATGTTGCCGGTATCGGGCGCCGAGCAATTGAGCGCCTCGGGAGCGATGGCGGGGCTACGCCCGGTGACCTCGGCCAGTGGGGCGTACTCCAGGTTGGTCAGCCCGGCCCCCCACTTCTCGTTGGGCTGGAAGAGGTTCCACAGCCCCCGGTTGCGGGCCTCGGCCTTCAGCTCCTCGATGATGGGCGGGTGAGAGTACGGACTGCCCGCTGCCGCCACCTGCTCCGCGTAAACCTGCTCCGCCGGATAGACGTGGCTATCCATGAAGTCGAGCAACTTCCCGCGCAGTTCCTCAACCTTGGGAGAGAATGCGAAGTCCATTTCGGCTCCTTTCTGACGACAACGCCCCAGCCTATCCAGGAGTTGGTCCCCTATCATTCACACTGTCCTTGAGGGTCCACCGCCGTCCGGCTGGTCCTCAATAGCTTTGGGAGTGCTGGTCGGACCGGGCTGACTTCGATCCCTCGGGTTCGTCGTCCGGGTCCGTTCAGTCGAACATTGAGAACGGCACGCCCCGTTCCAGAGCTGGGTGATTGGTCAGGATTGTTGGTAGCAATCCCGACCCCCGTCGCCCTGTTCAGGGACGGCCGTGCCATCCCTCACACCTAACGAGAAGGAAGGGATGACCATGACCATCGTAGAAGCTCCACCGTCTATCACCGGGGGTGTCGACACCCACCTCGACGTCCATGTAGCTGCAGCCCTCGATCCGCTGGGCCGACTGATCGGCACCGAGTCGTTCACGACCGATGCTGCCGGCTACCGGGACCTGCTCGCCTGGCTGAGCGGCTTCGGGGAGGTCACCAAGGTCGGCGTCGAGGGAACCGGGTCCTATGGGGCCGGCCTCGCCCGGTTCCTGCGCCGGCAGGGCGTCCACGTCACCGAGGTCAACCGGCCCAACCGCCAGGCTCGGCGCAACGCGGGCAAGTCCGACACGCTCGATGCCGTCGAAGCCGCTCGAGCAGCCCTGTCGGGTCGGGCATCGGGCCATGCAAAGACCAAGGACGGTGCCGTCGAGGCCATCCGGGTGCTGGTGGTGGCCAAACGCTCGGCCCGGCAAGCCAGGGTCAAGGCCATCGTTCAGATGCGCCACCTCGGGGTGAGCGCTCCCGACGAGCTCCACCAGCAAATCAAAGGCCTCTCGGTCACCGCTCTCGTCCACGACAGCGCTCGCCTGCGGCCGAGTCGGTCCCCGGACCCGGTGACGGCTGCGACCAAGTCATCGCTCTCGTCGTTGGCTCACCGGATCCAATCCTTGGATGCCGAAATCGCCTCCCTCGACGAGCAGATCGCCTCGCTCGTCCATGCTGCGGCCCCTGATCTGATCGGACTGTTCGGCGTCGGACCCGATACCGCGGCGTCACTACTCGTGGCCGCCGGCGACAATCCGGAGAGACTCCATTCCGAGGCAGCCTGGGCCCGCATGTGCGGGGTCGCACCGATTCCTGCGGACTCCGGCAAGGTCACCGGCCACCATCGACTCCATCAAGGTGGCGACCGCCAGGCCAACAGCGCACTCTGGCGCATCGTGATGGTCCGGATCGCCCACGATCCCGATACCCGGGTCTACTTCGAGCGACGGGTGAAGGAGGGTCGCACCAAGCGCGACGTCATCCGGATCCTGAAGCGCTACGTCGCCCGCGAGGTCTACCGGCACCTACCTCGCGGCTGAATCCCCGGGGCGCGGGTCTGGCTCATCCCCTAACTGCCGCCCTCCGGGGTTGGCTTTCCAGCGACCCGCCGACCTGCGTTCCGGGCCCATCGATCATCCAGACGCGTGACTTCGTAAGAGCATGCCCTCGACACTCGAGTGGCTCATGAATGTTGTGTCCGCTGTCTTGACCCCGAAGTTCCTCGCAAGGGCTTGACATTGATAGGAGCGTCGCTGGCAATGCCGATATCCGCATAGCCAGCGTTAGCGGACCAACCTCCTGAGGTCTGCACCAAGGGAACGCAACTGGTTATTGCTTGACACTACTTCCTTGGTCGCCGGGCGACGGGAGGCCCCCGCCGCCCGGCTGGCGCTTCGGCGTGGTCGACGGAGGATTGTCGTCGAGCGGGATGTACAGGTGGCTCTCGACGTCCTACCCTGCGACCCTGGCCTTTTCAAGCACGAGGCGTAGGAGCTTCTGGCCTGAATCGAAGCCGAGACTGTCGATGGCAGAGAGCACGTCCCCGGCGAAGAGGCCGATCCGATGACGGAGGCGATTGTCCGTGGCTAGCTCCGCCCTGCTACGGCTCCGGCAGTTGCGAGGACTCCTGCTGGCGCCGGGACGACACCTCAGCCCGCGCCCACCAACGCGGCGAACAGGAATAGGTACGACCGCGCTCCAGAACGTTTGAAGGAATCAGCACGGGGCGGGCCGCGCTGCGGACGGCCCCGCACGCCACCACTCCTCCGCGCTGTATGTCAGCGGACCGTGGCGTCCAGATGCTGGCTCAACAGTGCGTTGACGACTGCAGGCTGCTCTAGGGACACCGAGTGGCCGGCACGCGGCACCACCGCCAGATGGCCGTTCTTGACCGTCTCGACGATCGCGCTCGCGTTCCCGACCGAGTACGCGTGGTCCTGCTCGCCACTGATGGCGAGCAGCGGAACGGCGCATCCAGCCAGTTCCCCAGCACCGGCTTGCGGTGGATGACCTGGTAAGCACAATCGCCGATGCCTCGGTCCAGGTTCAGCATCCACTCGCGCCATTCGGCGTTCTGCGCTGCGCACCTCGGGGCGGCGAGGGTCTCGTCTCCCAGCATGATCCACATCAGGGTGTCGATGACCGGCCCGGTGCCATGCTCCGTCATCGCGGCCGCCAACGGGTCAAACTCGGCGATCTTGCCCTCGGCCTCCGCTGAGCTACCGAGCACGGCCACGGAGGCGAGCAACTCGGGCCGACGAGCGGCTCGGCGCAGAGCGATGAACCCGCCCATCGAGTTGCCAGCGAAGTGCGCGGGTCCCAGGTCGAGGTGTTCCAGTAGGCCGGCCGCGTCATCATTGAGCGTGTCCATGTCAAGTTCCTCGCGGGGAGCGCGGTCACTCGCGCCCTGCCCGCGGTGGTCGTAGCAGATAACCCGGTAGCGGTCGGAGAAGTAGGCGACCTGGTGGTGGAACATTCGCGAGCTGAAAAACAGGGAGTGGCTGAAGACAAGGGCGGGCGCGTCGCGCGGCCCGTCGTCCGTGTAGGCAAGTCGCATGCCGTTGATCATGATCTCGTGCACGAAAGACCCATAAGTTAGCGGCCGTAGCCAGACAGTAAATAGTTCTACCACGGCGGCGCCAGTCAACGGCTGCGAGCTCGCCTGCGCCCCGGTGATGCTCGAGAACCTCGCCCATCAGGTCCTTGCCTACGAGTTGGCCGGCCGGCCCGGCGAAGAGATCCTGCGGTCGTGGGAGCGCCGGTCACGCGACGCCGTCAGCTCGTAGCGAAGTGCCGTGGCCGGCGGTGAGGGCTGGCTGGTGACCGCCGTCAGTGCCCGGGGCGAGCGTTGGGGACGCCTTGTGGTGCTGCTACAGAACGAAGCGACCGCTCACCACATAATGGTGGCCGAACAGGCTGCGGTCGCCCTGGCTCTCAACCGGCTGATCGAGCGCGACGAGCAAACTCTCGAGCGCCAGACGCACCGGAGCCTGATCGAAGACATCCTGGCCCGGCCTGGCTGCCTCGACTCCCGGCACTGCCCGGCAGGGGGCTGATGTGGCCGGCTTTAAACTAAACACCCCGGTCCGTCCAGAACTGGGTGTTGACAGCCGTGTCGAGACCTGTACGTTGTTCTACATGTCGGGGCGAGCGATCGCTCGCCCCGTCCTCAAATGTTCACCTGATGTGAGGAGGCGACAATGTCTGAATCCCCTGCGATGCGCGAGCTACTGGGCGAGGACGCCCCTAGCAATTGGGGTAAGTGGGGTCCGGACGACGAGTTGGGCTGTCTGAACTACCTCGACGCGGGCGATGTGCTGCGTGGTGTGCAGCACATCAAGTCCGGGGAGGTGTTCACGCTGCAGATTCAGATGGGCCGCACGGAGAGCCCGGGTGACCCGCTGTGGCCCGGTCGGGAGGGGATCAAGCGGCAGAACGTGCTCGACGAGAGCACTTGGGACGGCGAGGGGGCGCCGGCGTTCCCGGGCGGCTTGCACTATGCCGACGACACCGCGCTCATCTTCCTGCAGGGTTCCACGCAATACGACTCGCTGGGCCACGTCTGGTACGACGGCAAACTCTGGAACGGCTATGACGCGCGCACCACCGTCGGAGCCATGGACCAGGCGTCGGTGCTGCCGATCGCGGAGAAGGGCGTCGTCGGCCGCGGCGTGCTGATTGACATGGCGCGTTACCGGGGCAAGGACTTTCTGGATAAGGGCGAGACGTTCGACCACAACGATCTCGAGGCCGCTGCAAAGATCCAGGGCGTGACCATCGAGCCGCACGATGTGCTGTGCATCCGGACCGGCTGGCTGAAGTACTGGTACGAGCTCAACAACCCGGAGAAGTTCTACGACGAGTTCTGCGAGCCGGGCCTGACCTACTCTCGTGAACTCGTCGAGTGGTTCCAGAGCCGGGAGATCCCCAACCTGGTCACCGACACCATCGCCAACGAGGTCACCAACGATCCCAACTCCGGTGTCGTGTTGCCTCTGCACTGCGCGCTGATGCGCAACCTGGGCGTTGCCCTGACCGAGATCGCCTGGCTCGACGACCTCGCCGACGCCTGTGCCGCCGACGGCCGGTGGAGCTTTCTCTACACCGCCGCCCCGCTCAAGGTCGTCAGCGGCACTGGTGCGCCGGTCAACCCGATTGTGATCCGCTGAGTGGAAGCCGCATGAGTGCCTACGACGACAAACCGTGGTTGGCCCGCTACAGGCCGGGGCAACCGGCCGAGATCGCGGTGGAGTTCGACAGCGCTCTGGCCATGTTCAAGGCCGCCGTCGAACGCAACCCGGACGGCGACATTGTCCGCTACTTCGACGGCCGGCTCACGCTGCGCGAGCTCGACGAGCTGACCGACGCGTTCGCTGCCGGCATCACCGACGCCGGGTTCTCCCCCGGTGAGCGGGCGGCGATCTACGCCCAGAACGTGCCGCAGTTCATCATCGCCCAGATCGGCACGTGGAAAGCCGGCGGCATCGCCGTGTCCATCAACCCGATGAACCGGGAGCGGGAGTTGGAGCAGCTGCTCACCGACTCCGGGGCCACGGTGCTCGTCACCCTGCAAAGCCTCTACCGGGACGTTGCAGCGAACGTCGTTCCCAGGACCGATGTCCGCACGGTGATTACGACTTCGGAGCTGGAGTACCAGACCCGCGGCGACCAGCGGATTTTCGCCGGCGTGGAGCGGATCGAGTGCCCAGGCACGGTGGACATGGCCGAGTTGCTGCAGCGGTTCCGTGGCCAGGCCTCCCCCGCGGTGACGCTGGGGCCGGACGATGTGGCGTTCCTGACCTACACCTCCGGCACCACCGGGCCGCCCAAGGGCGCGATCACCACCCACCGCAACGTGGTGTTCAACGCTCAGACCTACCGGGACTGGATCGGCATCGGCCCGGACGACGTCATCCTCGGCGTGGCGCCGCTGTTTCACATCACCGGGTTGGTCGGGCACATCGCGATCTCGCTGCTCGCCGGGGCACCACTGGTCCTGATGTACCGGTTCGACCCAGCTGTGACCATCGAGACGATCAAGACCGAGCAAGCGACGTTCACGGTCGGGTCGATCACGGTGTTCATCGCGCTGATGAACGCGCCCAACGCCGACGGGGACGCCCTGGCAAGTCTGACCAAGATCTACTCGGGTGGGGCGCCGATCCCGCCGAGCACGGTCGCGGCGTTCCAGGAGGCGTTCGGCCAATATATCCACAACATCTACGGACTCACCGAGACTACGTCGCCGTCGCACGCCGTGCCACTGGGGTCGACCGCGCCGGTCGACCCCGCCTCGGGGGCGCTGTCGGTGGGAGTGCCGGTCTACAACACAGTCGTGCGGATCGTCGACGACGAGGGCAAGGACTTGCCACCCGGCGAGATCGGTGAGCTGGTGACCGACGGCCCTCAGGTCGTGGCTGGGTACTGGAACCAGCCCGAGGAGACAGCGGGGGCGCTGCCTGGCGGGGTGCTACACACCGGCGACGTTGGCTTCATGGACGAGGACGGTTGGTTCTACATCGTCGACCGCAAGAAGGATCAGATCAACGTCGGCGGGTACAAGGTCTGGCCGCGCGAGGTGGAGGATGTGCTCTACGAGCACGAGGCCGTTCGTGAGGCCGCCGTTATCGGCGTCCCGGACGACTACCGGGGAGAGACTGTCAAAGCCTATGTCAGCCTCCGCCCGGGCAAGAGCGCCACGCCCGACGAGCTGATTGCGTTCACCAAGCAGCGGATGGCCGCCTACAAGTACCCGCGGCTGGTCGAGATTCTCGACGAGATCCCCAAAACCGTGACCGGCAAGCTGCTGCGCCGCGAACTCCGCGCCCGCAACTGATCCACCGCGTCGGGTCCGGCGCTGTCCCGGCCGGGAGGGGCATCCACCACCACTCCACGGCTCCGGTCGCCTCGGCCCCTGCCGCAACCCGCACGCCCACTCGCAGGAGAGGAGAGGAGAGTCGAGCAATGGCCAATACAGTTCTCATCGCCGGTGCCAGCGGTCTGGTCGGCGCCGCAACTGCCAACAAGTTCCTCGACGACGGCTGGGAGGTCATCGCGGTCTCCCGCCGCCAGCCCGAGATCTTCAGCGACAAACCTTTCCAGCACCTGCCGGTGAACCTGCAGGACGAGGCCGCCGTCAGCGATGCGCTGAGCGGCCTGTCCCAGGTCACCCATGTCGTCTACGCCGCGGTCTACGAGAAGCCGGGCCTGAATCGCCGGCTGGACCGAACAGGACCATATGGACACCAACCTAGCGATGCTGCGCAGCCTCGTAGAGCACTTTGCCGAGATCGCGGAACTCAAGCACCTCACGCTGATGCAGGGCACCAAGGCCTACGGGATCCACCTGCACCCGATGCCCGTGCCGGCGCGTGAGCGGTTCCCGCGCGATGACCACCCGAACTTCTACTGGCTGCAGGAGGACTACATCAAGGAGAAGGCCGCGGCCAAGACCTTCGACTTCACGATCATGCGCCCGCAGACCATCGTCGGCCCGAACACGGGCGTGGTGATGAACCTGCCCCCGGTCATCGGTGCCTACGCTGCGATCTGCAAAGAGGAGGGCCGGCCCTTCGGCTTGCCCGGAGGTGCCCCCTACGTCTGGGAGGCCGTGGACTGCCGGCTAGTTGCCGGCGCGATCCGCTGGGCCGCCGAAGCCCCCGCCGCCGCGGGCCAGCACTTCAACCTCACCAACGGCGAAGTCTTCGCCTGGCGTGACCTGTGGCCGGCGTTCGCCGAGGAGCTCGGCGTGGAGCTCGGCCCTGACGAGCCGGTCAGCATGGGCGAGTTCCTGCCGCCCAAGGCCGACGTTTGGGACAAGATTGTTGCCAAGCACGGGCTACGCCGGAACAGCACGACCGACCTGCTCGGCGAGTCCCACTACTACGCCGACTTCTGCTTCGCCTACGGCGCCGAGGAGCCGCCGCGGGGCGGCGTTCGTGAGCACGGTGAAGATCAAGCAGGTCGGGTTCACCGAAACCGGGGACACCGAGCAGTCCTTCCGGCACTGGCTGCGCGTCCTCATCGAGCGTCGCGTGCTCTCCCCGGCGAAGTGAGCAGCGCGAGGTGAGTGCTGACCCGCACGCGGCCGCCGCGGGGCGGCGCGCATCGGGGCGGCGCGTCGCGGGCATCCCTCCCCTCCTCGTGGTGGCCTTCGTCATGTTCACCACCACCCTGGCCAGCAACGCTCCCTCCCCTCTCTACGTGGTGTACCAGGAGCGCTTCGGGTTCTCCCCTGCCACTCTGACCTATATCTTCTCGGCCTACGCTCTGGGGGTCATGGTTGCCTTGGTCCTGGTAGGCCGGCTGTCTGACCAGATCGGCCGGCGCCGGGTGATCGTGCCGGCCATGGCCCTGCTGGCGCTGAGCGCCGCGTTGTTCGCGGGAGCGGCAGGAACGGTGTGGCTGCTGGCCGCCAGGGGGGTGCAGGGCCTCGCCACCGGCACTTTGACCGCGGCGGCCACCGCCGCGCTGGTGGAGCTTGAGCCCCACCGCGACCGGAAGCGGGCGTCGTATATCAACACGGTGATGTTCATCGGCGGGGCCGCGATCGGTCCACTGCTGTTCGGATTCTTGGTCCAGTACGCGCCATTGCCCCGGGTGCTGCCCTTTCTGGTAGAGCTCGCCCTGGTGTCGATCGGGCTGGCCCTCATGGTCCTGGTGCCAGAGACGGTCGAGCGTGGGCCTGTGTTCCGCTGGCGCCTGCAGCGGCCTTCGGTCCCCTCCCCGATCCGTCCCGCGTTTGCCGCCGCCAGCCTCACCCTGGCCGTCAGCTGGGGCGTCGGTGCGCTGTACGCCTCGTTGAGCCCGTCGATCGATCGCCAGCTGCTTCACGTGCAGAGCCACGCCGCGGCCGGGGCGGTGCTTTTCGCGTTCTACGGTCTGGGTGGCGTCGCTCAGGTCCTGCTCCGCCGATGGCCCAGCCGGATCACGATGGTGACCGGGGTGGGAGGGCTGGCCGCCGGCATGGCGCTGGTCGGCTGGGGTCTGATCGACTCCTCGGTAGCGCTGTTCCTGGCCGGGACGGTGCTCGCCGGCGCTGGCGGCGGCCTCGCGTTCATGGGCAGCCTGGCCCTGCTCAACGAAGTAGCGCCGCCGCAGCGGCGAGCCGAGGTGGTTTCTGCCTACAACGTCGTCGGCTACCTTGCACTCTCCGCCCCCGTCATCGGGGTTGGGCTGATCGCCGGTGTGGCCGGGCTCCAGACCGCGACCGAGGTGTTCACCGCCGCCGTCGTGGCCGTGTCCGTGGTGGCTGTCGTCCTCACCGTCCTGCTGCCAAGCGATCCCCTGGCCCGGCTGTCCGACGACGAGTTGGTCGAGCTGGGCCTCGACCCCTCGGCCATCGCCAGCGGGCTTGGCTGATTCCCATGTGGCGCTGCGACCCGACCCGCCTGCCCCGCCCTTCCAGCCGCGCCGAGCCGTCGGGGTCGGCTAGAGAACCTCAGTTGCGGCCGTGTGCCTCGGTCCACCTGGGTTGGCCAGCTGGCACCGACGCCACTCCAGGTGGGCGGCTTAGATCGGGTTTTCGGCACCCACAGGATCAGGCGGCGGATCCGAGGAATGGGGCGTCACCGAAGGCGAAGACGCCGCCGTCACGGCCTATGAGCCAGTACCCATGGTGGCTGGGTGTTGCGGTCATGGCGACGATGGGAGCGTTGGGGTGGGCGTTTCCCATCGAGCCGTAGAAGGGGGCGATGCCGAAGGTGAACACGCCTCCATCTGATCCTGCGGTCCAGTAGCCCACGTTGGTGCTGTCACCCCAGTTGGTGATGGCGATCATCGGCCCATTGAGTGGACTGCTTTGCGGCCACGGGCTGGGCCAGCTGCCCCCGGTGAAACCGAATACCGGGAGATAGCCGCCAGCGGTTGTCAGCACATAGTGCTGGTTGTCGGGGAACGGAGCGATCCCCGTTACGCGGCCGTATCCCTGGGGAATGGCTCCAACAAGCGATCCCGAGTAGATGGCGTCACCGAAGACGAAGACTCCGCCGTCGGCTGCCGTCAGCCAGTAGCCTCCGCCGTCGTACGTGACAGCCATGCCCACGACCGGGGCATTGAGATGACGTCCTCCCATCGAACCGTGGAAGCCGGCGTCACCGAAGGCGAAAACGCCGCCGTCGGCTGCCGTCAGCCAGTAGCCTCCGCCATCAGGGCTGGCGGCCATGGCCACCACTGGTCCGTTCAGGGCCGCACCCGTCAGGGTCCCGAACGAGGCGGCATCACCGTAGGTCAAGACGTTGCCCTGAGCGGTGGCGATCCAATAGCCGTGGCCGGAAGGCGTCGAAGCAATCGCGGCTGCAACGTCGTTCGAGCTGGACAGAGGAGCAGCGACGGCCTGATCTGCGAC
>CABEBP010000324.1_pt1 | contig 10630 bp, 12 predicted proteins | sample 3132621 | NCBI WGS metagenome assembly CABEBP01 (sample SAMEA5534346, study PRJEB31848) | metagenome | biome: tundra; feature: field; material: soil | place: USA | collected 2013-05 | depth 0.45 m | reverse complement strand
GGCCGGGGTGCCCGATTCGGGCGTCCAGTCCTCACCCTTCCACGAGGTCAGGTGAGCGGGAACCTCGTCGCTCATGCCCTCCCACCACACGTCACCGTCGTCGGTGAGCGCGGTATTAGTGAAGATGGCATTCCCGTCGAGGCTGAGCATGGCGTTCGGGTTGGTCTTGAAGTTGGTTCCGGGGGCCACGCCGAAGAACCCGGATTCGGGGTTGATGGCATAGAGGCGACCGTCGGCCCCGAATTTCATCCAGCAGATGTCGTCGCCCACCGTCTCCACCTTCCAGTCGGGCAGGGAGGGGATGAGCATGGCCAGGTTGGTCTTGCCGCATGCCGACGGGAAGGCCGCCGCCACGTACTTGGTCACTCCGGCGGGGTTGGTGAGCTTCAAAATGAGCATGTGCTCGGCCAGCCAGTTGTTGTCGCGGGCCATCACCGAGGCGATCCGTAGGGCGAAACACTTCTTGCCCAACAAGGCGTTGCCGCCGTAGCCCGAGCCATACGACCAGATCTCCCTGGTCTTGGGGAATTGGACGATGTACTTGTTCTCACTGTCGCACGGCCACGGAATGTCGGCCTGGCCGTCGGCCAGGGGAACGCCGACCGAATGCAGACAGGGCACGAAGTCGCCATCGGACCCCAGCACCTCCAGGGCGCCACGGCCCATTCGGGTCATGATCCGCATCGACACCACCACATAGGGCGAGTCGGTGATCTCCACCCCGATGTGGGCGATGTCCGAGCCGAGCGGCCCCATCGAAAACGGGACCACATACATGGTGCGTCCGCGCATGGAACCCTTGAACAGATCGGTCAGCACGCCGCGCATCTCGGCCGGGTCCCGCCAGTTGTTGGTGGGGCCGGCATCGGATTCGTCGGTGGAGCAGATGAAGGTGCGGTCCTCCACCCGGGCCACATCGGCCGGGTCGGAGTGGGCCCAGTAGCTGTTGGGCCGCTTGGCTTCGGATAGTTTGGTAAAGGTCCCATTGTCAACAAGTTGCTGGGCGAGCCGGTCGTACTCTTCGGCCGAACCGTCACACCACTCCACTGCGGCCGGCTCGGTGAGAGCAGCGACCTCGTCAACCCATGCAGTCAACTTTGTATTCTTAGTGGGGGGCATGGGCGGGCGATTCCTCCTCGGGATTCCGTGTCAGTGACCGCCACGATCGCACACAGCACATGCCGGCGTCGCAGGGGATCAGTCAATATTAGCGGGGGTGACGGGAGTCGATGGTAGGCAGGGGACATGGTCGGAACCAACTCTGGTGACACTTCGGCAGATTCGTCCGGTTCGGGAGATGAATTTGCCCTCATCGACCGGCTGCGGGCGCGGTTTGAGCGGGCGGCCGGTACCCACATGGGTGGAGGTCGACCCGCCGAGGGAGAGGTGTGGATCGGGGATGACGCCGCGGTGGTCCGGTCCCCGGCCGGTGGATCGGCGCTGTTGGCCACCGACCTGGTGGTGGCGGGCGTACATGTCGATCTCGACCTGTGTGGCCTCGACGACCTGGGATACAAGGCGCTCATGGTCACGGTGTCCGACCTGGCGGCCATGGGCGGACGCCCCGATCACGTCTTGTTGTCCATCGCCTCTCCGCCGGGGCCTGACCTCGACCTCCTGGTCGACGGGGTGGCGGTGGCCGCACAAGAGGCAGGGTGCGTGGTGGTGGGTGGCGACCTGTCGGGCTCTCCGGCGTTGGTGGTGTCCGTGGCGGTTTCGGGATCGCTCCATGGATCGCCGCAACTCGGTCCCCTCCTTCGCTCGGGGGCCCGACCAGGTGATCAACTCCTTGTCACCGGGCCCCTGGGAGGATCGGCGGCCGGCCTCCGGCTCCTGCGCCGGCGCCGGGACCAGAGCATTACCTCTAAGCCGTCAGCTGAGGAGTCTGAGTTGATCCGGGCTCACCGCCGGCCGCCGGCCCGACTCGACGAGGGCGAGGTGTCCCGCTTGTCGGGGGCCCGGGCCGCCATCGACATCTCCGACGGGCTGGTGGCCGACATCCGCCACCTGGCCCGGGCGTCGGGTGTGGGGATCGAGCTGGACGACCTTCCGGTCGCTCCCGGATCCACCACCGAGGAGGTACTGGGGGGTGGGGAGGAGTACGAGCTGATTGTGGCCACCGGGGACGCCGGCCGGATGCAACACGAGTTCGCCACGGCCGGACTACGTCCCCCCATTGTCATCGGACGGTGCACCGATGACCCGGGCCGTCTCGAACTGCAGGGTGATCCCCTTCCTGCTGGGGGATGGCGTCACGATTTTGGGTGACGCGGACCGCGTTCTCAGGGAATCCACAGGAACTCCATTCACAATTGTCAACGTGAACTCGGAAGACGCGCCATGGACATGAAGGGTCGGCGGGTCCTGGTTGTCGACGATGAGAGGAGCATCACCGAACTGGTGACGATGGCACTCAACCTCCACGGCGCCACCGTGGAGGTTGCCCATTCGGGGGCGGCCTGTTCATCCCGTTGAGCCAGTTTTCTCATCCGCTGCAGACGATCGCCGCATTCACGCCGCTCTACGGCCTCAACCAGCTCGTTCATGCGCCCCTGGTCGGTGGAGGCATCACCTGGTCATGGGTGGTCAACGTGTTGGTCTGGCTGGCGATCTTTGCCGGCGGCGCCATCTGGCGCTTCCGCCGGGACACCGCCCGGGTCTGAGACCCGGCCAACTACTGGGGGGCGCGAGCCGCGGTTTAGGCGGGGATGTTGCGGATCGGGCGCTTGGTGACCTTGCCCGACCGGATGCACGACGTGCAGACCTGAAGTCGCTTGGGCGACCCGTTGACGACGGCACGGACCCTCTGGATATTGGGATCCCAACGACGCTTGGTGCGCCGGTGGGAGTGGCTGATGTTCATTCCGAACGACGGCTTCTTGCCGCAGACCTCACACACCGCTGCCATGACGCGTCGACTTCCTCTCAAAAACCTCAGGGAACGCGGTAAAGGTTAGCATCCGGGCCATGGGGGTCCTCGACACACTCGAAGCAGCCGCACTTGGCCAGGTCATCGGGACGTACCGGGATGCTCTCCGCTCGCATCAGGATGTTATCAACCGGCTCAATGTCTTCCCCGTCCCCGATGGGGACACCGGCACCAATATGGCCCTCACCCTCGAATCGGTGATGGCCGAGTTGTCCGACCTCGATCAACCGGATATGGCTGCCACCTGCAAGGCCATCGCCCATGGCTCGCTGATGGGGGCCCGGGGGAACTCGGGGGTGATTCTGTCGCAGCTCCTGCGCGGCATCGTGGACGTGCTCACCGAGACCGGATCGGTCCCGGGCCCGGGCGAGCTGGCCCGGGCGTTGACGCTGGCCGACAAGTTGGCCCGCCAGGCGGTCATGCGCCCGGTGGAGGGGACCATCCTGACGGTGGCCGAGGCGGCCGCCCAGGGTGCCCGGGACGCGGCCGACGCGGGCAAGTCGTTGATCGACGTGGTGGAGGCCTCACACAGCGCGGCCGCCGAAGCGCTGGCCCGCACCCCTGAACTGCTCCCGGTGCTGGCCCAGGCCGGAGTGGTCGACGCCGGTGGGGCCGGCTACCTGCTGTTGTTCGACGCTCTCCTGACGGTGGTGGACGGCCGGCCTCTCCCCGATCCTCCGGACCTACCCGATGAGCCGGCCGGATGGGCAGGCGGGCCCTCGGGCATGGACCAGGCGGTGGAGGCGTCCCACGGTGATGCCGGCAGCGATATCGCCGGGTTGCGGTACGAGGTCATGTACCTGTTGGAAGCCCCGGACGACACCATCCCGGTGTTCAAGGAGGTATGGGCCGGTCTTGGCGACTCCATTGTGGTGGTCGGTGGCGACGGACTGTGGAACTGCCACATCCACACCGACGACATCGGTGGCGCGGTGGAGGCGTCGCTCGATGTCGGGAGGCCCCGCAATATTCGGATCACCGACTTGCTCGAGCAGGTGGAAGAAGAACGGTGGGTGCGCGAAGGCGGCGGGACCGCCGGGAGTGGCCCGGCCGAGATCCCGCCCGGACACGCCCCGACCACCGGGGTGGTGGCGGTGGCCACCGGTGTGGGGATCGGTCGTATCTTCCGGTCTCTCGGGGTGCACCAGGTCATCGCGGGTGGGCAGTCGATGAACCCGTCGACGGCCGAGATCCTCGCGGCGGTGGAGTTGCTCCGGGCCGATGAGGTGATCATCCTTCCCAACAACAAGAACATCCGCCCGGTCGCCGAACGGGTCAACGACCTCACGTCCAAGGTCATCCGAGTGGTCCCCACCAATACCATCGCCGAGGGATTTGCCGCTTTGCTGGCCTACGACCCCGAAGCCCATGTCGACGTCAACGCCCGGGCCATGGAAACCTCGGCCCGCAACGTGGTGGCCGGCGAAATCACCCAGGCGGTCCGCGACTCGGACAGCGCGGTGGGCCCCATCGCGGTGGGCGACTGGCTCGGGCTCTCCCGCCAGGGCATCGAAGCGGTGAGCGGCTCGGTGTCGACGGTGGCCTGGGCCCTTCTCGACCGCTTGGTCACCGACGACCATGAGTTGGTGACCCTCATCGAGGGAGAGGGATCCGGGGCCGCCGACACCCGGCGCATCACCGAATGGCTGGGGGAGCACCGCCCCAATGTCGACATCGAAGTGCACCACGGTGGCCAACCTCTGTATCCGTACCTCTTCTCCATCGAATGAGTGTTGCCGATCCGGCCGAGGCTTCCCTTGCCGATGGCCCGGGACGCAAACTGCGTCAACTGGCCGACCTGCCTGTCTCGATTCTGAAGGGGGTGGGATCCGGGGCCGCCCACGAGTTGGGCGAGCTCGGCATCGACTCCGTACTCGATCTCCTCACCCACTACCCCCGTCGGTACATCGACGGCACCCGCTTGGCGCCACTGGCCGAGCTCGCCATCGGGGACACCGCATCGGTCTTGGCCGAGGTACGCCGGGTGAATCGGCCCCCGGCCCGCTACGGCCGGGGTCGGGGGCGGAGCCCCGCCCGGGTGGAGCTCGATGTCACCGACGGCTCCGGAGGGGTGAAAGTGGTGTTCTTCAACCAGACGTGGCGGGCCAAGCAGCTGGCCGTCGGCACCCTGGCCCTCTTTTACGGCACCCTGGCCTCGTACCGGGATGCCCGCCAGATGGTCAACCCCACCGTGGAAATCCTCCGGTCAGGAGGTGACGCCATCGATCCCGAGGCCACCCCGGAGTCGGGCCGGGTGTTCCCCGTCTACCCCTTGACGGAAAAAGCCGACCTCACCTCGGCCCGGATCAGCCGGTACATGGCCGAGGCCCTCGACCGGGCGAAGGAATTCAGCGAGCCGTTGCCCGTCCATTGGCGCCAAAAGTTCCATCTGCTCGACCGCACCACCGCGTTCAATCGCATCCACCGCCCCACCACCGTGGGCGAGACGGAGCCGGCTCGGTTGCGCCTGGCCTTCGATGAGTTGCTCCGGCTGCAACTGGCGCTGGTGCTCCGCCAGCGCCGGCTCCAAGAGGACGCCCGGGGTATCCGCCACGTGGTGTCCCACCCCGATGCAGAGACACTGGTCGACCAGTTTCTCCACCGGTTGCCCTTTGTGCCCACCGCGGCCCAACACAGCGCCATCGACACCATCCGGGCCGACCTGGCCGGGCCTCTTCCTATGCACCGGCTGCTCCAGGGCGACGTGGGGGCGGGAAAGACAGTGGTGGCGGTGGCCACACTGTTGGTGGCGGTCGAGGGGGGTCACCAGGGGGCGTTGATGGCCCCCACCGAGGTGCTGGCCGAGCAGCACCATGCCGGGGTGACGAGACTTCTGGAGGGGATGGTGGTGCCCGACCCCTCCACGTTGTCGGGAGACCGCCCCCTGCGGGTCGCCCTCCTCACCAACAGGACATCGGCCAACGACCGGGCCTCGCTCCATGCCGGGTTGGTCGACGGGACGGTGGACCTGTTGATCGGAACCCATGCCTTGTTGACCGACGAGGTCCGGTTCCGATCGCTCGGAGCTGTGGTCATCGACGAACAGCACCGCTTCGGGGTCGAGCAGCGGGCGGCCCTGCGGGCCAAGGGACGAGGGGACGATGGAGGCGGCCGGGATCCCGACCTGCTGGTCATGACGGCCACTCCGATTCCCCGCACCGCCGCCATGGTGGTGTTCGGCGATCTCGACATGACGGTGATCACCGAGCTCCCGCCGGGACGCGTTGCCGTCGATACCCACTGGGCCCGGACCCCACTCGATGTCGAGGCGGCATGGGCCCGGGTCCGCCAGGAGGTGGCGTCCGGTCACCGGGCCTTCGTGGTCTGCCCACTGGTCGAGGGGTCGGAGCGGGTACAGGCCACCTCGGTCACCGAAGAGGCGCAGCGGTTGGCCGCCGCCGAACTCACCGGTCTGCGAATCGGCGTGCTCCACGGCCAGATGCGAACCGCGGACAAGGAGACGGTGATGGCCGATTTCCGCGCCGGGCGCCTCGATGTCCTGGTGGCGACCACGGTGATCGAAGTAGGTGTAGACGTCCCCGAGGCCACGGTGATGGTCATCGAGGACGCCGACCGGTTCGGGATCGCCCAGCTCCATCAGTTGCGCGGCCGGGTAGGGAGGGGGAGCGATCAGTCGTGGTGCTATCTGCTCTCCGAAAGCGACAGTCCCGAGGCCGACATCCGGCTCTCGGCCCTGGAGCGCTCCACCGACGGATTCGAACTGGCCGACGTCGACCTCGAGCTGCGGGGGGAGGGCACCATCCTGGGTGCTCGCCAGAAAGGGAGGAGCGACCTGAAGTTGGCCAGGTTGATTTCCGATCGGAACCTGGTGACCCAGGCCCGGGAGGCGGCCGAGCAGATCGTGGGTACCGATCCGGCGCTGGCCGATCACCCTCTTCTTTCAGACGAATTGCGCATCTTCATCGACGACGACGAAGCCGCCTTTCTCTTCAAGAGTTGACCCAAGCCAGGGCGGGACCGCCTGTAGACTTTTCGGGTGCGAGTGATCGGGGGTGAGTTCCGGGGGCGCCGTCTGTCGGCCCCTGACGCCCGGTCGGTGCGGCCTACCTCGGACCGGGCCCGCGAGGCGATCTTCGACATGTTGTTCAGCCTGGGAGGGGTAGAGGGTCTGCAGGTCGCCGACCTGTTCTCGGGAACCGGTGCCCTGGGGATCGAAGCCCTCTCCCGCGGCGCGGCAGCGGTCACGTTCGTGGACCGGGACCCCGACAGCCTCGACCTCATCAGACAGAATCTGGCTTCGGTGGGTCTGGCCGACGCCGAGCGCGACGGCTACGCCACCGTCATTCGAGCTGATGTCGACAACTGGGTGGCTACCACGCTGTCCCGGTACGACCTCATCTTGTGTGATCCGCCCTACGCCTACGACGGGTGGGAGACCCTGATACGCCAACTGCCCGGTGAACTGGTCATCCTCGAGTCGGGAGCTGAGTTGCCCGAGGTCGACGGGTGGGGAGTCCTCAAATCCAAGCGCTATGGCGGTACCATCGTCACAGTTGCCCGGCCGGAGCCGGTCTCTCAGAAAGGTGCCTCGTGAGGATTGCGCTCATTCCCGGATCATTCGATCCCGTCCACAATGGACATCTGGAGGTCATTGAGCGAGCTGCCCGGCTGTTTGACGAGGTAGTGGTGGCCGCCCTGCGCAATCCACAAAAGAGCGAGGCCATGTTCGAACTGGACGAACGTCAGACCATGCTCGAGGAGTCGTTGGCCCACGTGGCCAATGTGCGCATCGTGTCGGTGTCCACCTTGGTGGTCAATGTGGCCGAGTCCGTCGGGGCCAGTGCCATCGTGAAGGGGCTCCGGGCCGTATCCGACTTCGAGAACGAGCTGCAGATGGCCCAGATGAACAAACAGCTGTCGGGAGTGGAGACGATGTTCATCCCCACCAGTTCTGCTCATTCGTTCATCTCCTCACGCCTTCTCCGGGAGGTGGCCCGTTTCGGCGGTGATGTGACGGCATTCGTTCCCAAAGTGGTGGCCTTGCGGCTCCAGGAGAAGTTCGCTGATGAGTGATCTGTTCGAGGATCTTGAGGCGCAACGGGCGGCCGGCGAGGAACAGGATGCGGAGACCCTGGTCCGGGAAGCCTTGGACCTGGTGCTGACGGCCAAAGCCATGCCGTTGTCGGCCTCGGTGCTCATCTCGCGTGAAGAGGTGGCCGACGTGTTGCAGGCCGCCTTGGACAGGATGCCGGATGAAATTCGTGAGGCCCGATGGTTGCTGAAGGAGCGCGCCGAGTTCATCGCCGAAAGAAATCGGGAGGCGGACGCGCTGATGGAAGAGGTGCGGGTCCAAGCCGAACGGATGGTGCAGCGCACCGAGATCGTGCGCCAGGCCAACCACGTGGCGCAGCGCGTGCTCGACGACGCCAATGAGGAAGCCCGCCGCCTGCGGAACGAGGCGGAGGACTATGCCGACCAGAAGCTGGCCAGTTTCGAGATCGTCCTCGACCGGATCACGAAGACCGTGCTGGCCGGCCGCGAAAAGCTGCGAGTGACCCCACTCCCGCCGGTGAAGATCGGTGAAGGGGGAGACACCTCATTGGCGTCACCCACCGACCTGGGCATCGGGGGGCCGGTGGGTGACGAGCCCGAGGGCTTCTTCGACCAGGACCTCACCTAAGGGACAGCCACGGTGCGCACTCCGCAACCATTTATCGTCCCCGCCGCCGCCCTCCGTAAGGTGGCCGGTACCGTCCGCCACGAGGATCGCCACGGGGTGATCGAAGGTTTGGGAACCGTCGGAGTGGTCGTCCCCGACGGCGCCGAGGTCGACGCCCAGGTCACGCTCTCCTCCTACCCGGGCGGCATCATGGCCACCGGACGGGTCTCGGCCCCCTGGAGGGGGGAGTGCCGTCGGTGTGGGGGTGTGGTCACCGGCGCGGTGGAGGCCGAGGTGCGTGAGCGGTTCGTCATCGAAGGGCCGGGAAGCGAATCGGGGCCGGCCGTCGAAGTGGACGAGGACGCCTATGTGTTGGCCGACGACCTGTTGGACCTTGAGCCCTTGGCCAGGGATGCAGTTCTTCTCGAACTCCCGTTGGCCCCCCTTTGTTCCGAGGACTGCCGGGGGTTATGCCCCCAGTGTGGGGCCAATCTCAATTTCAAGAGCTGCGGCTGTGCCCCACCGGCCGACCCGCGTTGGTCGGCCCTGGATGTACTGCGTGACGGTGAGGGTGGTGGTTTGGCCTAGAATGCCGTCCCTATGGCCGTCCCCAAGAAGAAGACCTCCAAGTCGAAGAGCCGAAGCCGCCGAGCATCCAACTGGGTGCTGAAGGCGCCGGCCCGTTCGGTGTGCCCGCAGTGCACCACCGCCAAGTTGCCCCATATCGTGTGTCCGAACTGCGGATGGTACAAGGGCCGCCAGGCGATCGAAGTCGACTAGTGGCCCGTGGGGGCGTTCGCCCGACGGGTGAGGCGTTCGCCAGCCTTCCGGTGGCGGTGGATGCCATGGGTGGCGATCACGCTCCCGCAGAGATCGTCGCCGGGGCCCGTCAGGTGGCCGAGCAGTCCGGCATCGCCGTGCTGCTGGTCGGCCGGCCGGGGGAGATGGGCGACACCGGCGGCCTTCCCGAGCTCCCTGCCAGCGAGGTCATCGGCATGGACGATGATCCCGGTCAGGGCGTGCGGCGGAAGAAGGACTCGTCCCTGGTGCGGGCGGCTGAAGCGGTGCGCGACGGGAAGGCCCTGGCCATGGTCTCGGCCGGGAACACCGGAGCCACCATGGCGTCCGCCCTCCTGCGCATGGGTCGTCTCCCCGGAGTGATCCGGCCGGCCATCGCCACCCCCATCCCCAACCCCGGGACGGGCAAGCCGCCCACCGTGCTCCTTGACTCCGGTGCCAACGCCGAGTGCAATCCCCAGATGTTGGTGCAGTTCGCCCAAATGGGGGCGGCCTTTGCCCGCAAGCGATACGGGGTTGCCCTCCCCACGGTGGCCCTCTTGTCCATCGGGGAGGAGAAGTCCAAGGGCACTCCTCTCGAAAAGGAAACCCACGCGTTGTTGGCCAGTGGGCTCGGGGGAAACGGCTTCGAATTCATTGGCAACGTCGAAGGGCGCGACTTTTTGGGCGGCGCCGCCGATGTGATCGTGACCGACGGTTTCACCGGCAACGTGGCGCTCAAGACGTTGGAAGGCTCATTGACGTTTCTGGTCGGCGCGCTCACCGAAATTCTGGGTCGTCCCGGGCTCGAGCAGGCGGCGGAGGCATTGATCCCCGAGATCTCACCATTGGTTGAGGAGCTCGAGCCGGAGGGCACCGGTGGGGCCATGCTGCTCGGGGTGAACGGGGTGTGTGTGATCAGCCATGGGTCATCGTCTTCGAAGGCCATGGTCAACGCCATCACGGTGGCCCACGATCTGGCCGTGGGCGGTTTGGTGGCGGCGGTTGCCGACGCGGTGAGCGAGGTCCCCGTTCCGGTGATCGACTGAGGTCGGCTTCGGCTTCGGCTTCGGCCTCGGCCTCGGAACTCGCCGGGTTGGAGTTTGCCGTTGCCCTGTGTGGATACCGGGTGATGAAGGCAATCGGGGAGGAACACCGGCGGGCAGTGGCGAACCTCGGGGAACTTCAGAGGCCCTGACCCATCGGCCGTAGGCGGCTAGCGGAGAGTGAAACCGCTTTCGGTGATCATGTTCTCCGTGACCTCCCAGAGTCGATCAGCTGCGGCGTCCGAGCGCCCCTGCTTG
>CABEBP010000318.1_pt1 | contig 10740 bp, 7 predicted proteins | sample 3132621 | NCBI WGS metagenome assembly CABEBP01 (sample SAMEA5534346, study PRJEB31848) | metagenome | biome: tundra; feature: field; material: soil | place: USA | collected 2013-05 | depth 0.45 m | reverse complement strand
CTCCTCGGGGGGTGATCCCGGAGCGGCAGGCGGTGGACCGGGTTCAGACGCAGCGGGGCAGCATGCCCGTTTGGCGGGGTTCGTTGCCCCTCCGCCGGCGCAGGTCACCTCGAGCTCACAGGCCGCGGGGGGGACCGGCTACCAGGCATCAATGATGCACTTCGTGGTCCACGTCGGGCCCGGGCACTCGACGGTCTGCACGATCCTCGGCGAGATCTTCGTGCCCACGGCGGCATCGGCGTCGTCGCCGGACCCGGTGATCCTGACCACCAACGGCTTCGGTGGATCGTATGCCGACCAAGTACCCCTGGCCCAGTACGCCGCTCCCCGGGGCTACGTCGTGCTCACCTACTCGGGTCTGGGCTTCGGCGGCAGCGGATGCAACATCGAGCTCGACAGTCCGATCTGGGACGGTGAAGCGGCCTCGCAGCTCATCTCGTGGCTCAGCTACCGGCCCGAGGTCCTGAAGGACGGGCCGGCCGATCCCCGGGTGGGCATGATCGGAGGCTCTTACGGCGGAGGGGTTCAGTTCTCCACTGCCGCGATCGACCCGCGAGTCGACACCATCATCCCGATCATCACCTGGAACGACCTCGCCTACTCCCTGGCTCCGAACAACGGCTCGGCTGCCTTTCACTACACCGACAACCCGCCGGGGGTCCTGAAGTGGCAGTGGACGAGCCTCTTCACCGCCGATGGCTTGAGCGAGGCACCCCAGAACCCCAGCAGCACGCCGGTGCCCCCGTCGAGCTGCCCGGGGTTCGACCCCCGGATCTGCGAAGCCTACGCCGAGTCCGCCGCGCTCGGGTATCCGCCGGATTGGGTGGTGTCCATGCTGCGGTCGGACTCGATGGCGAGCTTCGCCAAGCACGTCCGGATCCCCGTGATGCTCATGCAGGGCGAGGGCGACACACTGTTCAACATCAACGAGGCGGTTGCGAATTACAACGACCTCCGGGCGAACGGTGACCCGGTGAAGCTGGTCATCCAGAGCTGGGGCCACAGCAACTCCACACCTGCGCCCGGAGAGCTGAGCTACACCTCGGCGGCCCACGGCTACGAGACCAGCCTCATCATCGACTGGTTCGCCAAATACTTGAAGCACCAGAACGTCTCGACGGGTCCAGCCGTGGAGTACTTCCGGCCCTGGGTCGCCTACAACACCGGCGGTTCCGCCGAGCCCGCCTACGGCACCGCGTCGAGCTGGCCGGTGGGCGGCACGCTCGATCTCTACCTGTCGGGCGACGGATCGCTGGTGCGCTCCGCTCAGGACGTATCGCCGGGAAACAAGAGCTTCGTCAACCCGCCGGGCGCCCAACCGGGCAGCTACTCGGAGACCTCGGGAGTCCAGAACATGTCGCCGTTCTCGAACATCGGGCCGACCGACCCGCCGGGTACGTACGCCTCGTTCGAGACGCCGCCACTCCCGGCGAGCATCGACTCAGTCGGCATCCCCGTGGTGCGCTTCCGGCTGACAGCGGCCACCGCGTCGTCGCTGACACCGGCGGACCAGGCGGTGCTGTTCGGCAAAATCTACGACGTGGCTCCTTCGGGAGCGGTCACACTCGTGGAGAACCTCGTTTCTCCGACACGCATAGCCGTATTGCCTGGCCAGCAGCGACTTGTCACGATGACGCTGCCCGGGATCGTCCACCGTTACGTGGTCGGTGACCGTATCGAACTGGTCATCGCGGCCACCGACCAGGCCTACCTCGGCTCGCGGATCCCTGACGCCCTGACCATCTCCGTCGATCCTGTGCACCCGACCGCTCTCAGCCTGCCGGTAGTGAGCCCGCAGGACGAGACCTCCGGCGGCCCCCGGGCCACCAGTGCCACCATCGGCGTGCTGCCACTGGCGAGCAGTAGCAACTAGCGCGACCTTCCTGGCTAGCTGTAATGCCCAGCCAGGTTGTCGACTCGACTGATGGGGGGCTTCCCCCCGAGAGCGGCGTGGCTGCGGTGATGATTGTAGAGATGCAAGAATAAGTCGAAGGCCTCTCTCCGTTCTGCTTCTGACTCATAGGGCTTCACGTAGGCCCATTCCTCGAGCATCGTGCGGTTGAACCGTTCGACCTTGCCGTTGGTCTGAGGCCGGTAGGGCCTGGTCTTTCGATGTTTGATCTGGCCCAACACCTCGTCGAAGAGCCGACTGCGATAGCAGCTCCCGTTGTCGGTGAGGACCTCCTCGATCTCCATGCCCTGCTCGGAGAACCAGTTCCACGCCCGCTGCCAAAAGCCCGCCGCGGTCTCTTTGCGCTCGTCTCCGAGAATCTCCGAATACGCCAGCCGGCTGTGGTCATCGACGGCTGAATGAATGAATCCGTAGCCCACCCGGCCTCGGTAGCCGGTGGCCTTGGCATTGTTGTGGTTTCCGACCGCCCGCCCGAGCACCTTCCACCCGCCGCCATCGGGGATCTTGCCCAGCTTCTTGATGTCGACATGGATGAGTTCACCGGGGCGTTCTCGCTCATAGCGGCGGATGACTCGGCCAGTGGGGCGGTCCATCCAAGCCAGGCGATTGAGGCCGAGGCGGACCAGCACCCGGTGCACCGTCGAGGGGGCCACGCCCAGGCGATAGCCGATTCGGGCCGGGCCCAACTTGAGCTCTGAGCGCAGCTCGGCGATCTGGGCCTCGAGGTCTGGGGCGGTTCGATGGGGGCAGCAATGCGGTCGGCTGGAGCGGTCCACCAGCCCATCGATCCCTTCTTCGCGGAACCGCTTCCACCACTTGTAGCCGGTGGCCCGAGAAATGCCCATCTCGGGGGCGACATGGGCCACCGGTCGTCCCTGCTCAATGCGAAGACACAAGGTCAATCGGCCAATTGGCGTGAGTCGGGCGTTAGCGTGCATCTGAGCCTCCTGGGGTCGTGTGGGTGTGTCAGCAGCACCACACTGCCCCCGGGGGCTCAACTCAGGGTGGATCAGACGAGTCAACAACGTTCATGGTCATTACAGCTAGCTCACGGCATGACCACGTTTAACCAGGTCAGTGGGGGTGTTCGGGCGAGCCGGTTGTAGTACCTAACTCAGCGCTTTGGCGCGTATTCGTCCAGCCCGAACAGGTCGTAGAGACGCTGTTGGATCGGGTCGATCTCGGTGAGTATCCGCCGGGCCCGGGGACGGCCCCGGTCTCCTTGGTAGAGCAGGACGGTCTCTTGGATCCCACTCAGCTGCGCGAGCAATTCTCGGACGCTCATGGGAAGCTTGGCCCGATCAGTCTCTCTTGCCATGAGGCGGGCGGCCATCAGTGCGAGCACGCAGTAAAAGGTGTGGACGCGGATCTTTTGGTCCGTCCAGTGGAACATCGGGTTGAAGGAGACAACCTTGCGGTCCTTCATCTGGCGGAAGTCGGCTTCGACTTCGGACTGGGAGCGGTAGCCGGCCACCACCTCGGCGATGCTCCACTCGTCGCGGTCGGTGAAGATGATCCGTTTGCCGAACAGCTCATCGGCCAGTGCGGCCTTGGCCCGTTGATCGCTCCGCCAGATGAGGCGGAGCTCTGCGGGCTTGGTGCCGACCAGGCTTGTCGAGACGACCCGGGCCAGCCACCGGGGAGCGAGGATCTTCTCGATCTCGGCCTCGACTTTGGCCCGGGTCTTACGTCCCTTGCCTCGGGCCAATCGGGCGGCGAGCTCGGTGAGCTGGCGCCGGGCCTTGGCCAGGGTCTGTTCGAACCCTCTCGCTTGTTTTTGATGGAAGCCCTCCGAGTGGGTGACCACGATGCGGTACTCGTGCCCGAAGACGACCTTTCGGGTCTCGAAGGCACTGAGTCCAAAGAACCGCTTTTCGTCCATCACCTTGTAGCGACTCGATGGGACCGCCAACAGGTCGAGGTGGTCAGACGGTGGAATAGAGCCGATGAAATGGAGCGGGCCCGAAGCGACCAATTCCAGGTTGTCCTCCGAGTCCTGGCCGGCGTCGAAGACCACGGTGAGTTCCCCGCCCCGCTCGGCCAAGGGGCCGAAGCGCTCCGTCACCTCGCCCACCACGTCGGCGAACTGGGTCACGTCGTGGTGGTTGCCGGCATAGGCGTGGGAAACGAGCGGGATCCCGCCGTCTGTCGAGACGACAAGACCCAGACCGACCAGGCGAAGGTCATTTCTTTTCTGCTTCGCCTTCCCCCGCTGGGCGATCGGGGCACGTTCGTTGCCCGAGTCGATGTACGTCGCGAAGTTGGTCATGTCGAGGACCAGACCCGACACGTCCACCTCGAAGACCTCCACCATGCGGGCAACGATGCGGCGCTCGATGTCGATGAGCTGGGTGTCCGAGATCGCATCCATGGCGTCCCAGAACCTGCGGTGGTCGAGTGCCGCCGCCGGTGTCCGCTGCACCATCCGGTCACCGGCCGTCGTCGCCCACCAGTCGCTGAAGGCCAGCTTTGAGCACGGCGCCACCACCCGGTTCAAGGCGGCGAGAGCGATGTAGGTCCCCACCGACAATGCCGCATCTGCGCGCCGCGACCCCACCACCTCGTCGATAATGTCGATGACACCGAGGCGCTCGAGCACGCCCCACACTCCAGCCACGCCACCAAAAGCCAGGTGTTGAGTGCGGTCGGGCTCACCGGGCCCGGACTTGCTGAGCCGTTCGGCGATCTCCTCAGCCGAGCCCAAGTAGCGCTGCGAGACGATGCGGGGTTTGCCGTTCACCCGAGCCGACTCGGTCAGGTAATAGTAGACCTTGCCCTTCTGCTTCTTTCCGATGATAGATGCCATATATAGGTGATACACCCTGCAGCGTCACAACGCGAGCATCTCGAGGTGACAAACGCGCTGGTCACGCGATTGTTTCGAAGAAACTTTCCGGCGGCCCGAAAACCAGCGAAAAGTCATAGCCAGGAAGGTGCCGCTAGACCTCCTCCGGGTCCGGTGGCCTGCCCTCGGCACCGACAGCTCCGGGGCTGCCGTCGGTCCCCGGGACTCGGGCCGGAGCCCCTCCGGCGCCGCCGATCGGCCACGTGTTCGTGATCACCCTCTAGAGCGAGGGGTACGCGGGGACCTTCGGTGACCCGGCCAGCGACCCGTACCTGGCGTCGACGCTGCCGAAGGAGGGCGCCCCTGCTGACCCAGTACTACGGCACCGGCCACGAGAGCAACGACAACGACATCGCCATGATCAGCGGGCAGGCGCCCACTGCGCAGCCCCGGCTCCCTCTCAGGGTCATTGTCCCGAAGAGCAGGTGAGGTTCACCAATCATCTGGCGCCTCTACCGCAGGAGGATCAACGGAAACTTGCCTCAAATTTGAAGACGGCCGGAACAGAGGTCCTCTAGGAGTTCTTGGCGTGGAGCCCCATGATCGAAGCAAGGCCTGGCTTGGGATGCCACCTCAGCTGGGATCAGAAATCGCCCGGCTTCACGCGGGCCGATCGAGCACCCACCGTGTCGTTACTTGCGGAAAATTCATCGGGCCCGGCGATGTCTCATGTGTGAACAGATAGCGGAAACCGGCGCGCTGCAGAGTCCGATTCGGCGCAACGTTGAACGCGTTCGGCTCACAAAAGAGGTGCTCCAGTTCGAGAGTCTGGAAGAAAATCGGCGCTGATGCCTTCACGAAGTCTGCCCCTAGACCGTCCCGTCGCTGCGTCGGGCTGAGAACGTGCAGGTGCATGAACGCTTGCTTGCCGAAGACAATGTGGTCGGCCGAACTGAACCCCACTGCCCGCCCGTCCAGTTCCCACACCAGCGAGTAGTTGACCCGCTCTCGAACCGGACGTGCGTAGTCCTCCTCGTAAAACACATGCCAGGCTTCCCGCGCTGGCAGCAGTGCCCGATCGACTCCGAGTGTACGAAGATAGTCGTCCGACGCGTTGTGGAAGTAGTCGATCCGCATGTCCACGTCAACCAGTTGCATCTCCCTTACGATCAGATCCCGCTCGGTCGTCATCTCCAGATCCTATTGACTCAAGAAACCGTGACCGCGATGGACCCCGCCGAGGACTACCGGCGTTGGTGGCCAACGGTCGAGCGCTCCAACGCATGGCTTGTGGCCGACGGCAACCGACGGATCCGGTTCCGTGGTGCGGAGAAGAACCGGCTCGGGCACTCGCTGCGCATCGCGGCAATCAACCTCAGGCGCTTGGTCAACTTGGACTGGACCCCGACGGAGGATGGCGGCTCAGGTCAGTCTGAAATCAGACGCGCAAGCCCGGGTCGTCAAAAAAGGGACCGCCCCTTGGGCTCTGCCCACCTGGGTGGCCGACTTCAACCCTTTTGTGTCGGCGCTTCGGTCGGACATATTGCCGGCTTGCGGTGACCAATCTACGCCCAAGATCAGGGTTTTTCAACAGTCTCCTGGCTACCTCGGCGTTCAGGCGCCCTCGTAGTCGAAGCCGAGATCGGGTGCCGTCAACAACGCCCGGAAGGGGATCCCCTCAGCCGCTGCCATCGCTTCCACGGTTCCGCCCCGATCAACCACCGCCACCAGGAGCACGGGTTCGGCTCCCGCCTCACAGACCGCCTGGGCGGCCTCGATCAGCGAGGTGCCCCGGGTCACCGTGTCCTCGGTCACCACTACCCGGTCACCCGGGTCGAGGGCGCCGGCGATCCGACCGCCACCGCCGTGGGCTTTGGCTTCTTTTCGCACACTGAACGCCTTCAGCATCCGTCCTCGGCCGGCCGCCACCCCCGCGGTGATGAACGCCACCGGGTCCGCACCCATGGTGAGCCCGCCGATGGCGGTGACGTCGTCGGGGAGTATCGAGAGAATCCCGTCGGCTACCAACACCATGGCCTCGGGTCGGCACACCGTCTGTTTGGAATCGATGAACCAGCTGCTGCGTCGGCCGGACTTCAATACGAAATCCCCGCGTTTCACCGAGTGGGCCAGCAGATGGTCGCGGAGCGCCTCGAACTGGGTCGCCGGAAGGGTCGCACTCATCGGGACTCCGCCAGGGTCGCACTCATGGGGCGTCCCCGGATCCCCACAGCACGGGACCGACCAGATCCACACCCCGGGGCCCCGGCTCCACCCGACCGACGACTACCGGGTCGAGGCCACCCCCGCGCAGCGCTTCGAGCGCGACGTCGATACCGTCGGCGGAGACCATGACCACCATGCCGAGGCCCAGGTTGAACACCCGGAGCATCTCCTCGTCTTCCACATTGCCCAGCCGCTGCACCTCGGCGAAGATCTGTGGAACTTTCCAGGTGCCCCGTTCCACCACCGCCCGCAGGCCGTCCGGAAGCGCTCGGGGCAGGTTCCCGGGGATCCCCCCGCCGGTGATGTGGGCCACGGCGTGAACGTCGGCGTCGGCGTCGGCGATGGCCGACAGAACAGCCGGGGTATAGAGCACCGAGGGAAGGAGCAGCTCATCGGCCACTGAGGTGGTCGCCCCCTGCCACGCCGGGGCGTCGAGGGCCAGGCCGGCTCGCTCCAACAGCACGTGGCGGGCCAGGGTGTAGCCGTTGGAGCGGAGTCCCGGCGACGGGAGGCCGATCAAAATGTCGCCGTCCCGCACCCGACCCGATCCCAAGATCTTTTCGCGCTCGACCACTCCGACCGCGAAGCCGACCAGGTCGAACTCGCCCGGCTTCATGACCCCGGCGTGCTCCGCCATCTCGCCGCCCAGCAGTGCCGCCCCCACTTGGCGGCAACCGTCTGCCACACCGGCCACCAGCTCGGTCATCTGGGTGGGATCGACGGCTCCAGTGGAGATGTAGTCCAAAAAGAACAGCGGCTCGGCTCCCTGGCATACCAGGTCGTCGACGCACATGGCCACCAGGTCGATACCGATGGTGTCGTAGCGACCGCAGGCCTGGGCGATCAGTGCCTTGGTGCCGACCCCGTCGGTGCAGGCGACCAGCACCGGCCGGCTGTACTTCTCGGTATCCACCGCGAACAGGCCGCCGAAGTCACCCAGTCCCCCGAGCACCTCGGGCCGCAGGGTGGTGGCCACCAACGGGCGGATCCGGTCGACAGCCTCTTCCCCGGCATCGATATCCACGCCGGCTCCGGCGTAAGTAGCCGGCACAGGTGTTGGATCTGTCACGCCGGGGTCCCGGTGGCGACGGCGCCGAGCGGACTACGTACGCTCAGTTCGACGGGCACTGGGACCGGCACCGGATAGATACCGGTGAGGCAGGCATCGCAGAAGCCGGCACCCGGGGCATCGATGGCGGTCTTCAGGTTCTCGATGGTGAGGTACTCGAGCGAGTCCACATTGAGGAACTCCACGATCTCGTCGAGGGTCTTGATCGACGCCAACAACTCACTTTTGTCGGGAGTGTCGATGCCGTAGAAGCAGGGCCACTGGAACGGCGGCGAAGAGATCCGGAGGTGGACTTCCCGGGCTCCCGCCTCGCGCAACATGATCACCATGGCCCGGGTGGTGGTCCCCCGCACGATGGAGTCGTCCACCACAATCAGGCGCTTCCCGGCGATGTTGTCGCGGAGCGGATTGAGCTTGCGGCGGACACCGTCGGCCCGCTCCAACTGGGTCGGCGCAATGAAGGTGCGGCCGATGTACCGGTTCTTCACCAGGCCCTGCCCGTAGGGGATGCCCGATCCCAGCGCGTAGCCCTCTGCGGCCGGGACGCCAGAGTCGGGGACGCCCATCACCAGATCGGCATCGACCGGTTTCTGTGCGGCCAACAGTTGACCCATACGCCGTCGGGCACCGTGGACCTCGTTGCCGTAGAGGATGGTGTCCGGCCGGGCGAAATAGACGAACTCGAAGATGCAGAGCTTGGGGTTGAGCCGCTCGATGGGGAAGGGCCGCTCCGAGCGGACCTCCTTCCCGTCGATGATGACCATTTCACCCGGCTCGAGTTCGCGGATGAAGGTAGCGCCGATGACGTCGAGGGCCGGTGACTCCGAGGCCAGTACCCAGCCCTCCACGAACTCGTCGGTGGCCTCGAGCCAGCCGAGGCAGAGGGGGCGAAACCCGTTGGGATCGCGGACCCCTATCAACCGCTCGGCGTCGAGCAGCACAAAGGAGAATGCACCTTCTACAGAAGGAAGTACGGCGGTAAGAGCGGTCTCGAGGTCTTCGGCCAGTTCCGCACGCGACCGCTCCGGGGCGTCGGGGGGAAAGACCTGACCCAACAGCTCAGCCACCAGGTCGCTGTCGGAGTCCACCAGGCCCGGAAGCATGCCGGCCCTTTCGGCCAATGCGTCGGTGTTGGTGAGATTGCCGTTATGGGCGAGGGCGAACCCGGCCCTACCCACGCCCCTGAACACCGGTTGGGCGTTCATCCAGTCACTCTTGCCGGCGGTGGAGTACCGGGTGTGGCCAATGGCTATGTCTCCCCGGAGCCCCGAAAGCTTTCGCTCGTCGAAGACGGTGGTGACCAGGCCCATGTCTTTCATCACCGTGATGGCTTCGCCGTCACTCACGGCCATGCCGGCCGCCTCTTGACCGCGGTGCTGCAAGGCGAACAGACCGTCAAAAGTTAGGTGTGCGACCGAGCGCCCCGGGGCGTAGACCCCGAAGACTCCGCACGCTTCCTTGGCCTCCATCATCGGTCGGTCACCGTATTCACCGGGGGTCGTCGGGCTCGTCGCTCGTCGCGATCCATCCGCCAGGCGAACAAACCGCTCACGACCAGACTAGTGGAGTGTGACGGAACGGTGACCAACCGGTGACCGACCGGCTATTCCGGGTCGGAGGTCGGAACCAGCATTGGTAGCCTCGAGACCAATGATCGACCTTCACACCCACTCCACCGTCTCCGACGGAAGCGACCCGCCCGAACGTATCCCCGAGCTGGCCGCCGAGGCCGGTTGCAGCGCGGTGGCGCTCACTGATCACGATTCATTGGTCGGCCTGGTTGCCGCCCGCAAACGTGCCGCCGAGCTCGATGTGACCCTGATCCCGGGGTGCGAGGTCTCGTGCCGGTCGGTGGGCAAAGGTGGGATGCACGTATTGGTCTACTTCGTGGAAGACGACGATGGCCCCCTGTCGGCGGAACTTACCCACTTGCGGGTCGACCGGCACCACCGCAACATCCGCCTGGCCGACAAACTCGCCTCGATGGGCCTTCCCATCACCTACGCAGAGGTGGTGGCCGAGGCTGGTGGCGAGGAGGGTATCGGGCGTCCCCACTTCGCCTCCGTGCTGGTGAAAGCAGGTGCTGCCGACTCCATCCAAGACGCCTTTGATCGGTTTTTGGCCAATGGTCGACCTGGCTTTGTACCCAAGTCCCGCTTGGAGGCCCTCGATGTGGCCCGTTTGGCTACTGCCTCGGGGGGAGTGGCTGTGTTGGCCCACCCCTACAGTCTCGAACTCGAGGGTGCGGACCTGGCCGCGTTGGTCGGCGAACTGGCCACGGCCGGCTTCGGGGGGATCGAGGCAATCTACGGTCGCTACTCCCCTCGTCAACGCCAAGATCTCTCCAATCTGGCTCGCCGGTTCGACCTGGTCGCCACCGGCGGCTCCGATCATCACGGCACCATCAAGCCTGATCTGACCGTGGGCACCGGCCGGGGTGATCTGAAGGTGCCCGACCAGGTGCTGATCGACCTCGAGGCGCGCCGCCCGGCTGCCTGACTCAGGAATCCGACTTGGAGCGCGCCTTTTCGCCGGTGCGGCGGGAAGCGTCAGCCGCTCTCGCGCCAGTTGCTGCACCCGTGTAATCGCACCTACACGTATGATTCATCTGCCATCTCAGTGCTTTCTGCGCAGCACTGGGAGCATGCCCGGATGAACAACTTCCCGTGCATGATCCGATCGTCCTCGTCGGCCGAGAGGGGCGCTTGCTGCAGATAGCGCCTTCACGCCCCGCTCAGATCCGAAGAG
>CABEBP010000316.1_pt1 | contig 10847 bp, 13 predicted proteins | sample 3132621 | NCBI WGS metagenome assembly CABEBP01 (sample SAMEA5534346, study PRJEB31848) | metagenome | biome: tundra; feature: field; material: soil | place: USA | collected 2013-05 | depth 0.45 m | reverse complement strand
CGTTCGGTGCGGCAGCCACTACGGCCACGGATTCGCCCAGTTGGTACAGATCAGACGGATCTTGCCTCAGTCGATAGTGCCCGGTGGTACGACCCACTGGCAGACTTGACCGGTCACTCGGGCGATCTGGTCGAAGTCCGCGTCGTAGTGCAACAACGTCAATCCCGCGTCTTCAGCAGCCGCGGCGATCAGCAGATCAGGAACCTTGCGACCGCGTTGGCTGCGTGACGCAAGAAGCCGTTGTACCTGCCTGGCACGCCGAATGTGCTCCGCTGTCGTCTCGACTAGGTCGAAGACGGACAGATCGGCCATGTCCTGATCCCACTCACGGGCATTTCGGCTGCCGTAGCCGACCTCCAAGTCGGTGATGCCTGCCCGTCCAATGCGGCCGTGCTTGACAAGGGGCTCGATGACTTCCTTCACCGCGGGCGCCCCCAACCGTGACACGACGCTCGTGTCGAGGAGATGGGTCAGCGCCACGCTTGCTCACGCGGCGGAAGCTGACGTCGCCCGAGTCGGTCGAGCGCCTTCTCCACCCGAGCGTCCCGCTTTGCGCTCGCCCGCCGAAGGGCCTCATTCACGGTGTCCTTCATAGTGGGCGTGCCCAACTCGGCTTGCGCGGCAGCGAGGGCCGTCTCGTCGATATCTACAAGGTGCTTTGCCACGGTGACAAGTATATCCAATCTGCTCCAAATCTATACCATCAGGTGCCAGAACCTTCGGATCGCTTGGCGTGCGTGGGACCGTCCGCCCTATCGGGCTGCTCCCCATCATTGGACTTGGCGTTGTCCTGACGTGTTATCAACATGCCGGTCGAGGTGACCCCACGGCAGCCAGCCCCGCACAGATCGTGCGCACCGAATCCCGAGGCGCAGGGGCGCTCTCCGAAGACAGATCAGATCCCCGGACCCGCTGTGTCAGCGACAGGTCCACGGCGTGGACCCCCTGGTCAGACGGGTATTCTCGATGAAGACTGCGGACAGCCGTCGTTCGGTGCGGCAGCCACTACGGCCACGGATTCGCCCAGCTGGTACAGATAACGACGGATCGGGCGCCAGCCCCGGCGGATTGGCTCGACACAAACCGGGCAAACGTTGCCGGTCCCGGCACCAGATAGGTTCCACAATGCATTGACCGAGCTGCCATCGACGTGTAGTTCGCCGTTTCCCTCGGCCATCGGGCTAGAGAAGACTCCAAACCCAACTGTATTGACCTGCCCGGAGGGTAATCCAAGAACCGAGAACTCAAGCTCGGGCGTGCCATTTACGCATACCCCGGTCGCACTGTAGGAAGGACTTGTTTGTGCAGCTGACGCAGGCGACGTTGTTCCTGTCAGCATTGCAGTTCCAAATGCGGTTAGCAGCAACGATGTGAGCCCCAACCGAAAATTGCGAGAACTACCCAACATCCTTTCCCCCCTTTGTACTCACACTCCCCGGCCTATTCGGGATACCCCCCGAGGCCAACCGGAGTCGGGTCATCTTGACGGCCCTAGCCATGGACTCAGCCGCCAGTCGGAGAGTGCTTTGGTCCCCCCTCCGATGCGAACCCCGCACCTATCCCCGACCGCCGTGGGGCGGGTACCGAAAGGGGGCAGATTCACGGTCCTCGCGCTTATGATTGGATTCGTGCAGGTCCTTTGCGCTGGGTGCGGCTGTACCGTCGACTCCGGGGTGCGCGTTGCGGTGTGCGGCAACGAGAACTGTTGTTGTCGGGAGCTGCCGACGCGCGAGCCCGATCCTGAGGCCATCGCTGAGTCCGAGAATTGATTCGCGGCTGAGGTGTCCCCGAACGTGGACCGATCGACCACCACCGGGGCGACTGGTCTCCGATCGCCGGGTAGGTGGGGCAGTTCGGCACTTCGGGGACGCGGGCGAGCGCCGCTGTCGAGCTTCAGGGGGCGGTCTTGTCGACATCCGCCTGCTCGTCGTCGAGCGCCAAGAGGAGGTCATTGAGTGTGCGGCAAGCGGCGTCGAAGTCGCCGGTGGGGAGGTCCTGGCGCCACCGCTGCTCGAGGTCGGCGACGATCCGTCCGGCGGTGTCGAGCACTTCGCGACCTTTCGGTGTCGGGAAGATCAACTTTGCGCGACCATCGCGAGGGTCAGGTCGTCGCTCGAGATAGCCGCCTTCCTGCAGCTCGTTCACGAGCTCGGAGCACGCCGGCAGACCGAGGTTCGCCCGGTCTGCGAGCGCGGTGAGCCTGATGCCTTCGATGCCGACGTTCCCCCACACCTGCAGGTGGACGAAGCGCAGGTCCAAGAAGCGACCTTCGCTCTCCCCCGCAGCGAACAGGTCGGTGCGGAACCGGTGGAGCAGCCGAACCAAGATTTGTCCGATGGCCAACCGATCGGCGGGCAATGCCCTTGACAACTCCATACATCCCGATGATACTTCGGCTACCAAAACTTCGGCAGCCGAAGGAAGCGAGGGGATATGCCCGACATCGATATCGTGCGGCGGGCATACGAGGCCTTCGCTATCCAGGACCTCGACGGGCTGCTCGCGCTGAGCGACCCCGAGTGTGTCATCACGCAGGATCCGTCGCTTCCTTGGGGCGGCCGCCATGTTGGCCATGAGGGTGTAACAGCCTTCGCACTCTCGCTTGTCGGCACAATCGACGCCATCGTCAGCATCGAGTCGCTGTTCGAGGCTGACGGCCAGGTCATTGAATGCGGACGGACCCAGGGCACCGTGCGCTCGAACGGCCAAGCATTCGACATCCCAGAAGTACACGTTTGGACGGTGGGCGACGGCAAGGTGATCGAAGCTCATTTCGCCATCGACACACCGACCATGCTGAGCGCGCTGGGTAGCCGGTAGCCACCATTCAGGCGGGGGCGATCGACGGCCTCGATGAACAACCGACGAGGAGGGAATCACGTGCAGAGCGGAACAAACGGGCGAGTGAGCATTCGCATCCGAGCGACCCCAGAAGTGCTCTACGACATGGTGTCTGATGTGCGGCGCATGGGCGAGTGGAGCCCGGAGTGCCGCCACTGCGAGTGGATCGAAGGAGCTACCGGGCCGGCCGTGGGAGCTCGGTTCAAGGGGAGCAATAAACGGGGCGCGGCCCGGTGGTCGACCAAGCCGCGGGTCGTGACCGCCGAGCCGGGTCAGGAGTTCGCGTTCGTGACCGGTCATCTCCGTCGTGACATGACGAGGTGGGGTTACCGGTTCGACCGAGTCGCAGACGGCACAACGGTCACGGAGTCATTCGAGATGTTGAGGGACATGCCGTGGTACTTCCGCCTGAGCGACCGCTTGCTCATGGGCGTCAAGAACCGCAAGTCGGACCTCGAGGACAACATGGCGGAGACCTTGCAGCGATTGAGGTCGGCGGCGGAGAGCAGACACGCTCTCGAGCAGGTCACCCCAACCCAAACAAACTGACCGCCCCGTTGCGCACTGTCACCGATCGCTTAATACACGTGTGATCTACAGTGCATCCCCGCGTCTTTCACACACAGCTGAGAGGGTGCCGGGATGACCACCTTCCCCTCCTTGTCCGCGGCGGGTCCCCGAACGGTGAGGATCGCGACTTCCTCGGCCATCCGCTCGTCGATTGCTATCTGGAGTTCGTGGCGGGACGGGTGCGCCCGAACACCTTGCGGGCGGTCGCCTTCGAGCTGAAGTCGTTCTTCACCGTGGCCGACATTGCAGACCCGGCGGCCAGTGCCACAACCGCGACGACCGATGCGATGATTAGGTTGCGGGGGGTCGTGGCGTGCCCGTCGCTCACTCGTTCCTCTTGATCAAGTCCCGACGACGCTTGTACTCCTCTTCCTCGATCTCCCCCCGTGCCAGGCGCTCATCCAGAATCAGCAGTGCATCTGGACTGGTCCCGCTGGGCGGCACGAGGCGAGGGTCGGAGTGACTTCCCCTCTGACGGAGGAGGGTGACGATGATCCAGGCGAGCGCTCCCCAGAACACCAGCATGGCGATGATCACCAAGATCCACGCGCCCCAGTGCCCGCCGCCTCCGTTGTAGTACCCGTAGTGCATCATGGCGCGACTTCCCGGCGATCTGATTCTTCACTTCCAGTATCGGCCTTCCAGGAGATCTGCGGAAGAGGAGAAAGTCCCAGAATGCCGGCTTCAGTTCGCGCTATCCGCGGCCCAACCCCAGAAATCGCTTCCTATCGCGAACTCGACCGATCATTTGTTCGGGACGTGGCTCCAGCCACCCTCTGCGCTGGTGGACGAGGCGCCAGATCGATGGCCTGGCGCTCGGCCCCTCCGAGGTGAGACGTACAGAAGGATGGCCGCCATCTCGGATAGGTGGAAGCGGAAACCGGCGAACTACTCGCTGACCTGCTGGTTCCTCGGTTGGGGGCGAGGCGCAGAGGCCAATGCTGAACCATGGGTTTACTGAATGTCGAGCAAGACGGGCGTTGCCCTGCGCGCGTGGTGTCGTTGGCTGCGGGGTCTCGGAGTTCCGGTCCGGGTTCTGTTGAGCCATCCGGAACGCCATGATCACCGACGAGAGGGCGCCGAGTATGTACCCGCTCCGTTCCGTTGTCACCTCCGATTCATCTCGCTTCTGGCAAGCGATTTGTACGACAGAGAGGTCGATCCTGGAGGTCGCACCTCGCGATAGCTACGTCACCCGTGAAACAACACTTCGGGGACACGCCGGAGAGCTACAGAAGCCCGCCCGATATCCGGCATTTGCGAGTGATCACCGTGGCATAGCTTGGCGATAGGTCGCCTCGTCAGCGAAGCGCCTGCATGGCGGCGACCAGAGCGTCTTCCTGGTACCAGTTCGTCTGGAAGTGGCGATTCGGATCGTTCATCTGGTCGTAGTACCACCAGAACAGGTAGATGCCGAACGAGAAGACCGTGGCCACGATACGGCCCGCGTAGTTGTTCTGGCCCTTCACCCGGGCCTGGTCTGGTGCGGGCACGGCCTGCCCGAAGCTCCCGAAGATGAGCGACAACTCGTACTCGACGCCGCCTTCGGAATAATTGTGCTTCACGAGGTCTTGGTCCAAGAGCACGAAGGCAACGATTTCGATGAGACCGCGAGCGACGATCGCGAGCACCAGCCAAATGCCGGGGTCGCGAAAGTCACCCATCATGCGTCGAAGCGTCACCATGTGGGCCTCCGCCCGCTGGAACGACGGCGTCAGCTCTTCCTGCAGTCCGCGACGTCCGGCCTCCTCCCAGGCGAAGGCCAGCGTCGCGGTGAAAAGCTCGACACGGCGCGCGTTGTGGTCACGCATGCGACGGACCAACTGGTAGAAGACGTAGTAGCCGTAGATCCCGAGGGTGAGGACAGTCCAGCCCAGTGCTGTCCAGTAGTCGAAGACGTAGTCAGTCTCGACGCGGTGCCGCCAGGCGGCCTGCACGCGGTCGATGGCCGGCATCGGCGGTGGCCCGGGCAGGGGGGCAACGCCGGGTGCTGTGGGAACCGGAGCGTACTGGGGAGGAGGGCCGGCGGGCGGCCCACCGGTGGGCGCCCCAGAGGCGGGCGGCCCAGAGGGCGGTATCTGATTCTCCTGCTCGCCGTCGGCCATGCCGTCCCTTCGAATCCGAGCCCGAGATCGATCCTACGGGAAAACAGATCGCCTGGCCTGACCGGCTCTCATGACGGCGGGCGCCGTCGATGGCGCACGGCTCTCAGTCCCCACATCGGAACGCCGCCTCGCTTCGCTTGACTGGACGGCTCGTGCCGGCCCGACGGAGGGCGCGTCGGGCGCAATGTGCTGGGTGTCACCTCTGCCCTGAACTCCGCCGCCGGGGACACGCACGAGTGGAGGACCGGGTCAGAACCTGGAAGGACTGCGATCTTTCCAACCTCCTTTTCAAGGCCTACTGGTGCCGTCATTCTGTACTTCCATGGGCTCTACTTTGCACCGAAACGAGGGCGATTCCATCCGGCGGCGTCGGCGCTTCGCCCGTTCGAACTCCGTCAGGCCTGCTCGGTGTTGGAATTGCACCACCCTCCCTGTTGACAGGCGAATTCTGATGTCCGATCGACGGGATAGGTCTTCTGCCTTGTTCAAACCCAAGGCTGGTCGTGATGAAGCCTGGGGCGTGACCGGGTCACTGTTGGTATTGGCCTCTGTGTCACCCAGTGCAGGCGATTGGGACCAGAACGGGGTGACGCAAGGTACCCGACGCCCGGTGCGGGCTGCGCACTTTCTGCGGCTGCGTACCATGACCAGCAGCCAGGTCGGCACCGAGCGATCCGGCGTCTGGCGTCGCCGACGGGACAGGTCGCCCGCTGGATGACCGACGGACCATTGTGGTGCGGACCGACACCGCCTTTAGCAGACCCACCTACGCTGAGACGGGCAACTGGATGCTGCGCTCGCTGACCCCGGCGTGCTCACCCGGCAGCTCAGACGGTGGGCACCTGGTTGGCCAGGGCCCGCCCCATCTCTTCGGGCCCGATCTCGGTCCGGGTGCCCCGCACCAGGTAGGTGGCGCGGTGCTCAGGGCGGACCTCTCCCGCGTCGTCGAGCAGCCAGACCATGGCCATCCGTCGGGGCACCGTTACCTGGGCCGGGTTGTCGTAGGTCCCGAAGACCTTGTCCCATAAGGGGGTTGTGACACCGTGGTTGCGGAGTGGGGCCCCGAAGTGGTGGTGGAAGTGGCTGCGACGCGTCCAACGGCCATAGGTGGTCCGCGGCTCCCAGAGGTGGTTGGAAGCGTGGATCCACTCATAGACGAAGTACGCCACCACCCAGCCGACGCCGAGCACCACGGCCTCGGCGCCCGGCAGCACGGTCCAGGCGACGAGCGGGATGCCGACGAGCCCGACGAGCAGCACACCCGCCCAGGCCAGCCAGTTCATCGCCGTAACCAGGTAGAGGCGACGTGCATGGTGGGCCAGGTGCTCCCTGCTGGCCGGGTTCGATCCCCGTGCGGTGTGGAACCAGCGGTGCAGCAGGTACTCAGAGAACGTCCAGAGGAACGCGCCGCCAGAGAAGGCGAGAAGCAGGGACGCAACGGTCGTCATCGGTCACTTCCATCCAGGAGGGCTGCCATACGGCTGCGGGGCACGGCTGCGTCCGCCGCGGCCAGTGCCCCAGGTTCGGCGCCCCAGCCGCGGAGCAGGTTGAGGTGGAGCATGTCGGCCAGGGAGGCCGGGTCGAACCCGTCGGCTCCGGGCCACTGGACGGAGGCCAGGGTGAGCACGCCGTTGATCCCGGCCACCCAGGCAATGGTCCGGTCGAAAGCGTCGCCATCGTCGATCACGCCGAGCGCGGCCGCTTCGCGCAGGAGGCGCTCGGGTCGGGCCAGCACCGCAAAAGCGACGGGCGCGACCAGCGCCAGGTCGTCGTCGTCGTAGCCGGTCTGGGCACTGAGGAGCCGCTGCTGCAGCCGGTACTCCTCCGGGAGCACCTGCCCGACCGCGATGATGGAGCGCCCGAACGCCACCAGCCTGGCCAGCGCGGCGGTGTCGACGTCGATGGCCAGCGTGGCCAGATCGTCCTCCAACCGGTCGGCGGCCCGGGAGTACGCCGCCCCGAGCCGGGTGATGGCCTCGGCCTGCAACGCGGCGACCAGGGCGCCCTTCGACGAGAAGTACGTGTAGAGAGTGCCGACGGCGCAGTCGACCCGCTCGGCCACGGCCTTGATGGTCAGCGCCTCGATGCCGTGCTCCTCGATCAGCTCCCGGGTGGCGTCGAGGAAGGCATCCCGCCGGGCGGCCCGCGACCGTTCCCGGCGCTCTGAGGTCTGAATCATGTTCATAGTATGAATATGGTTCAGTCCCGTTGTCAACCGCCCGCCTCCAGGCCGACGAGCCTTCCGATCGAGCCACCTCTCCACGGTTCCAGTTCGAGGCGTCGATGTTCGGTACACGCTGGGCGTCGAGTGATGTCACGTCCGTCGACTGTCGAATCGACAGGCAACTATGAGCTCGGCGGGCGTGTCGTCATCGACGTTGACATGGCGAGCCCCCGGTATCTTCGGGCCCTGTGTCCCGGAAATGATCTGGGGGCCGGCCGCAGTGTTGGCTACATGTCGCCTACGCAGGCCACCTGGTCACGGCTCACTCTTGCCATCGGACTGGAGATAACGGCACTTTGTGGATCGTGCGAGTCGCCACATTCCCAGCCCGGTAGCTGGCAGTTTCTGGCATCGGATCAACTGCGCAGGTGGGCCGCGGACCGGATCTCCTTGCGGATCTCCCCGACGAGGGTGTCGGTATCGGGAGACGTTGACGCGAAACAGCCCCGAGATGCCTGCGCGGGCGATAGCGTTACCCAGGCTGGCGACCAGGGAAAGAGGGCCTGGCATGAAGTCCGAGGAAACTTGGAAGTTCATCCACGACGAACGGAACCAGATGGCGGAGACCTTGATCTCCCTGTCCGCCGACCAGTGGGCCGCCCCCTCCTGGTGCGAGGGCTGGTCAGTACAAGACACTGCCGGCCACATCTTGGCCGCCGCCGAGCAGACTCCTGCAAACTTCTACAAGGAAATGATCTCGGCTGGCTTCAGATTCAACGTCTTCGCAGACCGGGCTGCCAAGCGCCTCGCTTCAATCGGCCCGGATGAACTGGTTCGCCGCCTCCAGGCCCGAACCTCGACCACCAACCACCCACCCGCTCCCGTCATGGCCATGCTGGGTGAGATCGTCGTACACGGTGAGGACATCCGCCGACCTCTGGGCCTGGAGCACCGGTCGCCGGAGGCGGCCCTTGTTGCCGTCGCCGACAGCTACAAGAAGTCGAACCTCCTAATCGGCGCGAAACGGCGGATCGCCGGTCTACGTCTCCGGGCCACCGATATCGACTGGGCCTACGGCGAGGGTCTTGAAGTCTCCGGCCCGTTGACCTCGCTGATCCTGGCCATGGCGGGACGCAAAGGTGTTCACCCTGACCTCACCGGCGAGGGTCTCGCCACCCTCGGCAACCGGGCCTGAACCGACTCCTCGGCCGGTGAGGTCGAGTAGACCGAAGCGACCCGGACTCAACCGAAGTCGTGTGCCCCCTGCCGAATCGGGGCGCACTATCTGCTGCTGGACTGGGTGTGCCGCTCATCCCTCTGGCCGCAGCTGGTCGTCGAGAGCCTGAGCCTCGATGTCCAGCCGGCGCAGGAGCCCGGGCACGATCCGTCGCTCAGCCATGCGACCTATGCCCGGCACCGCCACAACCAGCTCGCCGTCGAGGCGCCGAACAGTGCCGCCTCCGGCTGCGGTGAGGATGAAGTCAGCTGCACCGTGAAGTCGCCTCGGGTCTTTCTCAGCCTCGAAGCGGAGAGCGCCGGAGCCCGCCGACCGATCGACCCGCACCTCCTGGATCCATGCCAGGTGGCTGGAGCCGAGCAGGCGGTGCGCGATCGGATCGAGGCTCCCTACGAACTCGTACCGGAGCCGCAGCATGGCGTTGTCACCGTTCTCGCGTTTTTCGAGCACTTCGGGCTGGCCCAGGTCGGGAAGGGCGAGGCCGAGGTAGAAGGCAGGGTCGGCCAGGAGCGCCGCGACGGCTTGCTCCGACCCATTGAAGCGGTGTTCAGCGTGGAAGCGCACCGCCAGATATTGTCACGGTCGGGCACGCCGTCGAGATCTCAGCCCACCGATCACATGACCCGATCCCCGTCGCTGCGGTGGTCAGCCGTATGGGCCAGCTATCTGGCTTGCCGGTATCGTGAACGATGCCGACCACCACGACCGTTTGGGGACGCCGCACAGGTCGCACGTTCTGGCGCGACTGGACGCCCATACCGCATTGCCTGCGGCTACGGACAGCCTGCCGTGGCAGCCGGTCCTGTCCCGAAAGTGGCGATGGTTGGCGTTGCGGACGGCTCGAGCGAGTGTCCCGGGATCGCCCACTGTCGGCTCGGTCAGCGCGCCCCCGCTGTGCAGGCGCTGATCGTACGTCGGGGTACGAGCAAAGTGCCGATACCGTGGGGTCGAGGGTGTCCCCGAATACCGACCGATCAGCTGCGAGCCAGAGTGCCCCGTAATGGCGGGTCGGTGTGACGCTTCACCAACAATCAGTGTCTCGAAGTCGAGTTCGGCCCGCAGTTGCCAACTCAACAGGACAACCTAACGATCAAGTGATTCGGCCATCGGGAATGGGATGGCGGGAAGCCCAGGAATGGGATTGTCCCACCACAGCGTGTGCTCGACTCTTCTGGCTATCCGCCACCCATCGGTGGTGTTGACGAGTCGATCGTGGTACCGACCACCAACTGTGAACAGCGAAGGCTTGCCTTCAAGTTCCAAACGGTTGATGTTCAGGAAGCACGATCTCGCGTGTACTCCATCGTTGTTACGGTCGAACTCGCGATTGAGCACGAGGTGTTGCGTCACATCAAACAGGGGCAGGACTTCAGCGAGCCATCGGCGAACCTCAGGATAACTACCTTCAATGCCGCCCGACGAACGGTAATCAATACGCGCATCGTTGGTGAAGACGGCATCGAGCAACTCCCAATCGAGACTGTCGATAGCTGTGGCGTAGCGGGTAAGGAGATCATCCATGCCAATCCGATCCGCCACGGTGAAGTCACTCACATCCATGAGGGCGAGGCTACTTCCGTCTCCTTCGGAGGTCACGTGGGCCGATTCTGGGGTCCAGGTCAATCCGCTATGCGAGTTGTGGTTGGTTTCTGATGTCCGGGTTTCGGCGAACTCGACCAGATTGAGTTCATTAACAAGCAAGGCACAGCCCCATTGGAGTTCGACCGAGGGGCGACGTAGATCGGCAGCCCTACGAAGGGTTCGCGAGATCACCGCTTCGACGGCACGTCTGTTTGACTCCCTTCTGATCTAGGAGGCTGCTGAAGTAGGGGCCACCGTCAATGGCCTGGCCTGACGAAGTGGGTCGGACTTGATCCCGGGTGGGCTGAAGGGTTTTCTTGGCGCTGAGATTTGCGAAATTGAGTGACGG
>CABEBP010000301.1_pt1 | contig 11375 bp, 12 predicted proteins | sample 3132621 | NCBI WGS metagenome assembly CABEBP01 (sample SAMEA5534346, study PRJEB31848) | metagenome | biome: tundra; feature: field; material: soil | place: USA | collected 2013-05 | depth 0.45 m | reverse complement strand
GGCACCTCGATGACCTCCAAAGGCGTCGCCGAGCTCCTCACCGACCTCGGGGTGGGGCGGACCCATAGCCGTCCGCACGTGTCCAATGACAACCCCTACAGTGAGGCGGTCAACAAGACCCTCAAGTACTGCCCGGCCTTCCCCGCCCGGTTCGGTTCCATCGAAGATGCACGGGCCTTCTGCGCCGAGTTCTTCGAGTACTACAACCATCACCATCGTCATTCCGGCATCGGACTGCATACCCCGGCGTCGGTTCACTACGGCACGGCAGAAGAGATCCGGGCCCGCCGCACCGAGACGCTGCACGCGGCCTACGCCGTCAACCCCTGCCGATTCGGCAACCGGAAGCCCAACCCACCCAAGCTGCCGACCGCAGCGTGGATCAACAAGCCAACCATCGACAACGACGCACAGAAGAAATCTTGAGCTCTTGTCTCAAAGGCCTTGACAGGTTCCGATTGGGTAGTTACAGATTGGCTTTGGTGGCCATCTGGGCCAACTCGTTCTCGAACAGGATCCGCTTACGGAGACAGACGGGCTTCAGCTATCGAGAGTGTCTCAGTCAAGGTTCCGAACCGAGGAGCCCGACTGACACGTAGGGGACGCCAGGAGTGGCGACAGCCATCTTGAGGATGGACGGATCAACGAGCTTGATCGCCACCCGGTAGCGGTCCGTGGTTGAGGCCGAATCCGTCTGTCGCTGCGCCTCCTAAAGGGCCGTCGGAAGCTTCGTGAGCCCGCCTCGCCCCCTCCTCCTGCATGAGTTCGGTATGGCAGATGCCAAATGCGGCGCCCGCCTCCTCGAGTAGATGGGCTATCCCCTTGAGGGCCGAGAGATCATCGGGAATCACGTCGTTCGGCCCATGGAGCAGAAGGGCAACCGTCGCCTGGTGCAATGCGATAAGGCTGCCGTGCGCCGGCTCGGCGCCACCATGCAGAGTCGGCGATCGAGCGCACCCGCTCGGGCACAGAACGACGCGCCAGAACGAAGGCCGTCGCCATCCTGGCCGCAGCGCAGAACGGCACCTACGCGTGCGCCCGGCAGCTCGTTTCACCGGCCACGTCGAATCCGAGGTTCGGGCGCCGGCCGCGACACGCCCGACCCGTCTGATCTGGCGCCAGGAGGTGCTGCTGGTCTTCGTCGTCGACATCGCACCGAAGCGGTTGTTCTGTGCTCGGCGGCGGCTGATGTCGACCACGGGTTCTTTGTGCCTGATTCGGTAGGGAGTATGGCAGGGAGGGACGCGATTGCGTGCCCCGAGCGTGCCAATCGCGACCGGCAGATGCTTCTACACGTTGGCCGGACATTGCCGAAGCCCGTCGGCACACGAGGAGTGCAGGTGACCGGCCGGAGAGGAGGTGCCGTGGTTGACATATGGACGATATATGTTAATCTGTAAGTATGCGAAGTGGACTTCCAGTGCGAGAACGAATCCTCGACGCCGCGGTGGAGATGGCCTCTACCCACGGCATCGCACGGCTGTCAGTGGGCGATGTGGCACGCCGGGCAGGGTTATCGCGGCAGACCGTCTACAAGCACTTCTCGTCCAAACAGGTGCTTGTGGCCGAGACGGTGCGCCGGGAGGCGACCGACATCATCCGCCAGGTGGTCGATGCGTCCGAAGAGTTCAGCGACAACGTTCGTGGATTGAGCGCCGGTATTGCCACCGCGCTGCGCCTGACCCGAGTCCACCCGCTCCTCGACCGACTGATCCGTACCGAGCCGGAGTCCCTCCTTCCCTTTCTGACGTCGGCAGACGGACCGGTCATTTCGGTGGCCCGCGCCGCGGTGGCCGGGGTCATCGAGGCCCGGTTCCCAGACCAGGCGAGCGACCGTCGTTGGCAGGCCGCCGACGTGATCGCCCGGTTGCTCGTGAGCTATGCAGCCGGACCACCGGACGAGCCGCCCGAAGTGCTGGCGGCGACGCTCACCGAGTTCCTGACCCAGGGGATGTTGCCATCCCTGCTCCCGACCTGACCCAGTCCGAACCGACTGTTTTGGACCAAACCCATGCACGTCGACGCGACGACCTGGCCGAATAGGAGACAACCATGACGACTGACATATCTGCAGTAGCCGAGGAACGAACGGTGCCGGTGACGGCGCCCGACGAACGCCCGTGGCGGGACCGAAAGCGCCTGCTCTGGCTCCTCGGCTTGGCCGTGCCGCTCCTTCCGCTCGGCGGCTGGGAAGGGTTCCGGGCCACCGGCGCACCGGTGTTCTTGTGGATGGGGCCGATCTGGATCCTGGTCGTGATCCCGCTGCTCGATTGGGTCGTCGGCGAGGACCGCTCCAACGCGCCCGAGTCGGCGATGGCCAAAATCGAGGCCAGCCTCTACTACCGATGGTGCACGTGGCTCTACCTGCCGCTGCAGTTCGTCGGGTTGGTGTGGGCGACCTGGATCATCTCGACGACCCGCCTGGGCTGGGCCGGTTTCCTCGGTTGGGCATTCACGGTCGGGGCCGTCGGCGGCATCGGCATAGCCAATGCCCACGAGCTCGGCCACAAGCGGGACGACCTCGAGCGCTGGCTGTCTCGGATCGTGCTGGCGCAGACGGGCTACGGGCACTTCTACGTGGAGCACAACCGGGGCCACCACTCCAGAGTGGCGACTCCCGAGGACCCGGCGAGCGCCCGCCTCGGCGAATCGTTCTGGGCATTCCTGCCCCGAACGGTGTTCGGCGGCCTCCGGTCGGGCTGGGCCCTCGAGAAGGGCCGGCTCGATCGGCATGGTCTGTGCACATGGAGCGTCCGTAACAAGATCCTGCAGGCCTGGGCCATGTCCGTGGCGCTGTTCGGAGCGCTGATCGGCGCCTTCGGGGTACGCGTGGTGCCGTTCCTCGTGATCCAGGCCGTCTTCGGGTTCTCGTTGCTCGAGGTGGTGAACTACGTGGAGCACTACGGGCTGCTCCGCCAGAAGGCGGCCAACGGGCGTTACGAACGGTGCCAGGCGTGCCACAGCTGGAACTCGAACCACGTCGCCTCGAACGTGTTCCTCTACAACCTGGAGCGCCACTCGGACCACCACGCCAACCCGACCCGCCGCTACCAGACACTGCGGCACTTCGACGATGCTCCCCAACTGCCCTCGGGGTACGGGCTCATGCTCGGCATGGCGTACATGCCGCCGTTGTGGCGCAAGGTCATGGACAAGCGGGTGCTCGCCCTCTACGGCGGGGATATCACGAAGGCGAACATCCACCCACCGAAGCGGGCGAAGCTCCTGGCGAAGTACCGATGAACTGGTTGGCAGCCGGGGTTTCGCCCGGACTCCCTGTGAACGTCAGCGGTCACTTGGGGGTCTCCCTGTCCGTTTGGCTCCAGATCGGCATCCTCGTCTTGGCCGGCGCCCTATTCGCTTTCGCTGGTTCCTACGTCGGGGCGATCATCACCCGCAGGAGCGCTCGGCACGAGGCCGACAGATCCGAGGCGACCACCGAGGCCCGACGGCGGGCGGATAAGCACGACGGACAGCAGCGGGCCAGCCGGGCCCTGGCAGCGGAACTCGACCACATCGCGGGTCTCGGCGGATCGTTCCGTGTGCTGGACACATACGTCTCGCTGCCGCGCCTGGTGCATTTCGGGGTCGTCCCGGACCTGCCGCACCCGATCATGACGGTGGCGTTGGCAGCGTACAGGTCCATCGAGCGCTTCAACGCGGTCGCCGGCGTCTTCAACGCTCGGATCGACAGTCCTCCATCCGACAATCCGGAGATCGCCATGGCCCTGGACGAACTCGGGGCCGAAGCTGTTGCGTGTGCCACAGCGGCGAGGGACTCGCTCCAGCACCTGCTGGCCGACACGTGAGCCGTCTGCCAGCCTGAGGATCGGCCCCCCCTGGCAGGCGAGTGGTCGCCGGTGCGACCGCCATGTTCGCCCACGACGTTCGAGGCTGCACCCCGAGAGAGGGGCTCTCCTTGCCACGACTCGCCCCCCACTCGGTGCCTGCGACCTCCCTCCGAGCAGTATCGCACTGACACCACCCAGAGGGGCGGAACCCAGAACTGGGTAATCTGTGTCTCTTGAGCATCCCGTCCGGCATCGGAGCGGACCCGTCCATAGTCGGCGTTATACGGGTGATCGGTTCAAGTCGTCTCCTGGATGACCTGCTTCAGGAGGCCGTTGAAGAGCTTGGCGCGGTCCTCCTGGTTGTGCTTCCGGGCATGGTCGCGTTGGCGGATGAGGACCGGCACGAACTCGGGCCCGGTCTTGAAGTAGGCGCAGCTCTCGAAGACCGTCTCCATCCGGCAGTCGAGCTCCACCGGCCTGGTGCACAGCCCGCCGTCGAGGGACGCGACTGGCTAAGATTTGGTGGGTCCGGGAGTGACTTCGCCGAAGAGCCGGCCGTCAGGGTGCAGAGCCGGTCACGCAGGCTACGAGTCGTCCCCGCCTGTCCTCCCGGGCCCTACTTCTGTGCGTCGAGGACCAGGTGGCGATATACGGTGTTGGAGATCTGGCGCTTCAACGACCGGATGGCCTCTCGCTTGGTCTTGCCCTCGGCCACCTTGCGCTCGAAGTAGGCGCGCCCCTCGGAGTGGGTTTGTCGGATCTGGGAGATGGCCGCCATGTGGATGGCGTGGTTGAGTTGGCGGTTACCCCGACGTGACAACCGGTGGGCCACGCGACCTCCCGAGGACACCTCGATGGGTGCGGTGCCGTTGTAGGCGGCGAACTGGTCCCGGCTCGTGAAACGGGAGACGTCGCCGGTGTAGCCAATGAGCGAGCAGGCGATGACCGCGCCGATGCCGAACACCTCGGTGACCGAAGTACCCGAGGCCTGGACAGCCAACTTGATGCGTTTGTGGGACTCGCTCAGCTGATGGTCGAGATGACGGATATCCGCCAAGAGCTCGAGCGCCAACTGGTGGCGGGTGTGCTCAGCGGGAGAGGATCCCTCGAAGCTCCTGAGCAGTCCATCGGCGTCCGAAGCGTTGAGTTCCTTGGCAATTCCCCCTGCTTCCAAGCCAGCGATCAGGGCGTGGAGCCGGCACACCAGCTTGGTTCGGAGAGCACCGATGCCCGAATTGCGTTTGGCCAACAGTCGCAACACCTCGGCGTGATCGGCCGCGTAAACGGACCGAAGTCCGGGTGACCGGAGAGCGGCGATGGCCACCGAGCGGGCATCGTTGGGGTCGTTCTTGTCTGATCGGCCCGTCCCGAGGACCCGCACCCTCGAAGCCAGGGTGGCGGGCACGTCAAGGACGTGCTCTCCGGCATCGACGAGTTGTTGGGCCAGGAGGTAGCCGAGTCCACCGGCCGACTCGATGGCCCAGGTCCGCTCTTTGAAAGGTTCTGCCCACGAGAGCAACTTGTCGGTCTGTTGGCTCGTGGCCCGGACCGTGACGGTAGCGAGCTCGGCTTCGTCACAGCCGATGGCAACCGCAGTATGGGTTGCCTTGTGGGGATCAATACCGATGATGGTGGTCATGAGTACCTCCTGGTTCGTTGGTTAGGAACCGCGAGGGCACTCCTGATTTGGATCCTGGTGCACGTTCCTCTTTCGAGCCACTCACGGCAAGGTCCCAACGGGGAGCTCTTCGTTCTCAAGCCAGTCGGCAGATGCCGACGGCAGGCACGTCGTGAGCAACCCCATCAGGTCCTCTAAACCCTACGAACCAACCGCAGCGTCTGCCCCAAGTCTCAATCAGGCACCTCGGGGGCACCCATCTGAAGCGGTGACCAGGACGGGCGAGCACAAAAGCGACTCTTGATAAACGTAGGAACATCGTTCTGTGTTCCACGACGGGTAGCCCATGACGCTGCGCGGCTGGAAGAGTTCCAGTGGTCGCAACGAAGTGCTGGCAGAGGACGGATCACCCGTGTAACCGCGAATAGGGGATATTGGACGCCTGGCGACTCCTCTGGTCCCATTCGGCGGCGAGGGCCGACGCCCTTTTGGATCGACCTTCGACAGGTCCCGCCGTGACTACAACGTGACTACAACTCCCGGCCAAAGCACGCGAAGCGTAATGAACGGTGGGAACATCGATGCAGGTCAGCGCCAAATTCGGCAAACGTCCGCCAACGGTGGGAAGCATCAGTATGGACTTTTAATCCCAAGGTGGCGAGATCGAGACTCGCACGGCCCACCAGCTAAGACCAGTTCATCGGCCGCTAGTGGCAAGTGGCATTGTGGCGCGATCTTAAAATCCAATTCAAAGGCCAACAACGAAGCGGAGACGCTCGGCGTGGCAAACGCCGTCGACCCGGTCAGCGGTCGACCTGTATGAACGAAGGCCCAGGGGTTGCACCAAGGCGTCGTGCCTTCCTGTTCTGGATTGACAACAAAGGGCGGTCGGTGGACACGCTATGGCAACGCCACACCTCCGACCTCGAGGGGCCCCTTTTACGCACCCGAACATTGCGTCGGGATCACGCGGCTGCCGGCTTTTCCCAGAGCCGGTTGGCGAGAGGCATCCTTGCCATCACCGTGAGCCCATTCAGGGTGGTCTCCGCGCCTCCGACCCGGCGCACCAGCGTCAGCATGGGGCGGTTCTCGGCCAGAATCTCCGCTGTGAAGTCTTCGATGCCGACCGCGGCGGCGCATCCGGCCAACCGTCGCAACATCAGTGCCCCCAGCCCACGTCGCTGCCACCCGTCGGCCACCCCAAGGGCCATCTCGGCGGTGGCCGGATGGGCTCGGTCACGGACGAACCGCGCCACCGCCACGATGTCGCCCGTCTCGGGCGATACCGCAGTCAGCGCTTCGTGGTCGTAGTGGTCGACATTGATGAGGTGGTCAGCGAGATCCTCGGACAAGCCGGGGGCGCCCGACATGAATCGGCGGTACCGCGATTCCGTACTCAACCGCTCCACCGCTGTAACCAGCGCCGGTCCATCTTCGCGGCCAAGCGGGCGGATCAATACCCAGTGTCCGGTTCGCACCCTTACTCGTTCTCCCTGCGATACCTGAGTCACGTCAACACCTCCGATCACCGAACCACGCCATCAGGACAATCCCATGATAACCGTTTGCTAACTATTGCAAGCAATGGGGAGACTTCACGGAGGAACACCCTGGTTAGAATGCCCGAGCGGGATGTCCTTCGCCTTGCCGACCGGGTGCGGTTGGGGCCGACCTCAGCCAACTTGGGAACCCGAGAACACGCTCAGGACACCGTCACCCGCTCGACGGCCGATCGGTGGACGGTGCTTCCCCGCCGCCCGTCCGGCGGCTCCGCCGGCCGTCACTCAGGCAGTCTTCTTGACTGACAGAAAGCGCTTCTGTGGCCACCGCCGGATAGAGCTCCCATGTAGCCTTCCGTCCCGACCTCCACGGTACGACCTGGTGCGGTCACACATCGACGTCGCCAGTCTCTTTCCGCGACCCAGCGGCTTGACTCGTCATAATCCCTACGTTTTGTCCCTGGTACGGGCCACTTCGCACCACACCACTCACCGTCGAGTCTCCCGACTCGAGCCACAGCTCCATCCAGTCACAGTCCCAGTCCCAGTCCCAGTCCCAGAGTCCCAGCCGAACCCGACGATCCGGCTCCTCCATATCTGGGTCAAAGGTAGGTGGGCTCGCGTCAGTCGGGAGTGAATCGAGGGTCACGGTGCAATGACAGGCGAACGAAGACATTATGGGGTGAGGTACTGGCTATCTGGCGAGCGAGGGCGGCGTTGCCGCGCTCGAGGCGACCTGAGACCACGAGCTCAGATCATTGCTGTCGGCCACAACCAACACCCCCACCCAATGGCGATTGCTGAACCACGGTCCTGAGTGGCTCCCATGCCCACGATGGGTTTGTTGAGGGTCATGGCCCCGGTCGTGCCGTAGAAGGAGCGGCATCCCCCGCAGGAGAAGATCCCAACGTCGTAGGCAACCAACCAGTAACCAGCGGTCGGCATCGTTGCCGGGGTGGCCGGTGTGGCCGACATTTCGCTGGACGCCGCCGAGTCGCCCAACGCGTTAGTGGGCTTCACCGTGAAGTAGTAGGTGGGGCCGATGGTGAGACCGGTCACCGTGTAGGAGGTGGCGGTGATGGGGGTGGTGCCCGATGACGTGGTGGCCAACTCATTCCCTGTTGAGGTGCCGTCGTAGACGATGTAGCCGGTGATCGTCGAGCCACCGGTGTTGGCCGGCACGCTCCAGGTGAAAATGACCTGGGTGTTGTGAGCGCCGGAGTAATCCCCTACCTGCACGCCGTAATTTCCTAGTCCGCCGTCGGGACGAGGGATCCCCCCGCCGGGCTCCTTGCACAGATGAACGCTTTGCATCCGACAAGGGAGCGAGATCTCATGGCAAGCAGACAATTCGAAGGTTCGACGTTGTTGAAGTACTCCAGCATTGGCACGCCGGCCGGCCGAAGCTGATGGTGGCATCCAGCCTCGGGGTGGACCCGAAGACCGTCCGCAAGTGCATCAAGTCGGCTGAAGAGACCGGGCTCAGCCCGGGTGGCCCGCCGCCGGCACGGGCCGAGTGAGCCGAGCTCGTCTGCGGCTGGTTCCCCGAGTTGGTCGAGGCCAGGTCTCGGAGCGCCACCTATCCGATGATCGATGTCCATCGAGCCCGCATCGAGTCAATGACTGCGTCCAACACCGTCTCGACCGTCCATCAGCGGTTGAGGGACGAATACGGTTTGGCCGTCGGCATCACGAGCTTCCTGCCCTGGGGTGGCTCTCAAATTGGCCATGCCGGTATTGCCGCGTTCGCGACCGCACTCGTCGGAACCATCGACTCGGCCTTGACGATTGATGCCCTCTTCGAAACTGACAGACAGGTGATTCAGACCGGCCGAATACGAGGTGCGGTACGTGCCAGCGGGGCGACCTTCGACATTCCCGAAGTCCACACTTGGACGATCAGGAACGACAAGGCCGTTGCCGCCCACTTCGCCTACGAGACTCCGACCTTGGTCGAATCGATTGGACGGACAATTTGAAGAGCCTTTTCCCGGTGGTCCACAGTCCAATGATTGTCGCAGTTGAGCCGGGCGGGCTGGCTTTACGTCGACGTAGGGGCCGTGCAAACCGGTTCTCCAACCGGATCCAGCGTTATCCATGCAGCATCAATTTCGGCTGGAGCCATTGAACAGAGCGAGTCGATCACGCCGGCATCAACCGTGATTTGCCCGATCGACTCGGCCAAGGGCTTAGAGAGGGAAACGTCTGTACGCTGCATGCTGGAGCCATCGGCACTCGCTGATGGTCAGGGTTGCTCGCCAGGAGGTCCGTTCCAATGGAAACTCGAGTCGCTGAGGTTGCCGATGGTGTCCATCAGCTCACGACCTACGTCTCAGACATGGACTTCAGCTTCAACCAATACCTGATTGCCGGCGACGAGCCGCTGTTGTTCCACACGGGTCCCCGCCATATGTTCCCGTCCGTTTCCGAGGCCGTGTCGCGGGTTGTGCCAATCGACACGATGCGATGGATCTCCTTCGGCCACGTCGAGGCAGACGAGTGCGGATCCATGAATGACTGGCTGGCCGCCGCGCCGCTATCGATCGTCGTACAAGGAATGACCGGCTGCATGGTGTCACTCACGGATCTCGCCGACCGTCCGCCGCGCCCGCTCGCAGATGGTGACGTGCTCGATATCGGCGGGCATCGAATGCGCTGGCTCGATACGCCACACGTGCCTCATGGTTGGGAAGCCGGCCTCTTCTACGACGAGACGACTCGGACACTGTTCTGCGGCGATCTCTTCACCCAGACCGGCGCCTACCCAGCCACCACAACCGACGACATCATGGGCCCGGCAATCGCGGGCGAGGATCTCTTTCAAGCGTCATCGCTCGCGCCGGCCAGCGGCGCCACCGTCCGACGACTGGCAGACCTTGGCATCGACACCTTGGCACTCATGCACGGTCCCACGTACACCGGCGACTGCCGGGGAGCACTGCTTGATCTGGCTGACGACTTCGACAAGCGAATTGCCGGTGCCCTCAACAGTTCGCCCAGCTGATTCTTAGCGACGGGGTTCAGCTGACACGGTTCTCGAGAATCCCCATGGGCAAAGCCTGCTTAACAGGTAACCCTTGAGATAGCTCCGACCTGGACACGTTGCGTCGTCCCTGTCTTGAGCACAGCCTTCGTCGATCCCAATGACCTACCGAGGATCAGAGCCCGGTTACCAGCCGCGTGATGCGATCCCTCAGTTCGGTGGGTATCAGGGGTTGGGTGGCCGCTATGGCGTGGGCATCGCGGCCGACCAGGTAGCGGGCTCGCGGCGAGCCGATGGTGAAGGCCTTTCCGATCACCTTGGCGACGCCTTCCGGCTCACCCATGAAACCGGTAAACGACTTGAGCAGAGATTGGATCCGGTGGTACCCGGCCTCGTAGTTCGACCCGGGATGGTGGGAGATGTCTTTCCCAAGCTGCTCCCAGATCCCAGTTTTAAAGCCACCTGGCTCTACCAACACCACCTTGATGCCGTCACGGGCGACTTCGAGGCGCAAGGCATCGGACGCGGCCTCGAGAGCGTGCTTGCAGGCTTGGTACCACCCACTAAACGGTGTGGTAATCAGTCCGTAGATGGACGAGACGTTCACGATTCGACCCTGGCCTGCCGCACGCATATGGGGCAACGCCAACCGCGACAGCCGCATGGGTGCTATCACCATCGTCTCCAGTTGATGGCGCGCCTCCTCGTCGGTGACGTCTTCAATCGCGCCGACTCCCGAGAACCCGGCGTTGTTAACCACGGCCCATGGGCGTAACTCGGAGATGACGGCGGCGCAACGCACAGCATCCGTAACGTCCAGCAGCACTGTGTCAACCGTGACTCCTGCGTTCGCTGCGGCTTGAGCTACCTCCACGGCCTTGGCCTCCGAGCGGACCGAGCCAACCGAGTGGAATCCGAGCGCGGCAAGATGCACCACGGTTGCCAGGCCGATACCGGAGTTGGCTCCCGTTGTGAGCACCGTCCGCTCGCTACGATCCATCGTCATTTGACTCTTCTCATCGAAGGTTGGCTGATGCGGTGTACTCGGTCATGCCGTTCGATCCAAAGACCCGCACTCGGCGCCGGTCCCGCTATCGCCATGCCAATCGCCGGCCTTTCCCGAGCACAAAACTCACCACCCAGGCAAGGAAGAACACGACCGCGACGATCCACAGAATGTGAAGGGCAAAGGTCGCCCCAGCAGAGATCAATGCGAGCAGTAGCAAAATCAGAATTAGTCCCACACTGCGACCCTTCCCCCGCTTTGGGAGCTTCAAACCAGGCCAGAGGTGGCAGGACCGTGACGGGCAAACTAGGCACCAAGGCCTGTCTTACCAATGCCCGGTTGGCGTACCACTAGTCCCGACCTTGCCCCACGAAGATCGGCGGTCGTCGGTCGTCGGTCGCCCCAGGGCAGCGCTCGTTCGAGCTGCGCCGCCACCCGGAAGAGGATGTCCTCGCGCCCGCAGGGAGCGACGATCTGC
>CABEBP010000279.1_pt1 | contig 11823 bp, 18 predicted proteins | sample 3132621 | NCBI WGS metagenome assembly CABEBP01 (sample SAMEA5534346, study PRJEB31848) | metagenome | biome: tundra; feature: field; material: soil | place: USA | collected 2013-05 | depth 0.45 m | reverse complement strand
ATAAATGCGCTCTCGTCCAACACGTTCGGTATGGGGCCGTTATCGAGACCATAGGGGCCAGCGGTAGGCGAGTTGGTGGGCTGACATTCTGGCCCCGGCGCTGGGAATTCTCCTTTCGCCCGCGCCGGGGCCGCGACTGGGGGTTATGAGTGTCCGCCGATAGCGACCGCTGCTGCGTCCATTGCGGAAGCTCCACGTGTCGTTATGGCGCGTGCCAGTTGGTGCATTCGCCGGAGAGCGCGTTCTACAGGGAGGGCCAGACCTGCGGCAATTGCCATCGGCCATTCCAGATCGGTGAGCATCTCCACGACCACTTCGAGGGTATGGAAGGTAACAACTTCGTATCTCTCACCATCTGCGGTGAGTGTGCGCTAGCCGCGCTAGCCGATGGCGGGACCGGTGGAGGGCGGATCGAGGACGGCGCAACTGGGGGCGTTGTCCCTGACCCATTGGATGGCCTTTTCAGCGGTCTCGCGGTCGGGGAACTCGCCAGAGCTGGCGATGATCTGTCCCATGTCCGTTGTCAACTGCCAGGTGAATCCGCTACGTGTCCCACCCTTGAGCCTGAAGTGGCCCGGTGCTTCCGCCATCGTCATCGCCTCCTTGGATTGATCGTTGCCAGGCTTCGTCGTTTCCACCTCTACTGGCTGCTACCTGAGTTGGATGGATAGCGCCTTTTTATCAGGTTGGTCACGCCGCTGCGTCGAGCGAGTTGCTACGGGTCAGGTCGGCGGAAGCCTGTTCCCCTCGGCGTCTAGCTCCTTCCCCTCGGTGTCGGCGAGTAGCAGGACGTCGATTCGTTCGATGTTCCTCTCGCACTCGTCCCGTAGGTCGTGGAGTTCCTTGGCCTGTGCGGCGGAAAGGGTGTCTTCGATCATGACGACACCGGCTCACCGAGCAACCGAGAGACTTCCTCGTCCATCGGTTCTTCAGACTGTCGCACCCAGCCACGCCCATCGAGCATGGCAAGAATCGCCGCCTGCTCGCTCTCGACGAGAACATGGCCGACGGCGTCAGTCAGTTCGAGCGCGAGAGGTTCGTCGATCGCTTTCACTCGCCCGACAAGCTGGCGAAGGGTCTGCAGGGCCGAAGATGGCACAAACGTGCCCGTTGCGGTCACGACGCCACCTTCGCCCGCTCCTCTTCAACCCACGCAAGCAGGCGATCAAGACGCCCCAATGCCAGGCTCGCTTTGATCCTGACGCTCTTGGCCTCGCGACGTGCCTCTGGGCTGCCATCCTCACCGACGAGTTTGTCGGCGTATCGCCGCTCCTCTGCGATCCCCCCCCGCAGTCGATCGGCCAGTTCGTAGAGTTCTTCTGTCGTGGTCATGACGCCCTCAGGATGATCGGCCGCAGCTCGCCCAGGAATGTCGGCCCTGGGCCACCACTGAAAGCCGGCTTGCGAATGCCGAGAACTACCTCGACGAGGTATTCCAGTTTGAGCATGTCGTCCCAGATCACGTCGAGGACGTTCGCAAAGCTTCGCATTTCGACAGGATCTCGCCAGTTGTGCTGGGCCACCAAGGTCTCGAACCCGTAGTCATGGGGGACGCACGAGTCGTGAAAATGGGTGAGCAAGTTGTCTACCGCCTCCAATGGGTGCGGGCCGTCAAGATCCAACAGGTAGGAGTGGAGGATCTCGCCGTTCTGCATATCGGAGTACCCTCGAACCGACCACTCCCCCTTTGGACGTGACTCGTTCAGCCGAACTTCCGACTCGAGTTCTTGTTCCCATGCGGCTCGGCCCCATGAGCACCGGCAGTCGTCGAACCCCGGGTTGGTCACGCGGCTGGCTGGCGAGACCGCTTCGGCCATGCCGGCCTCCAATGACTCGCACAGTCGCTCTCCGACGATCGCATCCAACTCCATCGCCAGCCCGCTGCCTTTGGTGCCGAGAGCCTGAATGGCTTTGAGCGTCTCGGTGTACCGCTGATCGGCCGTAGCCGCTTGAACCCTGTCTTCGGTTGTGGTCATGGTGCTCCATTCGGTAGATGATTGCGGTAGGTCTATCGCATCGACTACTCTAGGGGTGCGATAGATCTATTGCAACCACCGATAAAGACCGCTGCTCAAGTAGGTTGCGGCAGTGGCAAGGAAGGTCCCCGTGGACGAGCTCGTAGGAGCAGCAGAGATCGCCGAAAGGTTGGGATCGAAGCGGACCTCGCTGGTTCACGACCTGAGGCGCCGACACCCCGACTTCCCCGAACCCGTGGCGAAGCTGAAGTCGGCACTCGTCTGGGCGTGGCCCGACGTCGAGGCGTGGGCGCGGAAGACGGGGCGGCTCAAGTGACCGACAGCATGGGATTGACCCTTTCCGCTGGCGACCCAGTTATGTACAGGCCGTCCTACGGCAAGCGGGTCGTGCGCCGGAAGGTGTACCGGACGACTAACAAGGGCGTGGGCGGGTTCCTGCGGAAGCTGCTGAGATAGGTCTTCATGGACAGCGACGAAGCCATCGACACGGCAGAGGAGCGCTACGGCGATCGGCTCTGGAACGTCCACGACAAGCGAGGGCACAGGGTCGCCTGGGTGTTGAGACCCCATGTCGACCCTGACACCGCCAGCGATGACATGTTAGAGGACGACGACTCTGACGAGTTCTATGTCGACACCGGCGAGTTGGCCACGTATGAGCGCCCGTGCGCGGCATGCGGTCTGGTGGCGGGCGAGGATGGCCCTGACCCTTGCATCGGCACTATCCCCGGCGTTGACTACGCCTGCTGCGGCCATGGTGACCCCACCGGGGCCTACATCGGCTGGTCATCGGGATCGACCTCCCGGGGGTCGGCAGCATGTGTCAGGGATTGGGAGCGTCGGATCATGGGTATCCAGCCACCAGCCCGCAACGAGCTCTGTCCGTGCGGGTCTGGTCGGAAGTACAAGCGGTGTCACGGCGGATCCTGACAGGCGTTTGGGGTGGAACCTCGGCTCAGCAACGTCGTGTGATGCGTGCGGCCAAGGTGGCGTAGAGGTCGGTTCTTCGGAGCGAAGGTCAGACCTGGGCCCGCAACGTCCAGACAATTTCTTGTGCCCTTTTCGTGCCCTGTGGACCAATTCTGCGATCTCGGCCGGGACAAACAGATGCCTGACCTGCGGGAAAACAGGTCAGGCATCAGTGGAGGTGGCGGGAATCGAACCCGCGTCCCCTAGCTTCTCAGTGGGTCTTCTCCGAGCGCAGCCGGTGTTGGATTGTCAGGATCATCACCGCTACCGGCGGCAGCGAAGTTCCGTATCCGACTGAAATGTCCCTGGTGGTCAGTCGGCGAAACCGCTCAGGTGAGTCCTACTTGATGGCGCCCGGTTCCGACCCGTAGGACTGAGGCCGGTCGGACGTCGCAGTTTCTAGGCTGCGAGCACGAGCTGAGGCTCGGCGTTTATTTTTTGTTCCGGCTCTTTAACGTGGCTCCGGAGACCACGGCTCGCTTCTCCCACATCGACGACCAGAGTCGAAGCCTGTCACCCCCTGGTGATGATTGGTCCAATCGACCACGGTGGTCGATTGGTTCCCCATTCTACTCGGAGAGTCTGGTTTCGCTTCCCCGCCCAGCCGTCAGCGGTAACCGGAGCCCTTGGTCGCCGCCCGGACTTCCCTCGCCGCTTCCCGACTGGCGTCCCGACTGGCGATGGCATGACGCTTGTCGTACTGGCGACGTCCCTTGGCCAGCGCCAGCTCCACCTTGGCCCGCCCGTCACTGAAGTAGATGGAAAGCGGCACCATGGTGAGGGACTGCTGCTGACTACGACCCATCCACTCATCGATCTGCCGTCGGTGGAGAAGCAGCTTGCGTCTCCGATCAGGATCGTGGGCACCGACCCCGTTGGCTTGAGCGTAAGGGGGAACATGCACCCCGAAGAGCCACACCTCGCCATCAATGATGCGACCGTAGGCATCTTGTAAGGCAATGCGACCCTCACGCAGCGATTTCACCTCCGAGCCCTGGAGCACCACCCCGCACTCGATGGTGTCGATGATCTCGTAATCGTGGCGGGCGCGCCGATTGGAGGCGACCACGCGGTTGGCGTCGCGCCCGGCCTGGGCGCCGGTTCCCTTGGACGAACCTTTGGCGCCGGCTGTTTTGTTGGAGAGTTTGGCTTTCGTCGCGGCCATGACCCTCCGGACGGTAGTCGGCGATTGGCGCTACGCGTGCACCGGGCCGGGGTGGCAGTTGTTGGAAACAGAAACGTCTGCCCACCCGTGACGTCCTCTAGCCTGAGTCCCACCATGTTGCACTTAACGGAAGCCGTGTACCACCAGATGGTTGCTCACTGCCTCACCGGGCTTCCCGATGAGGCCTGCGGCCTGTTGGGAGGCGATCCAGAGACTGCGGCGGTCGCCACCTGCTACCCGACCCGAAATGTGGCGGCCTCGGCCAAGCTGTACACGGTCGATCCGAAGGAACACCTGCGGGCCGACCGCGACGCAGAATCTGCCGGTCACTCGATTATCGGCGTCTTCCATTCTCATACCCACACCGAGGCATATCCGTCGCCCACCGACGTCACCCAGGCCCCCGACCCGACCTGGCACTACGTGTTGGTGTCACTCCGTGACATCCGCTCGGTGGTCCGGAGCTACCGGATCGAGGGCGACGTGATCACCGAAGAACCGGTCACGGTATCGTCCCGGTAGAATCCCCACTGAAGTAGTCAGCTTTTGCCACCCGTCGGGACCCAATCCATACTCGCGGTCACGATTACCCCAACACAGCAACAATAGGGAGGACCAGTGTCCGTCACAGTGCATCTGCCGACCGTCCTACGGTCGCATGCCGGAGGAGCAAAAGACGTCACCGCCGACGGTGCCACCGTGGGGGAGGTCCTGACTGCGTTGGCCAGCGAGTATCCCGGGCTATCGGGTCAGGTCATCAATGGCGACGGCACGCTCCATAAGTTCGTGAATGTATACGTGAACGACGACGACGTTCGATATATGTCGGCACTCGACACCCCGGTCACCGACTCGGACGAAGTGTCGATCCTCCCCGCCGTCGCCGGGGGTGCTGTCGGCTCATCCCGGTCCCTACCGACGTGACTCTTTACGGCTCGGTCCTCGACCTCATCGGCAATACGCCGTTGGTCGACATCACCGCGCTCAGTCCGAACCCCGACGCCCGCATCCTCATCAAACTCGAGGGTCAGAATCCCAGCGGTTCCGTCAAAGACCGCATCGCTCTGTCGATGATCGAGCAGGCCGAGAGCGACAGGCGCCTGTCTCCCGGGCAGACGCTCATCGAGCCGACGTCGGGTAACACCGGCATCGGCATGGCCATGGTCTGCAAGCTGAAGGGTTACCACCTCACCGTGGTCCTTCCGTCCAACGTCTCGCCCGAACGTCGGCAGTTGCTCGAGGTGTGGGGAGCCGAGATCATTGAGTCCCCCGGGTCCGAGGGCTCCAACGGTGCGGTGAAGATGGCCCGGGACCTGGCCGCCGATCACCCCGAGTGGGCATTTCTCTACCAGTACGCCAACCCGGCCAACCCCAAGGCGCACTACCAGGGCACCGGGCCCGAGATCTGGCGGGACTGCCCCGAGATCACCCATTTCGTGGCCGGACTCGGCACGTCGGGAACCCTGCTCGGCTGTGGCCGCTACCTGAAAGAGCACAATCCTGATGTGAAAATATTGGCCGTCGAGCCCCCGGCCGGGGAGATGGTCGACGGCCTCCGTAATCTTGACGACGGCTATATCCCCCCCATCTTCATAGACAGCGGGGGGGCCGAACTGCTCGACGGGAAGAAGATCGTCCGACCCAGGGAGTCGATCGAATGGACCCGGAGATTGACCGAGGTGGGCATTTTCGCCGGCATCTCTTCGGGTGCAGCATTAGCCGGCGCCGCAAAGTGCGCAGAGTCGATCGATAGGGGAACCATTGTGGTGGTGGCGGCCGACGGCGGCTGGAAGTACCTGTCGACCGGGGCGTGGACCGATGACCTCGATGTCGTCGAGAAGCGGGCCAAGGAAACCATCTATTTCTAAACGGAGAGCCACGGGTTCGGAGACGGTGCCTAACCTGAGTTGATGGACGATCTGATTCCGGGAGACAGTGATGCCCCGATACTTTCGGTGGTGGTGCTCGGCTGCGATGGGAGTTGGCCAGGTCCTGGAGGTGCCGCCAGCGGGTACCTGATTCGTTCTGCCACCGCCTGTCTGCTGGTGGACGTCGGACCCGGCACCTTCGCCAACCTCCAACAGGTCGCGGATCCTGCCTCGGTGGATGCCGTTGTGATCAGCCACCATCACCCCGACCACTGGACCGACCTCTACGGTCTGGCCACCCACGCCCAGTTCGTCTCCGGCCGGACCGACATCCCGGTGCTGGCTCCCCAGGGGATGGCTTCCCGGGCCCACCTCGAGGACTCCCGGGTGCTCGAGTGGCGCACGGTGGCTGATGGGGACCGAATCGAAGTCGGCGACATGACCTGTGGGTTCCGTCGGACCGAGCACAGTGGCGAGACGCTGGCCGTCCGCATTGACTGCGGAGGACTCTCTCTGGGCTACTCTGCCGACTCCGGGCCCGGTTGGCCATTGGCTGATCTGGGGAGCGACCTGGATCTCGTCCTGTGCGAGGCGACCTACACCTCCGAACACGAAGGAACGGCACAACACATGAGCGGGCGACAGGCGGGGGAGCAGGCCAAAAGGGCTGGCGCCCGGCGCCTTGTCATCACTCATCGGTGGGCGACCGTAGACGCGGCCGCGGTGCTCGAAGAGGCCGAAGCCGCCTTCGGCGGTCGGGTCGAACAAGCCGTTATTGGAAAGGAATTTACGCTGTGAGCCAAGCAACCGAGGGCAAAAAGAACGGTCTACGTGGAGACGGTCGGAAGACCGACGAGCTTCGCTTGGCCCGGTTCGAGCGCGACTTCACCGTGTTCGCTCCGGGCTCGGTATTGGTGTCGATGGGACGGACCCGGGTGTTATGCACCGCCTCGGTGGAGGACCGGGTGCCGCCATGGATGCGTGGAACCGGAAAAGGGTGGGTGACCGCCGAGTACTCGCTCCTCCCGGGCTCGACAGCAGAACGGGTGTCACGAGAAGCGGCCAAAGGGAAACAGTCGGGCCGCACCCAGGAGATCCAACGCCTCATCGGTCGATCCCTGAGGTCGGTATGCGACATGGTTGCGTTGGGCGAGATGCAGATCACGGTGGACTGCGACGTCCTCCAGGCTGATGGCGGAACCCGCACCGCGTCGATCTGCGGTGCCTACGTCGCCCTCCACGATGCGCTGACCCGGTTGATTCAGCAAGGAACCCTTCGGACCAATCCGCTGACCGAGGCGGTGGCGGCCATATCGGTGGGCGTCGTGGACGGGGTATGCATGCTCGATCTCCCCTACGAGGAGGACAGCCGGGCTGAGGTGGACATGAATGTGGTGATGACATCCTCGGGCCGATTCATCGAGGTGCAGGGAACCGCAGAGGGAATGCCGTTTGCCAAAGGCGAACTCGACGAGATGCTCAGCCTGGCCGAGCACGGGATCGCCCAACTTCTCGACCTGCAGATCGAGGTCCTCGCGGTGCCACCTACCCCCCGATGACCGAGGGAAGCCTGCGGCTGGTATTGGCGAGCTCGAATTCGGACAAGGCGGCCGAAATCGGTGCTCTCCTCAAAGCGGTTCCGGGCCTCATCTTGCTGCCTCGGCCCTCATCGGTTCCCGACGTCGAAGAGACCGGAGCAACCCTTCTCGACAATTCCCGGCTGAAGGCCCGGGCGCTGGTCGACGGAACCGGTGAAGCGGCAGTGGCCGACGACACGGGTCTCGAGGTGGAGGCGCTCAATGGCGCACCCGGTGTCCATACCGCCCGGTTTGCCGGTGAGCATGCGACGTATGCCGACAACGTGGCCAAGTTGTTGGCCGAGCTGGCGGCGGTGGGGGCGGACGGGACTGACCGTCGGCGGGCGACATTCCATACGGTGGCGCTGGTGGCGTATCCCGATGGAAGCGAAGTATGGGCCGATGGCGAGGTGACCGGGGTCATCACGGCTGAAGCGGCAGGTGACGGAGGCTTCGGCTACGACCCCGTGTTCGTTCCCGACGGAGGTGGTGGGCGGACCTTTGCCCAGATGTCGGCCAGCGAAAAGCACGAGGTCTCCCATCGGGGCCGGGCCTTCCGGGCCCTTGCGGCCAAACTGGTGGGAGATGCTTCATCCCCGTAGCCTCGCATTGCGGGGGTTAACATCTCGAGGCATCGATGAAGGAGACAGTGCATGAGCGATGTATCCCAAGGACCTGAGTGGTGGCAGGCGTCGGATGGGAAGTGGTACTCGCCTGACCAGGTACCGGGAACTGCGGCCGCCGATGCCGGCCCAGCGGCCACCCTCCCCGGTCCGGGCGAACTCGCACCGGCACCGGCACCGTCGTATGGGCCACCGGGCGCCGGAAGCTACGGATATCCACCGGCAGGGGCCCCGTATGGCTACCCGCCGACGTCGAAGAACAACGGTCTGGCCATCGCCTCGCTGGTCTGCTCATTCTTCTTTTGGATCTACGGAGTGGGTGCGATTCTGGCCATCGTCTTCGGCTTCATCGCCCGCTCCCAGATCAAACAGTCGAATGGGACGCAGAAGGGTGGGGGAATGGCACTGGCCGGTATCATCATCGGCTTTGTCGGCATCGTCATCGGCATCGTGGTTGTCATTGTGGTGGTAGCTGTGGTTCACCACTGCAACCAGACCGGTACCTGCTTGACCAACACTACCTACTGACGATCCACTCGAGAGGGACGCCCGACCGTTCAATGTGCGGTGGGCCTCATCGATCCAACTGCGTTCCGGGTGTCCGGCACCGGATGGCGCCCTAGGCGTCAGGCGTGTCGGATGGCGCAATGATGGCGACTTCGGCCAGGCTGGCCGCCTGGGTGTCCCCTTGGTCGTCAACATCGTTGGACACCGGTGGCTCGGCATGCGTCGGAATCTCGGTAAAGAATGGCGGGACTGGCGGTACGGGTACGGCGTCGGGAGTGGAGAACGGCGAGGCAGTGGGCACAAATGGTGGATTCTGCGCCTGGCCCGATGCGAACGGAGTGGCGTCGTCGGTGGCCTCAACGTCGTGGCGATCCACCTCCAGTGTGACCAGACGGGCATCGTGCAGGTCGCGCAGTATGCGGAGCCCTGAAATCCGATCCTCGCCGGAGGCTCCGAGCACAGCTTTGACCGAGGTTGCGGCGTTCCCGATGGACGTGACCATTCGCCATTGGTCGCCGCGTAGCTGGACATCGCCGCTCGGTGGATTGGGGGAGAGGGCCACCGTCGACTCGAACGGCATCATTTCGAGGAGCTCATGCCATTCATCGACTTGCGGCCTCACTTCATCGAGGACGGCGCGTACCGGAACCCGGGGTTGACCGCTCGAGGACGCCATGCCGGAGGTGAAGTAGAACCAACCGTCGTCGACGATGGCCAGCTCGAATACGGCCCGACCGATGGTGGCCGCCGATCCGACGTGGGCATTGGAGAGCTCTCCCCCTTCGAGCCATACCCGTCCATCAATTTCCGATCCCACCACTTGCAGTTCGCCGGTCTGAGTTGACTCGGCCAGAAGCGTAAGGACGTCGGCCAGGGTGAACACCCCCAACGACCCGACAAGAGACGCGGCAGGGGCATTATCGAAGGACTGCATCTGGCTCATAGTGGTTCCCTTCCCGTTGACGCTGGACAAGGCGAGGATAGACCGGAAATGAGGGCGGATCTACCCACGACTAGTCTCTCGGCATGCCGTCGCGTCGATGGAGGCCTATCGTCGACGGGGTCCGCCAGGTGATGGAGTGGGGAGCCACTTCCAACGCCGGGGTGCGCCGGATGATGTCCCTGGTAGCACGTGAGCTGGCCCGAGCTTCAGAGACCGGCCAGGCGGTGGCCGAGGCGCGGGCCGCCGGTATCGACGCCACCTATGGGGCCAGCTATTTCGGTGAGGGACGCGACTCGTCCGGTGATCGAGGTGGTCATTCCGGCTATGCCCGCTACGACCGGGTTGCCTCGAACGCAGATATCGCCGGGTGGCTGCTGTGGCGTAATTTCCGGGTCGGCTGCTCCCTCGACGTGGGGTGCGCCACCGGCTATGTGGTCGAGGTGCTCCGGGAACTGGGGATCGATGCCGAGGGCTGCGATCTCAGTCCCTTTGCCATTGCCCACGCTGCCCCGGGGGCCGAGGGCCATATTCGGGTTGGCAATCTCTTTGTGGGTCTTCCCTGGGGGGACGGGGCGTTCGAGCTTGTCACCGCGCTCGAGATTCTCGAGCACCTCCCGCCCGATCGGGTGTCGACCGCATTGGCTGAGCTCCGCCGGGTCTGCGGTTCCTATCTCTACGCCACCATTCCCTCATTTGGGACGAATCCATCGGGTCCCGACGGCCATTTCGAAGGCAAGGTCCGGCCCGAACGGCTAGATCACTACCGCCAGTTGTCGTCGGACTACTCGGGCCCGATTCCCGAAGCAGATCTGGCGGTCGACGCCGATGGGCACCTGGTGGAGGGTCACCTGACCATCGCGTCATTCGGTTGGTGGACAGATCGATTCGCGGAGGCGGGCTTCATCCGCTGCATCGACGTCGAACGTCTCCTCTACGCCGATATTGCCCCGGCCGATTTGGCGCCCTACTGGAATCTCTATGTGTTCCGGATCGACGGAGCCTCACCCGGGATCTTGGATCGTCGTGAACCCGGCCGAACCCTGGCCGATCTCGGCCTCAAGCATCCGCTGATCGGGACCTGAAACCCACCCGGCAGTTGGCATCCACCCGCTGGGGATACCAGGCTCCGGGGATCTGATCAGGAAACGGTGACCAGGGTGCCAATGGGGGTGAGCGGGTACACGACTGCGGCGTTGGCGGGAGGCATCTCCACGCATCCGACACTCTGAGGAGTTCCGTAGCTCGACCTCACAAAGCCGTGAAGCGCATCCCCTCCGTTGAAGTAGCTGACCCAGGGGATACCCGGATCCGAGTACTTGGAGCCGTCGGGATTGGTGCCCGACATGGTCGTGGTGAGGTAACGAAGGTAGACCGGGAAGGTGCCCGACGCAGTCTCTGCACCGGTGACGCCGGTGTTCGCCGCGGTGGTGTAGACAGCTGCACCGTTGCTGTAGACGGTGGTGGTTTGCGGAATCGTCTTCGATACGTACACGTAGTGGTAGGGCGCGGTGTTGATGGCGCCGCTCCCGACGTCGGCCAGCAGAGCCCCCCATACCGCCGGGCCGGCAACGCCGTCCGTCTTCATCTTGTTTTGGTCTTGGAAGGCCATGATTGCGCCTCTGGTAATGGTGTTTGATGTCCCTTCGGTCCAGAGCGCTTGGAGTGGGGCAGGCTCACTCCCTTTCCACGCGAATACGCCCTCCTGGGCTTGGGCTGCTTCTTGAGGGGCGGCCAGCGGTCTGGCCGGTGTGAAGCTCAAAGGGAGATACCCCAAGGTCGCCAGCAGCTGTTGCAGGCGAAGGGTTCCGCCATTAGCCACGGCGAACTGCACCGACTGGTCGGCCCCGAGGGTCTTCCCCGATGTACTGGCGATGGCGCCGGGGATGGTGACCATTTCGGTGGAGGTCGGGACGAAGGGTGTGGTGGCCACAAAGGTGAACGTGGTCGGAGTCAGGAGTTGCCATACGCCGGCCACAGCCGGGGTCAGGATCGGCTGGGGTGAGTTGGGGTTGAGGGGAGACGAAAACTGCAGCGAAATGGATGCGTCACTCGGGATGCCGGTCGCCGCGTTGGCCGGTATGGAGGACACCACTGTCAATGGTTGGTGAGTGTCAGCCGCGGGTAGCGCGTTGGCCACCGAGATGGGCGATGCGACGGCGCGACTCAGGTTGCCCTTGGTGGCGATGGTGGCGATG
>CABEBP010000271.1_pt1 | contig 11998 bp, 9 predicted proteins | sample 3132621 | NCBI WGS metagenome assembly CABEBP01 (sample SAMEA5534346, study PRJEB31848) | metagenome | biome: tundra; feature: field; material: soil | place: USA | collected 2013-05 | depth 0.45 m | reverse complement strand
GAGCAACGGAGAGCACCCGAGGTGATCTTGGTGACCGCGGCAAACGGGCGGACCGGCCGCAGCGTGGTCCGGGCCCTGATTCGCGGCGGGCGCCGAGTCCGGGCGTTCGACATCGCCACCGACGTCGAACAGCTGGTCGATGAGGGAGCAGCAGAGGCCATCGTCGGCAATCTGCTCGACCCCGAGGACGTACGCCGGGCGGTCGAGGGTGTCGAGTCGGTTGTCCATATCGGTCCCCCCATGCACCCCCGGGAGGCCGAAATGGGCCACGGTGTCGTGGCTGCGGCCCGCCAGGCCGGGGTTGGGCACTTTGTGCAGTTCTCGGTCACCCACCCCCAGCTCGAGCCGCTCCTCAATCACCAGGCCAAGTTGGCGGTGGAACGCGTGGTGCTCCTGTCGCGGATGCCGTTCACCATCCTTCAGCCCATGCACTACATGCAGAACATCGACGTGGCACACGTGGTCGCAGCGGGGGCCTTGTGGCAACCGTATGGACTCGACACACCTCTGGCCCACGTGGACTTGGAGGACGTCGCCGAGGTCGCCGCCAAAGTGGTGGGAGAGGCACACCACCACTACGCCATCTATGAGCTCTGTGGCGAGGACTTCTGCAATGCACGCGAACTGGCCCACGTGATCTCCGTCGAGTCCGGCCGTCCCGTGACTGCCGAACTGGTCCCGTTCCCTGCGAGCACAGTCGCCGGACCCCGACCGTCCGAAGAGGACGACTACCGCGCCGACGCCATGTTCCGGCTCTTCGGCCATTACGGGCGCTATGGCATCACCGGCAATCCAAACGTGCTCAGCTGGCTCCTGGGACGGCGCCCGACGAGCTTCGACGAGTACGTACGGCGGTGCCTGGCCATCCACTAATGGTGCCCGGGATGGAGCCATCAGCTTGGCCGGTCAGGGTCGACCTCACCAGCCGACGGAGCACTCAAGCCGATGTCGGTCGTGGTGGTCGGCGGTCTCATCCCTCGAAACGACGATCCGGCAGTGCACGCAGTGGACAGCCACGCAGTGACCTCTGCCCTCTGCCCAACGTCCAGACCCCTCCACGATGATGGAGTACCCGACCAGTGCCCACTGAGCAAGAAATCCGGGCGAGCGGACGCTGGCGACGGAGCGACAAGGAGGACCCGGTGACATATGTGCCAGCAGCATCCCCGACCGGTTACCAGGCGGAACCATCCACCGTCCCTGTCGCCATGGGAATCAGTGACCCCGCTCGACGGGTCGAGCGGCTTGCGCCGCTGATCCACCAACTCGTTGCCTGGGATCTCATCTACCGTTCCGATGCAGGGACGTTCGCCGAATCCCCCCTTGGTGCTTTCAGTCGCGAGCCGCATTGACGGGCACTGAGGGGCTGCTCCGAGCAACTTCCTCTGCGCGCGCCGTGGTTCCATGGACCTGAGAGGGGGAACGCAGTCGGTCAGGCGGGCATGGCGCTGATTGCGAAGACCGAGCGGGCGAGCGGCAGGCCACCCATGGAGCCGAGGAAGGGAGCGCCACCGAGTGCGAACACCCCGCCGTCGCCAGCGGCCAGCCAGTAGCCGGGCCCCGACGGGTTGGCGGCGATGCCGACTACCGGTTTCGCCAACACAGAGTCGGCCATGGATCCGCCATAGGCGGCGTCGCCGAAGGCGAACACGCCGCCGTCGGATCCCACCAGCCAGTAGCCGTTGCCGTCCGGAGTGGCAGCCATGCTGACCACCGGCGCGGCCAGGGTACGGCCGCCCATCGACCCATAGAAGGCAGCGTCGCCGAAGGCGAACACGCCACCGTCGGTGTCGACGATCCAGTAGCCCTTGCCGTCGGCGGTGGCGGCCATGCCGACCGGCTCGCCGACGTGCCCCGTGGCATGGGCGATGGTGATCTCGTCGCCATAGTTGGCGGCGTCACCGAAGTTCTGGATGGAACCGAGGCCGCTCAGCCCCAACTCCAGCACCCAGTACCCGTTCCCGTCAGGGCTGGCCACGATGCCGATGGCGTCGGGCCACATGTCGGCGCCCCCCATGTAGGTCGGTGTGTCGGCCGGCTGACCATACGAAACGGCGTCGCCGTAGGTGTAGATAACCCCGCTGTAGGCATTCAGGATCCAGTAGCCCCCGCTGTCAGGGGTGGGTGCCATCGACCAGCACGAGCCGTTGGGCATGGAGCGGGCCGGGGGGTTAGCCGGGCAGCGAGTGGCGTCCGAGGCGGCCGAACCGTGGAAGGGCGCCCCGAAGGAAAACACGCCGCCGTCTCCGGCCTCCAGCCAGTAGCCCGGGCCAGAAGGAGCCGCCGACGCTGAACCGCCGATCGCGGTCACGAACACGAACACGAAAGTCGAGATCAGGGCGAGCAAGCTCCCCAGTCGCGTCGTCAACACCCCTACCTTGGTGGCTCGTTTGCTGCCCGTACCTTGGCGCATGTCCTGCACCCCTCTTCAGCAGGCGTAAGCCCGGATGTCCCAGCCCGTGCACGGCCGTCGAGCGACCTTGCGCGTCGACCGTCTCACGGTCATAGGCATGATGGCGACCGCCGGCCGGACGACGCGACACTGCGAAGACGATCGTCGAAATGACCAAACCGATGGCTCCAACGACCATCAGGATGACCCCTACTGTGGAAAGCCGGAACCCGTGACCTTGTGGAGTCACCGCCCAGTACACGATTGCACCAGCCGCTATTGCGACGGTGCTGAATCATTCCTGTCAGACCCATTTCTTGTGCCTCCATCTCGTCGTACCAGCGATCGATCCAGTGCTTCCAGGATCTCGTCGGTTGAGACGCTGGCACCCAAGGTGATTGGGTGTCAGCCGATATCTTCTAGGCGCGACGAACGAAATAGATGATCGCCACGACCACCAGGACAACGACGAGTGTTCCGAAACCGATATACATAAGAACCTTCCCTTTTTGGATTGCAACAGTTGGTGACGGCCCTGTCCATTCGATATCTGTCTCGGGACCAGTGCGGACTCGAGGCTCACGTCGTTCTCCCAGGACTCTCAGTTGGTCAGCCAACCTGCCCAATCGGTCAGCAGTAACCCCGAGGCCTGGGAAAAAGCGGACTACTTCGGATGGAGCACGTCCTTGGCCTTGTCGATCACGTCTTCGACCTTCTCCTCGACCTTGCCGGCCTTCTCTTTGGCCTCGCCGGCGCGACGGTCGGCCTTGCCCTCAGATTTGAGATCCTTGTTTCCGGCCAGGTCTCCGACAGCCTCTTTGGCCTTGCCCTTCATCTGATCAGTCTTTCCAGTCATAGCGCTCCACCTTCTTCGTCGTTGAACTCCGTGCCACGCCTGAATCGGCTGTGAACACACTTTCCAGTGTAGTGGCGGCATCCAAGGCCAGCCAGAGGCGAAAGGCCTCATTCCCAGGAATCCACCGCCTGAACCAACCCGAAAGGAGATTGGATCTGGCTTCTACAGCGATGCTTTGACTCTCCAAAGAGAGAGCTGGGCCATCACCACAGCCAGCGGCTGGCCCGACGGCTGATCGCAACTAATGGAGGAGTGTCGCCACCACGTTGATGGTCAGTCCGATAATGATGGCGCCGAAGAGAAACGACAGCAGGGCATGGCGCAGTGCGGTTCGTCGTATCACCTTCGAAGTCAGGTTGGTGTCGGAAACCTGAAAGGTCAGACCGATCGTGAAGGACACGTAGGCAAAGTCGAGATAGTCGGGAGCGCTCTTCTCGTTAAAGTTGATTCCGCCTGGTGTCCCGCTGTAGTAGATCCGGGCATAGCGAAGCGTGAAGACGGTGTGGACAGCTGCCCAAGACAACGACACGCTCATCACGCCGATGGCGATCAGCAGCGCCTTGGTTCCTCCCTGAGAATGGCCTGCTTTGATGAGCACGAGGCCGACAGCCCCCAGACAGGCAACCCCGGCGACGATGATGACCAGATCGGCGACACTCGCACTGGGGTCCTCCTGTGCGGCGATATGTGCCGTGCCGTCCGCATTCAGATGGCCGATCGCCGACCATACCCAGATCAGGAATACACAGGCGGCAGCATCCCAGCCCAGCAGCAGTGCGGCTTGCCAAGGCACTATCAGGGCCGCGAGAGGTCCCACGATGCAACCGGCGACAGCACCTACCACTACTGGCTGCGCAGCAGCCGTCCCCAACCATCTCCTCACTTTCCGAGACTACCGTGCCGCATCTTTGCGCTCTGGAACGACCGGGGTCCGGCGGACATCGGGATCCTCATTCGGCACTTGGCGTGGCGGTGTAGGCCATCTGCTGTCCAACCCCGCCGGAAAGAGGTGGTCGATCGACGAGCGCCGTTTCCAGTATTGGTCGTTCTTCAAGACACGGCTCGCCGGCGGCGAGTCAGCGGCGACCGTAAACCGCCGTCGGCGAGGGATTCCGGGACCATCCCGAAAGTTATCTCGAGCCCACCCTTGGATGGTGTCTGTGACCAGAGTGTCTGCGTCGTAGACATGTCTTCGACGCACCGATCACCGGGGGGCCCGTTGGTCGCCGAAGGAGCGGGCCAGCTGGTCGCTTAATGCGGAGTTCTCAGTGCGGAGCCGGCCGATCTCGTCTCGGGCGGCGTCGAGGCGATGATGGATCGAGTCGGGTGTTGCTCGTTGAGCGGTTGGAATTGGCGTCGTTGCCAAGGTCGAGCCAGCCCGGAGGCCGATGATGGTGCGGCGCAACTCTAGTTGGTTGTAGAGCCAACGTCGGGAAACACCGACGGCGCGTGCGACGGCGGGGAAGGTGACAGGCTGCCCGGTGCGATCGACCTTCTCGAGCGCAACGTGGGCGGGACGCGCCGACGACCAGTCCACGACCTACGGTACGAGGACCTGAACACGCCCGGCCGAGACCGCCTTTCGGGACTTTGGTCCCTGGTAGCGCGAGGGGAACATCTGCGACACTCGCAAGAGAGGCAAGTACATGGCATGGACCCGAGAACAGACGGAGGGGGCTTCGTTCCCCTGGTACCGATCGCATTCGTATGCGGCGATGCTCATCGCGACCGGCCTCTTTGCGGGAGTTTCCGTAGCCCGGCACTTCAGCGACGGCAGCGGAGAAGCGATCGACATCCTCTACTCGCTGCCGGTCGCCCTCCTGGCCATGTCGTTCGGACTACTCGGGGGTCTGGTGGGCGCGGCCGTCGGTTTCTCCCTGTTCACGATCTTCCAATTGGCGAACGGTGTGGGAGACATCGACGCCACCGGTTGGATCGCGCGTGCCGCGGGGTTGCTGTTGCTCGGCGTGCTGCTCGGTCGGGCCACGGACCAGATAAAAGCTGGTGAGCTGCGCACCCTGGCAGAACAGGAGCAGCGCCGTCGCCTCCAGGAAACCGCCCATCGCCAGGTGGAGGCGCTCGAGATCAGTGACTCCATCCTGCAGCACTTGGCGGCAGCCAAGTGGATGGTCGAGAGAGGCAAGGTCGAGGACGCGATCGACATCCTGACCTCGACCTTGGTAACAGGCCAGCGCATGGTCGCCGAGCTGCTCCCAATGCGCCACGGGGGCTTTGACGCCCAGGCCGTCGAAGACAACCCCTCGAACCAATCGTGACGCCCACGATTCGGGGGGCGACCAACGCGACCACCCGCGAGTTTGCTTGCAGGTGGACCCTGTAGGGCTCAAGAACCTCGGTTCGGACGGTCTCAACCGTGTCGGGTGGGTCACGCTGCGAACCCGTACTCGTTGATCAGCCCACCGAGGATCTCCTTCCGCCTGACCCGAGCTTCTGCAGGCACGCCGGTCAGATCGGTGGAGGAAGTCGTCGCTTCGGGTGGTCGTTGGTCCAGGGAACGGTGCCCCCGATGGCCGTTGTCATGGGTCACATAGGCAGAGAGGACCACCATCAAGTGGCGTTCACCGGCGATCAACACCCGGTCCAAGCACTCGCGACGTAGCATCCCGATCCAGCGTTCGGCATAGGTGTTTGCCCGGGGCGCCTGGGGGAGAGGCCTCAGCACCGTAATCTTCGAAGCGGCGAAGACGGCGTCGAAACTGTCGATGAGCTTCGTGTCCCGATCTCGGATCAAGGACCGAAATGCCTCGGCACGATCATCGAGGGCCTTGAGGAAGTTCCGATCCTGCTGGGTTACCCAGGGGCGGGTTGGATGGCGAGTCATGCCGAGGATGTATACCCGACGCGTGGCCACCTCGATCACGAAGGAGACATAGGGGCGTCGCAACATCATCGTGTCGACGTGGGCGAAGTCACAGGCCAGCATGGACTTGGCCTGCATGGACTTGGCCTGCATCATGCAGAACTGGCGCCAGAGTTGGACCGGTGCACCTTGGTGAGGGATCGATTCGGGCCCGATCCAGCATGTTCCACACCGTTGCTGGCGACAGTTGGTAGCGCAGTCCGATGATCTCCCCATGGATTCGTCGGTGGCCCCACGTCGGGTTCTCTCGGGCCAGGCGCACAACGAGTTCACGGTTCACGGTTCACGGTGCACGGTGCACCGTGCCAACGCAGCAGCGTGGTCGGCGTCACGATCCTGGCATGCCAACGGTCCCGGGGAAGAAGGCGAGCCAGTGCGGCGAGCACTACTCGGTCCTTCGGCTCCAACCGAGGGCGAATGACCTAGCGACCTAGCACTGCAACTTCTGGCGCAAGCCAACCAGCTCGATGTCGTTGGCGACCTCACCGCGGCCTCACCGCGGCCTCACCGCGGCCTCACCGCGGCCTCACCGCGGCCTCACCGCGGCCTCACCGCGGCCTCACCGCGACCTCACCGCGGCCTCACCGCGGCCTCACCGCGGCCTCACCGCGGCCACGTGGGGCGATCAGACCAAAGAGACGCTGGACCAGCACGTAGACGATCGACGACAACACACGCGTGATCCTCCTGCAGGTCATGGTGAGGATCCAACTGAAGCTGTTGAGCCCCACAGGTCGGTCACGAGGCCAGCCTCCTGGTGTTCTCCCTGGCCCCCGGAGGCGTGCAGGAGCTCGATAAGGTAAGGACAGCGGTCCTTGGACCGACAGGTGAACTTCGTTGCCGTTCAGAAAACGGATGTGGCGCGACGCCCACTTCGCGGTGGGCCGGCTGCTGGCCACGTCCGGCAGGCAGACCAAGGCGGAGTTGGAGAGCACTAAGGAGGTCCGTCGATGAGCACCGGGCTCGAGTTCACCGAGACGATGGTCGGCGGGTGGCAACGGTCGGGCGACACCGTCGACCGACCGTTCCGCTTTGATGCCCGGGTGGAGACCCCCACGCTGCTGTCGCCGTTCGGCACCGTCGTCGGCGTCCTCACCGGGACGCTGACCGCCGAGGGGCTGGCGTCGGGCACGCCGATCACCGGCACGCTCGAGGTCTCCCCCCTCCGCCACCACCGGCTGCGCTACACGTTCACCACGGTGGCCGACGACGGCCACCGCTACCGCTTCGACGGCTGGAAGACCATCCGAGGGGTACGCCTCCTGCGGGCGTGGACCACGCTGCCGGGCACTGTCTACGACGAGGACGGCGAGGTGGTGGGAACCGCCCTCACCCGGTTCCCGTTCGAGACCACGCTGTCGTTCGTCGCGGGGTTCCGGCTGCTCCGCCACGACACTGACCTCGAGGCGCGGCGATGGTCGGGCAGGCCCGGACGGCTCGAAGTCTGGTACGACACGCTTACCGACCCGCGCACCGGCACTGGGCTGTGGCTGCACCACGAGCTGTGCGCCCCGAGCGACGGCAGCGCGCCGAGCGGGTACGGCTGGCTGGCCCTGTTTCCCCCCGATGGTCCCCCCGAGCTGGTCCGGTTCGGTCCCGAGCCGCTCGGCGAGGGGCCGTGGTTCACGGCGGGCGACGTCGTGGCCGAGCCCGGGAACCGGTCGGGCAAGGCGGAGGGCGCGACCTGGGAACTGACCTACGAGGACGACAGCCCGCCCCTCTACACGTTCCCGCGGGCGGCGTGGCGACGCGAGCTGCTCCCCTCGGCCCAGATCGTCCCGGCGCCGACCGCGTCGTTCCGGGGCACGGTCACCGTGGGTGGGCGCACCCTGGAACTCGACGGAGCTCCCGGCGGAGCGGCCCGCATCTACGGTCATGGCAACGCCGAGCGCTGGGGTTGGCTGCACGCCGACCTCGGCGACGGCGACGTGCTCGAGGTGGTGGCAGCGGTGTCGCGCCGTCCCGGCCTGCGTCGGCTGCCGCCTCTACCGTTCGTGCGTCTGCGCCTCGGCGGCGTTGACTTGCCGCGGTTCGGGCTGCTCGCCGCCCTCGGCGGCTCGGCCCACCTCGGGCTCCCCGACTGGGACGTCACCGTCCGCTTCGGCCGCCGCCGCCTGCGGGTGCGGGTCTCCCAGCCCGCCGACCGCAGCGTGGCGGTCGAGTACCACGACCCCGACGGCTCCCCGGCCACCTGCACGAACAGCGAGCGGGCCGACGCCGAGATTGTGCTCGAGCGCTGGACCGCGGGCGGCTGGGCGGTCGAGCGGCGCTGGACTCTCACGGGCACGGCCCACGCCGAGATCGGGAGCAGGCCGTGAGCGGACGCCGCTCCCTCGGCCGCCAATCGACACACTGGTGTGCCTCTCAGAGTTGTTCGATACGGTGCTGGCGACCCCTCGCGGTTCCCTCACCTGGGATCTGGAATCGGAGATGGCGTCCTGGCCTCAGCTCGAGTCCTTCTTCAACATGCCGGTGTACTTCGCCGACTCTCATTTGCCCTGACAACGGGGGTCGAATGAGAACCAGAACCGTCAGGTCCGGAGCTTGTTACCCAAGGACAGCCACTTGAACGCCGTTACGCCCGAGGAGTTTGCTGCCATCACCACTGTCCTCAATCATCAGGCCCGCCGCATGTTCGGGTGGGAGACGTCAGCGGAGCGCTACCCTGCGGCCGCGTGCACTGACCGGTAGAAACCGCCGTCCCCCTCGGCGGCAGCTCACCCCCTAGGTAGGAGGCATATGGCAATCAACGGCGACGACGACCCGACCCGCTCCGGGGCACTGAGCGGGTACGAGCGCCGGGTGCTCGGCGCTCTGTGCGACGCTCTGTTGCCCCGAGGTGGTGCCATCCCACCGGGTGCGGCAGATCTGGGTGTCGCCGGGGACATAGAGGCCCTTCTCAGGCGCCTGCGCGGCCAGCCCCGCTGGCTCGTGAGGGCGATGCTGGTCGGCTTCGACCTTACGGCGTTGTTGGGGCGCCCGCCTGAACTGTTCCACCGGCTGGACACCGACAGCCGGTACCGATGGGTGGAGGACAGCCGCAGTTCCCGCCTCCGGCTGCGGCGCGAAGCCCTGGCCGGGCTCGAAGCTCTGGTACAGCTCGCGTACGCCTCCCATCCACAGGTAGCGGCTCTCATAGGCTATGACGGCCAACCGCTGATGGCGCTGGGTCCTGCCGGGCCGCCTGCGCCCGTCGACCTGCCGGTGATCATGTACCCCGAGGTGGCCGATGCCAAGATCATCGCCGACGTGGTAGTGGTGGGCTCCGGAGCGGGCGGAGCCGTCGCTGCCGACACGCTCGCTCGCGCCGGGCTCGACGTGGTGGTGCTGGAGGAGGGCCCGCCTATCCACCGCGGCGACATCGTGGGCCACCGCCCCGCAGAACGCCTCTTCGAGTTCTACCGTGACGGGGGCCTGACATTCACCCTGGGCAATCCCGTCATATCGCTTCCGATGGGCCGTGCCGTGGGAGGGACGACGGTTGTCAACTCGGGCACGTGCTTCCGCACGCCGGATGCCGTGCTGGCATCGTGGGCGGCGTCGGGGATCCCCGGGGTGGGCCCCGAGGCGATGGCACCCTGGTTCGAGGCGGTCGAGGATGTGCTCGGCGTCCAGCCCGTGCCCGAGGAAGTTCTCGGCGCCAACGGCGAAGTCATGCGTCGCGGTGCCGAGCAGCTCGGGCTCTCAGGTGGCCCGATCCGCCGGAACATCAGGGGATGTCATGGCCACGGCGTGTGCGCGTTCGGCTGCCCGGTCGATGCCAAGCAGGCCATGCACCTGAGCTACCTGCCGCGTGCGACTGCCGCGGGCGCGAGGGTGTTCTCGGGGGCCAGAGTGCGCAAGATCCGCCTCGAAGCCGGGCGGGCTGCCGGTGTCGTAGCAGACGTGCTCGATCCGCAGACGGGCCGCAGACGCGGCACGCTGGATGTGCATGCCCGCGCCACGGTGCTAGCCGCAGGCGCGGTCTTCACCCCGGTCCTCCTCGCGCGCCAGCACCTGGCAGGTTCCTCGCGCCAGCTCGGACGCAACCTGGTCATCCACCCCGGGGCCGGGACGACCGCCCGGTTCGACGAACCCCTCAGGGCATGGCGAGGGACGATGCAGAGCTACTACGTGGACGAGAAGCTTTCCGACGGTGTACTGCTCGAGGCGACCTTCCCGCCGCCGGGTCTCGGCTATTCGGCCGGCTCCTTGCCCGGGTGGGGACGCGACAAGTCGCTCTTTGCCCTCTACCCCCATATGGCATCCTGCGGTTCGATCATCGGCGATGCCGGGGTCGGACGGGTGGGGGCGCTCGGTAGGAACGGGGTGTCCATCCGTTACAACCTCACCCGTGGGGATGCAGCGAAGGTCTTGGAGGGAATAGCGATGGCCGCCGAGATCTTCTTCGCCGCGGGTGCAGCCGAGGTCTACCCGATGCTGCCGGGGCTTGGCTCCATCCGCTCCGCGGCCGAGGTCCGCTACGTGCGCGAGGGTCGTTGGCGCCCCTCGGACCTTCACCTGTCTGCCTACCATCCGATGGGCAGCGCACGGATGGGCACCGATCCGTCGAACTCGGTGGTGGACCCCTTCGGGCACGTATGGGACGTGCCGGACCTCTTCGTGTTCGACGCCTCGGTGCTGCCGTCCTCGTGCCATGTGAACCCGCAGATCACGATCATGGCACTCGTGGCACGCATGGCGGCACGCCTGGCAGATAGCCTCTCTTGAGCGGTCCGGCCCGTGAGGCCCTCGTGGTGGTGAATCCGACTGCCGGCGGGTCCCCCCTGGCTCTCGCCGGCAAGGTCGCAGAGCAACTGGCGTGCGAGGGGTTCGAGGCGAGGCTCCTCACCACGGCACATCGAGGTGAGGCGGTCGAGGCCGTCTCCGAGGCGGTCCGGAATGATCCGGGCGACGGGCGGGAACTTGCCCTGGTGCTGGCCGTGGGCGGGGATGGGACGGTTCGTGAAGTGGCCGAGGGGATGGCACGCGGGACCGGCAGTTGGCCGGGCGCGGGAGGTGCCGGCCAACGCCACGGCCGGGAGGCGCCAGCGCTGTTCGTGGTGCCGGGAGGCACGGGCAACTCCTTCTACCGAGCGTTGTTCGCAGATACTCCGGTGGAGGAGGCACTGGGGATGGTCCTGGGCCCGGAGCATTCCGGGGCGCGACTGCGCCGGCTGGATCTCGGGCGCCTGGTGGAGCTTGACCAAGCTGTAGTGCTGGGTGCGAGCGCGGGTTTCCTGGCCAGCGTGCTCGACGCGGCTCGAAGCACGCCCGAGGTCCCCGGCCGGCGGCGCTACGAGCAGGCCGCACTCGAACTGATCGGCCACCCGGACGACCTGGGCACCGATGCGCGCGTGCTGGTCGACGGCGAGCTCCTGATCACGGGACGCCTCCTTCTCGTGGCCCTGGGTGGTGCACGCCACCGCGCCGGCTCGTTCGAGTTGCTGCCGGGTTCGGTGCTCGACGACGGGCTGTTCGACGTCTGTGCGATCGAGGTTCCTTCGCCGGCACGGCTCGATGAGCTCTTCGTGGCGGTTGCGGGCGGGCGCCATCTGGGGGAACCGGAGGTGACCTATGCGAAAGGTCGCAACGTGGTCATCGAGGCCGCCGGGGACGAGACCGTGCCGGTCGAATACGACGGAGACCTTATGGCTGGGGCACTGTCACCGGCTCAGTCGGTCACCTTCGAAGTCGTCGGCGGGGCGCTGGCAGCGTGGGCTGGCGATCCACCACCGGCCGGTTGAGCCGGCAAGGCCGTTGCACGGCGCTGCCGAGGCGCCCTTGGCCGGTCGGCCTCAGACGACGACGCCCAGCCCGCGATGTCGTCGAGCGCGAACCTACCTTCTTCGTTGCGATGCCATCCACCATATTGCCTACATGCGTATGG
>CABEBP010000259.1_pt1 | contig 12279 bp, 10 predicted proteins | sample 3132621 | NCBI WGS metagenome assembly CABEBP01 (sample SAMEA5534346, study PRJEB31848) | metagenome | biome: tundra; feature: field; material: soil | place: USA | collected 2013-05 | depth 0.45 m | reverse complement strand
CTCGCCCCCCTGGGCGATCACCGCGTCGACGCCCCACCCCGCCACCTTTTCGGCATGGCGCCGGGCCCCGATGGTCGGCATCACCACCAACCCGGCCTCCCGGCAACGGGTCACCAGTTCGGGCTTGGGTGCCTGGGCGAAGCTGGCCACCTTCACCCCCTGTTCGATCATCAGCGCCACCCGGTCCCCGACGTCGGCTACGTCGGTGCGCATGTTGACCCCGAAAGGCCGGTCGGTGCGGGCGCGTACATCGGCGATGGCCGCCACCAACTCGTCGAACGTCATGGTGGCAGAGGCCAGGATGCCCAAACCGCCCGCCTCGGCAGTGGCCGCTACCAACCTCGGACCGGCTACCCAGCCCATGCCGGTCTGCACAATTGGGAACTCGACCCCGACCAACTCGCAGAAACGGGTGTGGAGGGCCGGGTGCACCCGAGCCCCTGTTCCGGTCACGATTTGACCTCCCGATCCCGCAGTCCCCTCGGGTCGAGCACGTCGCGGATCAACGCCAACTCCTCGGGTGTCGGTAACCGGGTGTCGGGCACGTCATCCGGGATGACCAAGGCGAAACCGGTGGCTTCGACGATCTCCTCCACGGTGACGCCGGGATGCACCGAACGCAGGCGCATGACGTGCTCAGGTGTCTCGAAGTCGAAGACGCCGAGGTTGGATACCACGTGGCGGATCTGGTGGAACCGGGTTGCCGATGGACCGGCCGACACGGCCCGTGCGTAGCCCACACCACAGACCACATCGACCTGGTCCACAAAGGAGCGGGTCGAGTGGTTGGGGACCCAGTAGCTGGTCGGATGGTTGACGGTGTTCCCCGGAGCTCCCCGGACACCCACCAGCTGAGCTTTGGGCTTGGCCCAGTCGCCGATGGCGCTGATGTTCTGGTTGCCGGTGCGGTCGATCTGGGAGGCCATCATGATCAGGTTGCGGCGTCCCGACCACACCACGTCGAACACTTTCCGGTATGGCATGTGCGACTCGATGGTGAGCTCGGAGGGTGGGGTCCCGAGCGCCGGAGCCCCGACCATCAGTGCGGCATCACCGTCGGTGAGCACCAGGTCGGGGGTGAAGGTCAGCTTGGCCAGGCGGGCTCCGAGGGCCGGGGCCGTCCCGAAGGCACTGGCCATCACCTCACCATCACCCCGGAATATCTCCGCACAGGCAATGACGCAGAACTCGGCCCGGCTTACATCTGTCGACTCGTTCATCGGGCCACCTCCTGTTGTCCCCCCACCGGGTCCATCCGGGCCGCCTGGTACCCGGCCTCGTCGACCTCGAGGTAGTGCTCACGGAACGCGGTCCAGGCGTCGGCATCGCCGGCCGCCGTTACATAGGCCTTCTGAAATGCCTCGTCGCGCGAGTAGTCGGGGACACAGGCGGTGAAGTGGGCACCGCCCGGGGTTTGGATGACGCCGTCGGTCAAGAGGCGACTGATGCACATAGTCTGGATGGGGCCTTCAGAAGCGAATTGCTCGGTGGTGACGAGGCGTTCGGTGGTGACGTAGCGCCGCTCAGCGGCACCCAGAAAAAGGTCATCGAAGAACGGGTCGGGACCCAGAATCTGGCCAGATCCCCCGGCATCGGCCCGGTTCACGTGGATCACCGCGGCATCGAGGGCCAAGGCCGGCATGGCCACCAACTCCTCGCCGTCGTCGTACGGAGAGGTGATGGTGCGAAGAGACGGGTTGAGAGCCAGGACGTCGGAGCCCAGGCCGGCACGAGTGGGTAGGAACGGTACCCGTTGGGAGGCAGCCAGCAGGCCCAGATAGAACATGCCCTCGTCCACCTCCAAGGCCTCGATAGCACCGGTTTGGCGGGCAACCCGAAAGTGGGGATCGGTCGGGATCGAATCGAGGGTGACAAAGGCGAAGATCACCTTACGGACCTTGCCCGCAGCACACAGCAGGCCGACGTCGGGGCCTCCGTAGGACACCACTGTCAGATCGGTCAGGTCCGAGCGCAGCATGGCTCGTACCGCGGCCATGGGCTTGCGCCTCGAGCCCCACCCGCCGATCCCGATGGTCATGCCGCTGCGAAGCTCGCCGATGAGCTCGTCCAGCGAGAGTCGTTTGTCTGCCACAGTTTCTGGTCCGATCCTGTCCGTCGGTTATCTGGTTACTTGGAGGTGTCGGCGTCGCGCTTCTCGACGAAGGCCGCCCTCTGTTCATCGGCGACCCCCGCCACATGAAGCTCATAGGTGAATCCCTGCTCGAACCGATAGCTGAGTTTCACGTCCACCGGGTCAATGCCGTTGAGCGACTCTTTGGCCCTCCTCAAAATGGTCGGGCTCTTGGCGGCGATATCGCCCGCCACCTCGTAGGCGGCGTCCACTAGTTCAGAACGAGGCACCACACGCAGGACCGAGCCGTAGTGGTGGAGCTCGGTGGCCGTGGCCACCTGGGCGGTGTAGACCATCGAGCGCATCCGGTGTTGAGGGACCAGTCGCGACAGGTGGGTGGCGGCGCCGAGGGCCCCACGGTCGACCTCGGGGAGCCCGAAGGTGGCATCGTCCGAAGCCACGATGATGTCCGAATTCCCCGCGATGCCCACCCCTCCGCCGAGGCAGAACCCGTGGACGGCGGCGATCACCGGGATCTCACACTCATACATGGCGGCAAACGCCGCGAAGCAACCTCGATTGGCACCGATCAGCGCCTCGTCCCCCTTGGCCTGGATCTCCTTGATGTCGACCCCGGCACAGAACCCACGGCCCTCAGCCCGAACGATGACCACCCGATTGTCGGACACTCTCCCGGCCGCCACCACCGCGTCGGCCAGGGCGAACCACCCAGCCACGTCGAGAGCGTTGACCGGCGGGTGATCAATGACCACTTCGGCAATGCCGGGTTGCTTCTGATAGGTCTCAATGGGCATGGAAAACTCCGAGTCGGTAGGTCGTCGGGTCAGAAGTCGGCGCCGGGCGTGGTCCACACGAAGGACGGCCACAGGCTCTCGCCCAACGTGATCTGATACACCGTCAGAATAGGACAGTACCAGTCGGAGGCCAGGAGGCAGCAGTGGCAGTAACCGGAAACACCCGCCCGCCGGTCCGTTTTGATTTCGCCGGTCAGGTGGCGGTGATCACCGGGGGAGCCCGGGGGATCGGCCGCGGCATCACCGAAGGGTTTTTGGCGGCTGGGGCCGAGGTGGTGGTGTGCGGGCGGTCCGAGACGGCCGAGAACGAACTCCCCTCCGCCCACGATGGCGACGGGGTGCTCCGGCGCGCCGTGTTCGTCGTCGCCGATCTCCGCGATCCCGAACAGGCGGCATCGGTGGTCACCCAGGCCAACGACCGGTTCGGGCGTCTCGATGTACTGGTCAACAACGCCGGAGGGTCACCCGAGGCGGATGCCGCCACCGCGTCCCCGCGGTTTGCCGTCTCGATCGTCACCCTCAACCTTCTGGCTCCGCTCTACTGTGCCCAGGCGGCCAACGGGGTGATGCAAGGGCAGGCCGAGGGCGGGTCGATCATCAACATCGGTTCGGTCAGTGGGATCAGGCCATCCCCGGGGACTGCGGCCTACGGAGCAGCCAAGGCCGGCCTGATCAATCTGACCCAGTCACTGGCCATCGAGTGGGCACCGAAAGTGCGGGTCAACTGTGTGAGTGCCGGGTTGGTGGCCACCGAGTCGGCAGCTGCCCATTACGGAGGCGAGGAGGGAATGGCGGCGGTGGCGGCCACCGTGCCCCTGGGGAGGTTCGGCACGCCGGAGGACCTTGCCAACCTGTGCCTCTTTCTCTCTTCCCCGTCGGTTGCCGGCTACGTATCGGGAGCCAACCTGGTGGCTCACGGTGGCGGCGAATGGCCCGCCTTCTTGACCGCCGCTCGTGGAGTGCACCGGTAGCCACGGCCCTCCAGCCGCCCTCCAGCCGCCCTCCAGCCGGCCTCCGATCGTGCTCTTGGCCCCCCGAAGATGAGACACGTGGTGGTTCCGAGCCAGGTGTCCTGACCAGTCGAGTGGTCGGAGAGGGCAATTTCAAGTAGACAACGAGCCGTGAAACTCGCCGTAATCCAAGAGTCCCTCCCGGGCGAGGCACGGGTGGCGATCGTTCCCGAGGTGGCGGCAAAGCTGGCCGGTTCGGGGATCGACGTCGTCGTGCAGTCCGGTGCCGGCACTGCTGCTCGCTTCACCGATGCCGCCTACCAGCAAGCCGGGGCCACGGTGGTCGCCGATGCCGCCGCCGCCCTGACCGGCGCTGACTTGGTGGCGAGGGTGCAGCCTCCGACCATCGAAGAGGTGGCACAGCTCCCCGAGGGTGTCTCGGTGATCAGCTTTCTGCAGCCGGTGGCAGCCCACGACGTGGTGAAGGCCCTGGCGTCCAAAGGAGCCACCGTCTACAGCCTCGATCTGCTGCCCCGGATCAGTCGGGCCCAGTCGATGGACGCCCTTTCCTCCCAGGCCATGGTGAGCGGTTACCGCGCCGGGCTGTCGGCTGCCGAGCATCTGGCCAAGTTCTTCCCCATGTTCATGACTGCCGCCGGCACCGTGCCCCCGGCGAAGGTGCTGGTGATGGGGGCCGGCGTGGCCGGCCTGCAGGCCATCGCCACCGCCAGACGGTTGGGAGCGGTTGTGCGCGCCTATGACGTCCGGGCGGCGGTGAAAGAAGAGGTCAAGAGTTTGGGTGCCCAGTTTGTGGAGCTCGGTCTCGAGACCCAGGAAGGGACCGGCGGCTACGCCAAGGAACAGTCGGCCGAGTACCTGGCCAAGCAGCAGGAGTTGCTGGCTGCGGAGGTGGCCAACGCCGACGTGGTGATCACCACCGCACAGATCCCCGGGCGCAAGGCACCGGTACTGGTGACCGAGTCCATGGTCGAAGGCATGTCCGAAGGGGCGGTCATTATTGACATGGCCGCAGATTCCGGGGGCAACTGCGAACTATCGGTTGCCGGTGAAGACGTACTGGTCCACGGGGTCACCGTGGTCGGGTTGTCCAATACCCCGGCATCGATGCCGACCCACGCCAGCTTCCTCTATTCGCGCAACGTCGCCAACTTTATGGCTCTGGTGGTGAAAGACGGTGAGCTGGCGCCCGACTTCAACGACGAGATAGTGATCGGCACCTGCGTGGTGAAGGCCGGCACAGTGGTGCACGCCGCTACCGCCGAGGCACTGGGCCTCCCGGCTCCGGATCCGGCTCCGGTGGATGCTCCGCCTTCCGCCCCGGCGACCGGGGCCACGCCGGCTGAAGGGACACCGGCTGAAGGGACACCGGCCGAGGGAAGTCCGGCCGATACGGCTGACGAGAAGAAGGGGGCGGCCTCATGACCGTCGGCATCATCGAACTTCTGACCATCTTTGTGCTGGCCGCATTTGTCGGCAACGAGGTGGTGTCCAAGGTCCCGAGCATTCTCCACACGCCGCTCATGTCGGGGACCAATGCCATTCACGGGATCATTTTGGTGGGGACCATGGCCATCCTCGGTCAGGCACAGGGCGACGTCCAGACCATCCTGGGCTTTCTCGCCGTGCTCCTGGCCACGCTCAACGTGGTCGGCGGGTTCGTCGTCACCGACCGGATGCTCGAGATGTTCAAGGCCAAGCCGTCCGACCGGCCGGCAAAGTCAGCGGGCACCCCTGAGGAGCCAGGTCAGGGAGGTGCCACGTCATGAGCCTCCTCACCTGGGTCGACCTTGTTTATCTGCTGGCCGCCATCGGCTTCATCCTGGCCCTCAAGGGCTTGAGCTCCCCGAAATTCGCTCGCCAGGGCAACATGCTGGGCGCCGGTGCCGCCACCCTGGCCATTGCCATGACGTTCACCATCCCGTCGGTGCGTCATGCCGGCAGCCGTCTCATCCTCATGGTGGTGGCCATGATCATCGGAACCGCCATCGCGGTGCCGGCGGCACGCAGAGTGAAGATGACCGCCATGCCGCAAATGGTCGCCATCTTCAACGGTGTCGGTGGCGGGGCCGCCGCCCTGGTGTCGATGACGGCGTTCTTGATCCTCACCTCGCACGACTCGTTCACCGGGAAGCCGGCCGTCTACAAGATCGTCGAAGTCATCCTCGGCATTCTGATCGGTTGCGTGTCCTTCTCCGGTAGCGCCATTGCCTTCATCAAGCTGCAGGAGTTGATCACCGGCCGTCCGATCACCTATCCGGCGCAGCAGGTGATCAACGCCTTCGTGGGGATCGCCATTGTCGGCCTGGCCGTGGCCACCGTCCTCACCGCCAACGTGGCCTTGTTGGTCGTCATGTCGGTGCTGGCGCTGGTGCTCGGCGTGATCTTTGTGTTGCCGATCGGTGGTGCGGATGTTCCGGTGCTCATTTCGCTGTTGAACTCGTTCACCGGTCTGGCCGTGGCGGCGTCGGGCTTCTCCCTGGGGAACAATCTGCTGATCATTGCCGGCACCCTGGTCGGGGCATCGGGAATTCTGCTTACCCGCATGATGAGCAAGGCGATGGGGCGGTCGCTGGCCAACGTGTTGTTCAGCGCCTTCGGGTCGGTGGTGACGGCGTCCGGTGGCGCTGACGGCGCAGGGGCGGACGCCCGTCCGGTCAAGGTGGGAACGCCCGAGGACATTGGGGTCCTGATGGCCTATGCCCGCAAGGTAGTCATCATCCCCGGCTACGGGCTGGCCGTGGCGCAGGCGCAGCACACCGCTCGCGAGTTGGCCGACCTGCTGACCGAGCGGGGTGTCGAGGTCTTCTACGCCATCCATCCGGTGGCTGGGCGCATGCCTGGTCACATGAACGTTTTGCTGGCCGAGGCCAACGTTCCCTATGACGAGCTGAAGGAGATGGACGAGGCCAACCCCGAGTTGGCTACGGCTGACGTGGCGCTGGTGGTGGGGGCCAACGACACGGTGAACCCGGCCGCCAACAACACACCGGGAAGCCCGATCTACGGGATGCCCATCATCCACGCTGACCTGGCACAGCACATCGTCTTTCTGAAGCGTTCGATGCGACCCGGATTCGCCGGCATCGACAATGAGCTGTTGTACGACCCCAAGACCACCATGTTGTTTGGGGACGCCAAGGACACGCTCACCAAACTGGTTGCCGCCGTCAAGTCAGCGTGAGGCCCACGACAGCGAACTGATCTTCGTCAGGGGCCTCAGGGATTCTGGCGAGGCGAACTATCGGTTGAGTCCGATGGCGCGTGCCCTTCGACATCGCCGCCGACACCGGCATCGACCGTCAGATGGGCAAATACCATGAGCCCCTGATTCGTCGGGCGGGTGGACGACACTGTGACGTTCACTCCGTGAGCTCCTACGAGGTGGAGAGCGTCGTTGACCACCACCATGTCACCGTCGGGAAGGTAGCCAACCGCCTGGCGGGGTTGGCGCCCCGCCTTGGTGAGGTCGACGGTCAGGCGTTCACCGGGTGTGTGATCCGGGGTGAGTTCACCGGCGACCCGCCGGAGGTCGACGGCGGCGAGGTCCCAATCGCCGGCTTGTTCGACCACCCGGGATGTGCAGGTTCCGATCCGCAGCCCGAGCCTTCGGGCCACCGTAAGGAGCTTGACGGTGGGGTCATCAACCTCGGGAATCTCGTCGGGTGCCACGTGGACGTTGACGCCGAATTCGCGGAGTGCTTCGATGGATTCGAGGCCACGCCGCGCACGTCGAGACGAGACGGGGTCCGGGCCGTCGGCCTGGGTGCGAACCTGATCGACCACGAACTGGGGGATGACCAGTCCACCCGGAAGCAGGCCGGCGTGACCCAGAACCAGGAGAAATCGGTCCATCACCGCCGAGGAGTCCACCAACAGCGCGTAGCCCGGTGGTGGATCGACCGGAGGGGCGAGGATGCGTGAGAGCCCCGCCGAGGCGACGACCTGACGGCCTTTCACCGCACCGATCCGCCAACCCAGCGCACCGAGCACCCAACACACCACCGCGGTGACCAGTACGTCGACGCCCGAGCCGAAGAGGGTGAGGAGGGGCAGGCTGACGACCATTCCCACCAGTAGACCGGTGGTGGCGGTGATCGAGGCGGCGAATACCTCGCCGGGAGGCATGTTGCGAAGTAGGAATACTGACCGCAGAAGCCCTCGGTCGAGCAACCGCCCGACGATTCCTCCCACCACATAGAGGATTGCCGCGCCGAGCAGCATGCCGATGATGGGGCCGTGGGACGACGTGCCTACGTGATGTCCGATTTCGAGACCCGCCCACGCCCCGACCAGCACGAACAGAAATCGGAAGACCTCGACGAAGAGCATGGTGCTACCGGTTTACTCGGTTGTTGGGCTCGTGGGCATTGGCAAGGCGATCACGTGGCTTGGTATGATCGCCCTTCCCACGTCAGGATTACGCGTCCCACCAGGCTCCAGGTCATCAGGATATCCCGTCGGGTTGTCCGAATCCTCCCCACCTGGTCGGTTGTGTCGCATGCCGAGCTTTCTCGTGACGTCGTTCGTTCGTAAATACCCTTGTGAAACCCGTAAAATAACTGAGAGTGATAGCGTTATCATGACAATTGCGTTCGCTCATTCCCTGCATCACCCTTGCGTAGCGTAGCGTCGCTTGACAGACCAGGACATGATGAAACTACCTTTCCGATCCTCGAGCAACGCACCACCTCCTGCTACGACGTTGGTTGCGGCGCGAGAGCTCACTGGGGACACGGATCTTCTGGCGCCGACATCGACGGCTCGTTTCGACATTCGGCTCACGTCGGCGGGGATGACGGTAGGGCCTTCCCGTGGTAGCGGAGCAGTCGTCCCCATGGTGGTGCTCTGGTCGCACCTATTGGGATTCTCAGCTGATCAGTGGGGCACCGTCGACGAAGGTGTCACCGGCCAGATTCTCGAGATTGTCGTGAGCGATCCACGTGATGCCGACGAGTCGCAGGTGCGGAGGTTTCTCGTTGCTGCACCAGATCTTGTCGTCTTCTTCCGGGGTGTCGCCGCGTGGTCGACTCACTGGGCATCCGATCTGCATCGAGCTCAGGCCAGTGTGGGGGCGGGTTCGAGGATCGCTGCGTTCGGGGCATCGACTCGCGGCGCGGCGGTCGGCGCCTATGCCGCAGCGTCGGCCTGGTTGGCGTCCCGGGTACCGCCGGGGTTGGCGCGCCGGTTGGCCGGGCCGATGGACCCAGGGCATGGATCTGGTCAACGGCGTGTCGGGACGGCAGTCGCCGGCATGCTCGCCTTGATTCTGGTGGCCGGAGCGACCACCGCGTCGTTCGCGTTAACGGCGTCGGGAAGCGCGCCGCACCACCGCTCCGTGATCCATCGGGCTCCCATCGAGCTGGGCAACATCATCCAGGCATCCGATGCCCCCAAAGTGGCCGATCTCCCGGCAGCATCATCAGTACCAGCACCGGCGCCTCCATCCCTGGCCGGTGCCGCCCCTCTCAAGTCCCATGAGATTTTCGGCTACGCGCCGTATTGGACGCTTCCGGAATCCAGTGGCTTTGACGTGAAGAATCTGACGACTCTGGCATATTTCAGCGTTGACGCCAACGGCGACGGCACCCTCGATCAAAGTGGGTCTGGGTGGAACGGCTACGAGAGTCAGGATCTGGCCAACCTGGTGACCCGCTCTCACGCAGCCGGCGACCGGGTGGTGTTGACAGTGACCTGCTTCAGCCAGCATTCACTCGACCAGATCACCTCCGATCCGAAAGCGGCGGGTCGGCTCTCGGCGGCCTTGATCTCGGCAGTGTCGGCGAAGAACCTGGACGGTGTGAACTTTGACTTCGAAGGTCAGGGGAGTGGAGATCGCAAGGGGTTGACCAACCTCATCACCCAGGTGTCGAGCGCACTTCACGGCGCCAATCCGCACTGGCAAGAGACAATGGCCGTGTATGCCAGTGCCGCCAGCGATTCGGCGGGGTTCTACGACGTCGCCGCCCTGGCTCCTGCCCTCGACGGGTTCTTTGTGATGGCCTACGACATGAACGATCCGGTGACTCCGAGTGCCACGGCTCCGTTGGTGGGTGGCGGGTACAACGATACCGAGACGCTTCAGCAATTCACCGCGGTTGTGCCCGCCTCCAAGGTCATACTGGGGGTTCCCTATTACGGGTATGACTGGCCAACCACTGACGGAACGCAGGCAGCGCGGTCCACGGGTCCGGCGACACCTCTCAGCTACGGGGTCATTACTTCGGGGAACAATCCCACCTACTGGGACCAATCCACACGGACGGCCTGGACGTCCTATCAACTGGGAACCCAGTGGCACCAGACCTATTTCGATAATCCGACCTCGCTGGCATTGAAAGCGGCGCGGGCCAACTCGTTCCAAATTCGCGGGATGGGGATATGGGCTCTGGGAATGGACGGCAACGACCCGGCCATGCTGGCCGCGCTCCTTGGGCAGGCCCCGGCCGTCAAGGACTTTTCTCCGGGTCCGACGTCGACCAGCACCTCGACTTCGACTTCGTCCTCGACCGCGGCCCCTGCACCCACAACCTCACTCCCGCCGGCATACACCACTTCGGGAGTGTGGCAAGGCCAATCCGTCGCCCTCACCCAGGTAACCACTCGGCCGGGGGGGCAACTGCTCGGCACCCTCAGTGCCTTCAAGACGACCGATCCACATCTGGAGTGCCTCCAGTCCGGCCCGGCGCTTCAGGTGTGGTCATCGGCTGCTGATCCCAGCGTGGACATCGTCATTGCCGCACAACCTCAGGACTGCGTCTCCGCCGCCTGGACCTTCCCCTCCGGAGGGAAGACCGGCACGGGAGGGACCACCACCACCACCACGGGTCCTCCGACCAGCACCTCGACGACGACACCTAATTTGTTGGGTGTCCCGGTAATCAAACCTCCCTCCTAGCCATGGCCGTTGGGCCGGAGTCGTCGCACCAGTCACGGACGGGGTTCGCCAGTGATTCGCTCCGGGGGTCTCCGAACCGAGCAGTCGACCCGGGGAGTTCCATCAGGATGGCCCCGTGAGCGGGTTCCCTGTGGCCGAGTAGAAGGTCATCGGGTCGCGGCTATCCTCTTGTCGCACTCGGGGGTGTAGCTCAGCTGGTAGAGCGCTACGTTCGCAATGTAGAAGTCGGCGGTTCGAGTCCGCTCACCTCCACCCGAAAGGCCAGGTCAAGGGCCTGAATGGCAGGTTCCTCGGTACCAAGTGCGTGCTACGCTGACGGCCGTAGAGGTCGTCGGCTTGGGTCCGATTCTCTCCGCCCGAGAGACGGCCCTGGTCAGGGGCCAGTGAACAGCCGCCGGTACACGCCGGGGACGATGGCGTTGATCCGGTCCACGGGACTCAACGGGACTCAATCGGCACCGAGGTTGCCGGTTCGGGGTCGCGTGGTCGAGGGCGAAGATGGCCCCAAGCAGAAGTGACGGACGACCCCGAACGAGAGCGCAGAACGCCGATTCGGGGTGCGCTGACATCCCTCGCCACTCCCAGTCCCTGCGGTCTCCGGCGAACGTTATGTGCGCCGGGAAAGCCCATCCGGCATCCTTGCTGCTCGCGAGAGTTTCCTGCGCCCGGAACGAATCCTCGGGGATACCCCTAACGGTGCGTCACCAGATCAAAATAGCCTCAACCAGCGGGTTGCCACTTGATGCCGTCGGACCGGGGCCCCTGTGGGGCATAGTCGTAGCCGCCGACCAGGAGAACGGCCTTGCCAGTCCAAACGGCCACACCTTCGGACCGCTGGTCGGCCGGGCCGGTCGGACCGTTGGGATCGGGCGGAGGATAGGACGGCGCGGTGGGCAACACCGTCCACGTATTGGTGGCCGGATCGTAGGCGGCAGCGCCGGGACCTGGAGCGGGCAGGACACCGTTGGCAGAGCCACCGACGATGATGAAGAAGTGCCCCGTCCACGCCGCTGCTGGGAAGGACTTGGCTCGAAGAGGCGAGAGCGGTAGAGCACGCCACCGATTCGTCACCGGGTCGTACGCGGCACCCTGACCCACCGACTCGATGCCACCTGGGGCCTTGGCCTCCACACTGCTACCCCACAGCAGAACCTCACGGCCCGACCAGCCAGCCCCGGCATAGCCACGAGCGGGAACTGGCGCGGCTGGCAGACGGTGCCACGTGCCAGTCACGGGGTCGAGGCGGGCTCCGTCGGCGTAGGCGGAGGTGTTGTCAGAGTTGAGGCCACCCCAGACCACCAGCTGATTGCCGGTCCAGACCGCGACCGCACCTTGCCGAGACGTGAGCCCGGACGGGGGCAGCTTGCGCCAAGTATTGGTCAAAGGGTTGTAGGCGAGAACAACCTCACTCCCGTTGGTTCCGGGGGTAAATGCGGGAGCCGACGACCACACCAGCACTTCGGTGCCCGTCCAAACGGCGGTCGGGTTCCCTAGGTCGGGCAGCGTCGTCGGCATGGGGGCGATGGC
>CABEBP010000258.1_pt1 | contig 12329 bp, 8 predicted proteins | sample 3132621 | NCBI WGS metagenome assembly CABEBP01 (sample SAMEA5534346, study PRJEB31848) | metagenome | biome: tundra; feature: field; material: soil | place: USA | collected 2013-05 | depth 0.45 m | reverse complement strand
TGCACTACGGTGACGTGGGTGAGTCCACAAGTCTTTGAATCGGCAAAACTCGGTCCGGTCACGCTCCGCAATCGGATCATCAAGGCGGCCACCTTCGAAGGTGTGATGCCTGACGGCCTGGTCAGCGATGCACTGATCGATTTCCATCGGCGGGTTGCCTCCGGTGGAGTCGGGATGACCACGGTGGCCTATCTCGCCGTCTCTCCCGAAGGCCGCACCGACCGGCACTGCATCTTCCTCCGCCCTGAAGCACTCCCGGGTCTCCGACAGCTCACCGAAGCGGTCCACGAAGACGGAGCCGCGGTGGCGGCACAGATCGGCCACGCCGGCCCGGTGGCCAACTCGAGGTCCAACAAGACACCGTCCTTGGCACCGTCCAATGGCTTCAGTCCGATGGGTACCCGTCTACGGGGCGTCACCGAACATGACATCGCCCGGATCACCGAGGACTACCGGAACGCCGCCACCATGGTGCTCGACGCCGGCTTCGACAGTATCGAGATACATCTCGGTCACAACTACCTCCTCAGTGCCTTCCTGAGCCCGAAGCTCAACAAGAGGGCCGACCAGTGGGGAGGGAGTCTCGAGAACCGGGCCCGTTTCCCCCGGCGGGTGGCCGAGGTGGTCCGGGAAGCTGTGGGTGATCGCATTGCCGTCACCGCCAAACTGAACATGGCCGACGGTGTCCCGGGGGGGTTCTGGCTCGATGAGAGCGTCGAGGTCGCCCGCATGCTCCAAGCCGATGGCAATCTCGATGCCCTCGAGCTCACCGGAGGCAGCTCGCTCGCCAACCCGATGTACCTCTTCCGTGGCGAGGTGCCTCTTCGGGAGTTCGCCGCCACCCTGCCGCCGGCCATCCGGGTGGGGTTTCGCCTGCTGGGCAAGCGCTTCATGCCGTACTATCCCTTCGAGGAAGCGTTCTTTCTGCCCTATGCCCGACAGTTCAGGGATGCGCTTGACATGCCGCTCATCCTTCTCGGCGGCGTCAACCGCCTCGATACCATCGAGCAGGCCGTAGACAACGGGTTCGATTTTGTGGCCATGGCCAGAGCCCTCCTGCGCGAGCCCGATCTCGTCAACAAGATGCGCAACGGAGTCGCCAGCGAATCCTTGTGCATCCACTGCAACAAGTGCATGCCCACCATCTACCGGGGTACCCGCTGTGTCCTGGTAGGTCCCAAACTGACCCACTGAGCACCCCCATGTGGGCGGCCCAACCCGTCAGCGTGGGCGGATCAATGGACCGGATCGAGCAGGACCCCGGGATTGAGGACACCGGCCGGGTCGAGTGACGCCTTGGCCGCCCGGAGCGCACTGGCAAACGGGTCGGGTCGTTGGCGGTCGTACCAGGGACGGTGGTCCCGACCCACCGAATGGTGATGGGTGATGGTACCTCCGGCCGCATGCAGGGCGTCGGAGACCGCGGCTTTTATCTCGTCCCACTGCGATACCTGTGAACCCCACCGCCCCGGGGCGAACACGCTGTAATACGGCGCGGGACCATCCGGATAGACGTGGGTGAACCGGCAGGTCACCCAACCGGTTCCGCACACCCGATGCAGCGCCTCATTGGCGGCCTGGATGACGGTGGCGTGAAACTCGCCGAACCGGTCCCACGTGCAGGAGGTCTCGAACGTCTCCACGATCACTCCCATCCGGACCAGGGCGTCGCGGGTATAGGGAGCCCGCAGAAACGCGTTGCGCCAGGCCCCGGAGGCGCCCTCCCGGCTGGCCGGCCCGGTCTCCTGACCCGAGAGGGTGACCGCCCCGTCGTCGGAGAAGCGGGGTCCTTCGGGCAGCGTGCCGCCGTGATCTCGGCACAACTCCAGGGTCCGATCCATCCACGCTTCCACCGGATGGTCGGCTGATTCGAAGCCGAGTACCAACAGGCCCCCAGCCACCTGGGTACCGGCCGAAAGGAGCGCTTCTCCGGAATCCAGTAGGCGGCAATTGGTCGGGTACAGCGCGGCTTGGGCGATGGCGCGGGTGGCGGCCACCGCCGCCTCGAAGGTGGCGAACTGGACCGAGGCGGAACCCCGCCAACGGGGTCGGTCCTGGAGTCGCATCCATGCTTCGGTGATGATGCCGAGGGTGCCCTCGGAACCGAGCAACATCCGGTCGGGCGACGGACCGGCGCCCGACCCAGGAAGTCGTCGTGATTCGAACATCCCTGCGGGGGTGACGGCCCGGATCGACTCGACCAGGTCATCGATGTGGGTGTAGACGGTGGCAAAATGGCCGCCCGCCCGGGTGGCCAGCCAACCACCCAACGTTGAGAACTCGAAGGACTGCGGGTAGTGCCTCAAGGTAAGACCATGAGGCCGAAGTTGGTCTTCCAACACCGGTCCGAGGGCACCGGCTTGGATGCGCGCCGCCCGGCTGGTGCGATCGATCTCGAGCACCCGGTCGAGCGCGGTCAGGTCGATTGACACCACACCCGGGTAACCGTCACCCACCCGCGCTTCGACTCCTCCGGTTACCGACGATCCACCCCCGAACGGAATGGCCGCCAAGCCCTCCGAACTGCACCAGTCGAGCACCGCCACCACCTCGACCTCGTTGGTGGGATGGGCCACTACGTCCGGCGGGTTGTCGAGCTGCCCGAGCATGTTGCGGACCACATCGCGGAAGGCCTTGCCATGGGTATGGGCGGCGCGGTCCGCTTTGTCGGTGCGACAGATCTCCTGCAGGGCCGCCGGAGGAATAACCCGCGATTGCCGCAACGAGATGTGGTCGAGTTCGGGAGGCGGCCGGGTCTCCATCTCCTCAGTGCCGAACCAGGTGCTCACCATGTCGGCCAGAGCCCGATCCTGGTCGGCAGAGGGTGCCTGGTCCTCCCACCCCCAACCCCACCACGATCTCGTCCGGTCAGTCACTTCGGCCCACCGTAGCTTCAGGGCCAGTGCTTCAGCGCCTCAGTGCTTCAGCGCCTCAGTGCTTCAGCGCCTCAGTGCTTCAGCGCCTCAGTGCTTCAGCGCCTCAGTGCTTCAGCGCCGGGTGCCGCTTGGCCAACAGCGGCAGGATCAGACGTCGCGGTGCCAACCACCCACTGGCCGCCCCCACCTTGTTGGCGATCCCGGGGATGACCACGGCGCGGTCGGCATCCATTCCCGCGACCGCGGCAGCGGCAACCGCCTCAACCGGTACCCACATGAACTTCGGCAGTGAGTCGCTCGCCTCTCCATCGGAGAGACCCGCGGCTCGGCCGAAGCCGGTTTCGACTGGTCCCGGGCACAGCGTCGTCACGGTGACGCCGCTACCCCGCAGCTCGGCGCGGATGGCATGGCTGTAGGACAGTACGAACGCCTTGCTGGCTCCGTAACCGGCCTGTCCCGGAAGGGGCTGGAAGGCGGCGGTGGATGCCACATTGAGGATCGAGCCGCTCCGACGTTCGACCATGCCGGGGAGAAACGCCGTACAGAGGTGAACCACCGCCTCGACGTCGGTCCGGATCATGGCCAGTTCTCCGGCTATGTCGCCATTCTGTACGGCTCCCATGGTGGAGAGCCCGGCGTTGTTCACCAACACGTTGACCACCAGGTCCCGAGACGCGAGTTCGGAGACGATGTGGGAGCGTGACGCCTCGTCGGTCAAGTCGGCGGCGATCACTTCGGCTCTGATCCCATGTTTCGACGCCAACTCCTCGGCCAGCACCCGGAGCTTCGCCTCCCGTCGAGCCACCAACGTCACCCCGAGGCCTTTAGCCGCCAGCAACGCGGCGATCTCGGCCCCAATCCCCGAGGACGCTCCGGTCACAAGGCAGGTACGGGCGGTGTTCGGGGCGGGAAGTGCCATGGCCAGAGCGTAGGTGCCCGCCGGCTACGGGACTGCGCCGTCGGTCAGTGCCTCTCGTTGTCGCTTTGGGCCCGTGCGGGTGATGCATAGACGGCCCGGGCCCGGAACCGAAGCGGGCGCTCCCCCAGTTCCTCGAGGTAGTGGGCTGTCCACCCCGCCACCCGGGCCACTGTGAAGATGATCCGCCCGGCATCAGGAGCCATTCCCGCCGCCCAGGAGATGGCGGCCAGGGCCAGGTCAACGTTGGCCGGTGGGATGCCATGGGCGGTGGCCAGGTCGATGATGGACCCGACCAGATCCCGTTGTTGGGTCGTGGCCATCTCATTGAACTGCGCGAGCAGCACGCCAAAACGGGGGTCACCACTCGCATAGACAGGGTGCCCGAACCCCGGGAGTACCCGTTGCCATCGCAGGGTGTCATCCAGGGCGCGTTGGGCCCCGTGGCGTTCGGCCTCGACCAAGAGGGCGTAGGCCAACTGGCTGGCCCCGCCATGCAACGGTCCGGCGATGGTCCCGAGCCCAGCCAGGAGGGCATCGCACAGATCGGCCCGGGTTGAGGCGGCCACCCGAACCGCCACGGTGGAGGTGGCCAATTCGTGGTCTGCCATCAGCACCAGGGCGGCATTGACGCTTCGAACCAGGCCCTCGGTAGGCGCCGGGCTCAGCTTGGCGGCCAGGCGCTCCGCCACCGATCCGGGGCGATCCGTACCGTCGGCCAGCACCAGAGGCACGCGCGTTGCCGGCGGGGATGGAAGCACGTCCACCATCGATGCCACCACCCCTCGAGCCGTGCGGGTCACGGTATCGGGGCGCAGGTCGGCGCGCAGTGGGTTATGGGCACCGGCCATCACCACCGCCCAGCGCATCATGTCCGATGCTCCCATGTCGGGTCGGTCACCCAGGGGAAGCGATTCCCACCGCCGTCCCGGTCCTTCTCTCGGCCCGGAAGGTGGACCTTCCCCGGTCGCCGACGACCCGTCATCAGAGTCGGTATTCCACAATCGCTCGGCCACCTCTTCGAACGCCATGGAGGAGGCCAGTTCGACAGCAGCCACCCCCCGGTAGGCCGGGCCGTCGTCGCGGAGTTGGGTGATGGAGGTGGTCACCGTGGCCAGTCGGGTCTCGACAGTCTTTGCGGTGCGGGCCCGAAGGGCCAACCGCTCGATGTCGTCCACGTCGAAGAGGCTCCGGCGGCTGTGCGGAGACGGGTGGGACGAGAGCAGCCCCCGGCTCACGTAGGCGTAGAGCGTGGTGATCTTGACCCCGAGACGACGGGCTGCCTCATCACTTTCGAGCATCCGAGCCATGGCTTCACCTTAGGCAGCAATATTGACTTGATCAACGTTTACACAAGGACGATTCCGGTACACACTGGACAGGAGTAAACAGAACCAGAACAAGCCGACCCGCAAGCGGCACATCGACCGCCAGCTTGCGCATCCAGCCCCAGGAGCATGCAATGGCAACCGCCGTACGAGATCTGATGTCAACCCCACCCGTGACCTGTGACACTGACGCGTCCTTAGCTGAGGCTGCAGGCCTGATGAATAGCCACGATATGGGCTCGGTAATCGTCACCGACGGTCCGAAGGTGACAGGCATCGTGACCGAACGCGACCTGCTGCGGGCGGCGGCCGGTCACGCCGATCCGCTGGCGGAGCCGGTCCATCTGTGGATGACCGCCAACCCCGACGTGTTGGCCCCTGACGAAGACGCCGCGGCGGCATGGACCAGCCTGACCCACCACCACTACCGCCACCTGCCCGTCGTCGAAGACGGAGCTCTGGTCGGCGTGGTCTCCATCCGCGATCTCCTCTCGGTGGCCCAGATCCGTCCGGCCGACGAGGCCCGGACCGACCTACCCAGGGGCCTCGAAGGCGTGGTGGTGGCCGAGACCACCGTGGGTGACGTACGCGGCCACCAAGGCTTCTACCACTACCGGCAGTACTCGGCCGTGGAGTTGGCGGCCAACCGTTCCCTCGAGGACGTGTGGCAATTGCTCTTCGACGGTGAGCTTCCCGACCAGCGGGGCGCCGACGCATTCGCCGCCCAAGTGGCGGCGTTGCGAACCCTCCCCGACGGCGTGGCCTCGCTGTTGCCCTCTCTGGCGTCGGCCGGATCCCCCCTCGACGTATTGCGCACCATTGTCTCGCTTTTGGGTGCAGAGCTCGAGTGGCGGCCCACCCATGACATCGGCGAAGCCGAGTTGCGGCATCAGGCCCTCCACCTCTGTTCGGTCGTCCCCACCCTGTTGACCGCCGCCCATCGGCTCCGCAGCGGTCTCGAGCCCGTGCCTCCCCGCCAGGACCTGTCCTACGCCGCCAACTACCTGTGGATGCTGTTGGGCGAAGAAGCCCCGGCCGACCACGTCCGAGCCATCGAGCAGTACCTGATCCTCACCATCGACCACGGGTTCAATGCCTCAACCTTCGCGGCCCGCGTCATCACCTCCACCGGAGCCGACCTGGCCGCCGCCATCACCGGTGCCATCGGGGCGTTGTCGGGCCCACTCCACGGAGGTGCCCCCAGCCGGGCCCTCGACATGCTCGACGACATCGCCACGCCGGATCGTGCCGACACCTGGTTGCGGACCGCCGTCGAACGCGGTGAACGCATCATGGGCTTCGGCCACCGTGTCTACAAGACCGACGACCCTCGCTCACTATTTCTGCGGGGCGTTGCCCAGCAGTTGGGTGGACCTCTCGTCGACTTCGCCGAACAGGTGGAGCGGACGGCTGTCGATGTGCTCGCCGAGTTGAAGCCCGGGCGCCAGCTCTATACCAACGTGGAGTTCTTCGCCGGAGTGGTGATGCACACGTGCGGAATCCCGCGGGACATGTTCACCCCGACCTTCGCCTCGAGCCGGACCATCGGGTGGGCCACCCACGTGATGGAACAGGCGGCCGACAACCGGCTGATCCGGCCGGCAGCCCGGTACGTCGGGCCTCCCCCACCCCAGCTGGTCCCGGCACGCTAATCCGTCAGGACCGGCCCGGTGCCACCTTGGAAACGGGACGCTCCTCCACCCACTCGAGATGGAGTGTCCGACGGGTGAATTTCCAATCATCCCCGACCCGTCGGTAGTCATCGCCGTAGCGGATGTACCAGACCACCACGGTTCCCTCCGATGCCACCGTGCCGGTAACCGGCGAGCCGGCCTCGGCCGCCATCACATGATGGGCAACGCACCGCACGCTGCCACTGGCGGTGTCGGCTTCGATGACGAACTCGTGATTCGACATCTGATGGAACGTCCGGCGGTAGTGGCGGAGCGCTTCGGGGATCCGACGCAACTCGTCGTGGCCCGCCCGGGTGATGACCGGCCGGAAGTCTTCGGGATAGTTCGGCACCACCAACTCACCGTGTTCGACAAACAGCGAAGCGAAGCGGTCGCCGTCTTGGAAGTCGACAGCCGCCGCGTACGAGGCGGACAGCGATCGGAGCGCCAATTCATCATCCAGTCGTCGGTCCGCATTTTGATGGCGACCGATCATTCGGCTCCGTCCTGAGCCGTCATTGCCGTTCCATTCAGTCCCATTCGTTCGGCGAATACCGACATTTCGTCGTTGATCTTGTCGAGGTCATCGATGATCGACGTGGACACAATCAATCGATCAGCCCCCAACGACACGGCTTCGGCCACCGTGTCCTCGGACGTGGTGGGTAGATATCCACTCAACGAGATCTCGATGTCGTCCGGTTGCCGTCCTTCCTGTTCGGCCGCGTCTTGCATCTGGACGACACGGGTACGCACCTCGTCGGGGGTCAGGCCCAATGGCTGGAAGCCGTCTCCTACCCGCCCTGCCCGCCGCGCCGCGGCTTCACTGTGGCCGCCGATATGGATCGGGACCCCGCCCGCCCGAAACGGCTTGGGGAAGCAGTGCGCATGGTGGAATGAGACAAACTGACCATCAAAGGATGCGCCGTCCGGCCCGGATTCCGCCCACAACAAGCGCATGGCCGCAATCGACTCGTCAGTGCGCTTCCCCCGGGTGCGGGGGTCGGCGCCGATGGCACGGAGCTCCTCGTCCATCCACCCCACACCCACGCACATCCGCACCCTGCCTTTCGACAACGCATCAACGGTGGCGATGCGCTTGGCCAGCACGACGGCTTGATGATTGGGAAGCACCAACACCCCGGTGGCCAGGGTGATCCTTTCGGTCACAGCAGCCAAGTAGGCCATCAGATCGAGCGGGTCCGGTATCGGGCAGTCGTCGGGTAACGGCATCTTCCCTGAGGACGAGTAGGGGTAGGTGCTCTCATAGGCCGACACCACCACCGCGTGTTCCACCAGCACCACCGATTCGAACCCACACGCCTCGGCGTGACGGGCAAACGACGTCATCCACACGGGATCAGCGGTGACCCCGGCCCGAACGGGGGGAATGATGCCGAACCGCATGGGAGTCCGTCCTTTCGCGCTCTATCGGGGGCCGCTCGGCTTCCGATATCTCAACCGCGATGTAGCAGCTGGAAACCTGAGATTACGCATAAGCACGGGGCGAGGCCCGGTATCATGGATGGGTGGACCCCGAGCCCGAATCCGAGCGTGGTGGCGCGCCCCGAAATGCGGGCGCCCCTGGTGGGTCGGCCACCCCCCCTGGCCAAACTCGTCACGAAGCGAGACGGGCGGCGGGGGCGCGGGTGCACAGGCGCCAGTTCATCGCCTTGGCTGCCACCGGTGGCATAGTGGCAGCGGGAGGCGTGGCTCTGGCGTTCTCCGAGGACAATAAGGGCCCGGGCCATCCGGCCACCGCTCGAACCACCACGCCGGCCAAGGCCAAGAAGTCCGCCACCGCCACGGGGCAGGTCACCAATACCAAGCTCGCCGACGGGGTCACCATCCCGGTCAATCCGGCCATCGTGGCCGAGAACGCCAAGATCGGACATGCCTGGTGGGTGACCACCCCCCAACGGGTCGGTGACATTCAGGGCTACGCCAATCAATGCAGTGCGGCAGTGGGTGACACCATCACACTCTTCGTGAGCACAAAGGCCCCCCACTTTCACGTCGAGGCCTACCGCATGGGTTATTACCAGGGGATCGGGGCCCGCCTGGTGTGGCAGTCGGACGAGGTGGCCGGAGTTCGTCAGGCGCAGCCCACGGTGGTTGCCCCCACCAACACCATTGCGTGCAACTGGAATCCCTCGCTCACTGTCCCGGTGACTGCGACCTGGCCTCCCGGTGCCTACCTGCTGAAGCTGGTCGGACCCGGCAATGAACAGCAGTACATCCCACTCTGCGTCAGGGACGACTCGTCCAAAGCCGCCATCGTCATCCAATCGAGCGTGACCACCTGGCAGGCCTACAACCGTTGGGGTGGCTACAGCCTCTACTACGGAAACCGGGGCGGAACCCTTTCGTTCACCCACGATCCCGGAGGCGGCGACTATGACCACCGCGCCCGCATCGTCTCCTTTGACCGCCCCTACGATCCCGACTGGGCATCAGGGGCGGCGGACTTTGTGGGAAACGAGTTTCCGGTCATCTATCACGCCGAGCAGATGGGCCTCGACGTCACCTACTGGACCGATGTCGACTTCCATGCCCGACCCCAGCTCTTGAACAACCACAAGGCGCTGATCAGCCTGGGGCACGACGAGTACTGGTCACTCGAGATGCGTACCGGCGGAATCCAATCGGTGGCTTCCGGGGTGAACATGGCCTTTCTCGGCGCCAATGCCTGTTACCGGCAGATCCGGTTCGAGCCCTCGCCCCTCGGGCCGAACCGCCATCAGGTTTGCTACAAATCTGCCTCCGAGGATCCGCTCACCGGGACCGACAACACCCGGGTCACCGTCAACTGGTCGCAAGCACCGGTATCCAAACCCGAGAGCGAGCTGATCGGCAGTACCTACCAGGACATCGGCGCCAACGCTGCCATGGTGATCACCGAACCGAACTCTTGGGTATTTTCCGGAACCGGATTCACCCAGAACCAGCGTCTGGCCAAAGTGGTCCAGGGGGAGTTCGACCGCTACGTACCGGGCGGGTCGGGACCCACCAATCTCGACGTACTTGCTCATTCGATAGTTCCCAACCGGGGAGGCAACTACTCGGACGTCACCTGGTACACGGTGCCCAAGGGCGGCGGGGTCTTCGCCAGCGGGAACTCGACGTGGATCGGGGCACTGGTGAACAGCACCCTGATCCCACCCAACGTGGTGCCCGATGCCATCCCCGGGGTGACAGCACCACTGCTCCGGGTGATGGAGAACCTCTACTCTGTCGTCGGTCTGGGGCCGGCCAACCTCACCCAGCCCTCGCAGGGGAATTGGCAAACCGTCTATTCCGCCGGATCGACGCCGGTCAAACCACCCACCGTGAACAACGCCGCCTGACCTACCCGCGTCGGCACCCGGTTCAGCCACCTGGCCACGACCCGGTTCAGCCACCTGGCCACGACCCGGTTCAGCCACCTGGCCGATACTTAATTTGAAAACGCCTATCAAATACGAAAGAGTTCCATACTATTAGATAGCAGTTTCAACAAGTACATGCGGACTGCTGCCGGCACATCGATAGCCATTGCGCTGCCTGCCTGAACTCGTCGAGGCCCGTACAATCGGCGGAACATGTACCCGGACCCGGTGACGACTCGTCCCCACCCCCAGACGATGGGTGACCAGAGCCCGGACTCGTCTTCCCGCGGCCTGCTCTCCCGGCACGTTGCAGGGTCGTCATGGCTGACTGTGTTGGCCTTCGCCATCGTGGCCGTCCCCTTCGCCATCATCCTCATCAGATTCCTGGTCGCATCGGGACAGCACGTCTATCTGCCCGACGACCTTGCCCTCATCGATTTCCATACCCGGGAGGCTCTCCGTTGGAAACAGCAGTTGGGGGTCTTCGACCACAACAACTGGAATCACCCGGGCCCCAGCTATTTCTATCTCCTTTCCCTCTTCTACCGACTGCTCGGCTCGGGCGCCAAGGCCATGTTCTTCGGCGCCACCCTGATCAACGCACTGTCGGCTATCGGGTGCGTCGAGGTGGTGCGGCGGCGGAGTACCCCGGCACGGGCGCTATGGGCTGCGGTGTGGGTCTGCTTGTTGGCTGTCCTTTTGGCCACGGTCGGACCGGGCAGCATCACCTACTCAGAGGGTGCCATCGGAGCATTGGTCAGTCCATGGAACCCGATGGTGGTGATCTTCCCCCTGTTGCTCTTCGTCCTGCTGTGTGCCGCCGCCATGGACCGTTCGCCCCTCTCTCTGATGGCTGCGTTGTTGGTGGGCTCCTTCATCATCCAGACCGACATCTCGGCGCTGCCCTTGGTGGCTGCCCTCTTCGCGGTGTCCGGCGCAACGTGGACCGTCACCCTCGTCGTTGATCGAGCACGGACGCCGTCGGTCCCGACCGATGGATCGGACGTACCGGCCACCTCCGACGACCGATCGGCGCACCGGAGGCGCCTTGCGCCGAGTTGGAGAGTATGGGCGCTGGCCAGTGCCGGGTTCGTGGTGTTCGCGGTGATGTGGCTCCCGCCGGTGATACAGCAATTCACCAATGACCCTGGGAACTTCACCCTCATCGAGCGGTTCTTCACCGCCGGTCACCCCGGTCAGTCATTCAAGGCCGGCCTGTGGTCAGTGGCAGCCGTCTTTGGGGTGCTGGTCGAGGGACCGTCGGAGATCATGAGCTCGTTCCTCGGTAGCACCCCCCACCATGCCGCGGTTGCAGTCGTCGTGTCGGTGGCGGTGATCCTGGTCGGTGTCGCCGTGACGGTGATCGGGCTCCGCCAACGAAGGCGATTCGCCGCCGGCCTCGGTGCCCTCACGCTGGTCGGATACGTCGCCATGGTGCTTGCCGTCACCCACGTCGTCGGGTGGGTCTATGGCTACCTGGTGATCTGGGCGATCGTCATTCCGTTGGCGGCCCTGATCAGTGTCGGCCTAGTGCGGTTCCCGTTGTGGGCATGGGTGATCGACCGTCGCCCCTTCACCTCGACCACTGTCGTCCGCACCGTCCTCTGCGGCATCGGCGTGGTGCTGTGCGTGGTACTGGGCACCCGGGTGGTGGCGATCCCGGCGCTCAGCACCGTCTCCAATCCGCACGTTGCCAGCATGTATTCGCTGGTCTCTCCGGCGTTGGACCCGCACGGGACCGTCTTCGTCGGCGACAACGGAGCGGGCAGCGCGACAACCGGTCTCTTCGATACTGAGGAGTTCATCGGCCTGGTCAATCGACTCGACCAGTACGGCTACCACCCGAAGGTCAACCACCTCTGGAAAGTCCAGTTCGGCCCGGGATACCTCACCTCCGGCCACGAGGGTCGCCAAATCCAGCTCTACACGTGGACTCCAGCATCGCCTGCCATGCCTGGCTACGTAGGTCGGGTCGGCGACATCGCCGTGATCGTCACCGGTGCGAACAGTCAGCCGGTTACGCACTAAGAGGCTGTCGCGAAATTTTCCCCAGCGCGATTAGCACTTCGCCGGTTCGGTCAGTCGACGGAGGAGTAGCCGGGCATGGGCCGCCCATACGAATCCTTCGGTGACTTTCGGGTTGCGTTCATAGTCGACTTGGAGGCGAC
>CABEBP010000243.1_pt1 | contig 12782 bp, 15 predicted proteins | sample 3132621 | NCBI WGS metagenome assembly CABEBP01 (sample SAMEA5534346, study PRJEB31848) | metagenome | biome: tundra; feature: field; material: soil | place: USA | collected 2013-05 | depth 0.45 m | reverse complement strand
GGGCCCACCTCCGGACGTCGTGCTCATCGCCCACCACCGCGAAGTGCCCGACTTCAGTGATGTCCACGGCAAACAGATGGAAGTCGCCACTGGGGCGCCGTCGACAACCAGCGGTTCTACCGGGCTGATCCGGGGCCATCCATTGGCCCGCAAGGTTCCGACCAGCACCAACCCCGCGGCTCCCCTCCGCTGCGCGGCGATGGCCGCCAGTTGTGGATCACCGCGGACGAACTCCTCACCATGTGGCCATCACCCCGGCATCAACCCGTTCGGTCATCGAAGTCGCCCCTACGTCGGCGCTCAGGGCTCGGTGACCGCGCCCCGCTCGGCTCCGGTGACCAGACGGGCGTACTTGGCCAACACGCCGGTGGTATAGCGGGGCTCGGGATGCTTCAGATGCGCCCGCCGTCGCTGGAGCTCATCGTCGTCCACCAGAAGGTCGATGGTGTGGTTCACCACGTCCACCACGATCCGGTCGCCGTCGGCAACCAGACCAATGGGGCCACCATCGACCGCCTCGGGAGCCACATGCCCGATACAGAACCCGTGGGTCCCACCCGAGAATCGACCGTCGGTGACCAGGGCACAGTCGCCGCCCCGACCCACGCCCTTCATGGCACCGGTCACCGCCAACATCTCGCGCATCCCCGGGCCACCCTTGGGTCCCTCGTACCGGATCACCACCACGGTATTGGCCTGGATGGACCCGGCCAGGATGGCCTCCATGGCCGCGTCCTCCCCATCGAACACCCGGGCCGGCCCATCGAAGGTCAGCTGATCGATCCCGGCCACTTTCACCACCGAGCCGTTGGGGGCGAGAGACCCGGTCAACACCGCGATCCCGCCCTGGACGTGGATCGGGTCGCCCATGGGATGGATCACATCTCCGTCGGGAGCCGGTGGGGAGAGGGCGGCCAAGTTCTCCGCCACCGTCTTTCCGGTCACCGTGAGGCAGTCTCCATACAGCAACCCGGCGTCAAGGAGTTCCTTCATCACCACCGGTACCCCGCCGATGCGATCGAGATCACTCATGTGGTACTTGCCGTGCGGTTTGGTATCAGCCAGGTGGGGCACCCGGGCCGCCACCTTGTTGAAGTCGTCGAGAGCCAGCTCGATCCGAGCCTCATTGGCGATGGCCAACAAGTGGAGCACCGCGTTGGTGGAGCCCCCCAAGGCCATGGTGACGGCGATGGCATTCTCAAAGGCCTCTTTGGTCATCACCTGGCGTGGCCGAATGCCGGCCCGAAGCAGGTCGACAACCGTCTGGCCCGACGCGAAGGCGGCGTCATCACGCCGGCGGTCGACGGCGGGAGCTGTTGAACTCCCCGGGAGCGACATGCCCAGCGCCTCGGCCACTGACGCCATGGTGTTGGCGGTGAACATCCCCGCACACGATCCCTCGGTGGGACACGCGTTGTGCTCGATGAGGCTCAACTCCTCGTCGGAGAGGGCATCGACCGCATGGGCACCCACCGCTTCGAACACCGAGGTGATATCCAGAGCACGGTCACGGACCCGGCCTGGGAGAATCGAGCCGCCATAGAGGAACACGCTGGGTAGGTTCAGCCGAGCCGCCGCCATGAGCATGCCGGGAAGCGATTTGTCGCACCCGGCCAGGGTCACCATGCCATCGAAGCGCTCGGCGTGCATCACCGTCTCCACCGAGTCGGCGATGACCTCGCGGCTGACCAGCGACGCACGCATGCCCTCGTGACCCATGGAGATGCCATCGGACACCGCGATGGTCACAAACTCGAAGGGAAAGCCGCCGGCATCGCGCACGCCGGCCTTGGCCCGCTGGGCCAGGCGAGCCAAGGGAAGGTTGCACGGGGTAACTTCGTTCCACGATGAGGCCACCCCGATCTGTGGCTTGTCCCAATCGGTGTCGGTCATGCCGACGGCCCGAAGCATGGCGCGGGCCGGTGCCCGGGTCGGTCCGTCGGTCACCTCGTGGCTGCGCGGCTTCAATCCGACCAGAGGCTGTTCCGACGGGTCGGTTCGGATGTCTTCACTCATGCAGTCATGGTACGGCGTCCCGCACCGGTTGCCTCCCGTAAGCTTGAACCATGGCCGCGGGCGACCACACCACGTTCCCTCCCGGAGAGATCGATCGTCTGGTCGAATCCATTGAAGTCAACGGGTTCGGGATCGTGCGGGGTGCGTTTGACGAGATGGCGGTGGCCGACCTCGAACAGGAGTTGGCCCATGCCCAGCAGCGCCTGGCGGACGGCGTCCTCGACCCGCGCCACGGCACTGGGATCCTCGATGAGCCCGATGCCACCATCGACGGCCGGCCGTTCGCCCACTACGTCACGTTTGCCACCGAAGCGTCTCCACTAGCCGCGGCGGCCGTGCGACTTCCCGCCCTGGTTGACGTGGCCCGGACTGTCCTCGGCACGGGGGCATGGCTACTCGACTACGAACAGTTCGGCGTGGTCTACCAGGATGCGCGCCCGGGACCGGGTTCGGGCTATTCGCGTATCGGATGGCACACCGACCATCAGTCCGGGCCCCATCTCCCGATCTGGCCCGGTCTCGCCTTCACCCTTCACATCGATCCCACCTCGCCGGCCAATGGATTCCTCAGGGTGCTCGCGGGCAGCCACCACGGTGGCACCGACGGGATCCCCCTGGGGTTCGAGAGAGTCCCAGGGGAGATCGCCGTCTATGCCGAGCGCGGGGACATCCTCTTTCATCATTCCGATCTCTGGCATGCCGCGGCGCGGGCAACAGCCGACGGAGGCGAAGCTATCCGCAGGCACCTTCGGGGTAGTTGGCACGGCGGCAGCCGGCTGGAGGTCGGACACGGAACCGACGATTTTGTGAAGAACGCCCGACGCTGAGTTGCGCTCCTGGCGATCCCCCTGGGGGCATCGCCCTACGGCAGCTCGCCCTACGGCAGCTCGCCCACCTGAACGATCATCTTTCCGATGTTTTCTCCGCGCAACAACCCTATGAAGGCGTCCGGGGCATTCTCCAGGCCGTCGATGACCGTCTCGAAGACGTGGAGGGCTCCCTCTTGAATCCACGTGCTCACTCTGTTGGCGAACTCCGGTTGAAGGTTCACGTGGTCACCGACAATGAATCCACGCATGGTGAGCCGCTTGCCCACGACGTAGCCCAGGTTCCGGGGACCGGGAGCCGGCTCCGTGGCGTTGTAGTTCGAAACCGAGCCGCAGGCAGCTATTCGACCGAAATTACGCAGTGCGTTGATGGCGGCTTCGAGATGCTCGCCACCCACGTTGTCGAAGTACACGTCAATCCCATCGGGTGCAGCGTCGGCCAACAGCTTGGAGACCCGCCCCGAGTGGTAGTTGAAGGCGGCATCGAATCCAAGCTCGCCCACCAGGAGCGCCACCTTTTCGTCCGACCCCGCACTACCGACGACTCGTTGGGCACCGAGCAAGCGGGCCATTTGGCCGACGGCACTCCCGACGGCACCGGCGGCACCCGAAACAAAGACGATGTCGGACGGAGTGAACCCGGCCACCTCCACCAGCCCGGCATAGGCGGTCAACCCTGTCATGCCGAGGATGCCCAGATAGTGCGATAGCGGAGCGGCCGACGGGTCGACCTTCTGAAACAATTTCGCCGGACCCGCGGCCAAGTCCCGCCACCCGAAATTATGAAGGACGACATCGCCAACCTTGATCGTTTCCGAATTGGATTCGATCACCTCGCCGACGGCTCCTCCCTGCAATGTCTCGCCGATCCCGAAGGGCGGCACGTAGGACTTCACGTCGTTCATCCGACCCCTCATATACGGATCGACCGACATGAAGATATTGCGGACCAGCACGTCTCCTGACCCGAGATCGCCCAGTTCGAACTCCGCCATCTCGAAATTCTCCGAGGAGGGCTCGCCATGTGGCCGCGAGGCCAGCCGGATCTCGTGCCCGTTGTGCCGCACCGTCATTGTCAGCCCCCTGTCCGTAGCGCCCAGTGATACCGGCACTTATTGGCGAGTCTAGGCGTGCGGACTTCGGGCTACCCGAGGTGGATTGATTGCGTCGCCGAACGAGATCTTCGAACAGAACTGGTCGAACGGCCGCGTCGCTGGGAAGCTCTTTACATCTTGGAAAGGATTGGCAGCTATCGAGAGGCTGCGTGGGCCATTGAGGGAGCCGCGGCTTCGGCTCGTGCGATCACCCATCGACGAGGTGTGAATTCACCAAAATGCCACCTGATCGACAGTGTCGGTCAGCCCACCCGCCGGACCGGCACGTGGGCATACCCGGCCACATTTGACATGTGAACCCGTTGGCATCCGCGCTCGTCGACTTCGTAATTCGGCCACCGACGGGCCAGCTCGGTGATGGCGATCCGGCTCTCCATGCGAGCCAGGGCCGCCCCGAGGCAGCTGTGGATGCCGTACCCGAACCCGATCGCCTGGCTGGGCGGGCGGTCGATATCGAAGACGTCGGGACAGTCGTAGAAGCGTTCGTCCCGGGTGGCAGACCCGGTGACCAAGATGGTCGGATGTCCAGCCGGGACGGTGACACCGCTGTAGAGCGACTCTTCGAGGGAGAACCGACCCTGATATTGCGATGGTGGCCAGAAGCGCAGGATCTCTTCCACCGCGACGGGAGCCTTGTCCGGATCGTCACGTACCTTCTTCCACTCGTTGGGATTCCGAGCGAAGAGGACCACGGCATTACCCACCAATTTGGTGACCGTCTCCGCTCCGGCTCCTCCGAGTAACACCGCGAACCCGGCGATCTCCCCATCGTCCAAACGGGTGACGTCACCGTCACCCCTGTCTACCTCCACTTCGATCAACCGGCTGATCATGTCGTCACCGGGGTGCTTGCGTTTGTCGGCAATGAGCTCGAGAAAATAGGTGACGTTCTCCAACGCCGCCGCCATACCCTCCGGGGTCGGATCCATCTGGCCCGCCTCGCGGTGGAGCATGCTGTCGAGCCAGTGGCGAATCTGTTGGCGGTCGGGCTCGGGGACGCCGAGCATGCGCGAGATGATCTCGACGGGAAACGGACCCGAAAAATCGGACACGGCATCGAAAGCGTCGCCGTCGCACATATCGAGGGCACCGCCGATCACCTCCCGGACCATCGGTTCGAGTGCCATCACCGCTCGGGGGGTGAACGCCCGGCTCACCAGGGACCGCAACCTGTCGTGCTCGGGCGGGTCCATCATGATGATGCTCTGCAATTGGCGGATCAACTCCGGCGGTTTGCTCAAGGTGGAGAGATCGACCCCGTGGCTGGACGAGAAGGTGTGCCATTCCTTGTGCGCCCGGCTCACATCCTCGTATCGGTACAATGCCCAGAACCCGTAGCGCTCGTTGAAGGACACTGGTTCTTGGTCCCGCATCCGGCGGTAGAGGTCGTACGGATCGTCGAAGAATTCCTCCGAGAACGGGTCGAATCCGATCGCCTCGGTCATCGGGAGACTCCTCGGTCGATGGTCGGGAGCGCCCACCGCTCCATGGTTTCGGTGGTGGCGTCAACCACCGGCATGACACCGATTTCGGGGATGTTGGCCTCGCTTGCCAGCACATGCACCACCTGGGCGGCCATCTCGTCCGGGGTGGCGGTCGCACCTGCCGGGTACCCTTCCGCCTCCCATCGGGTGAACATGTCGCCGGCCAGGACGGGATCCCAGTCGTTGGCGAACTCGGTCATGGTGGGGCCCACGACAAACGTAGTGACTCGCAGCCAGGGGTACTCGCCCCGCAACCCACGGGCCATCTCGTGCAGCGCGGCTTTCGTGGTGGCGTAGGGCACCAGCCCGGGGTATGGGTGGCCCACCGAACTCGACCCGAGCAGTAGCAGCCGGCCGCGGCTGGCACACAGGTGGGTCAGGGCAGAGCGGGCGACCATGGCCGCCCCGATGATGTTCGTCTCGACCAACACCCGCCACAGGTCTTCACCGGCGTCCTCAAAACGGCTCAGTGCAGAGAGACCCGGGGCGTACACCACGGCATCCAACCCACCGAGGACCTCGGCAGCCTGATCGGTGACCCGCTGACACTCCTCGGGGTGCCGTACATCGCACGCCAGGGCGAAGCTGTTGCCGCCGGCTTCGGCGGCGGCCTGTTCGAGGCGGTCGATCCTGCGGGCTGCGAACGCTACGTCGGCACCCGCGGCGGCACTGAGCGGCGGCACTGAGCAGTCCGATGGCCCGGCCGATGCCCGACGACGCTCCCACCACCAAGATGCTCTTGCCTGTGAGATCAGCCACCACTACCCCTTCCTGGCCAGCCTCGGATGAAGATCAGCGGGGACGGCGCCGCAGGGAAGTATCGGCAATGGCGGCGGGAACCCACCCTACGTCGCCGGCATTGAGGTTGGTTCCTGGCGGCACGATCTCGTCAATGCGATCGAGCACGTCGCCGCTCAGGCGCACCTCGAGCGCGGGTAGCTGTGATTCGAGGTGCTCCATCGTTCGCGGTCCGATGATGGGTGAGGTGACAGCCGGATGTTCGAGCACGAACCCCAGTGCCAGTTCGATCATGCTGAGGCCCGCACCTTCTGCCAGTTCGTGCAACGCTGTCACCGCGCTGAGCTTCTCCACGTTGCCCGGGAGTGTCATGTCGTAGTGAGCCGGAACCATCGCCGAACGTCGGCTGGTGTTGTCCTTACCCTGGCCGAAGGCGCCCGAAAGCCATCCACCGGCCAGCGGGCTCCATGACAGCACACCCATCTTGAATTGTTGACACCTCGGGAGCACGTCCGCCTCGATGCCGCGTACCAGCATCGAATAGGGAGGCTGTTCGGTCACAAATCGCTCGCGCCCTCGGCGCTCGGCCACCCACTGCGCCTCGACGATGTCATCAGCGGGGAAGGTGGAGCTTCCGAAGTATCGGATCTTGCCCGAACGGACCAGGTCGGTCAATGCGCCGAGGGTCTCGTCAATATCGGTATCGGGTGACGGGCGATGGATCTGATAGAGATCGATGTAGTCGGTGCCCAGCCGGCGCAAGCTCTTCTCACACGCCGACATGATCCACCGGCGCGAGTTTCCCTGAGCATTCGGGTCACGCCCCATGGCACCATGCACCTTGGTGGCCAGAACGATCTTTTCCCTCTTGGTTTGCGCCAGTGCCTTTCCGACGATCTCTTCGGACTCACCAGAGGAGTAGACGTCGGCGGTATCGACAAAGTTGATGCCGGCATCGAGAGCCCGGTGAATGATGCGGATCGACTCGTCGTGATCAGGGGTCCCCCAGGCCCCGAACATCATGGCCCCGAGGCAGAGTGGGCTTACTTTGACACCGGTGCGACCAAGAGTACGAAATTCCATGGTCCGATCGTAGCTGCGTACCCCGTGAGGGGTACTCGGTGCTGCGTACCCCGTGCGGGGTACTCGGTCATGGAACGGCGGCCAGGTCCTCTCCGGCGAGCCAGTCGGCAAAACCCGGACCGGCTAGGCGCACCCCCGGCGTAGGGAGCAGGGCGCCGCTTCGCATCGCCTTACCGGCCCGACCGGGTACCCGGACCGGAAGCACTGCGACCCGCTGGCCGCGGCGGGCCACCACGGATCGTGCCAGGTCGACCAGGTCTGCGGGTTCGGGACCGGCGACCTCGACCATCTCCTGTCCGGGCAATCCCGCCGCGACCTCGAGAAGTACCTCGCCCACCGTACGGGCGGCAATCGGCTGGACCCTCATGCGCGGCACCATGGCCACAGGGCCCATGCGGGTTCGACCGAGTATCTGGGCAGGAAACTCGTGGAACTGGGTCGCCCGCACGATGGTGGCGGGGAGCGGGCCCTCGAGCGCGGCGGCCTCATGAGCAAGTTTTGCCTGGTAGTACCCGAAACCCGGAACTCTGTCCGCGCCGACGATGGACAGCGTGACCAGTCGGGTGACCCCTTGGGCGGTCGCAACCGTCTGTAGCCGGCGGGACACCTCGCAAAAGAACGCTGTCGCCTTGGCCTGGTTGGTGGTGCCCGCGTTGGTGGCGTCCACGACCACCTCGATGCCCTCGAGGGCGGCGGCGAGCCCCTCGCCGTTCTGAAGGTCGATGCCGGCCCTTCGGCTGAGAACGACGACATGATGCCCCGACTGCTCCGCGGCCTGCACAACGTATCTGCCCACTGTTCCAGTACCACCGGCAACCGCGATCCGCATGACAACCTCCTAATATTCAGATGTATCCTGTCCTAGTTTACTCCAAGCCTATTCTTGGACAACTAAGATCCGGATATGCGTATCAATGAAGGAGTTGAATGGGGGGCGCACTGTGCCGTGGTGCTGGCCCTGCTTCCCGAAGGTGCGTCCCTTCCCGCCGCCCGTCTGGCCGAGTACCACGGGGTCCCGGCCCCCTACCTGGCCAAGTCGCTCCAGGCTCTGATGCGAGCGGGAATCGTCGAGTCGAGTACCGGGCGCCGTGGCGGCTATCGCCTCGGGAAGCCGGCATCGGAGATCACACTCCTCGATGTCTTCCATGCCGTCGAGGGTGATGACACATTCTTCCGGTGCACGGAGATCCGTCGCCAAGGGCCCTCGCGGGTGGCGGCATACGCCTACCCCCCGACGTGTGGAATCGCCGCGGCCATGTGGCGGGCCGAGGCAGCCTGGCGCGACGAGTTGCGGGCGACCTCCATCGACGACCTCGCCGCGCTCGTCATGGCCCAGGCCCCCCTCGCTGCCCGCCAGAAGGGATCGAGGTGGCTCACCGCCGTGCTGGCGGCCCGCACACCGACCTAGTGCCTCCGGATTAGCTCCTTTAGCCGGCACTCCACCAAGCTCTCGGGTGTGGCCGCGGCGTGGGGGATCCTTCTCATCGTGCTCGCCGCCGTCCTTCCCGTCATCACCGTGGCCAGCAATCATGCGGGTCCCCAGCCCCGGGTATCCCTCGTCAGGTACTACGGCCGAGACGTGCTCTGGCTGCCCGCGATTCCATTCCTCATTTCGATAGCGGTCGGTGGGCTGGTGCGATTGCGTATCGCGACCCAGTGGCGTTGGCCGGGTGTCATGGCCTGGGCCCTGGCCGGCGCGACGGTTCTCGCCGCCCTGGCTGGATTTGCGACCATCATCATCGGTGTCTACATCCTGCCGATGGGGGTTCTGCTCTGTCTCTCCGCAAGCGCCGCGTCTTCGGAATCATCCGCCAGCCGACCTACCGCCTGACTACGAGTCGGGAATCGATTCGGAGGCTTGGGCGGGTGGTAGCTCGCGTCTGGCGATGACATGCACGTCGATCCCGACTGCTCCGGCTTCGCGAATGACCCCCCGAACGACCGATCCAATACCGATCATCTCCCGCCAACGGCTGCGCTGACTGGAGCCAATGACGATCTGGGTGATCTGATTGTCGCGGGCGAATCCGGTCAGTGCTCGAGCGAGGTCGTGTGCCTGCAACTCGTGCCAGCGTGCTGCAAGGTCGGCCGTCAGGTTCCGCAGTCCGTTGATGGCTTGAGGGACTCCCCCGTCGCCGGCATCTCCGACGATGACATGAATGACGTCGAGCTCACCCTTGACCCGAGCCGCGATGCGAGCGGCCCGGCGCAGAAGAACGTCGGTCCCCGGTGCAGCGGTGACGGCGACCATGATCCGCTCGGTCGTCTCCCAGAGCACCTGAGCCTTGTGGCGACGGAGGTGTTCGAGAAGATCTTCCTCGCTCTCCTCCGCCAGGAGCCGCAGCGCCATCTCCCTCAACGCGATCAAGTTATCGGTGCGGAAGAAGTGAGTGAGAGCTTGAGCCACCTTCTCCTGGGGTAGGCGGCCACGAACAGAGCCGGGATGATGGCGAAGTGCTTGGCTACGTCGTTGGCGATCGAGAAGGTGGTCAGTGCACCAGGGTAATGAGCAGCTGCTTCCCCACCTCCACCACATCGATGAGCTTGGTGGGATTGGAGTCGAGATCGACCATGTTGCCGGCCTCCTTGGCCGCGGTGGTGCCGGTGTTCATAGCCACCCCGACGTCGGCCTGAGCCCGGGCGGGAGCATCGTGAGTTCCATCGCCCGTCATGGCCACCAGCTTTCCGCCGGCCTGCTCGGCTTTGATGAGGTCTATCTTGGCCTCGGGGGTGGCCTCAGCAAGGTAGTCGTCGACACCGGCTTTCTGGGCAATGGCGGCAGCGGTGAGGGGATTGTCCCCGGTGATCATCACCGTACGGATGCCAACTGTCCGGAGTTGTTCGAAACGCTCCCGTATTCCTTTCTTCACAACGTCGGCAGGTTCCATCAGTTCGGTTGCATGTGTGCACCGGTTGTCATCATGACCGGATCATGCACCGACCGATGGAACCTGCCCTCCTTCTCGCTCTGTGGTTACCTCCAGTCTGTAGGTTTTCGACGCCTCGGCGGTAGTGACGCTGGCCCTCTTTCTGCCGCAAAGGGGGCCAGCGTCACATGCAAAAGACATGCGTAGTGCGGGAGGCCTACGGGATGAATGAGTCCCAAAGAGCCGGCCAATGAGCCCCACGACGAGGCGCGCCGTCTAGGAGTCGCACCCGCAGGCTTGGCAATGTTCGCCCTGAGATGAGGGCGTGGTCAGTGGGCCTGCGTTTCGCCATCTGTTTTTCACACGCGTTTGGGCCGGATCAACGGCGATCGGAGGCTCAGCCTCCAGGCGTCTCCGAGGGTTCCTGGCGAATGGCACGCCCCGAGATGTCCCGGGTCTGGATGCGGACGAACATCTCGCGGTCTCCCCCGGCCCACGGTTCGATGTCAATGGCCCAGAACCGGCGAAGAGCGATCGAGTCCGTGACCACCTCGGCAGGCCCGGTGACGAGGACGCTCCACCCCTCGCTCATGGCGTCGTCGATATGGTCGACCTCGAAGCCCACCACCGCTCCGGTGCTGATGGCCGTGGCTGACCCCGGTTCGGTGCGAAACACGATATTGCCGTCGACAAATCGGAAGTTCACCGGGTGGGCTACCGGACCCCGCTCGGCTTCGTAGACGACTCTCCCCACGCCCCCGGACGAAAGGTGTGTCTCACATTGCTCGCGGTTGAGGGTCTCCAATGCCGGGTGCGGGCCGGCACGCCCGCTCCCCGCAGGACGATCTACGTCCCCACCGGCGAGCGCAGCTGGGGCAATCTCAAGGGCTTCGGCGAGCCGGAGCAAAGTTCCGTTGTGCAACGCGGCATCCGAGCTCTGTTCGACATACGCGAGGTATCCAGCGTCCATGCCGGACCGTTGGGCGACTTCCTCGAGGGACAGTCCCAATTCCTCACGTCGGTGAATGATCCGTCGTGCCAAATCTCCACTATGTGGCCCGGATATTGGTCCGCTCATCATGACCTCCTCATCCGCCCGGTTGTGTGAACACGACAGGGCCAGTCGCTCAACTCGATAGTAGGCCTGACCGGCTCGTGTAGATCAGCCGGGCAAGTGAGGAGGATCTGGCCCCATAAACAACGTCTGCGGAGAGAAGTTCAAGACGTCTACAGGGCGGTATGACCGGGCGCATTCGCGGACGGAGCGTCTCAACGTCCAGGCGTGCTACAAAACCTGTGGTTGAAGGCCAAACCTCGGGCCGAATGAGACCGATGAGTTTCGCTGGCGCCTGCCGTCTAAACGCGTAGGCATCTGACCAGGGTGATCGTCAAAGTCCAGGGGTCACAGGCCGAGGAGTTCGAGGGTTCGGTTGATGTTCCGGCCGACCGCTCGGATGCCTGCTGCGTTGTTGGTGTGGCCGGCGATCCGCCATAGAGGCGACTTGAATCGGCCTTTGACCCACAATGTGGAAACGTCTGATCCCCTTCGGATGCTTGACCAGTGCTTTGCCCAAGGCGAGATCGACGAAGAGGATTACCATCAACGCCGCAACATCGTGCTGAGGCGGTAATGAACGCTGAGACCGGCCGAGTCTCCTCTGGAGCAGTCGTCGCAGTCGTCGCTGCACTCGCGGTGCTGTCCACAGTTCTGATGGCCACGGTCACCGGCGGCTTCGATCGTCGCAACAACGCTTACGGAGTGGTCTCGTGCAACGCTCCTCCACTCCCCGGGAGGCAGGTGAATGTCACCCTTTCGGACATGGGCGTCTCGATAATGGTCGGTGGGTATGACCTGATTCCCTGATACTGGTCAACCCCGTTTCGTCTACCGACGTTCAAGATGATATGTTCGAAAAAGCCAGCAGCTACGAATGCACCGATCTTGTCGGCAGCGGAGAGCGAATGGCACAACCGGCGTGAGTTCGGAGCTGACTGTGGGACCAAAGCCTCTAGTGACGACGACCCATCGATGTCATCGTCACCACATGTGGATAGATGCGAAAGGTTCGATGGTTCTTGCCCCTCCCGAGTGCATGCGATTGCTGGCCGTATCGGCCAAAGACGGCGGAGTCGGACGACTCGGGGCAGCGACTGATCAGGCACCGGTGGTCATCCCGGTCAATTTCACACTTCGGGACGGTCAAGTGTTGGTTCGAGTGGGGACGGGCTTCTTCTCCCAGGCGGCAGCCGGTCACTTGGTAGCTTTCGAAGTCGATGACATCGACTCAGCTGCCGGAACGGCCTGGAGCGTCCTCATCCGTGGGTTGGCGACGCTGATCGAGGCGCCGACCGAAATCGAACTCGCTGCGGCAGCACACCCGTTGGTCCCCGAGCCGGGAGACATGGTGTTGGTCGTGCGCCCCGACATCCTCACCGGTCGCCGCTTCGAAATTCGTCGGGCGCACGAGGGCCAGTATTCGGACACCACGGGTTTCAGAGGCCATTCACCGATGTCGTCCTTCAGAGCTCACACACCGCTTGATCGCCCGACGCCATTCCCGGCGAAGAATGGGACTTGGCCCTTGTTGGGCCTGGCGCCTGTCCGGAGTCTCGAACCAGGAGGTAACGCACTATGCAGACGCTGACGGCAGT
>CABEBP010000231.1_pt1 | contig 13104 bp, 11 predicted proteins | sample 3132621 | NCBI WGS metagenome assembly CABEBP01 (sample SAMEA5534346, study PRJEB31848) | metagenome | biome: tundra; feature: field; material: soil | place: USA | collected 2013-05 | depth 0.45 m | reverse complement strand
CTATCTGCCCCTGCTCTATGTACTCGGCGCCGCCACCCCGGACGACCAGATCCGTTTTCCGGTCGACGGGATCGATGCAGGGTCCATTTCGATGCTTTCGGTCGTGCTCGGCTGACTTCTCGGCCCACTGGACTTTGCCCGGGCATTGTGGCGGCGACTGTACAATCGGGGTATGGGTGACTCACCGATTGAATCTCGGTCGGCGACGGGCAACCGTCCGACCGGCACATTCACCGTCAAACGCGGCCTGGCCGACATGCTTCGCGGTGGGGTGGTGATGGATGTCGTCGATGCCGAACAGGCCAAGCTGGCCGAGGACTCGGGCGCGGTGGCGGTCATGGCGTTGGAGCGGGTGCCGGCGGATATCCGGCGCGACGGAGGGGTGGCCCGGATGAGTGACCCCGCCATGATCGAAGGGATCAAAGCCGCGGTCACGGTGCCGGTGATGGCCAAAGCCCGCATCGGCCATTTCGCCGAAGCACAGGTTCTGGCCGCCCTCGGTGTCGACTATGTGGACGAGAGTGAAGTGCTGACTCCGGCCGACGAAGCCCATCACATCGACAAGTGGAGTTACGACGTTCCCTTCGTGTGCGGCGCCACCAACCTCGGGGAGGCTCTTCGTCGGATCTCCGAAGGTGCCGCGCTCATCCGCTCCAAGGGAGAAGCCGGGACGGGCAACATCGTCGAAGCGGTTCGCCACCTCCGGGCGATCCTCGGTGACATTCGTCGGATCACCCAGGCTGATTCGGCCGAGTTGTACGGATGGGCCAAGCAGCTGGCCGCTCCCATTGGTCTGGTGCAAGAGATTGCGGGGTCCGGCCGGCTGCCCGTTCCTCTCTTCTGTGCCGGCGGAATCGCAACCCCTGCTGATGCATCGCTGGTCATGCAATTGGGCGCTGAAGCGGTGTTCGTGGGCTCAGGGATCTTCAAGAGCAGCGACCCGGAGCGTCGGGCCCGGGCCATTGTGGAGGCGACGGCACACTACGCGGACGCCCACCTGGTGGCCAAGGTCTCCACCGGACTGGGCGACGCCATGGCGGGTCAGGAGATCGATACGCTCGATGTCCGCCTAGCCGCGCGTGGTTGGTAGTTGCGGCGCCTGGCGGCGCCAGGATGGTGACCGATGACCATCGGCGTATTGGCACTACAGGGTGATGTTCGAGAGCACATGGCCGCGCTGGCCGACCTGGGTGAGGTCGGACGCCTGGTCAGTGGGCCGGCAGACCTGGTGGCCCTGGCCGGCATCATTCTCCCGGGAGGGGAGTCGACCACATTGTCGATGCTGCTCGAGTCGTCAGGGCTTCTCGACCCCTTGGCCGCCGCCCTCACCGATGGGCTGCCCGTCTTTGGAACCTGCGCCGGAATGATTCTGTTGGCCGAGACCGTGCTCGACGGTCGTCCAGACCAGAGGCGCTTCGGTGTCATCGATATCACCCTCCGCCGCAATGGGTATGGCCGGCAGGTGGCGTCCTTCGAGTGTGACCTCAACGTCGCCGGCATCGAGGGACCTCCGGTCCATGCTGTATTCATCCGAGCACCGGTGGTGGAAGCTGTGTCCCCCGACATCGAGGTGCTGGCGACGCTGCCCGACCATGCCGATACGGGTGGGGACGTCCGGAATGTAGGAGGTGGGCGCCCGGTGGTGTGTAGACAGGGTCCGGTGTTGGTGACCGCGTTCCATCCCGAGCTGACAGGGGACCGGCGAGTACACCAACTGTTCGTAGGCATGACGAAAGGCGAAAGGTAGTAGGCGATGTCGGGACACTCGAAATGGGCAACCACCAAGTACCGCAAGGGCGCACAGGACTCGGCCCGGGCCAAAGTCTTCGCCAAGATCATCCGGCAGGTGGAGGTGGCCGCCCGCGAAGGTGGAAGCGATATGAGCGCCAACGCCGGCTTGCGGACCATGTACGCCAAGGCCAGGGACTCGTCGGTTCCGATCGACACCATCGAACGGGCCATCAAACGGGGTTCGGGCGAGCTCGAAGGTGTGCGGTATGAGTCGATCTCCTATGAGGGCTATGCCCCTGACGGGGTGGCGGTGATCGTGGAGTGCCTCTCGGACAACCGGAACCGCACCGGCGCGGAGATACGCAACATCTTCTCCAAAAGTGGTGGCTCGATGGCCGAGCCCGGCGCGGTGAGCTGGCAGTTCGAGCGAAAAGGCGTTCTGGCCGTACCCCGCACCTTCGAGGAAGACCGGGTATTGGAGGTGGCCATGGAAGCGGGGGCCGAAGACCTCGCCGACGAGGGCGAGCATTGGCTCGTCACGTGCTCGCCCACCGACCTGATGGCTGTCCGTTCGGCTCTCGAAGACGCCGAGTTGTCACCCGGCTCGTCCGAGCTGTCCATGGTCCCGACCACGACGGTCGAAGTATCCGACGAGTCAGAAGCCAAACGGGTGTTGCGGCTCATCGACGCGCTCGATGACCACGACGACGTCCAGAATGTCTACGCCAACTTCGACATTGCCGAATCGGTGATGGCGGCGTACGGGGAGTAAGCGACCAGGTCGACCGGGCTATCCGCACGTTGCCGCCTCGGCCACGATACAGTCGAACGCATGTTCGTCCTGGGGATAGACCCCGGCCTGTCCCGGTGCGGGTATGGCATCGTGACCCGGCGGGGTTCGAAGATGGTGGCGGTGGCCGGTGGGGTCATCTCCACCGCACCGACAGTTCCCCTGCACCAGCGGTTGCGGGTGCTCTCTGACGAGCTCCGTTCGCTGGTGGCGGAGTACAAACCGACGGCGGTGGTGGTGGAACGGGTGTTCTTTCAGGTGAACGCCCGCACGGCCATGGCCACAGGGCAGGCGGCGGGGGTGGCATTGGTGGCTGCCGCCGAAGCGGAGTGTGAGGTGGCCCAGTACACCTCCAATGAGGTCAAACAGGCTCTGGTGGGCTACGGCGGGGCGACCAAGGACCAGGTGCAGCGCATGGTGGCATCCGTGCTGGGACTGTCGGAGCCGCCCCGCCCTCCCGACGTGGCGGATGCGCTGGCCCTGGCTGCCTGTTACCTGACCACCCAACCGCTCCGCCGGGCGGTTGCCGCGGCCGGAGGACCTACGTGATCGGATCACTGAGGGGAACACTCATCGACCGCCCGCTCCCGGGTGAAGTCATCATCGAAGTCGGGGGCGTCGGCTACCGGGCCTCCGTGCCGTCGTCGATCTTCGGCACCCTTGGGCCCACGGGCTCGGAAGTCTTTCTTCACGTTCACACCCACGTCCGTGAGGACGCCATCGTGTTGTTCGGTTTCGCTCACGCCGATGAGCGTCGGTGCTTCGAAGCCCTCCTGGGTGCCCATGGCGTGGGCCCCTCTTTGGCCTTGGCCATCCTGTCGTCGTTGTCTCCTGCATCGTTGTCGACGGCCGTCCTCGAAGACGACATCGACACCCTGTGCCTCATTCCCGGGGTGGGAAAGAAGACCGCCGCCCGCCTCTTGCTCGAGTTGAAGGCCCGGTTGGACCTTCCGACGTGGGGCGCCGACGGCCCGACGACCTCTGGTGAGGAGCGATCAGCACGCGGCGAGGTCCGGGCTGCGCTGGTCGAACTGGGGTACGGCATCGACGAGATCCGACAGGCGCTCGATGCGGTGCCCGACGATGGATCGGTGGAGATAATGGTGCGCACGGCTCTTCGTGAGTTGGCGAGGTCTCGTTGACACCAGATGCCCGACGCGAGGTGCTCGCCGACATTCTGGATGGCGACGTCCAGGACGGCGATGCGGTCTCCACCGAGAACGGCGGGACGCCCGGCATTCCCGACGGGTCGGAAATGCGCACCGTGGACCCCACCGCGGCTCCGGCCGAGGAGATGGACGAAGCCCGCCTCCGCCCACACACGTTGGCCGAATTCGTGGGCCAGGGCCAGCTGACCGAACATCTCCAGATCGTCATCGAAGCTGCCCGGAAACGTGGCCAACCCGTCGACCACCTACTTTTTGCTGGTCCTCCCGGCTTGGGGAAGACATCACTCTCGGGAATCGTGGCCGCCGAGATGGGAGTCGGACTGCGGATCACGGCTGGGCCGGTATTGATGCGGGCCGGCGACCTGGCTGCGCTGTTGACCGATCTGCAAGAGGGTGACGTGTTGTTCATCGACGAGATCCACCGTCTCCCTCGTGCCGTCGAGGAGGTCCTCTATCCGGCGATGGAGGACTTCAAGCTCGACATCCTCATCGGCAAGGGACCGACCGCCCGGAGCATTCGGCTCGACCTGCCCAGGTTCACCCTTGTCGGCGCCACCACCCGTACCGGGCTGGTGACCGGACCGCTGCGTGACCGTTTCGGCTTCGTCGGGCGACTCGATCTTTACGATGTCGAGGAGCTCCAGTCCATCGTGCTGCGCTCAGCCCGGATTCTCGGTGTCCCGGTGGACCCCGATGGGGCACGGAAGATCGCCGAACGGTCGAGAGGCACCCCGAGGATCGCCAACCGCTTGTTGCGCCGGGTTCGCGACTTCGTCGAAGTGCGAGCCGCGGGGGAGATCACCGCGGAGTCCGCCACTGCCGGCCTCGAACTGTTCGGGGTGGACGAGTTGGGTCTCGACAAAGTGGACCGGGCCATCCTTGATGTGTTGTGCCGCCGATTTGCGGGGAGGCCGGTGGGTCTGACCACGTTGGCCCAGTGCATCGGTGAGGAGCCCAACACTATTGAAGATGCCTACGAGCCCTACCTGTTGCAACAGGGTCTGTTGCAACGCACGGCTCGGGGTCGGATGGCGGCTCCCCGGGCCTGGGCCCACCTGGGTATGACGCCGGTAGATCCCACCCTGCTCTGAACCGTCGGGCCGATCCCCTCCGGCGGGTAGGGCGGATCCGGGGAGTGCCCGGCACCGGGCAGGTTCGCGCCGATGGTGGTTTACGAAATAGCGTCTGCGACGATGTCCATGATGTGCGCAGACGAGTCGAACGAAACTGAATCCATGGGCACCTCTGATCTCGTGCCCATGAGTGCCTACGACTATGGACTTCCCGAGGCTGCCATTGCCCAAGAGCCAGTGGAGCCCCGCAGCTCGGCCCGTATGTTGGTATCCGGGCGCGTGTCGAACTCGGGGATGGTGGAGCACGCCTCCATGGTCGATCTCCCCGCCCTCCTCCGGGCCGGTGACGTGGTGGTGGTGAACGACACCCGGGTTCTGGCCGCCCGGTTGGAACTGGAAAAGGTCACCGGGGGCGAGGCGGAAGTGCTGCTCCTCGAACCGACTGACCCTGCTCGGTCGACGTGGGAGGCACTGGTTCGGCCAGGACGGCGGCTCCCTCCGGGGACGGTGCTTCACGAGGCGAACCAAGGTCAGCCGGTGGTCGAAATCGGCAGACGGCTGGCCGCCGGGGATGACAGCCGGCGGTCGGTTCGGCTCATCGACCCAACGGTGATCGAGCGGTCGGGCTCGATGCCACTTCCGCCGTACATCCATCAACGACTCGCAGATCCCGAGCGTTACCAGACCGTGTATGCAAACGACCAGGACCCTGGGGAGCGCTCCACTGCCGCGCCCACCGCCGGCCTTCACTTCACGCCCGAACTGCTCCAGGCTTGCCGGGATGCCGGGGCCACCGTGGTCTCCGTGGACCTGGCTATCGGGCTCGATACGTTCCGTCCGATCACCGCGTCAACCCCCGCGGAGCATGTGATCCACACCGAGCGCTACTGGGTACCGGCATCCACCTTGGCCGCGTGTGCCAGCGCGGAGCGGGTGGTGGCGGTGGGCACCACTGCAGTCCGCGCCCTCGAGTCGGCCGCCTGTACCGGACGACTTTCGGGCCGGACTGACCTGTATATCCATGGCGAGCACACCTTTCGGGTGGTGGATTTGTTGGTGACCAACTTCCATCTGCCCCGCTCGAGCTTGTTGCTTATGGTCGAGGCGTTCTGCGGATCGGAGTGGCGCGATCTGTATTCCGTTGCCCTGGCCGACGGGTACCGTTTCCTCTCGTTCGGGGACGCCATGGTGTTGGGGCGAGTCGGACCCAAGGGAACGCCCGTGGCCTTGGTGGAAGAGGGTCGATGACGCCCATCCGGGTGGAGGTGTTCGCCACCGACGGGTTGGCTCGCACCGGAGCGGTTCATACCGCCCGTGGGTCCTATCCGGTACCGACTTTCATGCCCGTGGGTACCCGAGGTGCCGTCAAGGCGCTCGACAGCGCCGACCTCGAGGCACTCGGAGCCGACGTGGTGCTGGCCAATACCTACCATTTGATGCTCCGGCCCGGAGTTGACGTGGTGGCTGAACTCGGTGGGCTCCATCGGTTCACCGGATGGCACGGTCATACCCTGACCGACTCGGGTGGGTATCAGGTGCATTCGCTGGTGCCGACGGTGGACGACGACGGAGTCAGCTTCACTTCAATCTACGACGGATCGCGGGCCCGGCTGACCCCCGAGCTGGCGGTGGAGGCTCAAGGGTTGATCGGAGCCGATATACAGATGGTGCTCGACGTCTGTGCCACCCTCCCGGCTGCACCAGACGTACTGCGGCAGGCGGTTGATAGGACGGCAGCATGGGCAGCCCGGGCTCGGGAGCACCATGCCCGCCTCGAAGCCCGGCCCGAGAATCAGGCACTGTTCGGCATCGTCCAGGGTGGTACCGATCACGTGCTTCGGGTCGAGAGCGCCCGGCGGACCGTCGAGCTCGATTTTGATGGGTACGGCATCGGCGGCCTGTCGGTGGGTGAGCCCAGATCCGAGATGCTGGAGGCACTGGCGGTCACCGTCCCCGAGCTCCCGGGGGACACTCCTCGCTACCTGATGGGAATCGGGGATCCGATCGGGCTGATCGAGGCAATCGGGCTGGGGGTGGATCAATTCGACTGCGTGGCCCCCACCCGCATGGCTCGTCACGGATCGATGCTCACCTCGACCGGCCGGCTGAACCTGCGGAACGCCGTCCACGCCCGGGATGACGGGCCCCTCGATACAGCGTGTGGCTGTAGTACCTGCTCCCGCTGGTCGCGGGGCTATCTTCGCCACCTATTGGCGGTAGGGGAGCCGACAGCGTGGCGCCTGCTGAGCATCCACAACCTGGCCTATGTGGTCAATTTGATGTCTCTGGCCCGCACCTCAATCAGCCAGGGCCGATTCGCCCAGCTGCGGGCCGAGGTCGCCGAAGTATGGGGACCGTGAGTGGGGCGGTATGAGGGTGACGACGGCCTGCGCTACAGTCTCACCGCTGTGAGCACCAACTTCCTTTTTCTGATCGCTCGATGATGGCCGCCCTCGCGGCACTGTCCGCGCCCCTGTCCACCCTCGCCGCCGCGGCAGCCAAGAAGCCGAGTGGATCGAGTTCGACGTTGTTGATCCTGATTGTGGTCGCCGCCGGGTTCTACTTTCTGATTCTCCGCCCTCAGCGCCAGAAGGCAAAGAACCAGCGTGAGCTGGTCAATCAGTTCGAAGTCGGGGACGAGGTCCTCACCGCCGGTGGGATTATCGGGCACATCATCGATATCGACGGCGACCGGGTCACCCTCGAAACGAGCATGGGCGCATCCTTTGTGGTCCTGCGCCAGTACGTCATCCGCAAAATCAGCGTCGACGTTCCCACCGATGACGAGCACGACGAGCACGACGGCGACGAGCACGACGAGCACGACGACGACGAGCACGACGCCGACGACCACGAGCACGACGGCGATGAGCACGATGCGGACGACCACCAGCACGACGACCATGAGCACGATGGAACCAAGGATCACGATCCCGACGACCATGGGCCCAAGACGTCAACCTGACCGACGATGAAGAACAAGCGCGCCCTATGGGCCAGTTTGATGAGTCTGGTGCTGATCGCGGTGATAGCGCTCGCATCCACCGTGGCCGCGGGATGGTCGCCGAAGCTCGGTCTCGACCTCGAAGGCGGGTTGGCGGTGGTCTACAAGACCCACACTCCGGTCACCTCCGATCAGCTCGGTACGGTGGTCACCATTCTGAACAGCCGGGTCAATGCCGGAACCAGTGGAGCCACCGTCGGTAGCCAGGGGAAGAATGAGATCGCTGTCTCCATCCCGGGTGAGAAGAACACCCAGAAGGTCCTGGCCACGCTCGGCAACACCGCGCAGCTTTTCTTCCGGCCGGCGCTCTGTTACGCCCCGGCTGAAACCGTGGCGAGGGGCGCGGCGCCAACCACCGGGGCGCTTCCGACCTGCGCGGCCAGTTCGGCGTTGACAGCGACCAACCTGGCGGTCAAGCCGGATTCATCCAATGTGAATGGCTATACCAGCAACAACAACATCCCCGTCGATCCTCAGTTCGCCACCTATCCATCCACCCCCGCCACCAGCGATGACAAGAACGCCACTGTGCTGTTGCCGGGGACGTCCTCGTCGCAGGGCACCGGACGGTACGTGCTCGGACCGGCCATGCTCACCGGTACCGCGGTGAAATCGGCATCAGCCCAGTTGGTCAGCAATCAGTGGGCGGTCAGCATCGTGCTCACCGGCCCCGGCTCGACGGCCTGGGACACCCTGTCCCAGCAACAGTTCCACGCCATCATCGGCATTGACCTCGACGGCCAGGTGATCTCCGCTCCCATCACCCAACCGTCACAGGCCGCGTTCACCTCGTTCAATGGTCAGGTGCAGATCTCGGGCAGCTTTACCCAGGACCAGGCAAAGACCTTGGCCACCGAGCTGAACTACGGGTCACTTCCGGTGAAGCTCGATCGGATCAACGTGCAGACCGTCTCACCCACCCTGGGTAAGGCTTCACTGCAAGCCGGTTTGATCTCCGGTCTGGCCGGCCTGGCGCTCGTCATGCTCTATATGATGTTCTATTACCGCTTGCTCGGCATGGTGGTCATCTCGGGACTGTTGGTCACCGCCGCCCTCCTCTGGGGGATCGTTGCCACCATGGGGCAGGGGCTCGGTACCACCATCGACCTGGCGGGCATTATCGGTGTGATCGTCTCCGTCGGCATTACCGTCGACTCCTATATCGTCTATTTCGAACGATTAAAGGATGAGACCCGCTCCGGGAGAACCGTACGTACCAGCGTGGACAAGGGCTTCAAGAGTGCCTTCCGTACAGTGCTGGCCGCCGACGCGGTGTCGCTGCTGGGCGCGGCCATCCTCTATTTCGTATCGATCGGATCGGTAAAAGGGTTCGCCCTCTTCCTCGGCCTGTCGACCATCCTCGACATCATTGTCACCTACTTCTTCACCAAGCCGTTCGTCATCCTGTTGGGCCGGAGCCGGGGCGCCACTGAGGCTGGAGGGGTAGGCGTGGCCGCCGGTCTCGGGGTTACGACGGGGGATCGACGATGACTCCCCGCCGCCGCAGCGACGACGACGGGGCAGAGGAAACGGTGTCCGAGGACGCGGCGGACTCCGTCGAGGACGCCGGCCAAGACGACCTGGAGGTCGCGGCCGAAGAGCTCGAGGAAGCCTTCGATGAGGAGCTCGAGCACGCGGCGGAGAAGGAATCAGGCACCAAAGGCCCCAACCCGTTCGTCCGGCTCTATCGCGGTGGCACGTCGTTCGACTTCATCGGCACCCGCAAGTGGTGGTTCGCCATCTCTGCCTTGGTCATCCTGGCCGGGCTGGTTTCACTCGGTACTCGGGGACTCAACCTGGGTATCGACTTCAAGGGTGGCAGTTCGTGGATCGTCCCATCACAATCGCTCACGGTGGCACAAGCCACGGCGGCGGCCAAGTCGGCCGGCGTCAGTCAGCCCATCGTGGTGTCGCTGACCGATCAGGTCCATCACTCGAAGGAGATCGAGGTCCAGGCGGATCTCAACTCACTCACCACCAGCCAGCATCAGGCGACGGTGACCAACGTCCAGAAAGCGTTGGCCCAGGCGGCCCATCTCCCGTCTGAGGGTGTGTCGCTCAATGACGTGGGCCCCACCTGGGGGGGACAGGTCACTGCCAAGGCCATCGAAGCATTGATTCTCTTCTTCATCGCAGTGGCCCTCTACATCTCGATCCGTTTTGAGTTCAAAATGGCGGTGGCAGCCATCGCCGCGGTCATCCACGATCTTCTGGTCACGGTCGGGGTCTATTCGCTGGCCGGGTTTCAGGTGACTCCGGACACCGTGATCGCCGTACTCACCGTATTGGGGTATTCCCTCTACGACACCGTGGTGGTATTCGACCGGATCCGGGATAACGCCGCGGGTCTGGGCGCCTCCGGGCGTATCTCCTACTCCGACATGGTCAACCTGTCGATGAACCAGACGTTGGCCCGTTCGATCAACACTTCGGCAGTGGCGGTCGTCCCCGTGCTTTCGGTGTTGGTGGTCGGTTCGGTGTTTCTGGGTGCGATCTCGCTTCGGAACTTCGGCCTGGCTTTGGTGATCGGCCTCACCAGTGGGGCGTACTCGTCGATCTTCATCGCCTCCCCACTCTTGGCCATGATGAAGGAGCGCGAGCCCCGATACCGGACGATCCGGCAGCGTCTCGAAACCCGCGGCGATCGGATTGGCATCCTGACCCCGGCAGCCGCGGCGGCCATGGCCGGTGCTGCATCAAGCACGGGTGGAAAAGGTGCAAGTCGGAGCCGACCGCAGACTGCCGGTGTGATCCGACCCGGCGGTGGGGCCAAGACCACCCGGGCAACCGGTGCCAATCCCCAATCAGCTGCGAAATCGGCAGGGTCGACCAAGGGAAGCGGATCGCGCTCCGGATCCGGCACGGCCACCCCATCCGGCGGTGGCACCCGGCCTGGCTCCGGATCCTCCCGCCCCGGCGGCAATCGACCACCGCCCCGTCCCCGAAAGGGGAAAGGCAAAGGCGGCAACCGGAAACGGCGCTGAATCGTCCTGATCTACGGGCTACGGCAGGTACCGTGTAGCTATGGCGTTGGCTACCCCCGTGCCCCATGAGGGCATCGATACCAAGGAAAAAGACTTCCTGGCCGGGTCGACACTGCCTGAAGCCGAGGCAATCCTGGTGGTTCCGGTAGTCGAAGCATTTCTCCGGCGTCACCCCGGGGCGGATACGTCCATGATCGTCCGTGCCGCCGAAACCGCCACCACCGCCCACGCCGGCCAGCTTCGGCGATCGGGCGAGCCCTACATCACCCATCCCATCGCGGTAGCCGGAATTGTCGCCGACCTGGGCCTCGATGCCCAGACGGTGGCCGCCGCCCTCCTCCATGACGCGGTGGAGGACACCGGGGTCACCGCCGACATGATCGAGGGTAATTTCGGCAGCGCAGTGGCCGCCATCGTCGACGGCGTCACCAAACTCGACCGCCTCCAGTTCGACTCCAAAGAGGCTCAACAGGCTGCCACGGTTCGCAAAATGCTGGTGGCCATGGCCAACGACTGGCGGGTATTGATCATCAAGTTGGCCGATCGGCTGCACAACATGCGCACCCTGTCGGCGATGCCGGAATGGAAGCAGCGGCGGACCGCCCAGGAGACGATGGATATCTACGCGCCCCTGGCTCATCGCCTCGGCATCCAGGAGGTGAAGTGGCAACTCGAGGATCTGGCCTTTGCCACCCTCCATCCCAAGCGGTATGCCGAGATCGAACAGATGGTGGCCAGTCGCGCCCCGTCGCGGAACGAATACCTCGCCCGGGTCCTGGTGGCCGTCCGTGAACGGATCGCTGCCTCGGGGGTCACGGCCGAGGTCACCGGACGCCCGAAGCACCTGTGGAGCATCTACGAGAAGATGGTGGTGCGGGGCAGAGAGTTCGACGACCTTCTCGACCTGGTGGGTATCAGGGTCATTGTCGAAGCGGAAAAGGACTGCTGGGCGGCGCTCGGATCAATCCATGCCATCTGGCCTCCGGTGCAGGGACGCTTCAAGGACTACATCAACTCACCCAAGTTCAACCTCTACCAGTCCCTGCACACCACGGTGATCGGGCTCGATGGCAAGCCCATCGAGGTACAGGTCCGCACCCACGAGATGCACCGCCGGGCCGAGTACGGCATCGCCGCTCACTGGGGGTACAAGGAGAACGCCACCCAGGGGGACGGATCGGGCGAACGGTCCAACAGCGGGAGGCCCAACAAGACAGTCAAAACAGGCAAAGTCGGTCGCGGCAGGGGCGGGAAGTCCGATGGGCCCAGTGGGACCGAGGACGGCAGGCGGGTGCGGGGGTTCAGGAGCCCGAAAGGTGCCAAAGCCAACGGGGCCGGTCGCCCGGGATCGGGCATTACTGATGCACAGCGGTCGGAGATGGTCGAACGGGACCGGCGGGCCGAACGGGTGGCTCTGGCCAAGGAGACCTCGTCGACCACCTCGGAGGTCGAGTGGATGCAGCGGATCGTCGACTTCCAGAAGGAGACGACCGATCCCATTGAGTTCCTCGAGGCGCTGAAGCTCGATCTCGAAGAGGACGAGGTTTACGTCTTCACTCCCAAAGGCAAGGTCATCGCCCTGACCGCCAGCTCCACCCCGGTGGACTTCGCCTACGCCATCCACACCGAGGTGGGCCACCGCTGTATAGGTGCCAAGGTCAACGGGCGATTGGTTCCCCTCGATACCCGCCTCTCGTCGGCCGACACCGTCGAGATCTTCACCTCCAAGGCGCTGACGGCGGGACCTTCGAGGGACTGGCTGAACATCGTCGGATCTTCGAGGGCGCGTTCGAAGATCCGCCAGTGGTTCTCCCGGGAGCGCCGTGAGGATGCCAAGGAGGTCGGGCGGGAAGAGCTGATCAAGGAACTGCGGCGGGACGGTCTGCCGGTGCAGAAGCTGGCCTCCGATAACGCGCTCTCCGAGTTGGCGACCACCATGAACTACGCCGATCTCGATGCCCTTCACACCGCCATCGGCGACAACCGGATCTCGGCCCGGGCGGTGGCGCAGCGCCTGTTGCGTGACCTGCGTGGAGGGGTCTACGAGGAACAGCTACCGGTCACCGCGCGCCGCCAGCCCATGGCCCCGCGAGCCGGTCGGGGCTCATCCGTCGGGGTCTACGTGGAGGGTCTCGACGACCTGATGGTCCGGCTGTCCCGATGTTGCACGCCGGTGCCCGGTGATCAGATCATCGGGTTCGTCACCCGCGGCCGCGGGGTATCGGTGCACCGGGCCGACTGCGCCAATGCCGCCTCGCTGGCATCCCGGTCACGCGAGCGCCTCATCGAAGTGGAGTGGGACCACCGGTCCTCGGGCATCTTCGTCGCCAGCATCGAGGTAGTGGCCATCGAC
>CABEBP010000220.1_pt1 | contig 13649 bp, 13 predicted proteins | sample 3132621 | NCBI WGS metagenome assembly CABEBP01 (sample SAMEA5534346, study PRJEB31848) | metagenome | biome: tundra; feature: field; material: soil | place: USA | collected 2013-05 | depth 0.45 m | reverse complement strand
GCCCGGGCCCAGATTCTGGCCGGATTGTGCGATGTCGCCCTGGTGGTCGGGGCCGACACCACCCCCAAGGGATTCTTCGCCCCGGTTGGAGGCGACCGTAAGGACGATCCCGACTGGCTGCGTTTCCACCTCCTCGGGGCCACCAATCCGACCTACTTCGCCCTGTATGCCCGGCGTCGGATGGAGCTCTTCGGAGCCACCGAGACCGACTTCGCCGCGGTGAAGGTGAAGAACGCCCGGCACGGTCTGGAGAACCCGTACGCCCGCTATCGCAAAGAGGTCACCATCGATGAGGTCCTGTCCTCCCCGATGGTGGCCGACCCGCTCCGACTCCTCGAGATCTGCGCCACCTCCGATGGCGGCGCGGCGTTGGTCTTGACCAGCATGGAGTTCGCCCGTCGTCACGCCGGGACCGACAACCTGGTCACCATCGACGCGGTGTCGACGGTGACGCCCCGCTACCCCCAGACCGTCATCGAGATGCCAAACTTCTCCACCGACTCCGCCGCCACGATCTCCACCCCGGGTCCGACCTTCAAGCAGTCAGTGGCCCTGGCCGCCTATGAGGAAGCCGGCATCGGCCCCGAGGACATCAACGTGGCCGAGGTCTACGACCTGTCGTCCGCCCTCGAGCTCGACTGGTACGAAGACATCGGGTTGTGCAAAGAGGGCGAAGCCGAGCGCATGCTCCGGGACGGGGACACCACCATCGGGGGCCGGGTACCGGTCAACCCCAGCGGCGGACTGTCCTGCTTCGGTGAGGCCATCCCGGCCCAGGCCATCGCCCAGGTATGCGAGTTGGTGTGGCAGTTGCGGGGCCAAGCCGAGGGACGCCAGGTGGAGGGGGCACGGGTCGGGATCACCGCCAACCAGGGTCTGTTCGGCCACGGGTCGTCGATCATCGTCGCCTCGTAGCCCAGTCACCGGTTGATGAGGACGACCTTTCCGAGCTTGGCGCCGGCAGAGAACCGTTCGTAGCCGGCTGTCGCATCCTCCATCGGAAAGGTGGCGGCAACCGGTACCCTGATCTGACCCGACGCCAACAGAGGCAGGACATGGGCTTCGACCGCCCGGGCCACCTCGGCCTTTTCGCCCACCGGTCGGGACCGCAAGGTTGAACCCCCGATACTGGCCCGCTTGTTCATCACCGCCAACAGGTTCAGCTCGACGTTGGCGCCGCCCCCTACTCCGATCACCACGATCCGTCCACCGGTGGCCAGGGCATCCAGGGCCACGGTCAACCCCGGTGCGCCCACCAGCTCGAGCGAGACGTCGTAGGGGCCACAACTCGCCACCTCGTCGGGCTCGATGACCTCGTCCGCCCCGAGGGCCCGAACGGAATCGTGCATATCGGCATTTCGCACCGATGCCACCACGTACGCTCCGGCGGCATGGGCGATCTGCACGCCGGCCGTCCCCACGCCACCGGCTGCCCCCGAGATCAACACCCGTTCGCCAGCGGTCAGATCAGCTTGTGTGAACAGGGCGTCATGGGCGGTGGAGAACACCTCGGCGAAACCGCCGGCTTCTTCCCAGCTGATGGTGTCCGGCACCGGTAGGACCGTCTGCTCCGGAACCGCCACCAGTTCGGCTTGAGCGCCACCGGCCACCACCGCCATGACCCGGTCACCCACCTGAAACCGCTGGACCGCCGACCCGGTACCGACGACCTCACCGGCGAACTCGAGACCGGGGATATCTGCCGGTGCCCCGGCCGGCGCCGGGTAGAAACCCCGACGCTGAAGCAGGTCCGCTCCGTTGATGCCGGCAGACCGCACCGCCACCAGCAACTCGTCGGGAGCCGGCTCAGGATCTGGCCGTGTCTGCCAGATCAGGTGGTCATCGACAATGGTGACTGCGTCCATGAAACCAGGGTAGGCGCGACGCCTGGCTTCCCTTGCCGTTCGGCCACCTCCATTCACCCATCCGCCCCTAGGATGACCTGGGTGAGATCATGGCCATGACGACCGAGTCGACTCGGCCGACCACGGGCATGGTGCTCCATCAGGTGTTGGCCCACTCGGCACTCAACTTTCTGCTCAATGACGGAGGGACGATCGAGGCCGACAACCCGGCCTCGATCGTGGTGACCACGGGTGGCCCCCGGCGCCGCTTGACCGAGACGGAGCGGCTACGCCAGAGCCGGGTGGCACTCCGTCGGATCCGCTCCAACCTGCGTACCTTCCGCCTGGTGGTCGACCCGGCTTGGAGCACATCTTTGCGGGCTGAGTTGGCCTGGTATAGCGAGTGCCTCGGAGAATTGAGAGATCCCTACGTGCTCCGGGACATGTTGTTGCTCAACGGCCCTCTGCTCTTGGACGAGGGAGATCTCGAACCGATCCTCGATATCGTCAGCCAGTCGATCAGCGGTGCCCACACCCGGGTGGCGGAGGCCCGGGGTGGCGATCGTCACGCCAGACTTGTCGAACAGATGAACCTCTTGTGGGACAGCCCGCAGTTCACCGACAAGGCGGAGAAACCTGCAGTCGAGTTGATGCCCACGCTCCTCCATCGGTCGTGGCGCGATGTCCGGGGAGCCGGTCGTACCGCCAAGAAGGAGCCGACCGATCAGAATCTGCACAAGCTCCGGATCCGCTCGAAGGGCCTCCGTTACGGGTGCGAGACCGTCGCACTCGTGGCGGGGGATCCAGCCCGCCGGACAACCCGGGCGACGAAAACGCTGCAGGGCAAGCTGGGCGATCTCCATGACACCTGTGTCTCGGTGGAATGGCTGGAGGCCCTGGCCGAGGACCATCCCGAGTTGGCTCGATCCACCGAAGGGTTACTGGTCGTCCAGAGAGCGACAGCCGCGGTCACCCGAAGGGGATGGAAGAAAGACCTCAAAGAGATCGAACGGCGATGGCACAAATGGCAGGGATAGCCGCACCGGCCAAGCCGTAGCGACAAGCGCCTAATCGTCTGTTTCGCTGACCCCGATGTGATCGGCTTCCCACAATTTGATGCCACCGAGGATCCCGGCGATGTTGTCGACGATGGTCACGTCGTCGTCGAGGTTGTCCCGGATGACCCGGCGGGAGTTGCCTCCGCCGATGTACAGGTGGTCGAAGAACGTGAGGGCCCGCATGTTCTTGATTGCCTTATGAACCCGCTTGTTCCAACGCTCTTCGCCGATAACCTTGCGGGCCGCCTCCCCGAGTTGGTCGTCGTAGGTCTCACCCTTTCGGAAAGGCTGGTGGGCGATTTCGAGATGGGGCATCAGGTGACCCTCGTAGAAGAGACCCGTCCCGAACGCAGTACCCAGGGTCATGACGAACTCGAGACCGTCGCCACTGACCACCGCGGCCCCTTGGACATCGGCATCGTTGGCCACCTTGGTGGGCATGCCGAATGACTTGGTGAGTGCGGTGGCCAGATCGAAGTCGGACCACAGTTTGAGCAGGTGATCATCAAACTCACTCCCCGGCCCGTACTTGGTGGAGAACTTCAGAGCGGAGAGCACCCGGCCGGCCCTGACCATTCCCGGGAAACCTACCGATGCCCGTTCGGCCTTGGGCAACGGGGCCACCAGTTTGCCCAATGACGCCACCAGCTTGTCGGGAGGGAGCGGATAGGTGGTGGCCACTTTTACCCGGTCGGCGACCATGGCGCCGTCGGCGTCGAGCACAGAGGCCTTCAGCCCGGTCCCACCGATGTCCACCGCCAATGTCAGCGGATGGCGGGGATCGGATTTGGCGGTATCTCTGGGCGTCGGGTCTGGCGACCCACCCCCGTTCGGTGGCTGGCGGTCGCTCATCTCCACACGCTACGCCGCCGAGGACGGCTAGCGTCGTCCACCATGCACAATCAGCCCTGGCAGGGGGACACCTGCTCGCTCGTCGACGCCTTCCGCTCCGGCGAAGTCACACCCGTCGAGGCCCTGGAAGCGACGCTGGCCGCCATCGGCGCTTCGACCCTCAACGCCTTCACCCATCTCGATCCCGACGCCGCCCGGGCGAGCGCCACCCATGCCGACGTCTCGCTGCCCTTCGGCGGTGTCCCCATCGGGGTAAAGGAACTCGAGGCCGTGAACGGGTGGCCGTATACGGAAGCCTCGGTGGTCTTCAAAGACCGGATCGCCGACCACGACACCACCCAGGTCACCCGCCTGCGGGGCGCCGGCGCCGTCCTGGTCGGGCACACCGCCGCTCCTGAGTTCGGTGGGGTCAACTACACCCACACCAAACTGCACGGCACCACCCGCAACCCATGGAACCCCGAACGCACCCCCGGGGGATCGTCGGGAGGATCGGCGGCTGCGGTAGCGGGGGGGATCGTGCCGATCGCCTCCGGTGGCGACGGAGGAGGCTCGATCCGGATCCCGGCCGGCTATAGCGGCCTGTTGGGACTCAAGTCCACCTTCGGTCGCATACCGAAAGGGCCTGGGGCACTGCAACCACCGCTGACCGTCGTCCTCGGATGCATGGCCCGATCCGTGCGAGACACCGCCCGTTGGTTCGATGTCTGCAACGGCTTTGATTCCCGCGACACCCTCAGCCTGCCTCGGGTCGAAGGGTGGGAGGCAGGTCTTGGCACTTTCGATCTGGCCGGCAAACGCGCTGTCATCTCCATCAACCTGGGAACGGCCATCGTGGAGCCGCGGTTGGAAGCACTGGTACTCGCCGCCGCCGAGGCACTCATCTCCGATGCCGGGCTGGCACGGGTCGACATCGTGGTACAGCTTCCCCGGGGTGGTCTCGAGTGGGCCATGTCCAACCTGGTCGGGCTGGCCGGAGAACTCGGTGATCGCTACCCCGATTGCAACGACGACCTCACTCCGGAGATCCAGCTCGGCATGAACCTCGCCAGTCATAACTTCAACGTCAAAACGGCCGGAGCGACGGAGATGTTCCGGATCGCAATCAACGAGACGATGGCATCCATCTTCGACCAGGTCGACTTCATATTCGCCGCTACCAACCCCGACGTAGCCTTCGCCGCCGAAGGCCCGATGCCCACCAAGGTAGGCGACATCGACCTCATCGCCGAACATGGCTTCGAGACGGCCCTCTCCAACAACGGGTCGCTGACCATCCCCGCCAACCTGACCGGTAATCCCGCCGTCTCCATTCCGGTGGGTTTGGTGGATGGCTTGCCGGTGAGCCTCCAGGTCATCGGGCGACATCACCAAGAGCAGTTACTGCTGGAGTTGGCCCACGTCGCCGAACGTGAGCGACCGTGGCCACTGGTGGCGTCATAAAGGTCGACCTCTGGGTTCCCACCATGGATCCGTTCACCACACCAGAACTCCTGGCCGTCATCGGCAGGGAGGCCGAGGAACGGGGCATCGGCACCATCTGGGTCGGAGAGCACGTGGTGCTGTTCGACGAGTACACCTCCGAGTACCCCTATGCCGAAGACGGCAAAATCCCGGCCCCTCCCAACAGTGGTCTCCTCGAGCCGCTGTCCACGTTGTCGTTTCTGGCCGCCCACACGTCCACGGTTCGACTGGGCACTGCCATGGTGCTTCTGCCCCAGCGCAACCCGGTGTACACCGCCAAAGAGGTCTCCACGCTCGACTGGCTGTCCAATGGGCGGGTCGATTTTGGTATCGGAGTGGGTTGGCTCGAGGAAGAGTTCAATGCGGTCAATGTGTCGTGGTTGCATCGGGGTAAGCGGACCGACGAGTATCTCGAGGTACTCCGGACGCTGTGGTGTGAAGAGCGCTCGGAATTCGAAGGCGAGTTCTACTCACTCAACAAATGCTCGATGTTTCCCAAGCCGGTACAGAAGCCACATCCGCCCATCCACATCGGTGGAGAGAGTGATGCGGCCCTGGCCCGTACCGCCCGGGCCGGGCAGGGTTGGCACACCTTCAACCGGAAACCGGCCGACCTCGCCGCGCCGCTGGCCAAGCTCGATGAGTTGCTGGCCGAACAGGGGCGGGCCCGGTCGGACATCACCGTCACGGTGTGCCCCTACTTCGAGCCGCTGGATGCCGCCATTGCCGAGGAGTATGCGGAGGCGGGCGCCGACGCGGTGTCCGCCCTGCTGTTACCCCTGGGACCCGACGAGGTCGCCTCGGCCCTCGATGCTCTGCAACCCATGCTCGAGCGGGCCGCCGCCAGCTGATTTCGGTCGCCAACCGCCCAGGCGGTGTCGCCGGATCAGCCGCGCATGGCGACGGGCAGTGACTCCATGCCGCGCAGCACGACGTTGGTCTTGTAGGTGGGCTCGTCGACGGTCACAGCCAGATCAGGAGCCCGCCGTACCAGTGAGGTCAGGGCCACCTGGGTCTCCATCCGGGCCAGGGGCGCCCCCAGGCAATGGTGGATCCCGAAGCCGAACCCCAAGTGGTTGTTGGAGGTGCGCCCGACGTCGAACCGCTCCGGGTCCGGGAATTGGTCGGCATCGTGATTGCCCGAGGCAATCAGCACCATGACAAAGTCGCCGGCCCGCAGGGTCACCCCGGCGATCTCGATGTCCTCGATCATCGCCCGCCCGGTGAGCTGTACCGGTGACACGTAGCGCAGCAACTCCTCCACCCCGCTGCGGGTCACCTCCGGATCGGTACGGAACCGCTCGAGCTGATCGGGGTGGCGGAGCAGGGCGAGAGTCCCGCCGGATATGAGATTGACGGTGGTTTCGTGGCCGGCCACCAGCAACAGGATGCAGGTCGACAACAGCTCAGCCTCACTGAGTACGCCGCCATCGTCCTCCACCTCGACCAACCGGCTCAGCAGATCATCACCGGGTGACCGCCGGCGTTCGGCCAGCAATTCGAAGAAGTACTGCGCAAACTGCATCACCGCGTCGTCACGATCCTTGATGGCCTCGCCGGTGAGCAGAAAATCGGGATCGAGGCCCCGGGCCAGGGAGGTGGACCATGACTTGAAGCGATCCTGATCAGCCACCGGCACCCCGAGCATGTCGCAGATAATCCGCACAGGTAGTGGGTAGGCGAAGGACTCGAGCAGATCGACCCGGTCAGCCTCGAAGGCGGTATCGAGCAGTTCGTCGACGATCTGTTGGGTACGCGCCCGTAACGACTCGACCACCTTCGGCGTGAAGGCCTTGGAGACAAGTCCCCGCAGCCGGGTGTGATCAGGTGGGTCCCGGAAGAGGAAGGGGCGCATGTCGCGCATGGCAGTCACCTCGGGGTCATCGGCACCCGAACCGAAGCGGAACTCGGCCGACAATCGCTCGGGATCGATGTAGGCGTCGTCGGCGCTCGTCCGGCGATCGCGTAGCAGGGCGAGACAGTCGGCATGCCGGGCGAATACCCAAAACCCCAAAGCATTCCGGTGCACGGGGGCCCGCTGGCGAAGGTCGGCATAGAGCGGGAACGGATTGGTGGCCCACTCGGGGTCGAACGGGTCGAAGACCGGATCGGGCGAGGGGGGTGGCGGGGTCGAAGAAGTCACCCGGTGTCGGCCGTGGCCGCGTCGAGCAGGGTGGGATCGAACCGGAGCTCGCGACGGGCCATTGCTTCCCAAAACCCGGCGAACCCGTTTCCGTCATGTCTTTCGAAAAACGACCGGGCCGGTTCGGGAAGGGGACGTCCCTCCCCCACCGCGGCCACATGCCACGCCGTCCGGCAGCGTTGTTCGAGGGCCACCGCCCGTTGGTGGGCGGCCCGGATGCTCGAGCCCAGCACGAACACGCCGTGGTTGGACAGCAAAGCCAGGTCGGCGTCCCCCATGGCGGCCACCGCCCGGGCTGCCGAATCCGGGTCGTTGACCGGGCCGTCGTACTCGTCCACCAGGGCGAGGCGCCCACCGCCCAGCGCTGAGCTCTGGTCATGGCAGGTGGGAATGCGCTGCAGGTCGGCCCAGACCGTGCCGAAGCGAGGGTGATTGTGCACGGCCACCGTGACGTCGGGACGCACCCGGTGAAGGGCCAGATGGAGTGGGATGCCGAGCGGAACCGGCCATGTGCCCTCGAGGAGGTTGCCCTCGAGGTCGATGCGGATGACGTCCTCCGGTCGGATCTCTTCCCAAAGCAGCAGCCATGGGTTGCACAGCAACGTGCCGTCGCCCTGACGGTAGGTGATATGTCCGGCCAGGTGGTCGTCGTACCCCTCGCGCCACAGGGTGCGGGCGAGGATGGCCAACTCCTGATGCGGGGTGAGGTCGGGCAACAGCTTGCTCATGGGAGGCACACCTCGGGGAGCGGCCACCGGTAGAGACGGGCGGCGTTCTCGTGGGTCATTTTGCGGAGGTCGGCCACCGGGAGGTGGCCCCACTCCCGATCGATCACTTGTTGGGTGTCGGGCCAGGTCGAGTCGCCATGGGGGTAGTCCACTTCCACCATCACGTGGTCGACACCGATGCGGTCACGGGTGCAGATGGTGGAGGGGTCGTCAATGGTGCAGAACCAGAAGTTGCGTTGGAGCACGTCGGAGGGACGCAGCAAGCCCCCGGCAAACTGGTTGCCATAGCCCGAGCGATCGACGATGTTGTCGAGACGGTCGAGAAGCATGGCCACCCATCCGATTCCTCCCTCGCTCATCGCCACCTTGACGCCGGGGAAGCGCACCGGGAGGCCCGACCACAACCACTCGGCACAGGCGGTCAACGACAGCTGGCCGAACAGGGTGGCCCCGAGGGCGACCATGGGGGAATCCATGGGAAGGTCCCCCATGCCCGACGACCCGACGTGTAGCGAGATGACCGTGTCGGTCTCCTCGCACGCCGCCACGATGGGATCCCAATACGACGTGAAGATCGAAGGCAGGCCGATGCGGTGGGGTCGCTCGGGCAGGGTCACCGAACGGAAGCCCCGAGCGGCGTTGCGCCGGATCTCGTCGGCGCCGAGTTCGGGGTCGGACAGGATGGTGATGCCACAAGGGATGATCCGGTCGGGGTAGGGCTGCCACCATCCCTCGTACAGCCAGTCGTTCCACGCCCGGGTGACGGCCACGCCCAGCTCGGGGTCGGTCGCACCGGAGAATACCCGGCCACAGAACCCGGTGATCTGCGAGGGGAAGTTGAGCGAGGCCCACACCCCGTTGATGTCCATGTCGCGGATGCGCTCGTGGATGTCCCAACAACCCCGTCGCATGTCCTCGAAGCGGGTGGGCTCGAGGGTGACCGACTCGGGACGACGCCCGGCCACCGCGTTCATCCCTACCTGGGTATAGCGCTGGCCGTCGAACTCCCAGAGTTGGTGGCCGTGCTCGTTCTCGACGATCCGAGGGGCGAGATCGGCAAACCGGTCCGGCAGGCGCCCCTCGAACATGTCCGACGGCTCGACCAAGTGGTCATCGACCGAAATCACCGTGTACTTGATGACACGCGGTTCGGGATCAGGCAGCAGGCTGACCCCTGTACTTCCCTCCTGCACCATCTGACTCCTGACCGGCTCACTCGTGACCGACATGATCGTACCGGAGCTGACGTGTGGTCCTGTGGCGTTCGTCGCCGGCCCAGCCCACCGGCTCGCTCACGAATCCAGATTGATCTCAACCGTCCCCCCGACCCGATGCCCGGGCGGCGAGCACCGGGTCGTCGAAAAAGGTGCGCAATCGAAGCCACGCCGGCGGTAGTCCCCCGTAGACGAGTACACCGTCGCCCAGAGGAATGCGACGCAGGGCGTGCGGGGGCGCCAAGCGACGGCTCGACGGCGACCGGGTGGTGGTCGGGCCTCCCTGGCCGCCGAATGTCGTCGCCGGCAGAAACACCTCCTCATCGCCGATCAAGTGGCTGGCGTGATCGAGGGTCGAGGGATCGGAGATGCCCGAGAGGAAGACCTTGGCCCGGTGATTATTGACCACGGTGGCCGCTCGGGCCCCATAGCGGGCGGTGATCTGGGCCAAGTCGTGCCAAATAGTGACCAGCTGTATCCCGTGACCTGCGGCCGTCGAGGCCAAGGAATCGAGGTCTGAGAGCGGAGCGATGTTGGCCGCCTCGTCGAGCACAACCAACAGCGGCGGGTCGAGGGGGCTCCCGGTGCGGGCAACTGTGTCGTAGACATGTTCGAGCACCTGTCGGAGGACAGCGGTGAATAGTGGGCTCAAGCGACGTTGATCGTGGGCCGGGGCGCAGAGGTAGAGGGTGTTGTGGCCCGACACCAACCGGGCCGGTTCGATGTCGGATGGGTCCGTGCCTTCGAAAACGCTGTCGGGTCCGAACTCGCCGGAGCCTTCGCCGCCAAACGGTTCGAGGATGGTCTCGACGGTCGTGTAGATAGAGCTGCGCTGGCGCTCCTCTTTCCCGAACAGCGCATGAGCGGCGGCGATGGCCTCGGGTATCCCCGCGGCGTACAGGTGGTCGAGCACTTCGGATTCCTCCTGGGTATCCACCCACCTGACAACGTCGACCATCTGCAACCCACCGCTGGCCGCGGCAAAGAGCAGCGGCGCCAGCATTTTGGTGGCCGTGGCATACCAGAAGTCCCCGTCGCTCATGGTGCCGACCGAACTCTTGCCCACGTCGGTCATCGATGCTGCCGCCCGACGGGCTCCGGGCCAGGTCCTTGACATCGGCAGCGGAGACCACCGCACGGCCGGGAGCCCGGTGGACCCGGTTGGATCGAAGCAGGCCACGTCGCCGCGACTGCGCCGGTAGGCCATGGTGTCTCCGACCAGATCGGCCTTGATGCTGGCGGCAATCACCGGTCCCTCCCACCCCAGTATGGCCGGCACCGCGAAACCGCTCGTCTTGCGTGACTGGCTGGGACCGAACACGATCACCGACTGACGCGGCTCGGCCGAGATCACCCGTTTTCCGACCACCCCGAGGACCAGGCGCCCCGGTGGCGCGGCTGGCGACCCTCCCGTTCCCTTGACCATCAACGATCGGAGATCGGCCGGTCGGGCCCACCGGGCGGCACCGAGCCCCCGATCTCCAAGCCGGCCGCGCTGGACAAGCCGGCCGAGCCTCGATTCCCTCCCCTCGCCCGGCCGGATTTGTGGCCGGATCTTCCGACGCCTCAACGCCGGCATCCGGCGCTCGGGGGGGCGTGTCGAGCGCCGGACGCCGATCCGAGTGCCACCGGTGGCACGAGATCCACGGTTTGCATTTGGTCGATCCCGACCGACCAGACCGGCCACCGCGAATGCCGCCACACCGATCACTGTGTCTGCGAGGGTGGTCATACTCACGCCATCACCGGCCGTCTGGTTCGCCGACCGGTCCCTCTGAAGGCGGGTCTGGCTCGCCGATCATGGCTGCGTCGGTATCGATCAACACCCGCTCGCTCGGTGCCAACCGGTGCTCGACCAGAAATGACCTTCGGCCCACCTTCCAGAGCGCCATGCCACGACGGAGTTGGGTGACAAGGGCTGCCTCCGTTGCGGTAAGGCCCAACAACTCGCCTGTCCGCTCTACTTCGCCGGGAGACTGGGCATAGATCACCCGGGTCTCAGAATCCGCCAACAACCCCTCTGCCAATCCCACCTGCTCGGAATCACTGGCTCCCACTGCCCGCAGGTCCGACATCCGGTGGAGTACCGCCATGTTGGCGATGCCCAATGCCCGCGAGAGTTTCCACGATGCCTGCAGCCACCGGGCGACCCCGAGGTTGGAGAGCATTCAGCTAACCCATGTCTCGTGCGGGGAGTCTGAAACGTGGCTTCAGGACACGAACCCGCAGGTCAGGGAGCCAATAGGCCAGATCTGCTCGGGTTCACTGACTCGGTCAACCCCAGGTGCTCGAAGCCGACTGGGCTGCTCATGATTGATAGCAAGCAGATGGTCACTCATGACCGAGCTACTGCGTCGCGAAACCGGTGTTCGGGGGCAGTGGGTGCCTCATTCTCGACGATCGATCTAGGCTTGGCCGACGTGGACCCCGTGGTGAAAGCACTCACCGATCAGCAGGCCGAAACGGCGATCGTCCTGGACGGTGTCACGATTGCCGAAGCTGACAGAGCGACTCGGTGCATTGGGTGGTCCGTGGCCGATGTCCTCCTCCACCTTGCTCAATCAGACGAAATGGCAATCGCAAGCCTCACCGACGGGTTCGGCACCGCCGCCGTGGACAATACGAGCGGATGGGGAGGCGGAACCTCTGTCGACGAAAGCGTGGCCGTGATGGTCGAGCGTGAACGAGGCGCTCCCTTCGAGGATGTCTTGAATGGGTGGAGGCTCGCCGCGGCTGGCTTGGTCGCCACCCTCGGTGGTATGGATCTTTCGACTCGGGTCCCCTGGGTTGCAGGGAATCTTTCGGCTCGGACGCTCGCGACCACCCGGCTCTCTGAAACGTGGATCCACACCCAGGACATCGCTGACGCCATCGGGGTCGACTTGGTCCCCAGCGACCGGCTGAAACTCATCGCTCGGCTGGCGTGGCGAACACTGCCCTATGCGTTCCACTCATCTGGACTCACCATGACCGGTCCAGTGGCGTTTCGCCTCATCGGACCATCTGGCGAACGATGGGAGTTCGTCCCAGACGAACCCGAGGTGACAACGATCAGCGGTTCAGCCGTCGACCTTTGTGCGGTCGCCGCGAGGCGAATCGACCCAGCCGCAACCACGCTGGCTGGAGAAGGACCAGATGTTGCCGATGTCCTGGCCTTGGTGCGGACCTACGCGTAGCCGTACTGGATACTTGGCCACCGGTGATTGATCAGGGGCATGCTCTCGGTGGCCTGGCTATGGCAGCGACGTGCGACTACTCGCGCTCCACGCGCTCCTGATCGGATCGGCGACCGAAGGGCAGGGGTCCGGTTTGGGAGGCCAGTACGGCGACCCGGGGGCGCGGCAGCTCAGGATGGAGTTCCGCCGCGGTGACCATGGCCTCGTCGGGATCCCAGGCCTCGACCACCTCGGCCACGAAGTCGAATCGCCCCATTCTCCCCCAGGTGACGATGAATCGGTGAGGGCCGGTCACGCCTAGAGCGTATCGACCACCGTCCTGGGCAGTCGCCGTGACGATCGGCGTGAGCCGGAAGATCGCGCACCGGGCTCTGAAGCCAGCACGATCCCGTTGGGGGCATTGGCGTTAGGTGGCGCGTTCTGATCGTCACGCTCGCCAAGAAGTGATGCCCGGCACAGTTCCCTGTGGAGGTATCGACTCCACCCACACGAAGGCGCTGTGATCGTCCGTGGGCGTCATGTACCGTTCGCGCAGCACCGGAGCAGGCATAGGGGGCGGGAATGACGCTGCGCAACACCGAGTACCGCATCACGTTCAGCTCTGAAGATGGCCGCTTCTACTACTACTTCGCCAAGGACGACAGCGGTTGGTACCAGATCACAGCGGCGGGCAATCGGCACAAGGCGACGGCCGAACAGGTGCTCAACCACGTCCTTCCCGCCCTCGCGGACATTAAGCCGAGCTTGAGAGTCGCGGTTGAGTACGTGCCAGAGGACCACTCCCCGACTTCTGGAAGCTGAAGAGGCTGCCCCCGACGATTGAGGCGGGTTAGCCAGCAGCAAACTCCCTCCTCGGTGGGGCCAGCGCCGGTGCCGTGAGGGATCAAACATTGATCGCAGCGGCACGGAACGGCGACTGAGACATGGGCCATCCTCTACAGCCACCGCCTCGATCCCGGGGTTGCACAGCATTCAGTTACCCCATGTCTCCTGCGGGTTGGCTCCCACTTGATCTGAACGGAGAAAGCCCAGGTCAGCGAACTGCGATCCCTCAAAGCTCCTTGAAGGCCTCCAGATCGACGCGACGTGCGGTTCGCTTCCGGCGAGGCGCACTGCTGCTGCTAGACCCTTTGCAACCGGACCAGCTTGTCACCGTCGAGAATGCCACTC
>CABEBP010000216.1_pt1 | contig 13713 bp, 15 predicted proteins | sample 3132621 | NCBI WGS metagenome assembly CABEBP01 (sample SAMEA5534346, study PRJEB31848) | metagenome | biome: tundra; feature: field; material: soil | place: USA | collected 2013-05 | depth 0.45 m | reverse complement strand
AGGCCAGGACGTGACGAAAGGGAAGCTTCGGCACCCTGATAGAGCTCTGGAACCCGGACCGAACATCGAGTGTCCGGGTAGCCGGATTCACCTCGGCATGATCGGCGATGAAGGCGCTCTCGGTCCGCATCAGAACGAGACTAGAACAGCATGGTCAGTGAGCTTCCGGCGGGCCGCATGTGGGCACTGTCCGTTGGTCCACGGCAGAAGGCTTGGAAGTAGTCCTGACGTCGATTCGCGAGTGACCCCCAACGGCACCTTGAGGATGCTCAGATCAGAGCGCCTCCCTGCTCTGCGTTGCCGATTTGGTTCTGCACTTGAAGGCTGACTTGGGCGACGGTTCGGCGATTGGCCCAGTCGATCGAACTCTTGGCGGCGACGGTCTACGGCTCAACTTGCGGCATCGATTCCGCATCGAACCCGACCATGGAGCTGTACTCCCTAGGGGTATAGGGTTCTACTGACAAGCGATCGGAGGCCCGAGATGATGTACGGCTGGCATGACCAAGGGATGAATGGGGGCTGGCTGGCTCTCATGATCGGGGCGATGGTGATCTTCTGGGTTGTCTTCGTCGTCGGAGTCGTGGTGGTGGTGCGCCACTACCTCCATGCGCGCCCATCGGCTGGTCCGGCGTCCTCCCTATCGCCAGGTGACGCGGCGGTCAGCGTGCTGAAGGAGCGCCTCGCCAAGGGCGAAGTGTCTGAAGAGGAGTACACGCGTCGACTCAAGTTCCTGAGAGAGGAGCCGTGAGCCAGCGGGCGGGCATCACGCTGATTGTCGTCGGTGCGATCGGCCTGCTCGTGATGACCAGCGTTTTCGGCGTGCTGGCGATCGGTGGACGATCTGGCCGCACCGAGGTCCTCGGCGTTGCCGGCTGCACGCCCAAGAATCCGGCAGGCACGATTGTCGACGTGCGGCTCAGCGATCGCGGCGGTGGGATGATGGGCGGCTCGAACCTCATGATGGTCTCTGTATCAGCTTCACCAAACTCGGTCGCATCGAGCACCGTGACGTTTGAGGCCACGAACACCGGAGCGATGAACCACGAGCTGCTTATCCTCCCCGCACCGAGCGACGGCGTTGGTACCCGCAAGGTGCGCAACGACGGGAAGATCGACGAGTTGAGCAGCCTCGGGGAGGCCTCAACGTCCTGCGGCAGAGGAGCAGGAGACGGGATCTCACCCGGATCGACGAGTTGGGTGACGGTGCACCTCGCGCCAGGCACTTACGAGCTGCTCTGCGACGAGCCATGGCACTACGCCAACGGCATGTTCACCACGTTTGTGGTCTCGTAGGCGTCAATCACGTCCTTGATCGAGTGAGCGAGAAGGAGGAAGGCACACATGGCGTCACCGGGGTACGCAGATGACAAGACGGCGGTCCTGGCTCGGCTGAAGAAGATCGAGGGACAGGTCCGGGGCCTGCACAAGATGGTCGAGGACGATCGCTACTGCATCGACGTCCTCCAGCAGATCTCGGCCGCCACCCGGGCGCTCCAAGGGGTGGCGCTGCACCTGCTCGATGACCACCTCTCCCATTGCGTCGTGAACGCGGTCAACGCGGGCGGTGCCGAGAAGAACGCCAAGCTTCGAGAGGCCTCGGAGGCCATCGCTCGGCTGGTCAAGTCATGATCGAGCTGGCGACCGTCTCCTCGGTCGCCGTGGACGTGGCCCGAGGGCTGCGCGAAGGGTTCTTCATGTTCTGGGAGACCCTCTGGGCCCTGGTGCTCGGCTTCACGCTCTCCGGGGTCGTCCAGGCATTCGTGTCAAAGGACAAGATGCGCGCCAAGCTCGGCTCGCACCGCCCCGCACCGGTTGCGCGCGCTTCTGGCTACGGCATGGTCTCCTCCAGCTGCTCGTACGCAGCCTCAGCGATGGCCAAGTCGCTCTTCGCCAAGGGTGCGGACTTCACGAGCTCGATGGTCTTCATGTTCGCCTCGACCAACCTGGTCATCGAGCTCGGGATCGTGATGCTGATCCTGCTCGGCTGGCAGTTCGCCGTCGCCGAGTTCGTGGGCGGCCCGATCATGATCGTGCTGCTGGCCCTGGCCGGCGGGCTTGTCTTCACCGCCCCGGTCGTCGCTCGAGCCCTCAAGCGTGTCCGTGGCGAGACACCGGGTGGCCACGACCATCAAGCGATGACCGGCGTCACCGACGAGCGCCAGGACGAGCTCGAGACCGAGCCCTGGGGCACCAAGCTCCGCTCGCCAGCTGCCTGGTCTGATGCCTCGAGCTACGCCGTCGCTGACGTCACCATGCTTCGCAAGGAGCTCCTCATCGGCTACACGGTGGCCGGCCTCCTGGCGGTGCTGGTCCCGACGCACTTCTGGAACGCCCTCTTTCTCCAGGGCCACGGCTTCTGGACCAGCCTCGAGAACGCGCTCGTCGGTCCGCTGATCGCCGTGATCAGCTGGGTCTGCTCCATCGGGAACGTCCCGCTGGCAGCCGCCCTCTGGTCCGGGGGGATCTCGTTTGGCGGGGTGATCGCCTTCATCTTCGCGGACCTGATTGCGATGCCGCTGATCCTCATCTACCGCAAGTTCTACGGCTGGCAGCTCACGCTCCGGATGGTGGGGCTCTTCTACGTCGTGATGGTCCTCGCCGGCCTCGCGACCGAGGGGATCTTCTACGGGCTGGGCCTCATCCCCGCGCACCGGGAGGTCACAGTCGCCTCAGCCCACTTCGAGTGGAACTACACGACCATCCTCAACCTCGTCTTCTTAGGGGTCGCCGCAGGGGTGTGGTGGCTGGCACGCCACCGAGCGCGCTTCGGCGGTGGCCATGGCTACGCCATCGACCCGGTCTGCGGGATGCAGGTTCGCACCGCCGACGCCCCGGCACGGGCGACACACGACGGGCATCACTTCTTCTTCTGCTCCGACCGCTGCCACGCCCGGTTTGAGCAAGATCCTGCGCGCTACGCGGACAAGGCAGGCGACCCGATGGCCGGAGGGCACGAGCACCATCCTCACGATGTCGTCGACCCGGTTTGCGGCATGAGCGTGGACCCAGAGAGCGCTGCTGCGCACCGCTCGCATGGGGATCGGGACTACTGGTTCTGCTCCATCGGTTGTGCCGAGCGGTTCGACGAAGATCACCTCCGATTCACGGCCCCGAACGCCGTGCCTGAGGGAATGCCATTGGCCACGGTCAGTGTCTCGCTCGGGATGAACCCGAAGACGGCGACGATGGTCACGGATCCGGTCTGCGGCATGTCTGTCGATCCGAGCACTGCTCCGGCCACGAGAACCTACGACGGCACCTCGTTCAGCTTCTGCAGCCCTGCGTGCGCGGCCCGCTTCGACGCAGACCCCATCCAGTTCAGCCGGGCCACCGAGCACGGCTCCTGAGTCTCCCGACCACAAAGGAAGTCAGTCCCCGTGAAGCACCCCCTGCTGCCCATTCTGGCCACCGACATGCTCGTCGCGGTCGAAGGCGCGCGCCGAGATGACCGGTTTCGAACGGATATGCTGCAGATATCCACTATGGCAACAACGTCAGCATGATGGACGGCAGCAACTACTCGCTCCGGGTCACACTCAACGGTCAGACCGGCACCTTCACGATGACTGCTCCGGCGATGGGCCAGTAGATGGATGCCGCCGAAAGGTTGCCGAAGCCGTCGCGCCGGCGCCTCATCCTCATTGGATCGCTCGTCCTACTCCTCTTGGTGGTCGCGGCAGCGACGTGGGTAGCGCTCCGCCCATCGGCGAAGAGCTCTCCCGCCGGACCCGAAGGCGTGCCGCTCTCCAGCGCTCCGAACCTGGCCCCGGCGTCGACCACACTCGACGGTCAGCCTGTCGGTGCGATCCGGTGCGTCACCGAGTCGGAGGAAGTGGTCAAGCTCCACACCCACACCTATGTCTCGGTATTCGTCAATGGCGAGGAACGACGCCTCCCGGGTGGCGTCGGCATCACCCAGCCTTGGCTCGTCGAGAAGTACTCAACCGGGGTCTTCTACGACGTGGGCGCTCGCAACTGTCTCTACTGGATCCACACCCACACCGCCGACGACATCGTCCATGTCGAGGCACCCGCCAAGGGCGTCTTCACCCTGGGCCAACTCTTCGCCATCTGGAACCAGCCCCTCAGCTCGACTCAGGTGGGTCCCGCCAAGGGCAACGTGGTCGTCTTCGTGAATGGCAAGCGCATCAAGGGAAACATTGATTCGGTCCCCCTCCTCGACAAGGCGACCATCCAGATCGACGTGGGCCAACCGGAGGTGCCATTCCAACCCAAGAGCTTCAAGGTGACCGGTCAATGTGGTCAGGGCACCAATAGCTGCGCAGCACCGGCCAAGTGAGAGCTTCGTGCTGCGCAACCGGGATCACACGCCCCGACTTGGGCACAATGAACCGGCCTGGATTTCCTGGAGGCTCTGGGCGAGCGCAAGCGATGGAAGTGTGGTTTGGGGGAAATTCTCGGGGTCAAATCGGCGGAAGAGGTCGGGGGGCAACTTGCGATCGCAGCTCCTGTACGTGGCGGGCTGTGATATCTGGATCAAGAGGTGACCGATTGACGAGCTCAAGGGGCCACGGCCGAACGTTGAGATGGATGTCTTCACGGTTCATGCTCGCTCTGCGCTCAACGACGCAGCGGAGTCCGACATGTGCAAACGGACACCACACGTCCGCGTAGACCTCACTGATGTTCATCACGTTTGACCGTCCGAAATCATCGCAAATCGGACGCGTTCCGACCCCTCGTTTAGGTGCGCCACTCTACCCCGTTGAATCGCCGCCCATCATGTTCCCGTTCATCATCCAGCCCCCCCAGTTTCCGATGTGCTGCTGCATCTGACTGACCATCGCATCACACCAGCCTGGTGAGGCAGTGGTGGAGAGAGAGGCCCGGGAGTCAGTGTTCATCCACTGACGGCAGACCGAGTCCATGGTCGTAGCACTGCCCCACATCATCGGACCGGTCGTTTGCCCGTTTCGGAGTTGCTGGTCCATCCAGCTAGCCATTCTCGAACAGGCTGCACTGGCGGAACTGCTGCCCAGGCTTGTAGCAGAGTTCCCCGACCATTCCGCGCAGACCCGCTGCACGGATGCCAGTTGTTGCTGGTCGGTTACTCCCGAGCTACCGCCGCTGAAGATAATGAGCCCGATGATCATGAGGGCGACAACCGCCAATCCGATTGGAATGAGCCAAATGGCAGGGCGCTTGACTGGCGATATCCGTTTGGGCGCTTCTGAAAGTGTGTCGGTCACACTCCCATTATCATGTCCTGGACATAGTGTTACCAGGGCCGTAGGACCCAAATGGAGAGCCATTGGTCCCGAATCGCTCGGCTGCGTCTGGTCCGGTCAGCATTGAGGGGCGGACTAGAGTCGCCCGATGATTCAAGTCGTCTACCAGGGCCCTCCTCACCCCGTTTTTGGCCTGGTGTCGATGCTGGAGGACAAGGATTATGAGGTGGACTGCGACCTGCCAGATATGCAGGTGCAAGGACCGGTCGAAGTGGGCCTGTCAGTGACCGATGCCCAGTCGAAGGGCATCGACGGCGTACGAGCGGTCGTCCAGGAGTTCAAGGATCGTCACTCCGAACTTCCCGTGACAATTCAGGTCCAGCCGCAACACTGATCATTCAACCCCGACACGCAAAGGGTGCCCCCGAACACCGGCTCGGAGATCGATATCTGGCACGGTGCTGGACCGCCTGCCAACTCCAGCAAGCGGTCCAGATCGCTCCATCCGAGCCGTGGGGCCGCAACTCGAAATCAGTGCCCGAGTGCGCCAGATCAACGGTTCCCAAAAGCTCCGCATGGTCTCTGGTTCGCAAGTCAGACCGTCCCGGCCGGACCGAACGGGCACAAAAGTCCGAGGCTCGCCTCCCAGCAAGCAGCCACGCATAATGACGCTCCACGCGACCGTCCTTCCGGCTCCCAGCGCACGCCGAACCGTCGATTTGCAGGTCGGTTGCTGTTCGGGCCGCCGGAATTCGGTGTGTGCGATCTGTTGCCAAAACGTCACTCCGTCTAGTAGATTAGACGGAGTGACGAGTCGCGCCCTGCTCCGCCTGTTGACCAGCCGAAAATTCGGATGTGTCGTCGTTCGTCAGCGAGGCTCTCACGTCATCGTTCAGTGCGGACAATGCCGAGCGGTCATCCCGTTGCATGGCAGGGACCTGGCCCCCGGTACCTGGGCCGACATCCGTTCGGCTTTGGGACCGTGCCTTGGAGAGAGGTGGTGGCAATGAAAGACAAGCCCCGATTCAAAGTCGCCGTGCGCCAGGATCCCGAGGATCACAGCGCCTGGCTCGCGAACGTCGTCGGCGCCCCTGGTGCCCAAACCTTCGGTCGTTCGTTGGCCGAGGCCAAGCGCCACGGCATCGAGGTGGTGGCGCTGTGGTTCGAGCTCGAGCCCGAGGACTTCGAGATCGACTGGGACATGCGCCTGGGCAAGCTCGCCATGCCGGTGAAACAAGCCCGTACGGCAATGGCCCACGCAGAAGCGGACCGCGAGCGTCGCGATGACGCCGTTCGCGCTCTCACGGGTGCCGGGCTCAGCTACCGAGACATTGCTGAGCTGCTCGGACTGTCGCACCAGCGCGTTGCGCAGATCTCGCGCGCTTCGTAGATCACCAGCGCATCGATCGCCGCTGGTTCATCCCTTTCCTGGAAAGAACCAGCAAGAAACTGGCCGCACATAACAACGGCCGGATTGACCTGTGTAGACCATTTGGCACGCGCCAGAGTCGGCGTTCTCGTGCATCCGACCGAGTACAGAACCCCGCGCCGGAACGACGACGGTCGCCACCCTGGCCGGAGCGCAGAACGGCACCTCGGGCTCGACACTCGGCCGAATCACGGGCTGGACTGGTGCTGAAGATGACGCGAGGCCATCGTCAACGTTGCTCCTTGACTCATCGCTGGACGTTTCCTGTGCGTGAGTACTGAGGTTGGTGTCATCCCTACAAAATCCCTACAACGGACCCGTTACTCGTAGGAGCGTCGACCCTACTCAGAGATCTAGCTTCGGAAAAGACCAGTTCAGAAGGAAACTATGAGGACGGTGGAGGACGGAGCCGGAGGCTCTGGACGGTTCAGATGGGGCTCATAACCCGAAGGTCGTGCCTTCAAATCCCATTCTCCATGATCCGCTTGGCATGCACGCTGTGAGGCGGCGCCCGTCAACACGTTTCTTCGGCTCGGCGGGAATTGCCTCATTCAGTCGCAGGGCGGATGGCGCTTCATCCGGGAGTCAGCGCTTTCCCGAGGGCCGTGGCAGCGTCGCGGTCCCGCTCTGGTAGAGCATGGGAGTAGACCTTCAGTGTCACCGAAGCGTCCCGGTGGCCAAGCCGCCCAGCGACGGTACGCACATCATGGCCGGCTCCGATGAGCTCAGTGGCAGCGAAGTGACGCAGCGCATGCAAATGAGTGTCCACCCCGACTTTCGTGGCGATGGACCTTACGTAGTGGCTGACGGTGTCGGGAGCGATCGGGCGCACAAGGTCGTAGGTGAATATGGGGGAGTCAGGCGTGATGGAGATTCCCAGGTCAGCGGCCCGGTCCTCGGCAACCCTGAGGTGACGCTTTAGGGTTTCTTCCCCGAAGGTGTCGAGGGCCAGTCGCCTGGCAGCGTGGGTTTTTGTGTCCTTCGTAATGAGCTGCCCCCGGCCCATGGTGGCGACCGACCGTTCGATGGTCAAGGTGTGGCCGGTCCAGTCCACGTCGCCCCACTGGAGCCCGCACAACTCACCGCGCCTGGCTCCGGTCACCGCAGCCAGGGCGATGAGCGTGGCCATGTCTGGGTCGTCTGATTCGGCGGCTCGGATCATGGCCTGCACCTCGGCCACCGTGGGAGCCGTGACGGTCTTCGAGACCAGCTTTGGCGGGCTGGCATCTGTGGCCGGGTTGGACGCGAGGAACTTCCATTTGACGGCCTGCCGGAAGCCGGCCCGCAGGATGGCGTGCACCTGTCGCACCGATGCAGGCGCAAGTCCCTCGTCGGTGAGGCCCTGGTAGAACTCGTCCAGTTCGAGGGCGGTGACCTTCCGGGCCGGCACATGCCCGAGGGCCGGGCTGATGCGCTTGTCAATGAGCCGCCGGTACTCGCGCAGGGTGGTGGGGGAGCGACCCTCGCTGGTGATCTGCTTGAGCCACTTGACGAGCAACTGGTCGACAGTGACGCCCGCTCCCGCCGTCCTGCCGCTTCGGTTGCCCTCCAACTCCTTGACCAGCTTCGCCAGTGCCTTGTCAGCGGTGGTGACCTCGGGGTCATCTACGGCGTACCCCGGCCATCGCCGACTGACCTGGCCATACTTGCCGGTGACCGGGTCACGTCCGGTCGCCACGCGGAGTTCGTAGATGGCGGACTTGCCGCGTCCACTGATCAGTCGCTTGGAGCCCTGCATGTGGCCAGTCTACCGTATTCTGGGTTTTTTGTGGGTTTCCCCTTCGGGTCCCTCTCGCAAAAACCCTGTCTGACCTGGTGCGCCCCCCGGGATTCGAACCCGGAACCTGCGGATTAAGAGTCCGTTGCTCTGCCATTGAGCTAGAGGCGCCCGACACGGTAAAACTTGCGACTGATCGCGGGCGCAACTGCCCGCGATCATGTGGGCATGAGGGTGACCGACGGGGTTCGAACCCGCGACCTCCGGGGCCACATCCCGGCGCTCTAACCAAACTGAGCTACGGCCACCAAGGAGCAATCATTCTGGCACACGTCACCAGCACTCGGCACCACCGTTGTAACCTCATGATCCGAGCCCCTGTAGCTCAACTGGATAGAGCGGGTGGCTTCTACCCACCAGGTTGCGGGTTCGACTCCTGCCGGGGGCGCCAAATACCAGCTGAGTGGCACTTACTGGTGAGCCAAAGAAGCTTGGCGTGCACAATGCGTGCAACAAGACCCTTCGGTTCAAGCGTCCACCAGGGCCCGCATGGAGTGGGCCGCGTAGCGCCCCCTACCTACACTTGTGACCTGTCCCCTACCAATGATGGGGGCGCGCAATTCGCGTCCGTCCCCCTGAGTGTGCAGCCGCCCCCCCTGTGATTTCAGTGTGAAGTGCTCAAGCCGAAGCATGGGCTGTCAATGGGCATCACCGCAGGTCAGAGGGCCGCAGCCCAGCGGGTTTATCTGACCGCAATCACAGGGGGAAACCGCGAACGCGGCTGCCGTGATGGAAGTTGACGTGCCGACCGGCTCCCCGGCATCGATGGTGCCGGCTCACCGAGGGATCGGCTGACGAGGCAAACACGGCACATTGCAAGGAGTCCTCGCGGGGCGTGAGCACCTGCGAGTTCCCGAGTCCCCATCCGGAAGTCTCTAGGACGAGAACTGTGATGCCGGGCGCACAACGCCCCGGATCCGCACCCAGGAGGCCGCGGTGTCAGGTCAGTGACGGCGGGCCTTGATGGCGGGGACGGCGAGCGGGGCAGCGGCGACGATCGATGCGGCGAGACCCACGAAGGCCCCGAAGCCCCACCCGATGCCGCTGAACCCCATTCCACCGGGCTTGAACAGGAAGGCGAGGATGCTGAGCACGGCGTTGACGCCGGTGGCGATCAGCAGCAGCTGCTCGCCGGCCATGGGGAGCTTGAATGGCATCTCGCTGAAGCCGGCGCGGGCTACGAGATAGGCCAAGATCGCCAGGCACAGGATCAGGACGAGGTACATCCAGGCGTGCCACAAGCCGTCCACAGACACCGAAACGGGTCCGAAGCTGTAAGTGAACCACGGCAGGAACAGCGAGATGAACAGCAGCAGTGTGCCTGCGCCGGTGATCCGCTCGGCCAGCGACCACCGCTTGATGTCGAAGGAGAATGGAGGCAAGCTCACCCCAGAACTGGGGACGGCACCTGACGGGCCCGCTGGAGGCCCAGCTGCCGTCGGCGGGCCGGGAGGCTGATCGTTCGGTTGCTGTTCCGGCGCGTACCACTTGCCGTCCGACGCCTGCCACCAACCGGCTCCCTGGGAAACGTCGCTCATTGCTTCCTCCTGATCCTTCATGCGCCGAGACGTTCTCGCCACGGCAAAGAGATCTTGACACACGCCCGTCGGACGTGCATGGCCCATGCAGTAGGACAGAGATCCTCGAGCTCTTCGACGTGACGCTCGCAGCTCTACAGCCGCATCCGCAACGTGCCGACCTTCGCCCGACCGTCCCACTGCACTGGCTCCGGGCAATCAGTGGGGGTATTGACCCGAAAGCCGCTGGGTCGGCTCACCATCCGCCAGCACTGTCCTGGCTCGGCCCTCACGGCGTTGGCGTAGTAGTCCTGATGAACCATGTTGCCACGGTAGGGCGGGGGAGTGACTGACGGCACCGGCGATATTCATTACTTGGGTATCGTCGACTACATGGTCAACCCCGAAGAAGTGAAGGATGTCCTCGCTGTCGTTGGTCTGTACGAGGACGGTGACGAAGACTGCAACAACGCCCTCATCGACCACGAAACGGGCCTGAACTCAAGCACCGTGGATGAGGTATTGGAATATCTCTGGAAGTCGGATCAGATCGAGGGAGTCATGATCGTCGGAGGTCGGAATCCCTCGCTTGACGACGTGCGGCGGGTGCTGCCCGATAGGGATCGGCTGTGGGGAGACGACGGTCGGTACCAGGCCCACCCGTAGAGATTGCAGGCCTCGGTTTCTGGGAACATGGGCGAGCGTGAGGGAGTGATCGGTCGACCATTGCCAACCGAGCCGCGCTTAACTTCGGTCGTTTCGCTCAGTCCCCGCCTGGTCAGACGCCATGGTGCACAACGCTTGATGGCGGACACCTGGGGGCCAACAGGTCCCGGGTTCAAATCCCGGCAGCCCAACCGCCGCTGTGCGCTAACAAATCACCGTTCACCAGTCGAGCGAGTGTCTTGGCGTGCACAACGGCGTGCACAACGGCGTGCACAACGGAATTGTAAGCGGCGGAAAAGTACGGTCGACAGTGGTCAAGTGAGTTGTACCTTATGACCAGCTAGAACAGCGAAGAATGAGCGTTTCGGCAGGTAGCAAGGATACCGAAAATCAGGGGAAACTATACCTACCAGGTTGCGGGTTCGACTCCTGCCGGGGGCGCGCAAATCTTTGAGCAGCGTGTTTATTGGACACGGCTCGACGGTAGTCGGAGCACTCATAGCGCCGCCTGGCCGGGGCCGGGGCCGGGGCGTCTGGTCTGACTTCGGGCGGTCTCGTGTTCTTGGGGCCGTGATGAAGGACAGTCGTCGTTCTCTGGGGCGTCAACGGGGCGGTGGCCGCATTCGCACTGCTCGGAGCAAAGGAAGCTCGGATCAGGGGAACACCGTGAAAGCCTTGGTGTGGCGGGGCCGTACAACGGTGAAATGTCGGTGGTCGAGGGTGGCAACATCGTTCGCCCCGAGCCGCTCGGCGACAGCGATCACTGCAGCGTCGACGACACCGATGCGAAGATCGGCGTAGGTATCAATCAGTTCGGCCATGCGAAGAAGGTCTTTCCCGTCGATCGCATAGCAGTCAAGCGGTGCTTCGGCCATCGGCCGAAGATAGCTGGCATCGGCGACGGGGCCGAGGAGCTTGCCGATCAGGCAGGCGGCCTCAGTGAGGACCAGCTGAGGAACGACAAACACTGTCGGTGTCTGTTTAAAAGTGCTGCAGACCGGGCGTGGTCGGCGAGAACTTGAGCGGCAACCTCTTCGAGGGTGCGGCCACGCCCTGCTGCTTTCGAGGCGATCCGGGCGGTCACGTCATCGGGGATCCGTACGTGTAGATCGGTCACCCGACCAGCGTGTCGCCAGTCCGGTGGCCATCGGTTGGTTCAACGTCCGCCAGCATCACTGGCATCGGAGCGGTGCTGTCGGCCAGGTGGCCAATCGGCCATGGAACCAACGATGATGTCGGGGCGCGATCCAGGGGCGATGCAGTGGAAAATGGTGGTCCTTAGCGGTCGCTGGCGAATGGTAGCGAGCAGGTCAAACTACTCTTCTGAAATGGGAGAATGGCCGAATTGTGAGGGTCAGGTGCCACACCCCCGGAAGGCTTCTGCCCCCGAGGCCAAGACCGGGCCAAGACCGGGGCCGAAAGGATAACCATGAGTCCACCCTTCCGGCTCGACGTGATCGGCTTCGGTTCGTCGCCATCGGCCATGCAGACCGTCGCCCGTCAGGCACAACAGGCCGGGTTCTCCGGACTTTGGCTCACCGAGAGTGCGCAGCCCGTCTTCAGCATGTGCACGGCGGCGGCGCTGGCCACCGACGGCCTGGCCACCGACGGCCTCGCCATCGGCACCGGTATTGCCGTGGCGTTCGCCCGCAGCCCGATGGTCTCAGCCCAGGCGGCGTGGATGCTGGCCGACGCCACCGGGGGTCGGTTCACCCTCGGATTGGGCACCCAGGTAAGAGCCCACGTGGAGCGTCGGTATTCCGCTGCCTTTGACCACCCGGGGCCGAGACTGAAGGAGTACGTGGCCGCCGTCCGTTCGATTTTCCGAGCCTTCCGGCGCCAGGAGCGGTTGCGGTTCGACGGGGACTTCTACTCGTTCTCCCTCCTGCCCGATATGTGGTCTCCGGGTCCCATGGACCACGAAGATCCGCCCATCTACCTGGCCGGCGTCAGTCCCTGGATGTGCCGGATGATCGGAGAGGTGGCCGATGGGATGCATGTCCACCCGCTCAATACCGCGACCTACCTCGAGCAGGTGGTCCGCCCGGCGGTCGCCGAAGGTGAGATCCGTGCCGGCCGTCGCCCCGGCCAGGTGGCGCTGGCCTGCCCGGTCATGACCATCGTGGGGGACAGTGAGGAAGAGTTGTCAGCTCAGCGTGAGGACGTCCGGATGCGCCTCGCCTTCTACGGTTCGACCCCCGGGTATGAAGTGGTCTTCGACACCCATGGCTGGTTCGGTGTCGGTGAGCGGCTCAATCAACTGCAACGGGCCGGCGATTTCGCCGGGATGGCCGCCACTGTCACCGACGAGATGGTCGACGCTTTCGCCGTCACTGCGCCGTGGGAAAGACTGGGCCAGGCACTGATCGATCGTTACGCCTCGGTTGCCAGTCATGTTATCTGCTACTCGGCGTCGCCTCAGTGGACGAGCGTTCCGGCCACCTTGGAGCGATGGAGCGACGTGGCCCGCGCCGTGGCCACAGGGAGTCCTGGGCTTCCCCCGGTTTGACGGGAAGGTCGCTGGCCGGGTCCGGCGGCGGGTCGTCCGATGCCAGTGCCATTGACGAGTGGGTAGCGACCCACGGGACCAAGGTCTCCTCTGGCTCCTCATCGAGCGGAATGCTGCGCTACGTGAGCACCGCGACAGCGACATGAGACAGTAACCCGGCCGACGGGCTGCCCGTCTACCGGACCGACGGACCGACCAGGTATCAGTGAGGTGGTGAACACCGGCTTTGGCCCTCCGTTAGCCTGACCAGATCGTGCCGGTACACCTGACCCTCAGAATCTCGCGGGTGACAGTGTCGGTGCGCGCCATGTGGATGCGCGCACTCGTCATCGCTGCAGTGTTGGCTTCGGTGTTCGTCGTGGCAGTGACCATGCCAACGCCGGCCGCACACTCGGCTTCCGTCACCAGCACTTCGTCTTCGAGTTGGGACACCACGCCGACGTGGACGGACACCCTTGAAGACACCGACCAACCCATCGCCATGTCGTCGCCCGACGTGGCCAATCTGGATGGATCGCCGGCGGTGGTGGTGGGGGACCGGCGGGGATTTGCCTACGGGGTCCACCTGTCCGATGGATCTGCAGTAGCGGGGTGGCCGGTGACCGATGGCAGCCCGCCGGTGG
>CABEBP010000212.1_pt1 | contig 13834 bp, 13 predicted proteins | sample 3132621 | NCBI WGS metagenome assembly CABEBP01 (sample SAMEA5534346, study PRJEB31848) | metagenome | biome: tundra; feature: field; material: soil | place: USA | collected 2013-05 | depth 0.45 m | reverse complement strand
CAGTCGGGGGAGACCGCAGCTGCAAGAAGTGGAAGCGCTGCCCCAGCACCGAAGCTTGCTGCCGAAACGCTCGCTGCCTGCAGGGGCCGTGCCATCGAGTGCTCAGCGTGGCCAAGTTCGTCTCGGAGGTGCGCCTGAAGGGCGTCCTGTTGATGGAGAATCTCGGAGACCGACGTCGCAAGCTCTGGCGGCAAGCCACGGTCTTGGTAGATCTGCACCAGTTCCTTCAGTTCTTGGTCTGGTTGGGTGTCGAGCTCGATCTTCTCTCGATTTCGGTCTGCCTTTTCAGTGTCTGCTTGGGCGCTAACGGAAACGTACTCGCCAATCGCCATGGCCAGGGACCCCGCGGTGAGCGCGGCCGCTCCGGCCGTCAGAAGTGCATTTCGTGTTGCCCCTGCAGCGACGAGGCCGACGAGAAGAGCTGCGGTCGACACGAGCCCATCGTCCGCTCCGAGGACGGCTGCCCTGAGCCACCCAGAACGGCCTGATCGGTGTCGTTCAGAGTGGAGAAACACACAAGTAACTCTACGAAAGTGTCCGGTCCATCCGGCAGCGCCATTGATCACAATGTCGGAGTTCATCCGGGACCAAGCCCCACGGTCTCTCGAGACTCTTCACGACTCGACGGGTTGCGCTCCGTATGCAGGGAGCGAGGATGGCGACGTGGCCGGCAACTTCAGCTAGACATAGTTGGAGTGTCATGGGAACTTTGACCCTGCCGTCGTCGTCGGCCTGCTGCTTCACTAGGAACAGGCTCGGTCTAGCGAAGGAGCAATGTGCAGGAGAACGTCCGACTGCCAACACCCCAAATAGGAGCGAACGGGAAGAGCGCGGGGTTGTCCTTCGTCGGGCTCATTGTGCACAACCTTGGCACCCGTCGGGTGAGGACTGCGCTTACTGCCCTGGCCGTGGCCATCGCCGTGATGGCGGTGGTGACGCTCAGCGTATTGACAGACAGCTTGAAGAGTTCGGCGGCAGAGGTACTGTCCGCGGGGAACGCCGACTTCACAGTTGCCCAGAAGTCAGTCTCCGACCTCCTGAATAGCGTCGTCACCGACACTCAGGTCGCGAAGATCGCATCCACCCCGGGTGTCGCCAGCGCAGTGGGAGTCCTGGTGGCAACAATCAAGCTCGATCCCGCTCACCCGCTGTTCCTCGAGATCGGAATAACGCCGGAGTCGCTTTCGCCTTTCGGTGTTCATGTCGTGGCCGGACGAGCCTATGACGCCACCGCTCCCGACGAGGTGATGCTTGGTTGGCAAGCTGCCGACGCGTTCGGAAAGAAGGTCGGGAGCTCGATCGTGATGGACGGAATCCGCTTCCGGGTGGTGGGTATCTACTCCACCGGGCAGGTCTTCGCGGACAGCGCGTCGATGATGTCATTGGCGACTCTGCAGGCACGGGAACGGAAGCCAGCGACGGTGACGCTCACCGTCGTCCGGGTCACCAAGGGGGCGAGCATCGAGCGGGTTCGTGCGGCTATCGAGGAAGCCAACCCCAATCTGGCAACCGTGCGATCGGCTACCGAGTACGGCCGAGTCGACCGGAATCTCCAATTCCTCGGGGCTGCTCAGACCGGATCCCAAATCATCGCCCTCGTCATCGGAGTGATCATCGTGATGAATACCATGCTGCTCTCCTTCGTCGAGCGCATCCGAGAATTCGGAGTCTTACGGGCGATCGGGTGGTCCCGATCACGATTGCTCGGACTTGTCTTGGGGGAAGCCATTGGGATCAGCTTCCTCGGCGCGGGACTCGGAGTCGGTTTCGCATTTGTACTCACCTGGGGCCTCCAGCGATTCTCGCCACTGCGAGGCATTTTGCAAGCTCAATTCACAGCCGGGGAGTTTTGGACTGCACTGTATGCGGCCATTGCCATTGGCGTGCTTGCCGCGCTCTACCCTTCGGCAAGAGCTGCGATGTTGAGGCCGGGTGCCTCATTGCGACGAGAATGACACACGCAACGAATGCATCAATAGAGCAAGGGGAGCCCCAGATCGCTCTGGGCATGAATGCCGAAGCCCCTGCTTCTACGCCGGTGCTCGAAGCAGTCAACGTGGATGTGGTCTATGGAGAGTTCTACGCATTGGTTGCGGCGAATCTGAGTGTTGCTCCCGGAGAATGGGTGGCGGTAACGGGACCATCAGGCTCTGGGAAGTCCACGCTCCTGCAATTGTTCGCCGCAGTTGATCAACCCACGAGTGGCAGCGTGCGCTTCCAGGGAGTCGACCTTGCCAATCGAAGGCACCTCGATCGCTATCGACGGATCGAGGTTGGCCATGTGTTTCAGCTGCACAATCTGCTGCCCCATCTCGATGCCAAACGCAACATTGAGATCGCCATGTTTGGAACCCATCGAGGCCGCCAGGCCCGCAGCGATCATGCCACTGAACTGCTCTCACTTTTCGAGTTGACCGCACAGGCCGGCCACAAGCCACCAGAGATGTCGGGTGGTGAGCGACAACGAGTAGCTATCGCCCGGGCGTTGGCCAATAATCCTGCCGTGATTCTGGCCGACGAACCAACGGGCAGTCTCGACCCAGAAGGCGCTGCAAAGATCATCACAGTGTTCGATCGCCTTCATCGGACTGAAGGCACGACCATCGTGATGGTCACCCATGACCGCGAGATCGCATCCGCTGCTGACCGGGTGATTCAACTTGAAGGGGGCAGAATCACTTGAGGTCAATTCGTGAGAGTCCGCACCTGGGCGCCCCGATTGAGCTCGCCTTGGTCAGGCGATCTTGGCCTGCCTGTGGCCCAGGTCACGTCCAACCACCTCAATCCTCGCTGCCGGAGATGCAAACCCAGTACCAAAGCAAGCGCTATGGAATCTCGAGAACCAAAGTCGGTTGGGTCTTTCGGCCCTTGCAGGGATCACCGGACTCCCTGACAATGACTTGGCGGCCGAGTCGGCACGTACACGAGATGACAGGAACGGCGAGATGGAAGTAGAAGTCGGCGTCAAACAACGGGCGGATCCCGACGACAAGGTCCGTTCCCACATCGTCGTCGGGGTGGACAGTTCGGCGGGTGCAACTCAAGCGCTCGACTGGGCAGCAACTGAAGCCGAACGGAACGATTCCACCCTTTCCATCGTCGTAGCCTGGGCCTACGGCGGATTGACCACCACAGTGCTCTTGGAACGCGATGCGGAGCGCATCGTCGAGGGTGCGAGGAAGCAGGTGATCGAGCGGCATCCAGGGGTGCGGGTCGAGACCCATGTTTGTAGAGATCCTACGGCGAACGCCCTCATCGAGGTCAGCCGGGGTGCCGAATTGTTGGTCGTCGGGTCCAGGGGCCTCGGCGGGTTTAGCGGACTTCTCCTGGGATCAGTCGGACAGCACTGCCTCACGCATGCCGAGTGCTCCGTAGCCATTATTCGATCGGCAGAGGGTCGGGCATCGAATACCGGCCCCAGTCGGATTGTCGTCGGTGTGGATGGCTCAGAAGGCTCGAACCTGGCGCTCGACTGGGCGGCAAATGAAGCTTGCAGGACGAACGCCCGACTCGACGTGGTGACCTCACGGATCTTCCCGGCAGCCTCGAGCTACCTTGTCGCCGCCGACATAGGCGTTCCCGATGCAGCGAGTCAGATTGTCGGTGAGGCGGTTGGTCAGGTCACTTCGGTGGCACCGGAGGTCTCTGTGCACAGCGAGACCAGTGAGGAGCCGCCGGCCATGGCCCTCGTTGATGCCAGCCGGAGGGCGGACATGGTGGTCCTCGGATCCAGGGGAAGGGGCGCTTTTCATGGTCTTCTCCTCGGTTCGGTGAGCCAGTACGTGGCGAACCATGCGCACTGTCCGGTCGTCGTGGTGCGGAATCACATATCAGAGCCGTCGGGAAGAGAACGAGGGGAATGACAGCCAACGCAAGTCTGTGCGGGTCGATGTCGCGGCCATAACGGACCCCGAGCTGGCATTCTGAGCAGAAGAAGATCACCAGCTGGTCAATCGGATGTTCACTGCCCATACAACCCGGTGATGCCGGCGTGCCCGGCGATCTCCTTCAGGGTCCGCCCGGCAGGCCCGATGGCTGGTTGGCCGAACAGGGGATACCGTGGCGAGACCAGGTGCGCTTCGCCACCCTCGACCTGTCGGGTTCCTACTGAAGTGTGTTCACCCTGATTCTCCCCGAGACCACCCTACGTGGCCGCCACTCCTCATGGAATGGCTACCTTCAGTGATACAAGCCGGTTTAATGGACAGTGGAGGCGAGTAGGGACCTGGTGATGGGTAAGATCTGGTGGGGACCGCGCCACTGCGTCGAAGCGACTTCCCGGACCTGAAGCTGATCTGCCCCAACGGATGCAGTTCGGGTTGCATATTCGACGACCAGACCATGCTGAGAACGATGCAAGACCACACTCGCCTCCGTCAAAGGCGAAATTGGTTCATCACAGTGGTCCTGATCATCGCCCTGATAGTCATCATTTGGGCGGGAGCGACTGTGGTGAACCAGGGAGATACACCGACGAGGTTCGCCAAGCAATTTACGGGCCGCGATGTGTACTCACCTGACGTGCATCCCAACCCAGTAGGTAGCGGTTACATCATGTGGTACGCCGGTTGGCAAAGCCAGCAGACCCTCGACTCCGGTCAGCTCGACACCATCTATCGGCGGACTGCTCCTACCTCCGACGGTCCATGGTCGTCTCCGACCACCGTTCTCGTCGCCTCGCAGGTTGCCCCCCAAGTAACCGAAGTCAACGACCCGTCGGTCAGCATCATCGCCGCCGGCAGCTCACTCCGGTACGCCATGTTCTTCACCACCCTGGTGTGTCATCCCGATGCCCCGGGATGTGCAACGACACAACAGCAGTCCGCCAGCTCACAAGTGTGGTCCGCCACCTCCGACAACGGGGTGAGTTGGGGCTCCTTCAAGAGAATGGCGGTCTCCGATCCCGGACAGAAGGGCGTGTCCGGGCCGTCGGCTGTGCTCCAACCATCCGGGCCCCAACAATGGTTGGTGTTCTTCGGTACCGGTTGTCTGATCGGTATGGCCAGTGTGAGTGCGGGCCGTGATGTTCTGGGTTCGTCAATCGCTTACCGGGGAACCGGCAACCGCTGTATGTCCAATCCCGTGGTGTTCAAGTCAGGAACCACCTGGCACATGTTGTTCAATGTGCTCGAGCCCACCTCGGCGGATGCGGTTCGGTTCGACGTATGGAAAACGAGCTCTGCGTCATTGACCAACTGGCTTCTCGCTTCGGCGTCGCCGATCGTGGTCGTCAATGGTGGGCGTGAATGTGGAGTCTTGACCCCGGACGTGGTGCCACATGGCTCGACCCACGCCGATCTGTATGTCGGCCTGGTCGCCCCCGGTTCGTCCGGGGCCTGTGATGACCTGACCCAGTCAACCGCCATCGTCCGGATGGAACTACCGGCGTCAATGCTGTGAGGTGGATGCGGTGATGGTCAACGCAGCCGAAGGCCGACCCGGCATGGGGAAGGCGACGGCGCACCCACTGAGCCACTGATTGGGCCCGGTGAAAAAATGTTGCCGGGTGGACAGTTGTTGGAGAGGGTCAAGCTCGGGCCAACTCGGACCCATGCCTGCGCTTCGGTCCCTGACCTGCCGATTCGATGGGTCAGCACGGTGTGCCCCGCTCCCATTGCCACTGCCGTAGTCGGCATTCTCGGGTTGCTGGGTGCTGTCCTCGCCCTCGTCGCGCTGTGGACCTTGCGAGAGCGCGGGGGCGGGCGGCCGTAGTGGGGTCGCATTCGGCTGGCTGCGGGGCGTCCGTCGTGCGGTGCGAGCCGAGTCGTCAGACGAGCGTGAGCAGGTAGCCGACGCAGGCCACCTGGAGCCATGCTGTGGCCGACGCCTCCGTGCCCTCGAAGCTGCGTGCGAGGCGACCCGAACGACCGAGTTGGGCGAAGGCGTCCTCGACCTTCCACAGCGGCTGGATGGGCTCGAAGGTGCCCTTCTTGCGGCCCTCCTTGTGCATCACCTTGACCTCGACGCCGTGGTCGCGGGCGACAGCCTCGGTCATGACGGTGAAGCCCCGGTCGCACAGGATGGTCTTGACCTTCGGCAGACGGGGTAGAAGAGGAGTTCACGGCCAGCCCGCACGTCGTGCCTGTGCGCGCCGATGACGGACGCAGCGACTGGCAGGCCGAGGTAGTCGATGGCGATGGTGCGCTTGGCGCCGTTGAGCCTGGCCATCCCGTTCGGTTCGTGGAACGACCGGCCGCCCGGGGCTTCCTTCACGACCTGGCAGTCCACCATGAGCATCGACGGGTCCTCGGTCCGGTGGTAGCGGCGGTAGCGGATGTGGCGGCGCAGTACGTCCATCGCCTGCTCCCACCTCGTGACCCGATGCTCTCCGCCCAAGAGTCCCCGCAACAGCCGTACCATTGCCGGGTGAGAGCGGTCCGAATGGGGTGAAGAACTTCTGTGGCGACAGCCAGAGGTCAACGCAAGCCGAAACCAGCAACGGGCGACCGTTCGCGCCTGACCGCGTACCGCTCAAGACGGAACCCCACCACTACTCCCGAACCGATGGGACGGAAACGACCGCCAAAGGCTGCGGCTGGGTCCCGCCTCACCTTCGTCATCCAAGAGCACCACGCTCGCGCCCTCCATTGGGATTTCCGCCTGGAACACGAGGGGGTTCTTGTGTCATGGGCGCTGCCCAAGGGTCTCCCCGTAGACCCCACGGCAAATCATCTTGCTGTCCACACTGAGGATCACCCCCTGGAATACGGCGGCTTTCAAGGCGACATACCGGCGGGTGAGTACGGCGGCGGTCACGTCAGCATTTGGGACTCCGGCGACTACAACCTTGAAAAGTGGACCGACACTGAGATCAAAGTCGTCCTCCATGGGACGGTGGCGAAGGGTCGCTACGTGCTCTTCCCGACGCATGGCAAGAACTGGATGATCCATCGCATGGACCCAGCACCCAAGGACTTCGAACCGCTTCCCCGGCGCATCCGACCCATGCTCGCCATAGCCGGATCGTTGCCCACCGATGACGACGGTTGGGCCTACGAAATCAAGTGGGACGGCATACGGGCCATGCTCTATGTCGAAGGTGGCAGAGTCCGGGCACTCAGCCGGAACGACAAGGATCTCACGCCGACATTCCCCGAGTTGCGTGAGATTGGGGAGCTCTTAGGGGCGCGTCCTGCCATCCTTGATGGTGAGATTGTGGCCCTTGGCCCGGACGGTCGGCCGAACTTCGGTCAGCTCCAACATCGCCTCCATCTATCGAGCAACGCGGAGATCACCCGACGGGCTCGGGAGTCGCCGGTGAGCTATGTCATCTTCGACGTCCTCCACCTCGACGGGCAGTCGTTGCTCGACCTTCCCTACGACGAACGTCGCGCACGCCTTGAGTCCCTGAACCTTGCCGGACCTTCCTTTGCAACCGCTGATTCGTTTCGCGATGTTCGTGGCGCAGACATCCTTGCTGCTGTACGAAAAGGAGGTCTCGAAGGAGTCGTGGCCAAACGACGAGATTCCCTCTACTCCCCCGGCCTGCGCCAAGGTGATTGGCGGAAGGTCAAGAACTTCAAAACGCAAGAGGTTGTCATCGGTGGATGGACCGACGGCAAAGGTGAACGCTCCGGGAGCCTGGGAGCGCTCCTCCTCGGGGTTCCCGACGCAGAGGGGCTGCGGTACGTCGGCAAGGTCGGGACCGGCTTCAATGAATCGGCACGTCGGGAACTCCTCCAGAAACTCCGCCCGCTCGCAGTAAAGAAAAGCCCTTTCTCCTCTCGACTCAGCCCCGCCGAGAACGCCCTGGCACACTTCGTTCGCCCGACCATCGTGGGCGAGGTCCGATATGCCGAATGGACTGCGGACGACCACCTTCGCCACCCCTCGTGGCGCGGTATCCGCTTGGACAAGGACGCAGGGGAGGAAGTCCGTGAGCCCTGAGCGCGTCGAGACCGAAGTTGAGGGACGACGCCTCACCCTGTCCAACCTCAGCAAAGTGCTCTATCCGGCGAACGGCTTCACCAAAGGAGCTGTTCTCGATTACTACGCCCGCATCGCGCCGGTGATGCTGCCCCACATCGAGGACCGCCCCATGACCCTCCGCCGTTTTCCGAACGGCGTCGATGGGCAGTCGTTTTTCGAAAAGCATGTGCCGGCACATGCCCCCAGTTGGGTCCGCACTGTCAGGGTTCCGACCAGCGGCTCTGCCAGCTCCTCGGAGGCGGTCGACTACGCGGTGGTCGGCACTATGGCGACGCTCATGTGGGCGGCAAACCTGGCGGCACTCGAGTTCCATGTGCCCCTCTGGCACATCGGACGCCGTCGCTCGCTTCCTGCACGACCGGACCACCTCGTATTCGACCTCGATCCGGGGCCAGGCACCTCGATCGTGGAGTGCTGTCGGATTGCCTCGTGGATCTTCGATCGCCTTGCCGAAGACACTCGCCCGCCAGTGGCGAAGACGAGCGGGTCCAAGGGTCTCCAGGTGTACATTCCGCTTTCCAGTCGTACCGACTGGACCACGGCACGAGGACGAGCATTGGAGCTCGCCCGAGCACTGGAGAACGACCACCCTGACGCCGTGGTCACGAACATGCGAAAAGACCTTCGACGGGGGCGGGTGCTCATCGATTGGAGCCAGAATCACCCGGCAAAGACGACTGTCGCCGCCTATTCCCTCCGGGCCCGGCCGGAACCAACGGCTTCGACGCCGGTGAGCTGGGACGAGGTACGAGCGTGCGAGCGAAGTGAAGATCCGAACCAGTTACGCTTCACAGCAGGTGAGGTTCTCGACCGCGTCGAGCGTCTTGGCGACCTGTTTTCGTCCCTGGTCACGTCCACATCACGACGCTGACTCAGACTCCGACCGCGACCTACTGCGACTGCGGGCAACAGCCCTCACCGGCTACGGAGCCTTGCGTCGGGGCGTAGCTCGCTGAGCCGGGGACTTTTTCTGACTGGATGCCTTGGTCGGCGATGCCTTCCGACTGGATGCCTTGGTTGGCGACGACTTCGACGGCTCGATGGGTGGCACCCACCTGAACCTGCCCATTGTCGGTATGGCGTCCACCCCGGACGGCAACGGGTACTGGCTGGTGGCCAGCGACGGCGGCATCTTCGATTCGGTGACGCGGTCTTCGATGGGAGCGCCGGCGGGCTTCCGCACGCCCCGATCATCGGTGTGGCCGCGACAGCCGATGGAGGGTATCGACTGGCCAACCAGGATGGCGGGGTGTACTCCTTCTGATTGCAGCGTTCTCACCGGGACGCCAGGTTGCCGGATCTCTGCGTCTTCCGCTGCGGGGGCCTACTGACGAGTGAACCGGGGCGGGTACGCTCTGGGCGATGGAAGCCGGTGCACAGAACAGTGGACCCGACGGGGAGCAACCACTGCATCGGGCCCTCGGACTCACCGACGGTGAGCGCGACGAGGTGGAGACCCTGCTCGGTCGTCCTCCCAACCATTTGGAGCTGGCCCTCTTCGCGGTGATGTGGAGCGAGCACTGCTCCTACAAATCATCCCGGGTCCACTTGAAGCGCCTCCCGACCGACGCCCCGTATGTATTGGTCGGACCGGGCGAGAATGCCGGGGTCATCGACGCCGGTGACGGCATCGCGGTGGCCATCCGTATCGAAAGCCACAATCATCCCTCCGCCATCGAGCCGTACCAGGGGGCAGCCACCGGTGTGGGCGGCATTCTGCGGGATATCTTCACCATGGGGGCGCGGCCCATTGCGGTGATGGACCCTCTGTTCTTCGGCGACCCGGCCGAAGCCCGGCAGCGCTGGCTGATCGAGGGAGTGGTGGCCGGAATCTCGGGCTACGGGAACTCGGTGGGCGTGCCCACGGTGGGCGGCGAACTCACCTTCGATCCCCGTTACGCCCAGAACCCTCTGGTCAACGTGCTGTGTATGGGCGTCCTCCCCGTTGAGCGGCTGGTGTTGGGCCAGGCCTCGGGGGTCGGCAATCTGGCCGTGCTGCTCGGCTCATCCACCGGTCGGGACGGCATCGGTGGTGTCAGCGTGCTGGCGTCGGCCGGCTTCGGAGGTGAGGACGACGGGGCGTCGGAATCCAAACGACCCAACGTCCAGGTGGGCGACCCCTACGAAGAGAAGCGACTGATCGAAGCATGCCTGGAGCTCCTCGACGCCAAGTTGGTGGTGGGCATCCAAGACCTGGGTGGTGCCGGGTTGGTGTGTGCCACCAGTGAGACCGCGGCGCGGGGCGGGGTCGGCATGGATGTCGACGTCTCTGCCGTTCCCCGACGTGAGGACGGCATGGTGGCCTACGAGGTCATGACCTCGGAGAGCCAGGAACGCATGTTGGCCATCGTCACCCCTCAAGACCTGCCCCGGGTGCAAGAGGTATGCGAGCGCTGGGAAGTCCGGGCGTCCGTGGTGGGTCGGGTCACCGACGCCCCGGACGGCGTCCCTGGTCGGCTGCGCATCCTCGACGGGTTCGATGGCGAGGTGCTGGGCGACGTGCCGGCGGTGGCACTGAGCGAAGACGCCCCGCTCTACCATCGGCCCTTGGCCCGGCCGTCCGATCAGGACGCCCGTCTGGCCGATGATCCCGGTGCGCTGGCTGCACCGGCCGACTGCGGACCCGATGTACTGGCGCTCCTCACCGACCCGGCGTGGGTCTACCGCCAGTACGACCACCAGTTGTTCCTCAACACGGTGGAGGCCCCGGGCGGGGACGCGGCGGTGTTGAAACTGGCGGCTCCCGGGCTCCCCCTTTCCGAGCGCGGTCTGGCCCTGTCCACCGACTCCAACCCGCGTTGGTGCTCCCTCGATCCCCGCCAGGGGACCGCGGCCACGGTGGCCGAGGCGGCGCTCAACGTGGCCTGCTCGGGGGCCCGGCCCATGGCCGTGGTCAACTGCCTCAACTTCGGCAATCCTGAGCACCCAGAAGTGATGTGGCAGCTGTCCGAAGCCGTCGACGGCATGTCCGAGGCGTGCCTGGGCCTGGGTCTGCCCGTCATCGGGGGCAATGTGAGCCTCTATAACGAGAGCACCGGCATCGATATCGATCCCACCGTGGTGATCGGGGTGCTGGGGCTCATCGAACGGTTGGCGGTCCGCCCCCCGGGGGTCACCCTCGTCCCCGACGCCACGTTGGTGCTGCTCGACGGAGGACCCGGATTGTCCTCGAATCACCCCACTCCTCCTTCGCTCGGCGGATCTCGATGGGCCAAGGAGATCCGTGGCCACCGGAACGGAACCCTGCCGCCGCTCGATCTGGCCGGTCACGCCCGGCTGCTGTCGTTGGTCACCGCCCTGGTCGGCGAAGGCGTGGGTGGCGGACCGGCGTTGGTGGCCGGCATCCACGACGTGTCGGGCGGAGGCCTCGGGGTGGCACTGGCCGAGTTGTCGGTCCGGTCAGGGATCGGCCTTTCGGTGGCGGGAATTGCCGACCACCATGAGCTGTTCACCGAATCCCCCTCGCGGGTGTTGGTGTGTACCACCCAGGTCACCGAGTTGGTGTCACGGGCAGCCGATGCCGGCGTGCGGTTCAGGGTGCTCGGGACGACAGTGGGAGACCGCATCACTGTCGAAGGACTGGTCGATGTGAGCGTGGACGAAGCCACCACGGCCTGGCGCGACCGCCTGCCGGCGTTGCTCGACGAGTTCGCCCCTGCCGCTTCCAACTGAGCTCGGCGGCTGAGCCGCACGGGGGCGGTTGAGCCCCCAGAACAGGATGTCCAGGAGGTTCCCGGGGCGATTTGGTCCGCCAGGCCCCGATGGCCGGGATTGGACTTGGGTGATGACCTCACCGAGCGGAACTGAGAGCGAGGACCTCGATGGCGTGGCAGGTCCCCGGACATGGGACAATCTTTGAGCTTCTACTGGGCTACACGGCGAAGGAAAGATGAGCGAAATCCAAGACACCGGCCAAGGGTCAACTCAGTGCCCGGCCTGCGGCGCGGCGGGCGTTCCCGTCGGGCGTTTTTGTTCGCGATGCGGAGCCGAGATGGCGGCTTCCTCCGGAGCCGGCACTCTCCCACCAAGCGTGCCTGTTGGTGCAGTCTTCGGAACGACACATGCCGACACTCCCCCAAGCGGCGTAGGGAGGGTGAACCAGTCGTTGGGAGACCCCGCCCAACAAACGGCTGAGACCCTGATCATCCATCCGGTACCGAAACGTCCGCAGAGGATCGGCTTGATCCTGGCGATCGCCGGAGCAGTGATGGTCGTCACCGCAGCAGCCGTCGGGGCCGCCTTCCTTCTCGCCAGCAGCAGCAGCAGTAGCAGCGCCAGCAGCAGCACCAGCAGCAGCACAAACCGGACCGCCCACCCAGCAAAGGCCGGGGCCGGTAGTGGATCGTCGTCTGCGGCCTCGGCCATCGACTCCGTTCTCCGACAAAGCGGCAATGCCAGAAGGACAGTCGTCGCCGCTACCCAATCGGTCAGCAACTGCACGGCGGGCCCCGCGTCAGCACTATCGGCAATGCAGGGTGCAATTTCCTCGCGAGAATCGGCGCTCCAACGGTTGAGCTCAATCGCCCCAACTGACCTCCCGGACGGAGCGACGTTGGTCAGCGACGTCAACTCGGCTCTAAAGGCTTCGGACCAGGCCGACCAAGATTTCGTCCGGTGGATGCACGACATCGAGGGCAGCTCCTGTCCGTACGTATCCTCGTCCGACTCGAACTACCAGGGGGCGACATCTGCCTCGGCCCAAGCCGACGGCGCAAAACAGGCGCTCTTGTCGCTCTGGAACCCGGTCGCGGCGCAGTTCGGCTTGACTCAGTACACGGCGGGACAGATCTAAACTTTGTCAGGACCTCAACACACCTCCAGGCCCTCTCGGTCACGGGGCTGGTTGAGAATCAGCGTCGCCCTGCTGCTGGTAACAGGTGTTGCCGTCGGGCTTCTGGTTACAAGATCTGGCCGTACGAACGCCGAGATCGCTTCCAAGAAGGATCCCGCCCTGGTTCAGTCAAGGCCCACCACTACCCCGGCTGGCACACCCGGCTCGGGTTCGATTGCTCCGAGCGGGAGCTCCAACAGCACCAGTGGGCTTCTGGCGGGGAAGGTCGTCGTGATCGACCCAGGACATAACGGCGGCAATTTTGCGGACCCTGCGTTTATCAACAGCCCGATCTGGAACGGGCGGGCAGCGGAATCGTGTGACACGACTGGCACGGAAACCGATGGCGGCTACACCGAAGCCCAGCTCAACTTCAACGTTGCCCGGTACCTCGCCGCTGCCCTTGGGGCGGAGGGCGCCCAGGTGGTCTTGACGCGGACCACCAACAATGGCGTCGGGCCGTGCGTAACGCAACGGGCCGACATCGGCAACGCCGCCCAGGCGAATGCAGCCATCAGCATTCATGCTGACGGAGGACCGGCTTCCGGACGGGGTTTCGCGATTCTCGAGCCCGTCGCAGACGGACCCAACGCCTCGGTTATCACACCGTCTCAGTCACTTGGAACCGACGTTCGCTCGGCATTCCTTGCGCAGAACGTCGAACCAGTCAGCGATTATGCCGGAGTTGACGGAATCCAACCGCGCGATGACCTCGCCGGACTCAACCTGACAACGGTGCCGAAGGTCCTCGTCGAATGTGCCAACATGCGGAACGCCAGCGACGCCGCTCTTGTCGTCACCGCCTCCTGGCAACAGAGCGTCGCCCAGGCGCTTGCCACAGCCATTACCCAGTTTCTGACGGCGGCTTGAACATTCCGAAGCGCTCTGCCATGAGGTCCTTCGTTTGGCTTCCGCCTCTGGCCTACACCTCCGTGCTTCTTCGGTAAACCGGCTCTTCGGATCTGAGCGGGGCGTGAAGGCGCTATCTGCAGCAAGCGCCCCTCTCGGCCGACGAGGACGATCGGATCATGCACGGGAAGTTGTTCATCCGGGCATGCTCCCAGTGCTGCGCAG
>CABEBP010000198.1_pt1 | contig 14306 bp, 16 predicted proteins | sample 3132621 | NCBI WGS metagenome assembly CABEBP01 (sample SAMEA5534346, study PRJEB31848) | metagenome | biome: tundra; feature: field; material: soil | place: USA | collected 2013-05 | depth 0.45 m | reverse complement strand
CCACCGCAGAAACAGTCCTCGACGCCGATCAACCGTCGTCACCGGTCTCCTCGAGAGCACTGGTGCACAGATCGGCCGTCTGGCCGGGCTCTGGAGCGCTCAAATCAGTGATCCGCTACCCGTGTCCATGGCCACGAGAAAGTCCGCACTTATGGCCATGAGCGGTCCGCACCTGTGGCCACCAAAAGTCCGCAGTTGTGGCCACGAGAAGTCCGCACCCCTCACTGAAGTATCCACCTGAGGGTCCCTCCGGCCGGTCACGGTGGCGGTGCTAGCCAACCGCCGAGCCGAACCGAAGGGACACCTCCATGAAATCAGTGAGGGAACGAATGAACATGCATGCTGCCTACCAAGAGGTGGGCTCCTACCGAGCTGCTGCGGAGATCTGCGGCACGACGGACAAGACCGTCAAGCGGGTCGTTGCAGCGGCCACCCGGGTCAGCTCGCCCGGGAGCGGGGGTGAACCGGTCGTGGCACACAACTACGACGCGGTGAGCGCCATCATCGCCGGACGGGTCACCCGCACCGCCGGCCGGATCACAGCCAAGCGACTGCTTCCCGTGGCGGTGGCTGCGGGCTACGCCGGCTCGGCCCGCAACTTCCGCCGGGCGGTGGCCACGGCCAAAGTCGAGTGGAGGCGTGATCACCACCGGGGGCGTCGCCCCGGAGTCTGGGCGCCCGGCGACATGTAGGTGTTCGACTGGGGAGAGATCGGCCCCCTGTTCGTGTTCTGCGCGGTGCTGGCCTGGAGCCGGTTCCGCTTCGTGTTCTTCGCCGACAACTTGGGAGCGGATGCGACCATGGCTGCACTGGCCCAGTGCATGGAGACCATCGGCGGAGTGCCGAAGACTCTGCTCACCGACCGCATGGGCTGCTTGAAGGGAGGAACCGTCGCCGGGCTCGTGATCCCGACACCCGACTACGTGCGTTTCGTCACCCACTACGGGACGCGGCCTGACTTTTGCCAGGGAGCTGACCCCGAGTCCAAAGGGATCGTCGAGGCCCTGGTCGGCTACGTGAAGTCCGACCTGATGATCCCCGAAGAGCTCAGTGTCGCCGACCTCACGACGGCCAACGCCAAAGGGGTGGCGTGGTGCGCCGAAGTGAACGCACAGGTCCACTCCGAGATCGCGGCCATCCCGATCGAACGGCTCGCCCTCGAGCGTCCGCTGCTCGGTGATCTGCCGTCACTCAGGGCCCGGATCGGCAAGGTGGCCATGCGCAAGGTCGACCGCCTCAGCTGTGTCAGATTCGGCTCGGCCCGCTACTCGGTGCCCAACATCCATATCGGTCGCCAGGTCGAGCTCCGGGTGGCCGACGGCACGGTCATGATCGTGTTCTTGGGCGAGATTATCGCCGAACATGGCATCGTCGCCCCTGGTGAGACGTCTGTGTCCGATCAGCACTACGCTGGGGCCCCGACCCGCCCCCAACCGGGCGGTGCGGCCCAAGACAGCGGCCGAGGTGGCGTTCGTCGGTCTCGGGCCGGCAGCCGAGGCGTTCATCAAAGGGGCTGCTGGCCGGGGTGTGACCACCTTGGCCGCCGATCTCAGCGGCCTGTGCGCCATGGAGGCCGCCCACGGCAAAGACGCGCTCATCGCCGCGGTCGAACGGGCGGTCGAGTTCGGTCGGTTCCGGGCTCACGATGTGCGCTCAATCCTCGCCGCCGGAAGTGGTGTCCCACGGCCCCGTGCGCCGGGCGACGCCCTCATCGTCGACCTGCCCGCTGTGGCCACCCGCTCCCTCGACAACTACGCCATGGAGGGGAACCAATGAGCACCACCCCTCCCGCACTCGCCCCCGATCTCGAATCAGGGTTGCGCCGGCTGCGGCTCGGGGCCATGCGCGCGCTCTGCCCCCAGTCAAGCGCGCTAACCAAGCTGCGCCACAGCCCGTCTCTCCAGTCCCAGGTCAGAGGCTATATTTCTAGTCCCCGTCTCTTCCCCGTCTCTTTCCAGTGGCTACCGCAGTAGCAACGCTGATTCGGTCCTGGAGTGGAAAGGTCATGGTAGCCGAAGCTAGGCACTCCCCCACTACCCAGTGATCCGGCAAGTCAGCCGGGCACACCGCCCAATTCGTCGCTAGACCCGTGGAAGCCGTTTCAGGAGCATTGGCAACCTCTCCTTGCCGAGACATGATTAGCGTGAGTACATGGGTGAGGAACTGGCGAAGGGCATCGCTCTCTCCACGGCTTGGGTGAACGGTGACATGGAATCGTGGACCGCACTGGCCACCGAGGGGATCGAACATTACGCACTCGACCTTGTTCGTGAATTGTCCCACATCATTGAACGGTTGGCTGGGGAACTTGTGCTGATTGAGGGGCCAGACTGCGCCTCGGAGCAAGTGCTTCAGCAACTGGCACTGGATGCGAAGTCGAGTCCCGAATGATGGCAGGGGCCACAGAGCCAATGGAGAGGAACCGGGTAATGATTCCAGGAGAAGCAAGAGGAAGGGCAAATGCCGCAGCCCTGCGAGCGGCGAGAGCTTGGCTGCTCGGGAAGGGCCTCGCTGCTGAAGTCGAAGACTTGCGATTCGAAGGGGAGGACGGTCCGGTTCCTACCCCCGGCCTTCCGAAGCTGCTTGATCGATTGGAGAAGGACCTTCGTGATGTGTCCGCCCTGTCGGACCGAGTTGACGTACTCCTCCGTGATCCCGAGCAGACGGCGGATCTCGTAGCCAGGATCACCGTAGAGGTGGACGCCGCTGAAGAAGGGGCCGATGAAGCCGAGCGGGTCGCTCGCCGTATCGCACAGCTTGTCTTCGGAGTGTCGTCGGGTCTCGGACCAAGTGAACGTGTAGAACGACTCGACCGTGCCGCAGAGGCGGTACTGTACCCATCGCAGGGGACTGGACGACCCGTGGGTCTTGCTGACGATGGCATCGAACTCTTCACCCGCCATGCTCCAGAACTTCCAGTGGAACTTGGCGGGATCATCTGCCGGATGCTCATCGACCGTAACGTGGGCGTGCGAATCGGTGGAGTTACTCTTCGTGTCGGCTCGGATGAAGCTCTGCATCTCATGACCCCCGAGGGAGACACGGTGTGGGACTCGCCGGTCCAGGCCTCAGTTCCGGCCCATGTGACAGCCAAGGCACTCAAATCGATGGGGATGTCGTACAATCAGATTCGATCCACGGCTGTCGCTGAGTGGGGGGATTCCAGGACCTAAACGACGATCCGGGTCAATGGTCAGCGGTCAGGCTGGCTGATGCCACCCTCACTCCGCTATCAGTTCGTGGAAGTCGTGAGGGAGGCGAGGCCCGACCCGAACGCGCAGTCTTTGACATCACCCCACCCCGGCGAGCACCTGGGGAATTTCGATGATCGAGTCTGGGGAGTAATCCGTGATCCCTACCACCGTCTCCGGTCACATCGACGCCATGAACGTTACATTGGGTACTGGTGATAGCTAACTCTTAGTTAGCACTAGTAGCTACTGCAATAGCTACGCACCTCTAAACATGGTCGCCGAAATGAATCACTCATGGCGTTCGAAACGCTGTGACCTGAGACAATGCGGGCAGGGATGACAGAGCCCTAGCCGAGGGTGCGACCGGCCAAGCGACAGAGGCCAAGAGACAGAGGCCTCGAGTCAGCTTGCCTCTGGGAGTTCCGGTTGGCTCAGACGTGATGGACGACCCAACTCACGCCTTGAAACGCCCGCCACCCCAGGTAGATGACCGAGGCCACCAACATGAACTTGAAGTACCAGGGTGTACTGCGGTGCTCGAGAGTTTCCGAGCCACAGGTCGGGCACGTACCATCCTCGGCCACCTGGTCATCCTCGAGGCGCTGATCGCACTGTTCACACCAGGGCACCACTCACCTCCGACGTCCTCCACCTCCGTTGGGACCCTTGGCCCGAACCCGTAGCTTTATCGGCGTGGGACCCAGTTCAAAGCGCTCGCGCAGCCCCCGCTCGACGTAGCGCAGATAGGTCGGTTGGAGCCGACCATTCGTAAACAGGGTGAAGGTCGGCGGATCGTTCGCCCCTTGTACCGCGTACTGGATCTTGGCTCCCACCGGGGGGTGCGCCATCTGAATCGACTTCATGGCCCGGTTGAGCTCTCCGGTCGGGATGCGCGAGTGGTACGCCTCTTCGGCTGTGGCCACCGCCGGCAGAATATGGTGCACGCCAAGCCCGGACAGGGCGCTGATCTTCAATACCGGAGCATCACCGAGGAAGGCCAGCCGATCACCGATGTCGATGAGGATGTCCGGCCGATCCTCGGTGGGGATCAGCTCCCACTTGTTCAGCACCACCACTGTCGGGCACCCGGCGGCGGCCACCCGTTCGGCCAATCGCTGGTCTTGGTGGGTGACGCCCAGCGTGGCATCGATGATCAGGAGGGCGATGTCCGCCCGGTCCAACGCTTCGAGGGCACGGAGTACCGAAAAGTATTCGGTGCCCCGCTCGGTCCGTGACTTCCGGCGCATGCCGGCGGTATCGATAAAACAGACGGTCCCCTCGGGGGTCTCCACCACCGTGTCCACCGCGTCACGGGTAGTGCCGGGCGCATCGTGGGTGATCGACCGTTCATCACCGACCAATCGGTTGAAAAGTGTCGACTTCCCGACATTTGGCCGACCGACCAGAGCCACCCGTGGGATCGAGGTGCCACTCCCCTGCCGGTCCCCGTCGGGGTCATCTTCATTTCCCGACGTCGCAGCCACGGCGTCAGGGTCCGGCAGGAGCCGCACCACGTCATCGAGCAAGTCTCCGGTTCCCCGTCCATGCAGGGCGCTCACCGGCCACGGATCACCCAGGCCCAACGAAACCGCCTCCCATGCATCGGATTCGCGCTGGGACGAATCGACTTTGTTGACGACCACCCGCACCGGACGGCCAGATCGTTTGAGGAACCGGGCGACCGCCATGTCTTCGTCGATGAGGCCGACAGTGACGTCGACCACCAGCAGCACGACGTCGGCCTCGGCCACCGCTCGTTCAGCTTGGGCACTGACCTGGGCATCGAGAGGATCGTCGGTCGTCAGCCACCCCCCGGTATCCACCACGGTGAAGGCGTGACCGCACCACTCAGCATCGAGTTCTTTGCGATCCCTGGTGACGCCCGATCGTTCCTCGACCACCGCGGCCCGACGACCGACGATCCGGTTGACCAATGTTGACTTGCCCACGTTGGGTCGCCCGGCGATCACCACCAATGGACGGGTGCGGGCGGTTTCTGTCGTGGCCTCCGGCGTAGAGGTGGTCATCGTGACACTCCGATCGTGACGGGTACCCGTTCCGGTCGGGACAATTCGGTGGAACCACTTCCGCTGGAGAACTGGGTCGATACAGGGCCGGTTCCGTCCAGCGCCCGGCGCAATGACAGCCCGTCGGTGGCGACGATCTCCACCGGACGAGGTAGGTCGGTCACTGTCAGGTCATCGAGGAAGCGGCCCTCGGAGAGACATGAGTCGGGAAGGAGATAGCGATGGCCTTCGGGCTCCGCCTCGAGGGCCCGGGTCAGATCGATGCCGGTCATCAGCCCCGAGACGCCGATGTTGCCACCGAAATAGTCGTTCGGCACCGGAACCAACCGGATGTCCGAGCGTCCGAGGGACTCCACCAACGGGGCCAGAACCCGTGCGCCGTACTCACCGGTGAGGATGGCGATCGGTGCATCTCCGCCCGACGTCGGCGTGGTCGGATCGGCACGTTGGGCCCGGTAGCCCGACGCCGGTGCCCCATCCACCCAGGCGAAGAAGCCCGGCCGCACGCCCAATGCCGCCCGTTCGTCTCCCCCGAATGCCGCTTCGAATGCCCGGGCCATACCCAGGCCATTCTCGTGCTGAGGAAATCCGTCGTAGGTGGATTTTGCCGGGAAGGGCCGATCGGCCATCAGGTAGTACTCGTCAGCGGCGTAGACCATTCGTCGTCCGAGGGCAGTCAGAAAGGTCTCCTGCCACAGACCAATGGCATCACAGACTTCGGCCGCTTCTTCTTGGGTGTGGGATCGCATGCCCGATTCATTGGAGAATCGACTCACCCCCAGAGGCACGCATGCCACCGTGGCCATCGTCGGGTACCGGTCGAGCACGCCGGCCAGGGTGTCGTGCAGTATCTCCCCGTTGTTGCGGTCGGGGCACACCACAATCTGGCCGTGAACCTCGATACCCCCGTCCAGAAGGGCGCTCAACCACCGCAAACTGGTGGCTCCACGTTGGTTGCGCAGCAACCGCGATCGGACATCGGGATCGGTGGCGTGGATCGAGACGAACAACGGGCTCAGACGCTCGGTGAGCACCCGTTCCAGGTCCATTTCGGTAAAGCGGGTGAGCGTGGTGAAATTGCCGTAGAGAAACGAGAGCCGGTAATCATCGTCCTTGAGGGACAGACTCCGGCGCATTCCCTTGGGAAGTTGTTGGATGAAGCAGAATTCGCAGTGGTTGTCGCAGGTCCGAACCCGATCGAAGACCGCTGACGACACTTCTGCACCCAAGGGCTCCCCCGGTTGCTTGCTGATAGCCACCGAAAATGGGTCAGCCATCCCGCGACGGCGGACCACGAGGTCCAATTCGGGCTCGTCGACCAACAGGCTGTACTCGATGACGTCGCGCGGCGACCGTCCGTTGAGGAGGAGAAGTTCGTCCCCGGGCCGGAGCCCGGACAGATCCGCCGGTGACAATTCGGTGACGGCAACGACCGTAGGCGCCGTCGTACCGCGTGGTACCGACATGCCCCAAGGTTACCCGGTCCCCGGTGCAACTACGGCGGCCGCCCCAGGTCCCGGTGCCGTCGTCTCACCACTAGCCTGGGAATGTGCCCGTTGAACGAGTTCTTCTGGCCGAGCCGAGAGGCTTCTGTGCCGGCGTAGAGAAAGCCATCAAGGCGTTGGCGTGGATGGTCCGGGTCTTCGAACCACCCGTCTACTGCTACCACGAGATCGTCCACAACCAGCATGTCGTCGATCAGTTCCGGGCCCAAGGGGTCATTTTTGTGGATGACGTCACCGAGGTCCCGGCCGGGGCACCGCTGATGCTCTCGGCCCACGGCTCCGCCCCCGACGTGGTGGATGCGGCCCGTGACCAGGGCCGGGTCGTGGTCGATGCCGTCTGTCCCCTGGTCACCAAGGTGCACCACGAGCTGAAGGTCCGGGCCCGGAAGGGGTACACGGTGCTCTATGTCGGCCACCAGGGTCACGAGGAGGCGGTCGGCACCATGGCCGTGGCACCATCGGCGGTGCGTCTGCTCGAGCGGGTGGAAGACGTCGACGCGTTGACGGAGCCGGAAGCCGGTGAAGACGGCTCGTCACCGGTGGCCCTGCTGGCCCAGACCACGCTGAGCCACGATGAATGGTCCGGCATCGTCGATCGGGCCCGGGAGCGGTTCCCCGACCTGTGGATGCCCAACCGGAGCGATCTGTGCTTTGCCACCACCAATCGCCAGGCTGCGCTCAAAGCGGTGGTGGGACAGGCCGATGCGGTGGTGGTGATCGGATCGGTCAACTCCTCCAACACGGTGGCGCTGGAGGAGGTGGCGTTGGCATTCGGCTGTCCCCGGGTGATTCGGATCAATGATGCATCCGAGCTGCCCGATGACCTCAGCGGCACGGTGGGGGTAACCGCCGGTGCGTCCGCCCCGGAAGCCCTGGTGCAGGCGGTGGTGGCCCGATTGGCCCCGATCCATGGAGTCCAGTCGGCCCCGATCACTGTGGAAGAGGAGTACTTCCCACCTCCGCCCGAGCTGCGTGAGATCCTGCGGAGCCTGGAGGCGGCGGTATCCCTCATGACCGTCGCTCCGATGGTCGGTAGCGAGGTGGTCGACGGTGGGACAACCGTGCTCTCGGGCGATCGCTCTACCGGTGCGGCCGACGTGCTGGAGGCGTTCGCCGGCGGCCCGGCCGCTTAGTACCGTCCGGCCGAAGCCACCGATCGGTCGTAGAGCTCCTGAATCGTCACGGTGAGCTCTTCGGTCATGGTGTGAAGTCGGCTCCGCGGCACCCGACCGATCTCGGTACGGGTCGGTGCGGCAATCGGCTCGCCCACCACCAGGTGGATACGCCGGGGCCGGAGGAACTTGCTGCCCTTCGGCATGACCGACGCCGAACCGCCAATGCCCACCGGGATCACCGGTGCCCCGGTGCGTGCGGACAGAAAGGCCACGCCCTGGTGAAGGTCCTGCACTACCGGCCCCGCTCTCCGCTCCCCCTCGGGGAAGAGGACCAACACCTCGCCGGCGTCCAGGACCCGCTGAGCCCGGCGCAGAGCCTCCCGATCAGCGGCACCGCGATGAACGGGGAAGGCCCCTACCGACTGGAGGAACCGCCCGAGCCGAGGTCTCTTCCACAGGTTGTCCTTGGCCATGTAGTGAAGTTTCCGCCGGGTGACCTCCGAGGCCACAAAGAAATCGATCCCCGAACGATGGACCGGCGCGATGATCACCGGTCCCTCGGAGGGCACCCGCTCCGTTCCCTTCACCTTCGTGCGGAACAAGAGACGGTTCAACCCGTGCACCAGGGCCCGCAGAAGCCGGTAGATCGGGGTGAAGCTGGTGTCCACCTCCGCGTCGCCCACCGACGGTGACACCGCGTCCTTCGAACCTGTCGTATCGCTCACAGCCATGCCAGTACCTCCTCTACTACTGCTTTGATCGAACGCCCGGTGGTGTCGATGACCTTCGCACCTTCGGCAACCTCAAGAGGGGATGCCGCACGGGTGCTGTCGAGGTGGTCGCGCCTGGCTATCCGGTCAGATCCCTCTTCGCTCCGGCGCCGAGCCCGCTCCTCGCCTGAGGCGGTGAGGTAGATCTTCAGGTCGGCGTGAGGAAACACCACGGATCCGATGTCACGTCCTTCGACGACTCCGCCGCGGTGGTCCTCGGCCCACTGGCGTTGCCGGGCCACCATGATGGTTCGGACATCACGGTTGGCGGCCACCACCGACACCGCCCGGTTGACGTCAGGAGCGCGGATGGCCTCGGTGATATCTTTCCCGTCGGCCGTCACCCGGTCACCGACGGTGATCGACATGGTGCGGGCCAGTGTGGCTACGGCCTCGTGGTCGCCCGGATCGACATCGCGTGTGATGGCACCCCACGCCACTGCCCGGTACATGGCACCGGTGTCCAGGCGTTGGAGTCCCAGATGGCGGGCCAATGCCCGGGACAGCGTCGACTTGCCGGCGCCCGCGGGCCCGTCGATGGCAATCACCCTTCCGAGGGTGCCGGGAGGCTGGCTGGCTGGTGGTCGGGTCATTTCGCTGCCGCCAGTGCCTCGAAATCCTGATGGAAACGCGGGTAGCTCGTCTTCACCGTTTCCCATCCGATGATGGTGGTCACATCGGTCAGCGACGGACAGGCGGCCCCGGCGATGGCGGCAGCCATGGCCATCCGATGGTCACCCCGGGCGTCGACAAACCCGGGCTGTAATCCTTCGCCTCCGGAGATGACCAGATCGTCGCCTTCCGTCCAGGCCGTACCTCCGAATGCGGTCACCAGGTCCACCGTGCCGCTCAGGCGGTCGGACTCTTTCACCCGCAACTCGCCCACGTCGGTGAAGCGACTCTGGCCGGTTGCCAACGCCGCGGCCACGGCCAGGATCGGCACCTCGTCGAGAGAGGGGATCTCCTCAGCGTGAATCACGGTTCCGGTCAGTGATGTAGTCCGGCTGGTGATCGATCCATGGCCGGCGACCTGCTCATCCACTGTGACGTTCGCTCCCATGCGTCTCAGCACGTCGAGGAAACCTGTCCGTTCCGCCCCCAGGTGTATGCCGACCACGGTGACCACACTCCCGGGAACGACGACACCGGCAACTACCCAGTACGCCGCCTGCGAGGGATCACCGGGTACCGACACCGTGGTCGGGCTGAGGTCGCTTCGGCCGATCCGAATGGTCCGCCCCGAACTGGAGTTGGAGACAGTGATGTCCGCCCCCATCTGCGCCAACATCTCCTCGGTATGCGCGCGTGTGGGAACCGGCTCATGCACCACGGTGTCGCCTTCAGCCGACAGTCCGGCCAGCAGTACAGCCGATTTCACCTGAGCGCTGGCCATCGGGGGCGTGTACTCGATGCCATGGAGTTTCCCGCCGGTGATCGCCACCGGAGGAAGGCACCGGGAACCCTGCCCGCTGAGGTGTGCCCCCATCCGCCCCAGGGGTTCCGCCACCCGGTCCATCGGCCGACTGCGCAGGGAGGCATCACCGGTGAGGTTGGCGGTCACCGGCAGTCCGGCCACTACTCCCAGCAACAGGCGCATTCCTGTCCCCGAGTTCCCCAGGTCGATGGGACCGTTGGGGCTGTGAAGCCTTGAACGTCCCCCTTGGACGACGGTGGCCTCGTCCCCTTCCTCCACTTCGGCACCCAGGGCCCGAACCGCCTCTAATGTGCGGCGCACATCGTCACCATCGGAGAGCCCGGCAATGGTGGAAGTGCCCTCGGCCAGAGCGGCCAACAGGAGGGCACGGTGGGAGATGGACTTGTCGCCCGGGAGTGCAACCGAGCCCTGAAATGCCCGGCCGCCGTTGACCCGGATCGTCTCGGGAGTGAGCGCGGGTGTCATCGGCTGGGCCCAACCGGGCCGCTGGTCGCCCGGTAGCCGCGTTCGGACAACGCCGCCAGCAACTTCTCCGTATCACCTTCGTCGATGGTCAACACCAAAACCCCGCGGTCGCCTTCGACCGAGTGAGCGATCTCGAGGTCGAAGATATTGACCCCCAGTTCGGCGGCCAGGGTGGTGATCTCGGCCAGGACCTTCGGGCGGTCGAGCACCGGTACCCGCACTTCCACCAGATCTTCGGCCCGGGGCGTCCGTTCGGCCAGGGCACGGCGGGCCACGGCAGCCCGACCCAGGATGTCGAGCAGGGAGTCACGGTCGTGCTCGGCCACCCGGCGTCGCATGGCCACCAGGGCATCGACGAGCAGGTCGAGGGTGGCCACGATGGCGTCGGCGTTGTCATCGCAGATGTCGGGCCAGATATTGGGTTGCCCGGCGGCGATTCGGGTCATATCCCGAAATCCGCCCGCGGCCAACTGGAGCAGAGCCGCATGCTCTTCCCCCAGGCTGGCGGCCAGGTCCATGAGGGTGGCGGCGGCCAGGTGGGGGACGTGGGAGACCACCGCCACCAGGGCGTCGTGCTGCGATGGGGCCAGAGCCACCACCACGGCACCCATATCGGCCAGCACGCTGCGGACCCTGGTGTAGGCCACCGGATCGGTCAATGCGGTGGGGGTGAGCACCCAGGTGGCCCCCACGAACAGGTCGGCGGATGCTCCTTCCACTCCCACCTGTTCCGAACCGGCCATCGGATGGCCACCCACGAACGACGGGTGATCGACGGCGGCCACCAACGAGCCTTTGACACTGCCGACATCGGTGACAATCACGTCGGGTCTGCGATCGGGACGGGCCAAAATGTCGGTAATGATCTGACCGGCGGCATGCACAGGGGTGGCCACCACCACCAACTCGGCGTTCGGGTCGAGGCCTTCGACAGAAAGGGCCCCCAGGTCGACGGCACGGGTGGCGACACCGGGCGCGACATCGACACCGCTGACGTGCCATCCACGTTCACGCAGGGCCATGCCGACCGAGCCCCCGATGAGTCCGGTTCCGAAGATCATGGCGCGGCCGGGATTGGCCGACTGATCGTCCCTCCGTGCCGGGTTCAGGGGTGATGGGGCGGCGCCGTCCTCAGTCGGGGAGGTCGTCACGGAGTCCCCTTGCGCCTTCGAGGTAGACGTGGTGGATATCGCCGCGGGGGCGTTCACTCTCTACGTGCAGCATCACCCGGATACAACGAGGCACGGAGCCGACCACTGCCAGTTCCCGGGCACAGATGAGCGGGACGACCCCAAGGCCGATGGACCGGGCGGCGGTGGCCGGGAAGGTCGAGACGATGTCCTCGGTGGCGGTGAAGAGGATGGAGATGATGTCGTCTTCGGACAGCCCATTGCGTTCGATGATCTCGCGCAGTAGCGCCACCACCCGGGTGGTGATGGCCTCGGTGTCGTCGGCGTCGACGGTGGTCGCGCCCCGAATAGCTCGCACAGAAGTAGACATCAGCCAGGCATGTTACTCAGGGGTAGACGCTGGGTCGTCGGCCGGGATCGCCGCTGCCGCCAACGCCCGGACCTCGTCGATGGTGAGGGGACGCCACGATCCGGGTGCGAGGGTGGGATCGGTCAGGGGCCCGATTCGGGTCCTGACCAGGCGGAGGACAGGATGTCCCACCGCTTCGCACATCCTGCGCACCTGGCGGTTCCGGCCCTCGTGGATGACGATCCGCAGGAGCGTTGGTGCCACCACCGCCACCCGGGCGGGTGCGGTGGGCCCGTCGTCGAGGTCGATGCCGTCACGGAGGCGGCGGACGTCGCCGGCAGATGGCTCCCCCTCCACTTCGACCAGGTACTCCTTGGGGACGCCGAACGAAGGATGGGTGAGGCGGTGGGTGAGGCGGCCGTCGTTGGTGAGGATGAGGAGGCCTTCGCTATCCATGTCGAGCCGGCCCACCGGGAAGACCCGGGGATCCGATGGCACCAGGGAGACCACCGTGGGGCGCCCATGGGTGTCTTCGGCCGTACTCACCACCCCGGTCGGCTTGTTCAGCAGGTAGTGCACCAACCCGGGCAGTACCGGGAGGGGCACCCCGTCGAGCTCCACCTCGTCCACCGAGGGATCAATCCGGCGTCCGAGCACGGGGACTTCGCCGTTGACGGTAATTCTCCGCGCGCTGATCAGGTCTTCACATACCCGGCGGGATCCGAGCCCGACGCGAGCCAGAACCTTCTGCAGCCGTTCACCTTCAGAGAGTTGTGCCGAGGCGGGTAAGGAGGGTGGATCAACCATCGACGACCGGGCGCATCTGCTCCTCGAACTCGGCAACGGCTTCTGGTCCCGGCAACAGATCCGCCACCGCCGGTAGCTGATCGAGTCGGTCGAGGCCCAGGCGCTCTAAAAATGCATCAGTGGTTCCGTAGAGAACGGCTTGTCCGGGACCGGCGGCACGTCCCACCGACTCGATGTAACCCCGGTGCTCGAGAAGACGGGCCACGCCGTCGACGTTGACCCCCCGGAGCGCGGCGATCTGGGCCCGCGAAACCGGTTGCTTGTAGGCCACGATGGCCAGGGTCTCCAACGCCGCCGCCGAGAGCCGCGAGGAAACGCCGACGTTGGCAAATCGCTCGACGTAGGCGGCCAGGTCGGGGTGGGTCTGGATACGGAACCCCCCGGCGATGCGGGCGACCTCGAACCCCCGGTTCTCGGCCCGGCACGACTCGGCCAACTCGTCACAGAACGGTTCGATCTGCTCGATGGGGATCTCGAGGAGCTCGGCCAGCAGACCAGGTGCCACCGGTTCGACGGCCACGATCAACACGGCTTCAATGGCCCGCGACTCAGCGGAGAGAGCCACCGATCAGCCCTCGTACTCGTCGTAGTCGGCCCCCACCAGCACGGGCTCCGAGGTGGTGGCGACCCACTCCACTTGCAGCTCGCCGAAGGTGTGGCCCTGGTCGAGCGAGACCCGACCCTGTTTGCACAGTTCGAGGAGGGCGAGAAATCGCACAATGATCTCGATCCGAGTGGACAGGTGCCGAGTCAGGGCCCGGAAGGTGGCTCTCCCTTCGAGGGGTAGCCGGACTTCGAGCTCATTGACGGCCTCGGACACGGTGACAGCGTCGACGGTGACGTGATAGAGGTCGACAGTGGGGACCGGTTGTGCCGCAGTGGCTCGTAGGTAAGCGGCCGCCACCTGGGCGGGGGTGACGCCTTCGAGGAGATCGGGAGCATTGCCGGCGAAACCATCGTCGAGGCCGGCGGTGCGGGGCACCGATCGGGCGGCTCGTTCCATCAGAAGGGTGAAGCTGTCGGCCGCCGCTGCGTAGGCCTGGCACTCGAGGAGCCGGGCCAGGAGCAGGTCACGCTCCTCCCATCTGACCAGTTCTTCGTCCGATTCGACATCGTCGGGACCGGGCAGAAGACGGCGTGACTTCAACTCGATCAGCACCGCCGCGATCACCAGAAACTCAGACAGCGTGGCCAGGTCGATCGATTCCCAGGACGCCACCTCGGCGATGAAGGCGTCGACCAGGCCGGTCAGCGAGATGTCGTAGATATCAACTTGATGGCCGTTGACCAGCTGCAACAACAGTTCGATGGGCCCGTCGAAGACGGGAGCGGAGACGGTGGCACTCACGACCCCCGACGATACCGGTTCAACCGAGGCAATCCGCGCACCGTTCGCCGACGCCTACGATGACCGCCTATGTCGAAGGTTTTCTCCGGTATCCAGCCCAGCGGCGATCTCCACTTGGGGAACTATTTGGGAGCCATCCGTAGCTGGGTGGCTGACCAGCA
>CABEBP010000181.1_pt1 | contig 14717 bp, 12 predicted proteins | sample 3132621 | NCBI WGS metagenome assembly CABEBP01 (sample SAMEA5534346, study PRJEB31848) | metagenome | biome: tundra; feature: field; material: soil | place: USA | collected 2013-05 | depth 0.45 m | reverse complement strand
CACGTAGCGACCTTCGTCGAGGAGGATCGCCCACGCCTGGGCGGGGGCCAGATCGACGAAGCGGGGCGAGCGCAGCAACGCCAGCAGCTCGCCGGTCTCGACCTTCGACAACGCGTTGGACGTGACGTCCATCCGGAGGATTAGGTCATGGACCGGTCCACGAACGCGCTCCGCTCGGTGCTTCGATGCTGTCAATAGGGCGGCTTGGCATCACTGGTGGCGCCAACTACTACCTCGACAAGGTCGCTAACAGCGTCGACGACTACTACCTCGGCCGGGGCGAGGCTCCGGGGCAGTGGATCGGAGCGACCTCCCAACAACCAGTGGCATGAATTCCAGCATGCTGACTCTGCAAAACCCAGGTCACATCACCTCCGGTGGATCCAGGGTGATTCAGTTTCGATTGCGGAACCGAAGTGGGGGGGCGATGACCCGCCCCCCGGATTGTGAGTACGCCGCTCAAGTCGGAGGTTGGACGCGTCGATATGGTGTCACAGTGGAATACGCCGATCTGGATGCCGCGCTACAAGCCGCACGCAGGGGGGACGAGTGGGCCATTACGTGCATATTCCGGGCGGTGCACCCGAAGCTGCTGCACTACGTGCGACGCCATGCTCCCGATGTGGCCGAGGACCTAGTGGCCGAGACGTGGCTGGCTGCCGCCAAAGGGTTCGCCACTTTTGAGGGCGATGTCGACGAACTCCGGGCGTGGCTATTCGTCATCGCCCGTCGGCGCATCGCCGACCATTATCGGAATCGGGCCCGCCGCCCTCGGCTGATCGCCCTCACCGACCAGGCGCCGATGGCAGCTGCGGCCGACGACCAGGCCATCGAGGCGTTGTCGACCGACCAGGCCATCGAGGCGCTCGTGCGGGACCTGTCTGCTGACCAGGCAGAAGTCGTCCTGTTGCGGGTAGTGGCGGACCTGAGCGTCGAACAGGTGGCCAAGATCATGGGGCGCAGCCCCGGGTCGGTGCGGGTCCTGCAACATCGGGCGCTACGGCACCTGGCGAAGATCTGGGAACGAGGAGCTGTAACGCAATGAACCCCGCAGACGATGAGGCTACCGAGATGCACAGGTTGCCATTCGACACAAGCACAGCAGACAGGTTTCTCGCCGGGAGGGTCGTCCCAGACGACGCCCCTCCGGGACTGAGGGACTTGGCCATGCTGATCCAGGCGGCGAAGCCGCCGGCTTCGGCCGGCGGCGGAGCCGTTGAGGATCAGGTGGTCGCCGCCTTTGCTGCCGTCGTTCGGACACCTGTAGGTGCCTCGGAGAACGTCTACGAAGGGAAAAAACGAATGCTTACGAACCTACTCTCGATCAAGGTGGCCGCCGTAGCCGCCGCGGTCGTGCTCGGTGGCGGTGGCGCAGTAGCCGCCGCGGGCTCGCTGCCCGCGCCCGTCCAATCAGTGGTGTCCAGCGGCCTGACACATGTCGGGATCTCGGTCCCGAACCCGAACAGCCACGCTTCGCCGCACGCCAGCCTCAGAGGCGGCAACGCAAACAGCCACGCTTCGCCGCACGCCAGCCTGGGCGCCGGCAACGCAAACAGCCAAGCAAGCGGGCATGGCAACAGTGGGTCAGCCTCGAGCGCGAATGCCTACGGGCAGTGCACCGCCTGGGCCGCTGCAAACAAGGGCACTAGTACTAACAGCAACTCCAGCAACGCCCAGGACAGCTTCCCGCAGCTCATCGCCGACGCTCAGGCCAAGAGTGAGACCATCCAAGCGTTCTGCGCCAGCGTGTCCCCACCCTCGACAGTCCCCACGACGTCGGGCTCCTCGGACGGGTCCACCGGCTCCGGCGCTCCCAGTGGCACCCCTGCAGGACCTCCGGCGGGCACCCCTGCAGGACCTCCGGCGGGCACCCCTGCAGGACCTCCGGCGAGCACACCTGCAGGACCTCCGGCGGGCACCCCTGCAGGACCTCCGGCGGGCACCCCCTCGGGATCCCGGAGCGGGGCCGGGACGACGCGATAGCGCCAACTCCACGAGGAGGTTTCCCTCCTCGGTCACGTGATGATCTGGCCGGCACCTCCTGTGCCGGCCAGATCGCATTCCACCTCTTCAAAGCAAACGACCCACGCCACCGAGCGGGACCAGATCAGATGGGGCGGGTTCCAGGGGTCGTTGCAACTCCTGACCAATTCAAGCCTTGCCCCAAGGGCACCAGCACCCCGGTCCGGCGTCTGTTGATTGACGCATCCTCTGCCGGGCCGTACGGGCCGGCCAGCTCTGTCAGCGGGCACGGATCAGGGGGTGCATCCACAGGTTCGGGATAGAACACCTGGACAATGGAGCATGGCAGTGATAGCTACATCAGTGCAGTGAAATATTCGAACGATGAGCACACCGCACTCCTGTTCCGAGTGCTGAACGATGAGTAGGGCTCTCGTCTTCGTGGGAGGCTTCGGTGCTCCCGGCAACGAATGGCCGCTGACCCCGATCAGGCGTAGCGCCCGTGAACAGGGCTGGCGGACCAAGTACTTCAACGAGCGATTGGTCTTCGGGCCGCTCGCCACCTCAGCGGAGCGCCTGGTCGAGCTCATCGACCGACTGGATCAGACCCACGACACCATCGTGGTGATCGGGCATTCGATGGGAGGTCTGGTCGCAGAGCACGCCGCAGCGCTGGGAGCACCGATCGATGGGCTCGTAACCATCGGCACACCGCACCAGGGCCACTATCTGTCACGGTTCGGCCCACTGCCGGTCATGAGGGATATGGGGACGAACAGCACCTATCTGAGAGGTGTGGCAGCTATCCCTGGCGAGCGCCCACCAATCCTGGTGGTCACAGCGGCGAAAGACAGGTTGGTACCGAAGAGTGCTGCTCGACCGAACAGGCCACATACATTCCTCGAGGTGCCGAACGTCGGGCACCTGCGCGTGATCTTCGATCAGAGCACAGCCGAGACCATCATGGAGTGGGCCGATGCTCTGACAGAGGAGATAGCTGAACGGCGCCATAATCTCGATCAGGCCATTCGATCCGAGCGTGGACGGAAATCCCCTCCGGCGGCGTCGTAACCGCGGGCTGATCGATGCTCTGAATGATCGTCAGGCCAGAGGCGAACGATCGTGGCCCGCGGGTAGGCGGAAACGGATGCATGCGTTCCGCGCGTCCCAGATGTGTCCCGACTCCCAATCGCCAGTGGAGTGAGAGTCAACCCGTCCTGAAGTGACGTTGGCTATGCCTGTGGGTGTCGAGAATCCGTGCGTCCAGGTCATGCCACCAGTCAGTACTCGTGAACAAGGTCGCCGAGTCAGTCAGTCCGTCTGAATTGCGTTGGGTCCGGATCGCTGATGCGTGGTGGCTTCATCCCGAGGGCGAGCGGCGACTGTCGTCACCGCACCAGTCCGCTACGGGACCTGCCGGACTGATGGTTCATGGCGACCGTGATGACCCACGGATCTGGCAGGCGATCCCGAAAATGGTGAAGTGACCGCATTCAGTGTCAAATAAAGGCACTCCGAACCGCAACAACCAAGAAGACAGTGCACCACGCACAAGGGACTCGCCATCCAAAGGGAGGAATCTGACAATGCCTCGATTCCGCGAAAGCATGCGCTTCGTGTATTCATTTCTCCCGAAGGAGGACGTGGATCGACAGTCCCCCACGGTGGTCCGACGTTCCCGCACGCCGGATGGCACGCCGGGCTTTCGACCTCCCGAACGCCCGGCCCGGTCGTGAGATCGGAGATCGACTCACGGGGCGAGGCGATGACACGCGACCCAGGGCCCGACGCCTCGCCAGCGGACAGCGCGCCCGCGGACAACGCAGTCCCGACCGGGCCGCGGCACCGTCGCGGCCCGGTCGACCCGCGCCTGCTGGCCTACACCCGGTCCACCCGTCGGTTCCTGGAGCTGTCCGTCGTCCTCGGAATCGTCACTGCCGTCCTGGTGACGGCCCAGGCCTGGTTCCTGTCGGTCGCCGTGGCAGGCGCGTTCATCCATCATCAGGGTCTCGCTGCACTGCGGGGGACCCTGGCGCTCCTCTTCGTCGTGGTCGCCGCTCGGGCCGCCGTCATCTGGTGGACGGAACGGGCGGCCAACCGGGCTTCGGCCTCGGCGAAATCCGACCTGCGATCAGCGCTGGTCGAACACATCGCCCGTCTCGGTGATGGCGGGCGCCGGGTGGAGAACAGCGGGAGTCTGGCCCTCCTCGCCACCAAGGGCATCGACGCCCTCGACGCCTACTTCGCTCGGTACCTGCCCCAGCTGTTCCTGGCGGTCATCGTCCCGGTGGCGGTCATCGTGATCGTGGCCGGGAACGACTGGATCTCGGCGGTGATCATCGTCCTCACCGTGCCGCTCATACCGCTGTTCATGGCCCTGGTCGGCGCGTCCACCCGAGAGCACACGGAACGGCAGTTCATGACGTTGCAACGCCTCGGCGGGCACTTCCTCGACGTCGTCTCCGGCCTTCCCACCCTCAAGGTCTTCGGCCGGGCCAAGGCCCAGGCCGAGGCCATCAAGCAGGTCACCGACCAGTACCGGGAGGCGACGATGGCGACGCTCCGGATCTCGTTCCTCTCCTCGCTCATCCTCGAGCTGCTGGCAACGATCTCCGTGGCGCTCGTCGCGGTTGCCGTGGGGCTGCGCCTCCTCAATGGTCACCTCGACTATCGCACCGCGCTCTTCGTGCTGGTGCTCGCCCCCGAGGCGTACCTCCCTTTGCGCCAACTGGGCACGCACTTCCATGCGAGCGCAGACGGCATGCAGGCAGCCGAGGGCGTGTTCGAGGTCCTCGAGAATCCGCTGGCACCGAGGGGAACCCGGCGCCAGGTCCCCAACCCGGAGACCAGCGTCATCTCCGTCGAATCTCTGGAGGTGACCTATCCGGACCGGCTCGTCCCCGCGCTCGGCGACGTGACCTTCTCGGTGACCCCCGGAGAGGTGCTGGCAATCATCGGGCCGAGTGGCAGTGGGAAGTCGACGTTGCTCGGAGCCCTGCTCGGACTGGTGCCGATCACCAGGGGTGCCATCCATGTGGGAGGCGATGACCTGGCGTTGCTCGACCCGGAGGCATGGCGGTCGACGCTGGCGTGGGTCCCCCAGCGCCCCCACCTGTTTGCCGCGTCCATTGCCGACAACCTCCGCCTCGGCCGGCCGGCAGCCACCGACGAGCAGTTGTGGCAGGCGATCAGCGACGCGAACCTGACCGACGTGGTCCGGCGACTGCCGGACGGCCTGGAGACGAAGCTGGGCGACCGCGGCGTCGGCCTCTCACAGGGGGAGCGTCAGCGTGTCGCCCTGGCGCGTGCCTTCGTTCGCGATGCGCCGCTGTTGCTATTGGACGAACCGACCGCCAACCTCGACGGTCGGACCGAGGACGCGGTGGTCGAATCGGTCCGTCGGCTCATGATCGGGCGGACGGTGATACTCGTGACCCATCGTCCGGCGCTGTTCGACGTCGCGGTTCGCGTCGTGGACCTTTCGCATGACCCGGTGCTGTCGTGACCGCTCCGATCGAGGAGCGAATCGGAGGCGAGCAACCGCTGACGCCGGCACCCATCGGCCGGACCCTCGGCGTCGCCCGGCCGGCGGCTTGGCGGCTCGCGCTGGCATCCCTCCTCGGGGCCGGAACGATCGGAGCGGCCATCGGGCTGATGGGCACCGCGGCCTGGCTCATCTCGAGGGCCGCTCAACACCCATCGGAGTCCACGCTGGCCGTCGCGATCGTCGGGGTGCAGTTCTTCGGGTTGTCCAGAGGGTTCTTCCGCTATGGCGAGCGCTTGGTCGGCCACGACGCGGCCTTGCGGGTACTCGCCGAGCAGCGGGTCCGCTTCTATCGTCATCTCGAACGGCTGGCGCCGGCGGGACTCCCGGCGTTCCGCAGCGGTGACCTCTTGTCACGGGTCGTGGCCGACGTCGACTCCCTGCAGGATCTCATCCTCCGGGTGATCCCCCCGTTCGCTATCGCCGTCCTCGTCGCCACGATCACCGTCGGACTGGTGTGGGTGCTGTTGCCGGCGGCTGCACTGGTGCTCCTGGTCGCCCTGGTGGCGTCCGCGACCCTGGTGCCCTGGCTGACGGGAACTTTGGCCCGGCGAAACGAGTCCGACCAGGCCGCGATCCGGGGCGAGCTGACGGCATCGGTCGTCGATCTCATCGAGGGTGCACCTGAGCTCGCGGTGTACGGGGCCAACGACGCGCAGCTGGCCCGGATCTCGTCGAGCGACCGGGAACTCACCAAGGTGGCCACCGCGGCTGCGTCGACCGCAGGCATCGGCCTGGGGCTCACGACCCTGCTGGCCGGTCTGGCCATGTGGGGCACGCTCATGGTGGGAATCCCCGACGTGCACTCCGGGCGGCTCGCCGGAGTGTGGCTGGCCGTGATCGCGCTCGTCCCGCTTGCCGCGTTCGAGCTGGTGTCGGGGTTGCCGGCCGCCACGCAGACGCTCCAACGTTCACGCCGGGCGGCGGCTCGACTCTTTGCCATCAGCGATGCCCCGGCCCCGGTTCCCGAACCGGCGATCACGGTGGCTCCTCCCAATCGACCTGTCGACCTCGAGATCCGGTCGCTGTGGGCGCGGTACCCGGGCGCGCCGCAGCCGGCTTTGCGAGGTATCGACCTCAGCCTTCCCCAGGGGAAGAGGGTCGCCATCGTCGGGCCGAGCGGGGCCGGTAAATCGACGCTAGCTTCGGTCCTCGTGGACTTCCTCCCCATTGAGCGCGGGTGCGTCACCCTCGGCGGGATCCGCCTCGAGCTGCTGGCCGAGACGGACGTGCATTCCGTCATCGGACTTGTGGGGCAGGACGCGCATCTCTTCGACACGTCACTGGCGGAGAACCTGCGCATCGGGCACCGTTCGGCAACCGATGCCGAGTTGAGTGCTTCGCTCGAGCGAGTGGGCCTCGGCGACTGGCTCGACGAGCTTCCCGAGGGGCTGGCCTCCGAGGTCGGACAGTACGGTGCCCGACTCTCCGGTGGTCAGCGGCAGCGGGTGGCCGTGGCGCGGGCACTCCTGGCGCAATTCCCAATTCTCGTCCTGGACGAACCTGCCGAACACCTCGACCTCCCTGCGGCGCGTGCACTGACGGACGACCTTCTGAACGTGACAGAGGGTGGTTCCACGATTCTGATCACGCATCGGTTGTCCGGGCTCGAATCGGTCGATGAGGTGCTTGTGATCGAGGACGGCCGGGTCGTCGAGCGAGGAACGCATGACGAGCTCCTCGAGCTCGGAGGAATGTACGCATCTCGATGGCTGCATGAGCTGAATAGTGGGCAAGGAACATCGGAATCACTCACTACCCATGTGACCGGCCAGGCTCTCGTTGGAGGTACTCCGGAAAGATCTTCCGAAGCGCAATTGCGTGAGAGGAACCGGTAGGTATGAGTACAGACCTGGCACGTTGGCAGTTCGCGACAACCTCGATCTACCACTTCTTGTTCGTGCCGGTCACCATCGGGTTGGCGTTCCTGGTGGCACTGCTACAGACGAGCTGGTACCGCCACGAGAATCCCGTCTACCGGCGCCTCACCCGTTTCTTCGGGACCCTCCTGCTGATCAACGTGGCCATCGGCGTGGTCACCGGGCTCGTCCAGGAGTTCGAGTTCGGCATGAACTGGTCTTCCTACTCGCGCGAGGTGGGGAACATCTTCGGCGGTCCGCTGGCCATGGAGGGATTGCTGGCGTTCTTCCTCGAGTCCACCTTCCTCGGACTGTGGATCTTCGGTTGGGACCGGCTGTCGAAGAAGGCGCACCTGGCATGCATCTGGCTGGTGGCCGGTGCGACCATGATCTCGGCGGCGTTCATCATGGCCGCCAACTCGTGGATGCAGCACCCGGTCGGCTACGTCATGAACGCACAGCACCAGCCGGTGCTCAATAACATCGGTGCCCTCTTCACCAACCCGGTGTTCTTGTGGAGCTACGTCCATATCGTCCTGGCCTCGCTCGTGACCGGGTCGCTGGTCATGTTGGCCGTGTCGGCCTGGCAACTACGCCGCAAGCGCGAGGTCGAGGCGTTTCGCCGTACGGCGACCATCTCGCTGATCGTCCTGATCCCGTCGCTCGTCCTGGCCCTCTTCGTCGGCAGCGAGCTCGGTGTCATCGAGGGCACCTACCAACCGATGAAGATTGCCGCCGCCGAGGCACAGTGGAACACGTGCAACTCGCACTGCGCGTTCTCGCTGGGGCAGGTCGGCGGAGGAACAAACGACGAGGCACCCACCCAGATCGTCAGCATTCCCGACCTGCTGTCGATTCTGGCGACCAACCACGTCAACGGCCAGGTCAAGGGGATGAACCAGCTCCAGGCGCAGTATGTCAAGGAGTACGGCGCCGGCAACTACGTGCCGAACGTGTTCGTCCAGTACTGGTCGATGAGGGTCATGGCCTACCTGGCCACGCTCGTGCTCCTCTTCGCACTGTGGGGAGCATGGCTGCTGCGAAAGCACCGGATCGAGAACTCGAAGTGGTTCCTGCGGATCGCGCCCTGGGTGGTCGTGGCCCCATTCCTGATGAACACGGCCGGTTGGATGCTGACCGAGAATGGGCGACAGCCGTGGATCGTCCAAGGGCTGATGAAGACGGTCGACGGTGTGTCACCTAACGTGACCGCTCTCGAGATCTGGATCTCCCTGGTGGTGTTCGTGGCGATCTACGCCGTCCTCGGTGTCGCTGACGCATATTTGATGATCCACTACGGACGGAAGGAGCTGGGGGAGAGCTCGGACAAAGAGCCCGATTCGGGAAGCCCGCCGGACAGGGGTGGCGACGGCTCCGAACGCGAGAGCGAGCCCGACGAGTCGCAGCGCGTGCCCGCGCTGATCTACTAGGAGGCCATGATGCACCTCAGCACACTGTGGTTCGTGATCGACGCCCTCTTCTGGATCGGCTTCTTCGTCCTCGAGGGGTTCGACTTCGGGGTGGGAATGCTGCACTCGTTCATCGGCAGGGACGACACCGAGCGACGGATCGCCGTCAACTCCATCGGCCCGGTCTGGGACGGGAACGAGGTGTGGCTGATCGTTGCCGGGGCGGTGATCTTCGCCGCGTTCCCGTCGTGGTACGCCACGATGTTCTCCACCTTCTATCTGGCCCTGGTTGTGCTGCTGCTCGCCCTCATCGTGCGCGGCGTGGCTTTCGAGTACCAGCGCAAAGTGGACAACCCTCGCTGGCGCGCTTCGTTCCGATGGTCCCTGACCATCGGCAGTGCACTGATCCCGTTGTTGGTCGGCGTGGCGTTCGGCGACATGCTGCACGGCCTGCCCATCAACCGGGCGCACAACTACACCGGCAATTTCCTTGGCCTCCTCACGCCGTTCGGGCTGTACACGGGTGTGACGATGTTGGTGATGTCGCTCCTGATGGGAGCGACCTACCTGGCCCTCAAGACGACCGGGGAACTGCACGACCGGGTCGTCCGCCTGTCGGGGACGCTCGCATGGGCTGCCGCAGTTGTGGTGTGGGGATTCGTGACCTGGACCCACCTGGGGCTGGGGACCGGCTTCGTCCCGAACCCGTTGGAGGTGCTCGCCGTCCTGGCCGTCATCGCGTCGGCATGGCTCGCCAACGTCAAGCGGGAGGGCTGGGCGTTCGCCAGCGCCGCCATCGGCATGGCTGCCACAGTCGGCTCGCTGCTTACCGAGCTCTATCCCCGGGTCATGGTGTCCACAACCAACGCGGCGTACAATCTCACGGTCGGCAACACGACCAGCCCGTCATACACGTTGAAGGTCATGACCGTCGTGGCCGTCATCTTCTTCCCGGTGGTCCTCGTGTACCAGGGGTGGACGTATCACGTCTTCCGCGGTCGGCTCTCGGCCCCCAGGGTCGGGACCGAGGTCGGAGCCGGTGATCCCGATACGTCCGGGGAACCGGTCAGCACGGTGGGGCCGACCGAAGCCACCTGATCCTGTCCGGCAGTTGGACCGCGCAGCCGGCGGCCAGCGATTCGGGGTGTCCGGGGCTCAGCGCAGCGTGTAGGTGATCGGAAGGTGCTTCACGCCGCTCACGAAGTGCGCGGCCGACCATTGTGGCTCGCCGTCGAAATCGATGGTCGCCACCCGCTCGAGCACCTTGCCCAGCAGGGTCCGAACCTCGCGCCGGGCCACCTGGGCGCCGAGGCAGTAGTGGATCCCGAGCCCGAATGAGAGCAGCTTGTCGGCATCGGGACGGCGGATGTCGAAACGCATCGGGTCGGCGAACACGTCCTCGTCACGGTTGGCCGACGGGTAGGACGTGAGCACGACGTCACCTTTGGGGATGGTGACGCCGCCGAGCTCGAAGTCCTCCTGCGCCCACCGGAAGAAGCTGCGGACCGGGCTTGTCCACCGCAGGATCTCCTGGGTGGCGTTGGCGACAAGGGAGGGGTCGTCCTGCAGGGCGCGCAGCTGTTCGGGATGGCGCAGCAGCTGCTCGAGCCCTCCGGAGAGTGCGAACGAGGTCGTGTCGTGCCCAGCCGTCGCCACGATGATGTAGTACCACAACCGCTCGGTCTCGCCGAGGGGTTGGCCGTCGATCCGGCCATTGGCGATGACCGAGGCGAGGTCGCCGGTGGGGTGTTGCTGGCGGTCGGCCGTCAGCTCGTCGAAGTAGGCCTCGAACTTCCGGATGTTGCTGGTGACGAGCTCCAGGGGATCCGCGAAGTCGCCCAGGTACTCCGGGTCGGCAGCACCGAAGAGCCCCTGGGTGAGCGAGAGCATCAGGGGCTCGTCGCTCTGTGGCACCCCGAAGATGCTCATGATGACCCGGAGGGTGAACGGCACGGCCAGATCCATGGCGAAATCGCAGTGGCCGTCGAACTCGAGGAGCTTGTCGGCGAACTCGTCGGCGATCCCGTCGATCGCCGGCTGGAGCCCCTTGACAGCGGCGGGCCGGAACCAGTCACTGGTGACCTGGCGGTACTGATCGTGCACCGTGCCATGCAGTTGCACCAGAGTCCTCGGCATGTTGATCCCGAGCGCGCCGAGCATGTCGTACTGGAAGTCGGGGCCGGGGGCGGACCGCTCGGTGTTCCAGAACACGTCACTGCGACGCGACACAGTGAACACGTCGGCGTGGCGGGTGATGGCCCAGAACGGCGGCCAACCCTCGGCTTCGACGCGCAGTACCGGAGCCTCGCGTCGTAGCTCGGCGACCGTGGCGTGCCACGCCTCCATATCGGCGAACGCCTCGGGTGTGATGAGCACCAGACCTCGGGGGTCGGTGGTACCGAGTGCGACAGGGATCAGCGACATGGCGCCCTTCCGATCAGGGTTCGATTGGGTGCCCGGCGGCGCGGGCGGCACACCGCCATATCTGGTGTGCGCCAGCGCCAGGTCGACCATCCCGAACAATAGGCGAGCGGTGATCGCATGTAAAGGCAGCGACTGTGGGTGAAGCGGCGGGCCACCCGAGGGCAGGGCCGCGCCGGACGGTTCAGTCCGGTGAGGGGAAGCGGTACTCGAGGCCGTCCATGAAGGTGGCGAGCCCGAATGCGAACACCTCGTCGACCGACGGCAGGGCGAACTCGGCCTCGTGGGCCCGAAGGGTCGGGAAGCCCTCGGCGGGGAGAGCGGCGAACAGGCCCGAGGTGAAGCGGCTGCCGTCGATGTCCCGGAAGGCGCTGTTGGTATCGAAGTACACCGTGCCCAGCACGTAGTCGACGAGGGACAGGTACGCGGGAACGGCCGCCTCCGGCTCGAACCCCGCTTCGAGCAGGTCGGCGAGCCCGTTCTCGGTACCGCGCATGGCGTTGGGTCCCAATAGGGGGGATGCCGTGAGCGCGGGCAGGAGACTTGCGTGATCCAGGAGCACCCGTCGCAACTCACCGGAGAGCCACTCGACCTTCTTGCGCCCACTGAGGTCCTCCGGCGGGTACTGGATCCCGCCGAGGACATGGTCGACCATGAGGAGGAGCAGCTCGTCCCGGCTGGCGAAGTGCCGGTAGAGCGAGGCACTCCCGGTGTCGAGGTCGTCGGCGAGACGCCGGACGGTGAGCACCTCGAGCCCTTCGGCATCGACGATCGCCATGGCCGCTTCGATGATCCGCTCGATGGTCAACCCATCGGCCCGCGGCCGCCGCCGGGTCTGACGTGCCTGCCGGTCGATCCACCACTTCGCGGTGCCTGGGATCTCCGTCTCGTCGACACCCGATTCGCTCATTGCCGCATCGTATGGCTCCTGTGGGTGCCGGGAACCCCATCCGACCATCTCATGCGACGAGTCGGTACTCGTGAATCAGTCCATCCGCCACACCGGCCACACCGGCCACACCGGCCACACCGAACCAGCTTCCCGCTTCACCTCGAAGCTCCGGCGGGGCCGGCGTCCGACCCCAGGATCGAAGCGGTCCCGCCCGGATCAGATCTTCTCGCGACCTTCCCAGTATGGGTCGCGCAGCTTGCGTTTGTAGAGCTTCCCGTTGGGATCGCGGGGCATCTCGTCGGTGAAGTCGATCGACTTGGGCGTCTTGAACCTGGCCAGCTTGTCGGCGCAGAAGGCGAGGATGTCGGCCGCCAGTTCGGGCGATGCCTCGAAGCCGTCGGCCGGCTCGACCACGGTCTTCACCTCCTCGCCCCAGTCGTCGTTCGGGATGCCGAAGACGGCCACATCGGCGACACCGGGGTGCATGAAGAGCACGTTCTCGATCTCCGCCGGGTAGATGTTGGCCCCACCGGAGATGATCATGTCGATCTTGCGGTCCCGCAGGAAGAGGTAGCCGTCCTCGTCGATGAGCCCGACGTCGCCCACGGTGAAGAACTTCCCGATGCGGTTCTCCTTGGTCTTGTCGTCGTCCTTGTGGTATTCGAAGTCGCCGGTCTTCATCGACATGTAGACGGTACCGATCACCCCGGGCTCGGTGACCTCAGTGCCCTCGTCGTCGAAGATGGCGATCTCCGAGATGGGCCAGGCCTTACCCACTGTCCCCGGCTTGGCCAGCCACTCCTCGGTGTTGACGACGGTGCCGCCGCCCTCTGACGCCGCGTAGTACTCGTCGATCACGGGGCCCCACCACTCGATCATCTTGTGTTTGACGTCGATCGGGCAGGGAGCGGCGGCGTGGATCATGTGGCGGAGCGATGACAGGTCGTAGCGGATGCGGACGTCCTCGGGGAGCGTCAGCAGGCGGTTGAACTGGGTGGGCACCATGTGCGACGTCGTCACCTTGTAGCGCTCGATGAGGCGCAGCATCTCCTCAGGGAGCCACTTGTCCATCACCACCAGGGTGTGCCCGAAGTGGATGGAGGCACCAGCGAAGCGGAGCACGGCGGTGTGGTAGAGCGGCGAGCCGACGATGTGGACGTTGTCGTCCTGAGGGTTGATGCCGAAGAGGAACAAGATGCCACCGAGCCCGAGGGCCGCCTCCTCGGGGGTGGCACCGGAGAGGGCCCGGTGGACGCCCTTGGGGTTGCCGGTGGTCCCCGAGGTGTAGTTCATCACGTCGCCGATGGTGCGGCCCTCGGGGAGGGTGGTGGGCTGGACGTTGCGCAGCCGTGCATAGGAGTTGAAGCCGATGATCTCGCCGACGGCCAGGCAGGCCGTCCCGGGGATCTCGGCCTCGTCGGCCGCGTCGACACAGGCGTCGGCGAACCGCTCGTGGCCGATGAAGACCTTGGCCCCAGAGTCCGAAAGGATGTAGGCGATCTCGGACGCCACCAAATGATGGTTGATGGGCACCAGGTACCAACCGGCCTGCAGCGCGGCCAGGTAGACCTCGAACATCTCGGCGCAGTTGGGCAGTACCGTGGCCACCACGTCGCCGGGTTTGAGATCGAAGCCCCGCAGGGCGTGGACCACCTGGTTGGCCCGGCCCAGGAGCTCGCCGGCGCTGAGTTCGGTGCCGTCCGGGGCCACAAGGGCCAGGTGATCGGGGTCCTCCTGGGCCAATGCCCAAAATCCGAGATCGCCCATCATTCCTCCTATTCACACCCCGATCGGGGCACCGATCGGGACGGGTGAGTGGCGACGGCCGACCCGATCATTCAGCGGACCTGCCTACGCCTTTCCGGTGCCGGTGATCCGACTGGATTTGCTCGGTCCGCACAGACTCGCGCAGTCTGCACCGACCTGTTTCGGCACGCTAGAACATGTTCTCGTGTTCGGTCAACCCTCAACGACTCGACACACCTTCACCCCGCGTGATCTGTGTCGCGAGACCGGCCACGTGAGGCTGTCGCGTCTCGTCGCCCTCGGCGTGCTCGCCGAGAACGGCCCGATGCGCGGCCACCAACTCTGCCGGGAGGCGGAAGCGAGCCACGTCAGGTCATGGGGCGGGGCGAGTCCTTGGCACTCTTTCTGAAGAGCGAAGCCCCGGCGAGATGTAGATCCCGGCCGATTCGGGCGCGGCGGACTTACAGACCGGGCTGCCATGGCGCCCTCTTTCCGTAGGCCCTGTATTGCTGCATTCGCGCAAGCAGGGCAGGGGGTTCCTCAGGGGGGTCGCCTGTGGTGCATCGACCGGGAACCGCACTTGTAGTGCGTCCCGTCGATCTTCCCACGGCGACATCGGGCCAGACACGGTGCATAGTTGATGAGTAGTGGAAAGCGGCAACAACACAGTCGGTCAGGTCGGGTCCGCCCGTGACCCGGCGTTCCTTCGTGCCGCTCGACCGATCCTCGAGCGTTTCGCGTCCTACTTCCGACCAGAGGTGAGGGGGTTCGAGCGGCTACCTCAGCGGGGGCCCTTCCTGGTGGTGGGCAACCATTCGGGAGGCCAGATGCCGCCGGACCTTCCCGTCCTGTTGACCGCGTGGTGGCGCGAACGAGGGGAGGAC
>CABEBP010000171.1_pt1 | contig 15120 bp, 12 predicted proteins | sample 3132621 | NCBI WGS metagenome assembly CABEBP01 (sample SAMEA5534346, study PRJEB31848) | metagenome | biome: tundra; feature: field; material: soil | place: USA | collected 2013-05 | depth 0.45 m | reverse complement strand
GGGTTGGCGTTCGAGGATCTCGTCCATTGCTGCAGCGGCGCGATCCTCCTGCGTTCGCTCACCGGGAACCAGCTCCCGGGTCGAGCTCGTCTCGAACCGCTGGTGGAGCTCAGTGAGCTCAGCCGACAGACGGTCGACGAGTGCCTTGGCCATCTCTGTTTCCCCTCGAAGGACATCAGCGGGGCGTGGATCACCCGGCCGGCGAGGCCGTAGCCGAGCAACCCGACCCGAAGCACCGGCACCGGGCTCGAACCGTCCCCTCAGTAGGGGCCGGCACCGCCGGAGGTGGTGTTCCGCCGCGACACGGCGTCGATGGTCACCGCGCAGATGAGCACGATGCCAGTGACGATGAACTCCCACTGCACCTTAAGCCCGAGGAGGTACATGCCGTTGTAGATGCCGCCGATCACCAGCCCGCCGAGCACTCCGTGGACGGCCTTCCCTCGCCCGCCGAAGAGCGAGGTTCCCCCGATGACGGCTGCGGCCACCGCATAGAGGACCAGCTGGCCGCCGTTGACGTTGTTGGACATGCCGCCCAGGTACGAGGCATAGAGCAAGCCGGCAATCCCGGCGGTGAACGAGCACAGGACGAACGCCAGCGTGCGGACGCGATTGACGTTGATGCCCGCCCGCCGGGCGGCCTCCGCGTTGCCACCGATGGCGTACACGTAGCGCCCGTAGCGGGTGCGCTGGAGCAGGAACGTCCATGCGCCCAGCACGCCGAGAACGATGAAGATGGCCCACGGGACCCCTTCGAGCGTGCCGATGTGGGCACGGTTGATGTTGCACACGGCCACGACGGCGATGCCGACTGCGGCCATGAGACCGATCTTGATCAACGTGAGGCTGACCGGTGGAGCGACCAGCCCGCTGCGCCGGCGATGCGCGTCGCGAAGGAACATGTTCAGACCCAGCAGGCCCACGATGAGTGCCAAGGCGATCCAGCTCGCCACCGGGTTGATCTGGCCCCACATGAGGTTGTAGAGCACCCGCAGGTTCGGTTGCGGACCGCTCAGGCTGGGGTACCCGGAGAACGGCCCGAAGCCGAGCACGATGAGCAGGACCCCGTTGAAGATGAGCAGACCTGCCAGGGTCACGATGAAGGAGGGAAGCCGGAGGCGGGTGACCAGGGTGCCCTGCAGCGCGCCGATCAAGGCGCAGGCGAGCAGAGCGACAGTGATGGCCGCCCACCACGGCCAGTTCGTCGTGCTCGGCTGCACGAGCTGCACGGCGATCACCGCGCCGACTGGGCCGACGTAGCCGATGGAGAGGTCGATCTCGCCGAGCAGCAGGGCGAAGATCTCGGCCATTGCCAGGACCATGAACACTGCGCTCTGCAGGAAGAGGTTCACGATGTTGCCGGTGGAGAGGAAGACGTGGTGCGGGCTGATCGCCTGGAACACGATGACGATGGCGATCAACGCCAGCACGACCGGGAGCACGCCACTGTCTCCGCTCCTGACGCGGACTATCTGGCCGTGCAGGTACTCCCCCAGCGACTGCGCCACGATCGCCGGTGGCACCAGGGGAGCGGCAGCCTCGGGGGCGGCGGCGGTCAGGTCCACGATAGGTTCGATCGGCAGCTCGTCCTCCGGTGCCCTGCCGCCGGCCACGGGATCGTGGTCATCCTTGGTCATGCCCGACCCCCTCCATTGCCAGGGGGCGCCGCCATGGCGCCCATGCCGGTCCCCCCGGTGGTCATGTACTCGACGATGCTCTGGCGGTCGAACACCGAGGCCCGGTCCTGTATCGCCATCCTCCCCAGGTACAAGACCGCGATCCGGTCGGCCACGGCGAAGACGTCGTTGAGGTTGTGGGAGATCATGGCGACTGCCAGTCCGTGGTCTCGCAGACGTCGCACCAGCTCGAGCACCATCGTCGTCTGGGTCACCCCCAGGGCGGCAGTCGGCTCGTCGAGCATGAGCAGCTTGGAGTTCCACATCACCGCCTTGCAGAGCGCCACCGACTGACGCTGGCCTCCGGACAGCGACCCGACGGGCTGGCGGATCGACCGCACCGACCTCACCTGCAGCGTGGCGAGGGTCTCGGCGGCGGCACGCTCCATCGAGTCCTCGTCGAGCAAGCGGTGCCGTAGGCGCTCGCGCCCCAGGAACATGTTCTGGACGATGTCGAGGTTGTCGGCCAGGGCCAGGTCCTGATAAACGGTCTCGATGCCCAAGGCGGCCGCGTCATGGGCACTGCGGATCCGCACCGGTCGCCCTTCCCAGTAGATCTGGCCCTGGTCCGGTTCGTAGATCCCCGCCATGCACTTGATCAGCACCGACTTGCCGGCGCCGTTGTCGCCACACAGTGCCGTGACCTCTCCGGCCGGCAGGTCGAGGTCCACGTCGGCCAACGCTTGGACCGCACCAAAGTTCTTGTAAATGCCTCGCACCCTCAGAAGGGGCTCACCCACACTCGGCTCGGCCATCTCATCACTTTCGTCGGGCTGCTGGCCACAAAGTATGGCACGGCAAGGCTGAAGTGCGGACCGCCGCCGCACGAGGCGGCGGTCGGTCCGACACGTCAGGTCCAGATCTGGCAGATCACGGGGTGATGCCGGCAGCGGTGCAGACGCTGGCGCCCACCGCGGTGCACAGCGTCGATGCCGAGATGAACTGGTCCTTGATCACCGTCGCTGCCATGTTGGTGGTGTCGACCCACACCGGGGTGAGCAGGGACGCAGGCTGCGGCGTCCCCGCCACGCCCTTGGGAGGCGTGGTGGTCGAGTTCACCAGGGCTGGGGGCGGGGTCTTCCCTGCACGCAGGATCGTCGCCAGGGAGACGGCGTCCTGTGCCTCGATGTAGATGGGCTTGTAGACCGATCCGCACTGGTAGCCCTGGAGAATGTTCTCCATGCCCTGGAGCGTGGCGTCCTGACCGGTGGTGGGGATCTTCTTCGGACCGACACCGGCATTCTTGAGGTCGGTGACCACGGCGTTGGCCAGGCCGTCATTGGCCTCGACGGTGGCGTTGATCGTGGGGTGCGCGGTGAACTGCTGCGTGAAGATCGTTCCACCAACGGCGTTCACCCATCCCGGCGTGATCTGGTCGCCGACCAGGGTGTAGCCCTTGCTGTTCGTCAAGCCCGCCGTCAACGGTGTCGCGGTCGTCCCCCAGATCACCGAGTTGTAACCCTGGGCGAACGAGACGGCGTTCGGGTCGGTGTCCTGACCGCCGTCGAGCTCGAAGACCTTCGGGCTGGTGACGCCCCAGGCGGTGACGCACGACTCGAAGCCCTGACCGATGAGCTTGCCCACCTGGACGTTGTCGAAGCTGACGTAGTAGGTCTTAGTGCCCGTGAAGGTGGCCCGGTCGTAGCTGATCACGGCGACCCCGTGCGACTGGGCGTAGGCCTGGACCTGAGCCCCGACCGTACTGTCGATCGGGTCGAACACCAGCACCGTCGCGCCCAGCGAAATGTCAGCCTGGGCGTCGGCCAGCTCAGTGGCGTCCACGCCCTGGGCGTTGTCGATCTTGTACTGCGAGGAGCTGTACCCGGCCTCCTGGAACGCCTTGGCCAGGTACGGGGCGTCGAAGCTGACGTATCGCGTCGACGACGTGGTGTCCGGCAGGATGACGCCCACCAGGCCCTTACCGGACGCGGTGAGCCCCTTGAACTTCGACATCTCCGTGAAGCTGCTGTTGAACGAACTCACGCTGAGGCCGGCAGGCACGCTGGCAGCTGACGTCGTGGTCGTCGACGAGGTTGAATTGCTACTGCATGCCGCGGTGAGCGCCCCGACTGAGAGCACGGTGGCAATGACGGCCCATCGCCGCATGCGTCCCGGGTTGCGAACGATGTCCATCATCTGTGACCTCCCCTTTGAGCAGCCAGTCTGGCCGCGTTCTTATCCTATCCGTGCTTACACCACGGCACTTTATTTGGGAGGTTACGGCTGGTCCACTCTCGGCAACAGGGCCGAAGGTCCCAATTCCCGGCGCTTCGGAAATGAGTCCCCATGGCCGAGGACGGCCACCCGCGAGGAATGAAATGCTGGTGAGCGGCTACCGGTAGTGGTCGCCGAACCCCGATTGCAGCCACGAGCGCGTATTTGGGTCTGGCGCGGGGACCCTGGGGGACCATCGATTGTCGCTACGAGCACGAACCCCAGCATCCGCTTCACCTGGTCCTCCCCGGCAGCCTCCAATCCATACTGGAGGTGAAGCAGCGAAACGAATACGCGAACGGGTTGCCGGCCTGGACGTGCATCGCGACACCGTGGTGGCCTGCTGCCAGGTGAAACAACCTGACCGGTCCATCGAGGTGACGAAGCAGTCGTTCGCCACCACGGCCAACGGTCTCGGTCAGCTGGCAGCATGGCTGAGCGACGCTGGCGTCGAGACGGTGGCGATGGAGGCCACCGGCGTCTACTGGAAACCGGTCTACTACTGCCTCGAAGGGTTGTTCGACGAGCTGTGGCTCTGCAACGCGCAGTACGTAAAGAACGTGCCGGGACGCAAGAGCGATCTCTCTGACGCCGAGTGGCTCGCCGACGTCGCGGCTCACGGCATGGTCCGTCCGAGCTTCGTGCCCCCGCCGGAGATCCGGGAACTCCGCGACGTCACCCGCTACCGAAAGACCCAAGCCGAAGCCCGGGCCAAGGAGATCCAGCGCCTTGAGAAGACCCTCCAGGATGCCGGCATCAAGTTGTCCTCGGTGGCGTCGAAAGTCTGGAGCCAGTCGTCGCGGGCGATGATCGAGGCGATGATCCACGGCGAGCGGAACCCAACGGTCCTGGCCCAGATGGCCAAGTCACGCTTGCGAGCCAAGATTCCCCAGCTCCAAGAGGCCTTCAGCGGCCGCTTCGGCGCTCACCATGCCCTCGTCTGTCGCCAGGTGATTGAGCACATCGACTTCTTGGATCACTCCATCGCCACCCTCACGGCCGATGCGACGCAACGCCTGTGTCCTTTTGAGTCGGCGGTCACCATCATAGGCACCGGAGGCCGCTTCGTCCCACGCCTTGCCCTCGTCGAGCACGAGAATCACACCTGCGTCCTTCCACGATCAGCAGTGTCGCATCCGCCGACAGCGGGCGGGAGGGCCAACTCGTGTTGGGAGACTGGCCGCCGTTCACGGACAACGCAAACGCGCCGGGATCTCGGACTCGCGCGCCTCCGACCTGGAAGCGGCCGTCGCCGACACGATGATCACCATGGGCGTGCTCATCGTGGGTGGCGGGAAACAGCCTCTTCATAATCATTCAACGAGTCGCTCAACAGGGGGCTTGCTTGATTTGTCATGCCTGTGACCCGAAGGGGAGGTCCGCACGCCCAAGGGACATAGCCCGGTTTTCTGCCGCTCGGTGCCCTCGAGCGGCGGGTCGACGCCAACTCGGCTGTCCATGAGGGCGAAAAGGCGTTCGAGTTCCTGGTTCATCGTGGGCTGCCACCGTCAGGGCTCATCGAGACGACGATGTGGTTCGCGGCGGACCGCTGGGCGGCTTCAATGATCTCCAGGACGGCCACCGAGTTCCACGGATCGACCGGCGGCGGAGCGCCGCCGTCAAGCGCTACCGTCAGCACTGAGTAGAAGTCCTGGTAGGCACCGGGGAGGCTGGGGACCGTCTTATTGTCGCCGGCGACTCCGAGGATCCCGTCACGCTCCGGGGCCTGTCTGCCCCATTCGGGTGAGCCGGGACGCAGACCGGCGGCCAGCTGCATTTCTTGTGGGTCGAGGCCGTAGCTCGTGTACCCGGCCTGGTCGCCGAGTACCCGGAATCGGGGCCCCAGCTGAGGGGCCAGGGCGCTAGCCCACAGATGGCTACGAACCCCTCCGGCGTGGGTCAAGGCCACGAACACATCGTCGTCGACGATGCTGCCAGGTCGGCGTCGGTCGAGTTCAGCGTAGACGGAGATCACCGACCCAAAGAGGACGAGTGCCTGGTCGATCAGGTGGGCGCCGAGGTCGTAGAGGAGGCCGCCGGCCTTCGCTGGGTCTGGATTCTCGCGCCAGCTGCCCTCTCGAAGCTGAGGAATCCAGCGCTCGAAGCGGGACTCATAGCGATGAATCCGGCCGAGGCGCCCCTGTGCGACGAGCCGGCGTAACGTCAAGAAGTCACTGTCCCACCGGCGATTCTGAAACACTGTGACCATAACCCCAGCCTCTCGGGCCCGCTCGACGAGGCGGCGGCCGTCCGCGACCGTCGCCGCCAGCGGCTTGTCAACCACCACAGGCAGACCGGACTCGACCGCTCGCAGGCCGAGCGGGATATGGGACTCGTTCGGCGTGGCCACTACGACCAGGTCGACTCGGCCGGCTCCGGCGAGGACAGCGTCTACTTCACCGCTGACTTGCGCATCGGGGAAGTCCCTTCGGGCTTGGGAAGCTCGCAGGGGATCAGAGGTGACGATCGCAGCGACATCGAGTCCTGGTGTGGCGTCGATGAGAGGAGCATGGAACACTCGACCGGCGAGTCCGTACCCGATGACTCCCACCTTGCGGGACTGACCGTTAGTCATGGTCCCATTAGATCAGCAAGACGGCCTCTATTAGAGAACAGGCATCAACTCCAAGCTTGTTTACCCAGATCCGGCAGCCGAGCAGTCGCTATCTGTGCATTCCTCGACATTCGTCTGAGCACCGTCGCATCATACCGATGGCCATGTTTGACCCCCTAGATATTGCTAGTGACAGCACTCTCACGCTTGATGATCGACCACTTTGGCTAATCGGCTTACTCCAATCAGCGATGTGGATGGCTTGGGTGCGGACCGAGTGCGGCCGCCTAAAGTCCGATATCCGGGTGGACCCCGATCTTGCCTTCTATGCCTTCCCTCTCGCTCCGGATGTGTTGGAGCGTGTTGATCGGGTGGAAAGTGTGGAAGACAGTGCTCTGACCTTGAGAGTGTCACCCGGACGTCAGGTTTTCCACGCTACTCACTCAGATTTCCCACCTTGTTGCCGGCGCAACGATTGCCAGAGAACCCCAGCTCAGGGGAGCGGATGGCGCTCACGGCAACCACACGTCAGGCTATTTGCTGTGGCGAAACCCGGCGCACGTTGTGTGTCTTGAAAGGAACGTGATGACGATGTAGATGATCGCCAGCTTGATCCGTGCCGTGCCAGGGATGGAGGTAGGCCCTCCGGGTTCGCGAGTGGAAGGCCCGAGGGCTCAAACCCCACCTGGTCAAGACCTTCAAAGTATCAAACGACCCGAAGTTCGAGGACAAGCTGATCGACGTCGTGGGCGTATACATGAACCCGCCCCCGAGCCCGCCATCGCGTTGTCGTTCGACGAGAAGTCACAGATCCAGGCCCTGGACCGCACCCAGCAGAGTCTGCCGATGAAGCAGTGACGCCCAGGGACCATCACCCACGACTACAAGCGCCACGGCACCACCACCCTCTTCGCCGCTCTCAATGTCCTCACCGGTGAGCTGATCGGCCAGTGCTTCTCACGGCATCGACACGAGGAGTTCCTCATCTTCTTGAAGCTGATCGACCGTGAAGTCCCCAAGGGCCAACACATCGTCTTGGACAACTATGCGACGCACAAGCACGAGAATGTGCGCACATGGCTCGAAGAGCACAAGCGCTTCCATCTGCACTTCACGCCCACGAGTTCTTCATGGTTGAACTTGGTGGAGCGGTGGTTTCGAGACATCACGACCAAACGTATCCGCCGGGGCAGGTTCGGCAATGTCGGCGAACTGGTTACCACCATCGAGGACTACATCGCCCACAACAACGAGTACCCCCGGCCCTTCACCTGGACCAAAACGGCCAAGCAGATCATCACCAAGGTTCGCTGTGGGCGGGTCGCCCTCACAGGTACGCCAACCGCGCGCTATTTGAATGTCACGGCACTAGCATCAGGCTGTGAGCGAGCCAGCGAACCTCCCTTCGTCGCTCCGACTAGACGACCGGGTGGCAGTGGTGATCGGAGGCACCGGCATCTTGTGCAGTCGGATGGCTGGGGTGCTCGCCGAGGCCGGCGCCCGCACAGTGATCATCGGGCGCGATCAGGTGAAGGCCGGAGCCGTCCTTGACCGCCTGCGGGCTGGCGGACGTAATGTCACCTTCGAGTCCTGCGATGCCGTCAGTCGTACCCAACTGCGCAGCCTGGTCGGACGGATCCTTGCCTCGCGCGGCAGCATCGACATCCTCGTCAACGGGGCAGGGTTAAACTCATCGACACCGTTCCTGGACATCTCAGATGAGGAGATGGAACGCATGGTCGCCGTCAACCAGTTCGCCACGATGCGGTCCTGTCAGGAGTTTGGCAAGTATTTCGTAGAGCGAGCTCAGTCATCGGGGGTCGGCGCGAGCATCATCAACATCGGTAGTGCATCCGGCCTCAACCCGTTGTCGCGGGTGTTCACCTATTCGATGTCCAAGGCCGCGGTGCACAACCTGACCAAGAGTCTCGCCAGAGAGTGGGGACCCTTTGGCATCCGGTGCAACGTGCTCGTCCCGGGGTTCTTCCCTGCCGAGCAGAACCGGGCGATCCTGACTCCTGAGCGCATAGACCAGATTCTCAGGCACACCCCTATGGGTCGATTTGGAGATCCCGATGAGCTCACTGGAGCGACACTTCTGTTGGCCAGTGACGCCGGACGATTCATCACCGGCACTGAACTTGTCGTCGACGGTGGCTTCAGCGTCGTGTCCGTGTGACGTGCCGGAGATGAAGCACCGTTTCCTGGATGACGAGTTCCTGCTGACTGGTGAGACGGCCAGGTTCCTGTACCACGGGGTCGCAGAAGGAGCGCCGATCGTCGATCTGCACAACCACTTGTCTGCCAGTGACATAGCGAACGATCGTTCCTATGAGACGCTCGCTGACCTGTGGCTCGAAGCCGACCACTACAAGTGGAAGGCGATGCGTCTCGCAGGAGTCGACGAGCACCTAATCACGGGTGACGTCGACCCTTGGGACAAGTTCTCGGCTTGGGCGGCAACTGTCCCACGCCTCATCCGCAACCCGTTGTTCGTCTGGACCCACCTGGAGCTCCGGCGGGTGTTCGGCATCGATCTCATCCTGAGTCCTGCAACCTCGCGGGAGATCTGGGAAGAGGCGAACCGGCAGCTCCCGAATTGGTCGACGCAGACGCTGTTGTCGCACTTCGACGTAAGGGCGCTCGCCACCACCGATGGGCCAGCTGACGACCTCAATGCCCATCGACGCATCGCTGAGCGACATGAGGGGCGTCCATTGAGCATGATCCCAACACTCCGCCCCGACGCCGCCCACCGGCTCCTCGATGACCCTCTTGAATGGAACGCTTGGGCTGACCGCCTGGGGGCGATATCCGGGTTCGCCGTCGTGGACCTGCCCTCGTTGCTCGCCGCACTGGCCAGGGCGCACGAGCGGTTCGCACTTGCTGGTGGTCGATCGAGTGACCATGGCCTACCGTGCCTTCCCGATGTGCAGCGCGATCCGGCCATCGCCGATGGTGTGATTCGCAAGGTGCGAGCTGGCGTGCCGGCCACGGCATCCGAGCGGCAGTCAGTCGTGATCGAGGTCGTTGGGCTCGCCGGTCGGCTCGCGGCCATCGACGGGTCGGTGCTTCAGGTGCACCTCGGACCGATCCGCGACGTGTCTCCACGCCTGCTCGAGCTGGCGGGCCACGATGCTGGAGCTGACGTCATGGGTGACGAGCGCCAAGCCCCGGGCCTGGCCCGCTTCCTCAGCGGATTGGAACGGGACGGGGGCCTGCCTCGCACCGTCCTGTACAACCTGAACCCCGCGGACAATGCCCTCTTCGCGACGATGGCCGGGGGCTTTTCCAAGGTAGGGGTCGCATCGATTGTCCAGTGGGGCCCGCCGTGGTGGTTCAACGATCACGAAGAGGGGATGCGCCGCCAACTCGACGACCTCTCCCAGATCTGCCAGCTCGCGGGTTTTGTCGGAATGCTTACCGACTCGCGGTCGATTCTCTCGATGACCCGCCACGAGATCTTCAGACGCGTCCTCTGTGACACCATCGGACGTGACGTGGACGAGGGTCGAATCCCGGAGGATCTCGAGTGGTGTTCGAGAGTCGTGCGCGCTGTCTGCGTTGACAATGCGGTCGACTTCTTCGCGCTCCCCGCCTCCGCGGTCGTGTAGTGCATCCGGACCGCGTCGTCGTCATGGGTGTCGCCGGCTCCGGAAAGTCGACGGCCGCCCGCGAGTTGGCCAGGCGGCGTCGGGTTCCCTACGTCGAGGCCGACGACTTCCACTCGCAGTCCAACTTGGAGATGATGGCCTCGGGCACCCCGCTCACCGACCAGGACAGGTGGCCGTGGTTGGCTGCAGTCCGCCAGGCCATGCGGAGCAAGCAGGATGTCGTCGTGGCGTGCTCGGCGCTCAGACGCGACTATCGCGAGGCGCTGCGTCGCGCAGACGGCGTCCGCTTCGTCCACCTGGTCGCTGATCCGGACGGGGTTGTCGAGCGAGTCAGGGGAAGGCCAGGCCACTTCTTGGGTGTCGACCTGGTCCAAAGCCAGTTCGAGACGTTGGAGCCGCCCGAGGACGAGGAGACGGACATCGTGTCTGTCAGTTCCCGAGGCGATCCGATGGCGGTGGTCGACAGGATCGAGGCCGCCCTGGCCAACGTCTCCGCTGGCACAGCGGCGCCACCGACCTTCAGCGACGGCGACCCCGATCGGGCCATCTCGACGAGTGAATTGCGTGGGCTGGTCACCGGGATCGCAACCACACAGATCGTGGGCGCAGGGGCCAAACGGGTGCTGCTCGTCCCACCCGACCACACCCGGCTCCACTCGCGCTGCGGCGAGGTTACCGGAACCCTCTTCGAGGTATTGCGCTTGGCCGGATGCGAGGTCTCCGTCCTCCCGGCGCTTGGCACCCATGAGCCCATGACTCCCGAGGAGTCCACCCAGCTGTTTGGCACGAGCATCCCGAGCGACCGGATCCTCCGGCACCGCTGGCGGGAGGGCTTGGAGCAACTCGGGACGATCAGTGCTGCCGAGGTGTCAGCCGTCTCGGAGGACCGACTGGCGGTGCCGATCCCCATCGAGGTCGACCGGACGCTGCTCGATGGATGGGATGTCGTGGTATCGGTCGGCCAGGTCGTCCCACACGAAGTGATCGGAATGGCCAACTACTCCAAGAACCTGGTGATCGGACTCGGCGGCGCTCCGACCATCCACGGCACCCACTTCCTCGGCGCCGTCTGCGGCATGGAGAACGTCATGGGACGTGCATCGAGTCCTGTTCGCGACGTGGTCGATGCCGCCCTCGACCGCTTCGTGGTTCCCCGCGTCCCGGTGTTGTGGTTGCTAACGGTCATGGAGGACACACCGGACGGTGTCGTGCAACGAGGACTCTTCGTCGGTCATGGCGGATCCAGTGGGTCCGGTGGTGCTGCCTTCCGAGATGCTGCCGCTCTCGCTGTGCGCTGCAACATCGACCTGTCCCCACATCCTCTGCCTCGGATCTCGTGCTGGCTCGATCCCGAGGAGTTCACGACGGCCTGGCTCGCGAACAAGGCGGTATACCGCACCCGAATGGCGCTGATGGACGGAGGGGAGCTCTTGGTGCTCGCACCGGGGGTCACCCGATTCGGCGAGGACGCGACCATCGACCGCCTCATCCGCAGGCACGGCTACCGGGGGACACCCGCGACGATCAATGCCCTCCAAGATGACCCCGAATTGGCCGACAATCTCGGGGCCGCCGCTCACCTCGTGCACGGCAGCAGCGAGGGGCGCTTCCGCATCGTGTACTGCACGGACCCAACGGCCGGGGGCCTGACTCGTGAAGAGGTCGAAGGTGTCGGGTATGAGTGGCGCTCGCTGCCGGATACCCTCGACCTGCTCCACGTCACTCCGGAGACACCGACAGGGTCACGTGTTGATGGCGACGGCTCTTCGTTCGAGCATATCGCCAACCCGGCACTCGGCCTGTGGGCGACGACAGCCGCATTCACCTGACCTGAACCGGGCAGCACCGCAGCCCGGCTGTTTTGGAAAGTGGGCAGCGTCAGCGGCGGCATTCGACGTCAACGACTGTCCCATCTACATCGATGCACGTGTGCCGGGTCCAATTTGTTGTCCAACGGAGCTTAGGGTCCTCCGATTGTTGGTACGCGCAATGCAGTCTTGCGCAATGGAGGCCAGTCGTGAGGAGCTCGCGTGACTCTTCTCGACGGTCCTGCCCCACCTGAATGAGGTACAGCGGCGTGTGGTGACAGGAGCGATGTCGGTCGCTTTGGGGCGTGGCGGAAAGTCTGTCGGAGCTGAGGCGTCGGGGATGAGCCGCAACACGGTGACGAAGGCCGAGTTGTCTCAGGCAGCGCTCCGCGTGCGATTGGGAGGACGGCCAGGCTTGCGTTCCCATTGTCGATCGAATTTCCGGATGGCATCGGCAATCCAAAGCAGACCCTGGCTGCATCGCCCCGTGCAACGGCGACGACGGCAATTCCGGCCGCAAACGCCGAGGCAGAGAGGTCTGAGAAGACTGCCGACCAGGCTTCGAGGACCGCCTCGGCTCCGTCGACGAGGAGAAGCAGCGTCTCGGATACCGGGCCAGCTGCCAGCACGTCGCCGATCGGGCCGCCGATCAAGTGTTCAAGTTCCAATGTCTGCGTCGGAAGGTCGCGCAGATTGAGAACGTGCACAACGCCTTTCTCGGACACAAGTTCGTCAGCCACGGCAAGCGCGGACTTCCCTACGTCGGGTTCGCTGTGCCTCGCTGACATCGGTCCTCGACCCGGCTCGCGGCTTCTGCCGTTTGCGATACGACTCGCCCTCGACGACCAGTTCGTAGGCCGCACTCTGGAGCCGATCGACGGCAGATTGGGCCAACAGCGGATCGGCCATCTGTGCGAGAAACTCACTCGGGTCCCGGTTCGACGTGATCACCGTCGCCCCCTTGCGGTGCCTCTCGACGACCAACTCGTAGAAGTCGTTGGTCTCGGTCGCGTCGAGCGGCTGCAGCGCGAAATCGTCGATCAGGAGGAGGTCGACCGAGACGAGCTTTCGCAGTTCCACCTCCGCACTGTTGTCGAGCCGAGCGGCTTTCAGTCGCTTGAACATCTTGTCCGCCCGTTCGAAGTGGACGCGGTAGCGACGTCGACAGGCGATGTGTCCCAGTGCGGTGGCGAGGAACGTCTTGCCCACGCCGACCGGTCCGAGGATCAACGCATTGTGGTTCTCGTCGACGAAGCGCAACGTGGTGAGCTCGGCCCAGATCGCCCGGTCGTAGGTGACCGCTGCCGTGTCATCCCAGCCGTCCGCAATCATGGACGGATCGAGGTGGGCTGCCTTGGCCCGCACCCCGGCCGACCTCCGGTCACGGCGGGCCACCTCGTCGGCGAGCACCATCTCCAGGAAGTCGACGTGAGGCATCGAGCACTCCCGTGCCGTCGCCAGTCGCTCGGGCAGGGTGTCGGTCATCTGGCCGAGCCGCAACGTCGAGAGGATGGACCTGAGCTCGGCCGAGACCGCCGGGGTCGGGGCGCTCACTTGGACACCTCGACGGTCGCTATGAACTCGGACTTGTCGCGGGCGAACCGGCCTTGGATCGGTATGGGCTCCGGGGGGTTCTCGCTCTGTTCGGCCTCGGTCGCCCGTTCGATCATCCGGGCGATCAGATTCACGTTGATCGCCTCCGCCTCGAGGGCTCGCTCACACGCCATCTCGACCCGTTGCGACCCCCACTTCTTCACCAGGCCGAGCAGTCGATACGCCTGGCGCATCTTGGTCCAGGGCAGCGGGTTATCGAGCACCTTCTCGACGTAGATCCCGATCGCATCGCCGTGGGCATGGGCGATCGTGATGAGGTGGTCGATGTCACGCAACGCGTAGACGGTGCGCTCCGCGGGCAGGTCCTCGGGATCGGTCACCCGGCCGCCGGGGGCCTGGCGGGGATGGACTTTGACCAGTTACCCCTTGGCATAGAGCTTGACCACCGAGCGGTCGGCCCGGGCCGTGAGCACCGCCCCGATGAGGTTTCCCGGCACCGAGTAGATGGCCCGTGCCACCTCGACATGGTCTCGGTGGACCTTGGGTGCAGAGAACACCGGGACGTCATAGGGGGCTGTGGGCACCGGGAGCAAGAGCCCCTGTTCGCTCGCCACGAACTCCTCTGCAGGTCGGCACCGTGTCGTGCCGTGGATGCGCATGCCGGCACCCGTCGCACACCATGCGTCTGCCCGACGTTGTGCGTCGGCCAGGTCGACGAACTCCTCGCCTTTGAAGAACCGACCGCGCACGAACGGCACCTGCCTCTCCACCCGTGGCTTGTCCTTGGGGTGGCGGACCCGTGCCGCATCGATGAGGAACCCCCGGTCCTGTGCGTACTCCAGGAACGTGTCGTTGATCCTCGGCTCGGTGGGCTCGGCCTTGGTGATGACCGGCGACAGGTTGTCGGGGATGAGGATGGGGAAGACGCCGTCGAAGAACGACCACGCGGCATCGAGACCGGCGATCACGTCGCTCGTCGTCTGGCCGAATGTCAACCAGACGAACATGTGACGGGACCACACCGCCACAAGGATGAGGGCGTGGACGACCCGACGCCGTTCGGTATGGGGATCGAACATGATCCCCATACGTCCGAAGTCGGTCTGGAGCTCCGTGCCAGGGTCGCCGTCGGCCACCCTCACGGTTGTCGCCGGCTTCCCTGACCCGCACCGCTCTACGCAGAATCGCTGCAACGTCCGCTCGGGGACCCCGACGCCACGGCGGACGAGGAAGTCGCCGATCTTGGTCACGGTGTGGTCATCGTCCACCCACGCCTTGATGGCGTCCTCGTGGGAGCTGAGCAACTCCCAGGCGGCACCATGGCCGTTCGGGCGGGCCGGGCGGACCGCCTCGCAGATTCCGCCGATCAGCTCGTCGGTGAGCTGATCTTCACCGCCGCTGCGATCGAGGCCGAGGGCGACCGCTGTCTCCACGTAGCGGCGCACCGTCTTTCGATCCACACCGGCGCCGAGGGCGATGGACCGGAGCCCGTCGTCCCCGCGAATCCACCGTCGTAGTACTTCCCTGACCTGAGTCACTGATACCTCCCTGAATGCCATTGGGCACACCCTCCGTTTTGGATTGAGGTGCCCAGCCGAGTTGATTACCGGCCGGCATTGGTGGATTCAGGGGTGGTCCCATGACTGGCGGAAGGGTGGTCCCATGACGGTGGCGGAAACTGCCGTCAAGTGGTCCCATGA
>CABEBP010000165.1_pt1 | contig 15351 bp, 10 predicted proteins | sample 3132621 | NCBI WGS metagenome assembly CABEBP01 (sample SAMEA5534346, study PRJEB31848) | metagenome | biome: tundra; feature: field; material: soil | place: USA | collected 2013-05 | depth 0.45 m | reverse complement strand
CTGCCACATGCTTTCGATCGGACCACCTCCGTCACTCAATTTCGCAAATCTCAGCGCAAAGAAAACCCTTCAGCCCACCCGGGATCAAGTCCGACCCACTTCGTCAGGCCAGACCATTGACAGTGGTCCCTACTTCAGCAGCCTCCTAGTCAATGAGGAGCAGGGTGAACCCGTGCGACCGGCTTTGAGCGCAGCTCCGATCGTCGTGCAGCAGAGCTCGATCGCGCTCGAGAACGTATTGGCGATTGCAAGTGGTTCTACGTTGACCGATGAGCAATCCTTGGCCTGCGATCTCGTGTCCCTGGCTGAACACGAGGGATCGGACAGGGCACGGTTCCTGATCCTGGTGACTGCCATAGAGGTCCTTGCCGAGCGCTCGGAACGGGCTGGAGGGTTCCGCACCGTGGTCGAGCGCTTCATCGAGGAGGCGAAGCGCTCACAGACGGAAGCGGGACCGGACGAAGGGGGTCGATATTCGTCGCTTCTCAGCGGGCTGACAGGCCTCCGGTCAGAGTCGATCTCGTGGTCTATCCGTGACCTCGCCGTCCGGTCGCGCCCCGACGACTCGGGGGTGCGGGGACTAGCGAGCCGTATCTACCAGTGCCGGAGCCAGCTCGTCCACGGAGGCCGATCCACCGAGGACCCGAGGGGCCTGCTGACGACGACACAGGAACTGGTCCGGGACATGATTAGTCACACGCTCTCGCTGGGCGCGGTGCCGGAGCGGGCCGTGAGCGCGGCCGGGAGACGGGGGGAGGGACCGCCGGAAGCTGACGCACCGAAAGGGTCGACATCGGGTTCCTGCCACGGATAACTCCTTCGACGACGGCGTTCGCAGGTCGCGTCGGGATCGAGTGGGCACCCCCGGTACGCCCAAGGACGGTGACGCATCGGGTGCAAGGAGGGCCGGCGGCTGACGCGGTGACCGATCGCCAACACAGAACGTCCTTCAGCAGATCGCAGCAACCTTCATGCGCGGTACGCCCTATTCGACGATCCGTCGCTGCATGCAGGTGAAAGGCAGCGGGCGGGTTGGTCAACACTCCCCCACTGACCTTTCCCACCTTCGGCCGGGGTCGCTGCGATCCACAGTCGTGTCCGGTGAAGGGATCGCCTTACGGTGATCATCCCAGTGGAGTCGGGTCAACCGTGGCCGCCGGATTCGGCGTGCCGTAGCCCGTTGGATGATTGGGAAGGTGGTGCTCATACGTCGGGTATGCCCATGTCCAGGTTGGGAGCTTCGGTACCCCCGTCGACCTCGAGGACCTTGCCGGTGACGTAGGACCCGGCCTCCGAAGCCAGATAGATCACCGCGGCGGCAATGTCCTCGGGGTCGCCGATACGGCCGAGCGGCGTGCCGGCCTCCATGGCCGTCCGCAGTTCGTCGGACTGCATGACGATGTCGAGCGCCGAGGTGGCCACCGATCCCACCGCGATGGCATTGACCCTGATGTGTGGGGCGAGGTCGGTCGCGGCCAGCCGGGTGTAGTGGGCCAGCGCCCCTTTGGCAGTGCCGTAGGCCAGAAACCCCCGGCCGGTCAACCGGCCCATGGCCGACGAGATGTTGACCGCCGATCCGCCGCCGCCTTCGAGCATCAGCGGCACTGCTGGCCGCAGCAACGCGTGGGCGGTGGCCACATTGAAGTGAAAGGCCTGCTCCATCACGTCCGCCGAAGTGTCCATGAACGCTTGGGGCATGGTCCCACCCACGTTGTTGACTACCAGGTCGAGACGGCCGAACGCCTCACGGGCGTGCTCCACCAGGGCCGCCACCGCTTCGAGATCGTTCAGATCGGCGGGGACCGCCACGGCCTTACGTCCGACGGCCTCGATCCGCTTGGCCACCTCGCCAAGCTGGTCAGCGGTGCGGGCTGAAATCACTACATCAGCGCCGGCCTCAGCCAAGCTCACCGCAGAGGCGGCACCAATGCCGCGGCCTGCACCGGTGACGATGGCCACCTTGTCGGTCATTCCGAAGCGATCGAGAATCATCTGGAAGTTCCCCCTTTGTCAGCGACAGTGTTAGCAGCCCGAGACAGGATCCGCTTGAGGGACGGCGGAGCGGCCAGCTTCGAGCGATGCCCTCGAACCGAGTTAACGCTCCCTGGGCACTATCGCGAGCAGTCAAGCCTGGAACAGGGCAGCCCTCCGGTCCGACCCGCACATCCGGCGACACCTCCCTGAGCGCCCCTAACATCCGGATCGGGGCGCAACCGCCTGTCGCTGCACGAGTAGGACCCACGACAAGTATTCGGCGTTCGGTGCCCTCCCGTCGGTGATGTTGGCGTTCCGAATGGCCCAACAGAACCTCGGGCCACGACTCCGAGGCCGCGTAGCCAACGACCCCATGCGAGCCGGGCATCGGGCTGTCCGTGGCGGAGATTCAGTAAACCGATGTCTCCGCTAAGTGACCATGAAGGGCGAATCCGCAGGTCAACGCCATACTGGGTGCAGGGCAACGCCCGTCTTGCTCAAGATGGCCCAGTGTCCTGACACGATCAGCTTGGGTCGTCCGGTACTGCCTCCCGTAGTCAAGGCCTTCAAGGACGCGACGAACTGCGGTTGAAGAGGGGCATCCGAGATCGACGAACCGGGTTGGAATCCCGCTGGGATCGACGGCCGGCCATGTGCCCCGACCTCGTCGATTCCACCACCAATGAGGGATCGGCCAGCTCGATAATGGCTCCGCGTTCGATGGTCGGGAGCCGAGCGGAGACCGGCTGCGGAGTAGCTCGGGCCTTCCAGACGGCGATCGTCGCCTCGACGAACTCAATGCCGTTGGGAAGGCCGATCGTCACGGAGCTGTCCGGCGTGACGCCGAGTTCGATGTAGGCGCGAGCCAGTTGGTTGGTCCGGGCTTCGAGTTCGCTCCGGATGACCGTCCGGTCTCCATGGGTGACCGCCGGACGGTCCGGGTCCATCGCCGCTAGCGCGGCCAGCGCCTCGGCGGTCGATATCGGAGTCCGCGGCTCGCTCACTCGGCTGGGCTGGCGATCACGAGAGAATTGCGAAGCAGAATCACGTCATCATAGAAATTGCGCGGCACGCCTTGTGGCGAGGATGGGCAATCCGGCCGGCGGCGGGAACCCCATCGAGTCGATCTGACAGCCAACTGTGCTCGACCGTGGGCACCGGTTGTGGCCAACAAACGGGCTCGCTTGTGGGGGTTCGGCCTCTCAGGCAACCGGCAGTGGTGGCAGCGGGTCGGCGATTCCCCAACCCACCGCACCCACGAGTGCCCCGACTCCAAGCGCACGTACTGGCACGGCCACGCGACTCGGGAGAACCATCGACAGCGCGATGGCGATTGTCCCGCCAACCGGAAGGTTGGCAAATCGCAGTCGAGTTTTTCCCAGTCGCTCGCCCCACCTCCCCCCCGGATCTCTGTGCAATCGCCGTGTCACCGCGATTCCAGCGGTGGGTCCGGTAGAGAATGAAAGACCGGGAATGATCGCTGTAGCCACCGCCCCACGTGAAGCACCGCTCACGGCATTGGAGCGGAGAGATTGCGTCCCCCTTTTTTTGGTGCCAATCTCGGTTTCGAGACCTGAAGCGCCATGCCTCTACGACGAGGGTGTCGGGTGGACTCCCCCAGTAAGACGCGCGACCGCCTCATCTGTTCCCATGTATGCGGTGACCACCGCCGAGTCGTTCAATACCTCCGTCGTACTGCCTTCTGAGATCACCTCGCCCAGGTGGATGCAGACCAGTCGATCGGCGATTGACGACACCAGGGGAACGTCGTGCTCAATGATGACAAAGGTGGCACCCGTCTGATCGCGGATCCCGAGCAGGAGTTCGCCCAGGGCTTCTCCTTCGTACTGGGATATCCCGGCCGTCGGTTCATCTAAGAGCAGCACCTTGGGGCGATGGGCCACCGCGCATGCCAGTTCCACCACGCGACGGGTCCCCGATGACAGTTCGAAGATCAACGTGTTCCGGAACCTTTCCAGGCCCATTTCGACGATCACCTCTTCGACGCGTGAGAGCAACTCCTTCTGCGATGTGGGAGGCGAGGTACGGCCGGTTTCCATTGGCCGTGGATCTCGAACCCGTGCTGACTGCTCGAGCGACGTGGTCAACGCCTCGATCACCGTCAGCGACGGAAACAGCCGCCCGTTCTGGAATACCCGTCCGAGGCCACGGTCGGCCCGGCGGGCCGGCGAAAGACCGGTGATGTCGTGGCCATGCATGGCCACCGTGCCCCGGTCAGGGGCAACGAAACCCGAACACACGTCAAACAGCGTGGTCTTGCCCGCGCCGTTCGCTCCGATGATGCCGAGAATCTCGCCGCCACCAATCTGGAGACTGAGATTCCGCAGGGCGGCGAGTTTGCCGAAGCGCTTGGACACATCCGTCACGGCAAATGCCGGAGCCACCTGGTCAGCAGCGGAGGCTACCGAAGTGGTCCCGGGCGTTCGCCTCTCCGCCCGCTGGGCCGCATGGACGAACACCGAGCGCAAGAGATGAGGTTGCTGGGACAGGTCGGGAGTGGGGCCTGAGAATCGGACCCTTCCTCGCTCCATGAAGATGGCGCGGCCCGATATTGCGGTAGCCACGTTCACCGACTGTTCGACGATCACCACCGTGACACCACTGGCGGCCAGTGCCCGGATCACGTCGAGCATCTGCACCACCACTGATGGAGCCAGGCCCAGTGAGAGCTCGTCGATCATCAACAACTTGGGACGACACAGGAGAGCCTGGGCCAGAACCAGCATCTGTTGTTCACCGACCGAGAGCGAACCTGCCAGTTGTTCGAGCCGCTCCCCCAGCACCGGGAAGAGGGTCAACACCCGCTCCGTGGCGGCGGTGGCAAAGACGGGATCTTTGTGGTGGCGTCGGGCCATCCATGTGGCCAGCCGCAGATTCTCTTTGACGGTCAGGGAATGAAATGCCCCTCGGCCACCGAGCAGTGTCACCAATCCGGCCTGCACCCGGTCGCGTACGCCCAGGTCCTCAACATCCCTGTCGATGAAGCAGATAGTTCCCTTGGTCGGTGGCAAGAAACCGGCAACGGCGCGCAATACCGTCGTCTTGCCGGCCCCATTGGTGCCGAGGAGCGCCACGATCTCACCCTGGGCAATACCGATGTCCACGTCCTGGAGCACCTTGGCATGCCGCGAATAGCCGGCATCGACGGAATTGAGCTCGATGATGGCGCGTTTATTGTCAGGCGGCCCGGCGTCGGGAGCGGGACCACCAGGGAAGACCAATGGATGTTCGTCTTCACGTCTCTCGATTGCCTTGATGCGAAGAGCGGCGGCGTGGACGGTGGGATCGGCTCCATCAGCCGCATCGGCTCCATCGGAACCGGGCCCTCGGATCCCCGCCGTGATCCGCCGAGCCTGCCGGACCTCGATCCCTGTCAGCGCCATGTCGCGGAGGCGGAATACCAGACCGCCCAGACCGTCCGGAAACACCATAAGCAGAATGATCAGACCGGCTCCCATGGCCACGAACTGAAGGCTCTCGGGCAGAAAGTACTGGGCCGCCTGAACGTAGACGGCACCCAATACAGCACCGGTGATCGAACCGAGACCGCCGATCACCACCATGACGAACACAGTGATGGAAAGGTCGGCGGATATGCCTCCCGATCTGATCCCCCCCATGCCGACCTCGTAGAGACTGCCGGCCACCCCGGCGATGGCACCCGAGATGACGAACACCACAAGTTTGTTTCTCAATGGGCTGATGCCGTAGGCGGAGGCGGTCTTCGGATTCTCGCGAACGGCGATGGCACTCCGGCCGATACGCCCCTTGCGAAGGATCCGGGTGACCACCGCCGTCACCACCAAGAAAGCCAAACAAACTTCATAGAACGTCGCCTGAGATGCGAGGTCAACGTGGCCGATCAGGAACGGCCGCGCCACGAACGCCGGGTCCTCTGAGTTAAATGTCGAGGACGACAGCAGATAGGAGGACACCGGCACCGCGAACGCCAAGGTGGCAACGGCCAGGTAGAGGCCCGGGACCCGCAGCGCCGGCAGGCCGATCACCGCCGCCGCCACGGCACCGATTGCTGCGGCAGCCAGCGTGGCCACCAGAAATCCAACGTGCTGATGGACGAGTAGCGCTCCCGAAGTGGCGGCCCCGACCCCGACGAAGGCGAACTGCCCCAAGCTGATCTGTCCGGCCCAGCCGGTCAGCACCACGATGGAAATTCCGATCACCGCATAGATGGCCACGTCGGCCGCCAGTAGCTGCTTGGACTGCACAAACGTCAGAGGGATCAACACGGCTCCCAGCAACAGCGCCGTGTACCAGGTCCCCTTGGCGACCTGTACTCCACGAAGTTTGGCCAGGTGGGTAGGGAGCCCCGCAATCTCTCGAACCGAGATGAACTCACCAGAGCCCTGCTCATCGACACCGGTGGTCCGGGAACGAATGACCAGCAACCCGATGATGATCACGATGAACTGGGCCACGTCCTCGTAACTGGCCCGTTGCCAGATCGAGAACACCGCTTGGTTGACCACCCCGAGTACCACCGACCAGGCCACCGCCATCGGGAAGGAATCCATGCCCGCCAGTACCGCCGCCGCCAACGGGAGCAGCAGTGTCGCCGGAGTGGAGACGTTGCCGAGGGTGAGGCCCCCAATCCCTTTGGGTGCGGCCAAAATCACCCCGATCCCCGACAGGCCGGCGGCCACCATCCAGGTGATCCGGCTGAGATGACGAACCGGAATCCCCAGCAAACGCGTTCGTTCCGGGAAGTCCGCCGCACCTCGGATGGCCACGCCGTAGTCGGTGCGGGCGAAGAAAAGATAGAGAGCGATCAGCACGATCGGAACCACCACCAGCGCCACCACGTCATCTCCGGTGAACGTGAACGGACGGAGGTGAAAGGTCAACGTGAACGGCGCATGGATGCCGGTGGTGTTCGAACTGGTTGTGAACAGCTTGGGAAGACCCAACTCGGCGGCGCCGAGAAGCTGATAGATGCCGATGGTCACGGCGGTCAGGACCAATCGAGGCGCGGTGGCGAACCGCTGGATGATCGTCAACTCCGCGAACCATCCGATGAAGATGGCCACGGCAACTCCAATGGCCATCGCCACCAGGTACGGGTAGCCCTGGGCGGACACCAGAAGCACCGCCAGGGTGGCTGCCACACCACCGATCACCTGTTGGGAGAAGTTGATGATGCGCGCTGACCGATAGATCAGCACCAGGCCCATGGCCACCATCGAGTTGAGGCCACCGGTCACGATTCCCTTCAGCACCACACCGGGGCCCAAAGGATGAAGGGCGTTCACTCCCACATACGAGGCCACCAGCACCAAAGCACCAACGACACCAAACGCCGCCCTGCTCGGGAAGTTCTCCCAACTATGGAGGAGGTGCGATGCACCGATACGGGGTTCGGAGACGGTCACCATCGAAGCAACGCCGTATCGCAACGCGCGGGTTCACCGGTCAACGGGGACTCCGATGGCATCGCCGGCGCCAGCAACGGCGACGTCCCCACGATCCGCGCTCTGCCACGTTTCCCCCATTCGAGCCGCTCCGACGAGGACCGATCCTTCTCGCGACCCCCTCCGTCCCCTATTGGATCGGGAACGGATGACGGCAACCCTGTTCGAGGGTGCTGGTGTCACGTTAGTGCAGGTCGTCGGCGTTACTCGGTTCATTCGACGTCGAGTACTGACCTGTCACCGGCTCGGAGACCCGACATGATTCGCCGATAGGTGGCACCGGCGTCGTCTCCCAAAGAGTCGGTGTCGAGCCAGCGGAAGCCACGCGCTCCCCGGTGTCGGTCCACCCCGTAGAGACCGAACCGTGGCTGATAGGAACCCCACTCATAGTTGTCGACCAACGACCAGTGCCAGTATCCGGCCACCGGCACGCCTCCTTCGATGGCGGACACCACCGCGTTGAGATTCTCCTTGAGGTAACGGGAGCGAGTCCACCCGTCGAGGCGCGGATAGGAACGCCCGTTCCGGACCCGGTTGCACAGTCCGTTCTCCACCACCCAAAGGGGCGTCTCAGGGGTCACCGATTGTTGAGCGCCGAGCCATCGGGTGAGACCGGCCGGATCGGGTATGTCGTCCCAGAGCGCGCGAGTCGGCTGCCATCCTCGGCCACCGGCGGTTCGGTGACCGGGGGCGCGGAAGTGGCGGGCCACCATGGGGTCGTAGTAGTCGAGACCGACCACGTCGAGGGTCCGCTCATACGGGCTGGCGTAGACCGCATTGACCGCCCGGCGTGGGGTCCCAGCGCGAGCTCCGTTGCGCCCTCGCAACGGACGACGCCGCGCCGCCGAGCCAAAGGCCGACGTCATGGCACCCAGGCGACGGAGGGCGCGTTCCCCCGGGCCCGATACTGGGAGCCGCGCATAATGCTCAGCCCGCCGTTCGTCGATCCAGTCATCGAGCTCGTCTCGGTTGACCCCCAAGCTTCGCGCCATCAATACGTCAGTCAATAGCCGATCAAACTCATAGCCGCTGACGCAGGCATTGTTGGTGGTCACCACGGCGTCAGGAGATGCACGGTGGATGGCTTGGTAGGCGAGCACGTGCGCGGTCAACAAATTGTCAGTGGCGATTGCGGCATCGCCGAACGCCATCAGTCGCCCGGGCGGGAACATTCCGAGTAGCCACGATTCGAACGCCAGCACATTGATCTCGTTGATCGTCACCCACAGTTGAACCTTGGTCGCCAGCCGGGACAGTGCCAATTCCACCCAGGCCAGGTAACGCTCCGGCGAATCTGGCCGGAGCCAGAAGTTTTCTCCCAGCCACGACGGGTGGGTGAAGTGATGAAGTGTCACCAATGGCTTCAACCCGCGTTCGATGCACCCGTCGATGATCTCGCCATACTTGGCCAAGGCTCCTTCGTCGATCTCTCCCTCCCTTGGCTCCACCCGGGCCCACTCGAGGCCGAGCCGAAAGCTGTCGCACCCGAGATCGGCCGTCCGATCGAGCGCCTCTTCGGGTCGCTCCCAGAACCCGACGGCGTTCCCCGAGGGCTCCACCCGGCCAACCTGCTCCCATCGAAGCCAGTTGTTGGCGGGCTCGCCCGGACCGTTGAAGCCACCCTCGATCTGAAAACCCGCAGTGGCCACCCCAAAGAGAAAGCCGTCGGGAAGGATCCCGCCGGAGGGCGTGTCGTTGCGAGGAGATGGGGGTACGAGGTCCACAGTCACCGACCCAGCCTCTCAGCTTCTCGTCCCGGTCCGCACAAAGCCGCTGGCACAAAAGGCCGAGAAGCCGGTGGTCCGGCCACAGTGATAACTTCCGCGTCCGACCATGACACGCACGCACCGCATCATTCCTACCGGTTACGGATCGAGCCGATGAGCATCTCCGAGCAGGATGCCGAACGGATTCCGGTGGTCATCGCATCGGGTGAGTCCATCGAACGCGGCGACCCGGTCACCCCCATCGACCTGATGGCCCGGGCCTGCGAGGCGGCGTTCGCTGACGTGCCCGATCTCCGCCATCGGATCGACAGGCTCTCGGTGGTCGACATCATGACGCACACCGGTCCGGCACCGGCGTCCGAACTGGCCCGCGCCCTGGGCGTGTCGCCCCCGGTGTGCGAGGTGACCACCATCGGAGGCAACTCGCCCCAATGGCTGGTGAACCGAGCGGCGGCCGAGATCACCGCCGGAAGGTTGTCGGTGACAGTGATCGCCGGGGCGGAAGCCATCCGGTCGTCGCGCCTGCGCCACAAGCTGGGTCAACCACGGGACAATGGGGACACCAGCTTGGCCCCCGACCCGGCAGTGGGCGATGACCTGCCGGGCGTAGGGCCGGCGGAATCCGCCATTGGGCTCCTGGCGCCGCTCCACGTCTACCCGCTGTTCGAAAGCGTGGTGGCGGCCCGGGCAGGTCATACCGCCGATCAACATCGCCAGGCCATCGGCGAGTTGTTCGCCCCCTTCACCCGGGTGGCGTCGACCAATCCGTTCGCGTGGTTTCCCACCGAGTGCACGGCCGAGGACATCGCCACACCGTCACCGGGCAACCGCATCGTGTGCGAGCCCTATACCAAACGGATGACCGCCTTCCTCGGTTCCGATCAGGGTGCAGCGCTGGTGGTGTGCTCACTGGCGGCGGCCCGACAAGCCGGGGTGGCCGACCGGTCGGTGTTCATCTGGTCTGGCTCCGGCGCGGTCGATGTCCGGTTCCCCGCCTCCCGGCCCGACCCCGGGAAGTCCCCGGCCATCGCCGCCGCCGGTCGCGCGCTGTTCGAAGCGGTCAACCTCGGCGCCGGCGCCGCCAACGGATTGGGCCGGATCGGGATCGACGACATCGAGGTCCTCGACATCTACTCGTGCTTCCCGTCAGCAGTAGAGCTGGCCGCCGAGGCCCTCGGACTCAACCTCGACGACGGTCGAAGCCTCACCTCCACCGGTGGTCTCCCCTACTTCGGTGGGCCCGGGAACAACTACACCACCCACGGAATTGCCTCGGTCACCAGCCTCCTCCGCCAGGTTGGTCCGGGAGCCACCACTGACCAACCCCGGCTGGGACTGGCCACCGGACTGGGCTGGTTCATCACCAAACACGCTCTCGGGCTCTACGGCGCCACCCCGCCCCCAGGCGGGTTCCACCTGGGAAACACCACAGCAGACCAGGAGCGCATCGACGCCAGCGCCATGGAGATGGCCCTTCAGGTTCCCGATATGACAGCCGCCTCGGTGGTGGCCGTGACGGTGGTCCGTGACCACATGGGAACCTCAACCGGGGCGCCGGTCATCGCCCGGCTTCCCGACGGACGCCACGTAGCGGCCTCGCCGGCCGACGACGAGGTCATCGCCGAGGTCGGTCGGGGCGACACCCCGGGGATGGTTGGTACCGCAATTTTCGTGGAGGGCGAGCCGCCGCGCTACCGTCTGCCCGAACGCTGAGATCTGAGGAAGGGACAACAACATGTCTGATGAACTGCTCCGTGAACGACAGGGTCACATCGAAATCCTGACGATCAACCGGCCCGAGGCCCGAAACGCCATCAATGGTGCGGTGTCCCGGGGATTTGCCGCCGCCTTCGACGAGCTCGAGGCCGACGATGACTGTTGGGTGGTCATCGTGACCGGGAGCGGCGACAAGGCGTTCAGCGCCGGCATGGACCTCAAGGCCTTCGCCGCCGGAGAGGCGGGGGACATCATGGGCGCCAAGGGCGGCTTCGCCGGCATTACCCAACGTGACTTCGCCAAGCCGCTCATCGCCGCCGTCAATGGATCGGCTCTGGCCGGTGGGTGCGAAATCATGCTGTCGTGCGACCTGGTGGTGGCCGTCGAAGAGGCGAAGTTCGGTATCCCCGAGGTCAAGCGAGGCCTCATGGCCGCCGGCGGTGGCCTGATCCGCCTGCCCAAGCGGATCCCGCCGGCCGTCGCCCTCGAGCTCGCCATGACCGGCGAGCCCATCGACGCCCAACGGGCCCTGGCCCTGGGCCTCATCAACCGGGTGGTCCCGGCCGACAAGCTGATGGAGGAGGCGTTGGCGCTGGCCGCCACCATCGCGGAGAACGCTCCGATGGCGGTACGGGCGTCCAAGCGGGTGATGAAGCAAGCCGGTGAACTTCCCGAGGCGCAGGGTTGGGAGATCAACAACGCCGCGGTGCCCGAGGTCTTCGGCTCCGCCGATGCCATGGAGGGGCCGGTGGCCTTCGCCGAAAAGCGGAAACCAAACTGGTCCGGTAGGTAGAGAAGTCCAATGGACGTGATGACCCACCTGGTCGGCGACGTACCGGCGCTCAGCCCCACCGTCAACGGCATCCGGGTGACCCTCCATGTCCTGGCCGCCACCGTCTGGGTGGGTGGTCAGTTCACCGTGGCCGGGCTGCTCCCTACCGTGCGGGGTTTGGGGGAGGATGCCTCCAAGAAGGTGGCCCGGTCGCTGGGCCGGCTGCTGTGGCCGGCGTATGCCGTACTGGTCATCACGGGATTCTGGAACATCGCCTCGTTCACCTTCAAAGATGCTCCAGCCGCCTGGAAGTCGGTCCTCATGATCAAAATCACCGTGGTGGTCATTGCCGGGCTGGGAGTGTTCCTCCACCAACGGGCCACCTCGACGCGGGGACTGGCCGTGTGGGGATCAATTGGGGGGATTGCCTCGGTCGCGGCGCTCGTCCTGGGGGTGTTCCTGGCCGGTTGATGGTTCCCACAGTCATCCGGCCTGGTGGTCGGCGCCGAAGTACAGGTTGTCCGTAGACGGGTCTAACCTGTGTAAAGGCCGACGTAGGAGGCGTAACCATGCATTTCGCTCCATCCGCAGAAATCTTTGGTGTTGACGGCATCATCGTCTTGATTGTCGTCGTGCTCGTTCTCTTCGGGAGTACCCAAATTCCCAAGCTGGCCCGCTCGCTGGGCTCCGCCCAAAAGGAATTCAAGAAGGGCCTGGATGAGGGCGCCTCGGCCGATGACAAAGGTGTGCAGGCCGCGGCGGCTATCCCGGCCCCGGCTCCAGCCCCGGTAGCCCCGACTCCACAGCCGGTGGTGACTCCCGTCGCCCAGCCGGTAGAGCATTCTGGCGACGGCTCCGCAGGGGCCCCGTCGTAACTCTCGCCTCACCACGAGGATGAGCGCCGACGGCGGAGACCCCGGCATTGGCGGGACCGTTCCGCCGGGCCGGCACACGCAACGGATTGTGCCGTTCTGGGTCCTTCAGGCCACCGAGATCCTCTCGGTGGTAGGTCTGGCCGATCTCTCCCTCCACGTCAGTCGCGGTGGCGTGCTGGCGGTCGCCGGTGGCGTCTTCGCCGCCCTGGCACTGGCCGCCGACGGTCCGCTCGGCATCCTCCGGATCTGTGGTCGCAAACTCCACGTGATCCTGGTCTCGGCCGTCGCGGTCATCGTGGCCGTGTCCCCGGTGGTGTCCGCGCTCCGTCCCGACATCGAGGGGATCATCATCCTCGAGGTCGCCGCCATCGGGATCATCCGCCTGGCCACCCTGGTCAGCACCGATCCACGACCGGTCAGCCCGAAAGGCGTCGGAGGGTCCGGCACGGTGATCAACGCCAGGGCGAGGGTGGCCCCCCCGTCGGCGCCCGAACGGCCCGGTCGGACTGCGTCCCCCTCGACCGGCAGGTCCCGCTTTCCCACCGAGGAGGGTGTCGGCTCCGCCGCCCGGTGGGCGGGGCGGGCTGCAGGTGCAGCCACATCGGCGGCAGCCAGGTCGACGGCCAAACACGGTCCCACCGCCAAAGCTCAGGTGAAGCGGACCATCCGCAGTGCCGGGCGCCTGGTGGGTAAGGCCGCATCCCGACCCGATGGACCCCCATCCAAACCAGGCTGATCCCCGGATCTCGCCAACCCCGGCTTCGACCGGTACATTGCACCCGAAGTGAAAAGGGGGATGCAATGTCCAAACAGCCTGACGTACTCGACATCGCCGAGCGCCTGTGGACAGGTGAGACATCCACGTCGGAGACCCACCCCATGCGGACCTGGGGTGGGCTGGCCGAAGTAGCCGACGGGGTGGCATTTACCCCGTCGTTTGCCAACGTGTCGGCACTGGATACCGACGAGGGCCTGTTTCTGGTCGATACCGGAAGCTCACTGATGGCCGGTGAGATCCATCGGACGCTGCGAGAGTGGTCGGACAGCCGACTCAACACCGCCGTCTACTCCCACGGTCATATCGATCATGTCTTCGGCGTTCCGGTGTGGGAGGCGGAGTCCGAAGCCAACGGCTGGTCCCAGCCCACCGTGATCGCCCACGATGCCCTACCGGCGCGTTTCGACAGGTACATCCTGACCGCCGGATACAACGGGATCATCAACCGTCGGCAATTCAACATCAAGGATCTCGAATGGCCGACCGAGTACCGCTACCCCGACCGCACCTATAGCGATCACCTCAACCTCGAGGTGGGGGGCATGCGGGCCGAACTCCACCATGCCAAGGGTGAGACAGACGATCACACCTGGACATGGTTCCCTGATCGGAACGTGCTGTGTTGCGGAGACCTGTTCATCTGGGCATCGCCCAATGCCGGCAATCCGCAGAAGGTACAGCGCTACCCACGCGAATGGGCGGAGGCGCTGCGGGAGATGCTCGCCCTTTACGACGGCCCCGACGGAGGCCCCGACGTCCTCCTCCCCGGCCACGGATTTCCGGTGATGGGTGCGGAACGGATCCGTCAGGCCCTCGGAGACACCGCCGATCTACTCGACTCATTGGTGGATCAGACCCTCGCCTTGATGAATCAGGGGGCCAGGCTCGACGAGATCATCCACACGGTGACCCCTCCACCCCGGCTCATGGAGCGCCCGTATCTGCAGCCCGTCTACGACGAGCCCGAGTTCATCGTGCGCACCGTCTGGAGGCTGTATGGGGGCTGGTGGGACGGCAACCCGGCCACCTTGCAACCGGCACCCGAGAGGGCCCTGGCCGGCGAATTGGCTGGGTTGGCCGGCGGGGCCTCCGCCCTGGCCGACCGGGCGCTTGCCCTGCTGGAGTCATCCACGGGCGCCGAAGGCGGTGGGCCCGGCGACGCCGCTCTGCGGTTGGCCGGGCATCTGGCCGAGCTGGCATGGCAGGTGGAGCCGACAGACCCGGGTATCCAGCGGATCCGGCAACGGGTCTTCGAGGCCCGGGCCGAGGCTGCCACCTCGACAATGGCCCGCGGGGTGTTCTCGTGGGCGGCCCGGGAGTCCGGCAGCTATCACCACGGGCAGGCGTGAGGCGCCCGGACACCCCCAGGCACGGCCACCGCTCTGACCTGGATTGATGCCACCGCCCGCCACCCTCTCCTCTCAACTTCTAATTGCATGCCATCCCCCGCTAGTGTCATCGCTGTGAACGCCCCCTCCGACGACCCCACCGACCCGTCCCAACACCGGGTCAGCGGGATGCGCCGCGGCTGGATCACCGCGCTGATCGTCGGTGCTCCCCTGCTCCTGGCCGGATGCAACATGTATCCCACCTACGGCGCTGACCCCGGAGCCACCAAGCAAGGTAGCGACACCTTCAAGCTCTACTCGGGGATGATGACCACCGGAATTGTCATCGGCGGGTTCGTCGCCGTGTTGATCCTCTGGACGGTGGTCCGCTACCGCAGGCGCTCCGATGAGATGCCCAAACAGTTCCACGAGAACCTCCCCATCGAAATCCTCTACACGGCAGTGCCGGTCATCATCGTCGGATTCCTGTTCTTCTTTACGGTTCTCACCGAGAACAACGTCGACGCCACCCAGCCGGTCAACGCCACTGTCACCTCCACCGGGCGCCCGGTGGTGGACATCACCGTGACCGCCTTCCAGTGGGGTTGGCGATTCGACTACACCGGTCTCAACGTCGGAGTGGTCGGCGAAACCACCAACGGCCCGAACAACAAGGGGCCCCAGATGGTCGTGCCCGCCGGCGAGACCATCCAGATCACTCTGGTATCCAACGA
>CABEBP010000143.1_pt1 | contig 16097 bp, 17 predicted proteins | sample 3132621 | NCBI WGS metagenome assembly CABEBP01 (sample SAMEA5534346, study PRJEB31848) | metagenome | biome: tundra; feature: field; material: soil | place: USA | collected 2013-05 | depth 0.45 m | reverse complement strand
ATCTCACCCACCGTGTCCCGCCCTTACCATGTTACTTATAGTAACGTTACCCGCCGTAACATGTCAAGAGGCAGGTCAGCCAACCCACGTGCCTAGGATGCGCACACCTAGCAAAGGGGTGCACCATGGCCGGTCCCGTTCGAGTGGAGCCGTTGGCCAAAGACCAACGCAGCCAGCGGCAACAGGAATTGGTTGACGAGGCAGGAGGCGAGCTCGGGGTGTTTACGACGCTCGTCCATCACGTTGACCTGTTCGCTGATTTTCTGCCTCTCGGGGGGCGCCTACTCCGGCGGTCGAGCCTCGATGCTGTCGATCGCGAGCTTCTCATTTTGAGAACTGCAGCCCAGTGCGGAGCATCGTACGAATGGTCCCACCATGATCCGATTGGACGCCGCGCGGGACTGAACGATGACGTGATCCCTCTCCTCGCCGACCTGGGGGGCACCAATGGGCTCCGGCCCCACGAAGCACGGCTGGCCCGGGCTGCCGATGAGCTTGTCACCGAACATCGCCTGTCGGACCAGACATGGGAAGAACTCCGACAGGACTATGAGCAGAACCAGGTCATGGAGATCTGCATGTTGGTCGGCAGTTACACCATGCTGGCCGGGACCCTCAACTCGCTCGGAGTGGCGGTAGAGCCCGGCTACCCGGTCGCCCCGTGGGAGCGGGCATGACCGAGGAGATCTATCTACCCCCCGAGGCGGTCGGAACCGCCCCCGGCCGCGGCCGTCTCGTCGGCCGACGAGTTCTGGTGGTTGGCGCGGGGACCCGCCCCTCCCCCGAACCGGATCCACCCATGGGGAATGGCCGGGCCATCGCGGTACTGGCGGCCAGGGAGGGGGCCGACGTGGTGTGTGCCGATCTGAATGAGGCGGCGGCAGAGGAGACCGCCGGCCTGGTTCGGGCCGAGGGGGCCCGGGCCGAGGTGCTCGTGGCTGACGTGGCCGACCCGGCGGCGTGTCAGTCCATCGTCACAGAGACGGTGGACCTGCTCGGGGGGATAGATGGGTTGGTGCTCAACGTGGGGATCGGACTGGGACGGGGTATCACCGGTACCACGGCCGAGCAGTGGGATGAAGTGTTCGCCGTCAACACCAGGGCTCACTTTCTGATTTCGGCCGCCGCGCTGCCGGTGCTTGCGCCCCACTCGGCCATCGTCTTCATCAGTTCAGCCGCCAGTCTTCGGGCCGCAACCGGAGTGCCGGCCTACGACTCGTCCAAAGCTGCACTTTTGGGCATCGCTCGCCAGGTCGCCCGGGAAGGGTCTCCACAACGGATCCGGGCCAACCTGGTGGTGCCCAGCCTGGTGGACACCCCCCTCGGCCGGGATGCATCCCGACAAAACCCGACCCGCACCGCCCGACGGCTTCCGCTCGGTCGGGAGGCCACCGCCTGGGAAGTCGCCTACGCCGCGGTTTGGCTGCTTTCAAATGAGTCCTGCTATATCTCGGCTCATTCCCTGGTGCTGGACGGAGGCGCTACCAACTTCGCCTGAGAGATATATCCCGTCCGATTCCCCAGCGTCGTTCTGATGAATCTCTCAAGGTTCGAGTATCCGCTGTCGATGAAATTCGTATGGAACCTACCTTCGCCTCCCGATCATTTTGGGGACGGGGCGGGCACGTCACAGGTATCCGGGGAGGCTGGCCGAAGCTGGCCGTGCCCCGGCTGCTGGCGATGGCAGTATGCATTGCCTGTGCGAGTGTAGGTGGGATCCTCGGGCTCGGTAACGCCCTTCCGACCCCGGCCGGTGCCAGCGTCGGTGTGACCGGTCCCGTTGCCGCGGTGGGCGCGCCCGCGCCCGCCAGGGCCAGCAGCGGCACGGGGGGAATCGGCATCACCGGCACCAGGTCAGCCAGGTCCGATATCTGGCCAGGTGTCGGAATCCTGCCTCCGGGGAACCCGCCGGGGAACATCGCTCCAAACCCGAACCTCTTCAGCTCCGGTACCTGCAACCTCGTCAACGGCATACTCTCAGGATGCCAGAACGCATGCTTTGACGGTGCGACTGCAACGTTGTTGCCGATTCTTGTGCAGACCCTCGGCTGCATCACCTACATCCTGCAGTCGGTGGACAATGCAGCCACGCAGGAAGGAGTGGGTGCCATGGTCCTCCCGTCGAACTTTCCCAACCTGACAGTTCCCGAGCAGCTCTTCGTCGTGGCTGATCTCGAACGGGTCGATCGCGGGCTACCTCCCTACCTCGGCCTGGTTCCCGCCCTCAACGGCGCCGCCCAGCAAGCCGCGGTAGCCCTCTCCGACCCCTCGGTGCCATCCGGCTTCGCGGTGGCAACCGATTCGGGGGGCTATGTGATGATGGGGGGAGCGTGGGCCGGTGGGTTCCAGTCGGTTCTGGCTGCTGACTACGGGTGGATGTACGACGATGGTTGGGGCGGGTCGGCGGGAGCCACGTCCAACGTGGCGTGCACCAGCGCCGCCGCCCCCGGATGCTGGGGACACCGTGACGAACTGCTCGGCAGTGATCCCGGCTTCAACCCCGGCGTGGGCCTCGCCTGCACGAATTGCGTGATGGGCACCGGGTACGCCTCCTCCCAGACCAGCCCTCCGGCCGCCAACGGCTATCCATCGTCGTATGTCGACCTGGTCGTGAAGCCAGCCGGTGCTGTGCCGGCGATGACCTACACCTGGGCCGACGCCCAAGCCGCCGGAGCTGGACCCGGCGGTATCGGGTCTGGGACCGGTGCCGGCTCGAAGACAACGACTGCCCTCAGCGGCAATGGGTACTGGCAAGTGGCGTCCGATGGTGGAATCTTCAGCTTCGGCCATGCCGGCTTCCACGGATCGACCGGCGGCTTCCCCCTCAATCGACCGATCGTGAGCATGGCCGCCACCCCTGATGGAGGAGGCTATTGGTTGGTGGCGTCCGACGGGGGAATCTTTGCCTTTGGCGATGCCGGCTTCCACGGGTCCACCGGTGCGTTCCCTCTCAACAGACCGATCGTGGGGATGGCGGCAACTCCCGATGGTCGCGGCTATTGGCTGGTGGCGTCCGATGGCGGGATCTTCTCTTTCGGTGACGCTGGCTACCACGGGTCCGCGGGTGGGCTTCCGCTCAACAGGCCGATCGTCCTCATCGAGGCAACCCCCGATGGAGGAGGCTATTGGCTGGTGGCGTCCGATGGCGGGATCTTCAGTTTCGGTGACGCTGGATTTTTCGGGTCCGCTGGTGGGCTTCCGCTCAACAGACCCATCGTAGGAATGGCCGTCTGACCGTCAGTCAGCCCCGTAGCCGCTGCAGCTCGGTCACCACGGCCTTGCCATTGGCCTGGCCACGAGTCGACTTCATCACCTGTCCGATGAATACCTGGGCCAGCCTGTCCTCCCCGGCACAGTAGCGGGCCCATTCGTCGGGATTGCCTTCGATCGCCTGGGCCACGGTGGCCGACAACGAGTTGTCAGACATGGCCTCGAAGCCCTTTCCCCGGGCGATGACCAACGGGTCACCACCGCCCGCAGCCAACAGTTCGGCCAGAACGGTCTTGGCCTGGGTGGCGCTGAGCGCACCGGCGGCCTCCATCGACAACAGGGTCACATAGGACCCGGTGTCGAGCTCGCGGGCGGCCTCCGGGTCGGCGGCCGCCTCGTTGGCGGTCCGAGCCAACGCCAGTGCCGTCGGGATGCCACCGGCAATGGCCTCGACCACGAGATCGTCCAAGCCGAGGTCGACCACCGTCGCTACCTGTTCGGTCCGGGCATCGGTGACGCTCCCGGCATCCCTGAGCAGATCGGCCAAGCGACTGCGGCGTTGGGCCGGCATCATCCCCAGGGCGTCAGCCACTGCCTCTTTCCAATCGGCGTCGGGAACCAACGGCACCAAATCCGGCTCGAGGAAGTACCGATAGTCGTACGCATCCTCCTTCGAGCGCAGCATCACCGTTCGGCTGGCATCCTCATCCCAATGCCGAGTCTGTTGCATGATCTGCTCCCCCGATTCGATCAGGGCAATCTGTCGCCCGGCCTCGTAGTCGATGGCCCGTCCCACCGACCGCACGGAGTTCAGGTTCTTGATTTCGCATCGGGTCCCGAACGGATCGTCGGCCGACCGGCGCACCGACACATTGGCGTCGACCCGCATCGATCCCTCTTCCATCTTCCCGTCCGATGCCCCTGTCGCCACCAGCACCGACCGCAGCTCGGTGACGTACGCCCGGGCCTGCGCCGAGGTACGGAGGTCCGGATCACTGACGATCTCCACCAGCGGAACCCCGGAACGGTTGTAATCGACCAACGAATAATCGGCGCCATGAATACGTCCGGTAGCTCCGACGTGGGTGGTCTTTCCGGTGTCTTCCTCCATATGCGCCCGTTCGATCCCGACCCGAAAGCCGTCGGGCAACTCAAGCCAGCCGTCGACGTTGATCGGCTCGTCATATTGGCTGATCTGATAGTCCTTGGCCTGATCCGGGTAGAAGTAGTTCTTCCGGTGGAAGGTGGACGGACGAATGTCACAATTGAGGGCGGTGCCGATGGCCATGGCCAACTCCACTGCCTTCTGGTTGAGCACGGGAAGTGAGCCGGGGAGACCGAGACAGACCGGGCACACATTGGTATTGGGCTCGTTCCCAAACATGTTGGGACATCCACAGAACAATTTGGTGGTCGTCTTCAGCTCGCAGTGGACCTCGAGCCCGATCACCATCACCCAACCGTCGGTCATGATCGGCTTCCCCCCATCGAGGCCGCCGCCGCTTCGATGACGGCAGCCGCCCGAAGCAGTGTGTTTTCGGCCAACGCGGGGGCGAGAAGTTGCACCCCGACCGGGAGTCCGTCATCCCCGCTCCCGAACGGGATGCTGATGGCCGGGTGTCCGGCCAGATTGGTGGGAATGGTGCACACATCCGAGAGGTACATGGTCATCGGGTCCCCGACCTTGGCCCCGATGGAAAACGCCGTCGACGGGGTGGTGGGACCCAACAACACATCACATCTGCGATAGGCACGGGCGAATCCCTCGATGATCTTGGTTCGCACTCGGAGCGCCTGGCCGTAGTAAGCATCCATATACCCGGCGGACAGTGCGTAGGTCCCGAGCATGATGCGGCGCTTGACTTCAGCACCGAAGCCGACAGAGCGGGTGGCGGTGTTCATTGCCGTGGTGTCCTCGGCGTCCACCCGCAGACCGAAACGAACTCCGTCGTAGCGCGCCAGGTTGGACGACGCCTCCGCCGGCGCGATCAGATAGTAGGCAGAAAGTCCCAGCCGGACCTCGGGGACCGATATCTCCTCGACGCGTGCGCCAGCCGCCACGCAGGCTTCGGCGGCCTGGCGGGTACGGGCGACCACGTCGGCATCGGCATCCTCGAGGAACTCGGTCAATACGCCGACGGTCATCCCTTGGATGCCCTCGTCCAGTACCGACAGGACCCGAGGGGCCGGCCGGTCGAGAGACGTGGAGTCTGCGGGATCGTGGCCACCGATCACATCGAACACCAACGCGGCGTCGGCCACGGTGGTGGTCAATGGCCCTATCTGGTCCAGCGAGCTGGCAAACGCAACCAACCCGTAGCGGGACACCGTGCCGTAGGTGGGCTTCATCCCCACCACCCCGCACAGGGCAGCCGGTTGACGGATGGAGCCACCGGTGTCCGAACCGAGCGCCACCGGCGCGAATCCGGCCGCCACCGCGGCGGCGGAGCCCCCCGAAGATCCCCCTGGGACACGACTGGTGTCGTGCGGGTTCCGGGTCGGTCCGAAGGCGGAGCTCTCGGTGGACGACCCCATGGCGAACTCGTCCATATTGGTCTTGCCCACCATGACTGCACCGGCCTCACGCAACCGGGTCACTACAGTGGCGTCGTACGGCGGGCGCCAGCCGTCGAGGATCCGGGACGAACAGGTGGTCGGCACCCCGCGGGTGCACAGGTTGTCCTTCAGCGCCACCGGCACCCCGGCCAACAGGCCAGGATCCTCCCCCGACGCCACCCGTTGGTCAATGGCGGTTGCCTGCGCACGAGCGGCATCCCGGGTAACCAGGTTGAACGCGTGGATCTCGCCGTCGTTGGCGTCGATGACCGCCAGATAGTCATCGAGGACTTCGACCGCGCTGGCTTCGCCGTTGCGTATGGCGGCAGCCAGGTTGAGGGCCGACCGGGGAGGTGTCACGGGGCCTCGCCGAGAATGCGCGGCACCCGAAACCGATGGTCTTCGACGGAAGGAGCGGCAGCGAGGACCTCCGCGCGATCGACAGTCAGGCCGGGGGTATCAGGCCTCAGCACATTGGTCACCGCCATGGCATGGGCAGTAGGGGGTACGTCAGCGAGGTCGAGCAGTGCCACGTCGGCGGCATGGTCAAGAACCACCGCCAGTTGCCCGGTGAACAGATCGAGTTCTTCGTCGGTGAGGTGGAGTCGAGCCAGACCGGCGACATGAGCCACGTCGTCGCGAGTCAGCCGAGGGGTGTCCACCATCAGGACGCCCGCGCCACGCCCGGGCCGCCCAGGACCTCACCGGCAAAGGCCACCACCCGCTCTTCGATCACCGGTGCGTCCCAATCGAGGGTGGCAACGTGATAGCTGCGTTCGAGATAGATCCTCTCGATCGGGCCGCCCACCCCATGTTCGAGGACATCGCCGGATTCAACCGCCACCACATGGTCGACCCGGCTGCTCATCAGCAGGGTGGGGCAACGGATCTCCCCCAACTGAGGTTCCACGGTGTCGACCGCTTCGAACAGAGAGAGGGCGGCAGCCAAAGGCGAGGTGGCATACGAAGACTCCACCGGGCCTTCTTTGGCGATGTCCGAGCCGATCCCGTCCACCAGTTCGGTGCCGGCGGCCAGCAGATCACGGATGACCGCCCGGAATTCCTCCGGCGGGGGGTCGACCAACGGATTGACGACGGCGATACCGGCGATCTCCGGATGACGAGCGGCCAACCAGCAACTGAGGGTCCCCCCCATGGACAAGCCGGTCACCATCACCTTTTCGCACCGGGCTGCCAAGGCCAGATAGGCGGCTTCCGCTGCTCCTGACCAGTCCTCCCACCGGGTCGGCACCAGGTCCTCGACGGCGGTGCCATGTCCGGGTAGGAGCGGCAGATCGACCGTGAATCCCGCCTTCCCCAATGCCACGGCCAGCGGTCGCATCGACTGCGGGTTGCCGGTGAAGCCGTGGAGGACGAGCGCGCCATGGGATCCAGCTTCGAACGACCACGGTTCGGCACCTGACATGATCGGGGCAGCCATGGTCCGGCATGCTATCGGTGATATCGACGGCGTCCAGGCGGCCAGGGGATCCTCAATCGGCGCGGCGCTATGGTTACCCGGCAGGAGAGACCACGTCTTGATAGGCAAGGAGCAACTTACCCATGGCCGCACATCTTTTTCTCAGCGACGAATGGCTCATCGAGGCCCGCAGTATCCGGGCTGAATTCCATGGCAAGGGTAAGCCGATTCCCCACTCGGTAAGGATGAACCTGGTGATCACCGCGGTTCCCTTCGGCGAGGGCACCGTCAACGCACACATGGACACCACGTCCGGCCAACTTGAGCTCGACATGGAGCACATCGACCCGGTAGACCTCAAGGTAACGCTCGATTACGACATTGCCAAGGCCATTCTCATCGAGGGAAATCCCCAGGCGGGCATGCAGGCATTCATGTCCGGCAAGATCAGGGTCGAAGGTGACATCGCCAAGCTCATGGTCATGCAGTCCAGCGGTGTCGACCCGACAACTGAAGAAGTGGCGGCTCGGATCAAAACGATGACCGAGTAGTTCAGCCGGACGGCGACTCAACGGCGGTGGTCCGTCGGCTGGGACGCGGGGTGTTTTTCATGAACATGCCACATCCGGCCGCGGCCACCGCCGTCACCACTCCCACCAGATAGGCGCGGTGGAAGGAATGGAGGGTTCCCACCCCCCCGTGGGCTGATGCCTGCACCGTGACCATGACCTGGATGCCGGCCACCACCCCGATCTGGGTGATCAGCTGTTGGGCTGCACTCATGACTCCGAGCTCATCCGCCTTCACCTCGTTGGAGGCCAGCGAGGACGTCGACGGCGTGAGAATGCCGATGCCCGCACCCGAAAGGGCCAGGGCGACCATGATGATGACCAACGACGGGTGAACTCCGAGTTGGGTGAAGACCACCATTGAACCGGCCAGCGTGACCGCTCCCACCACGGTAGAGATCCGTTCACCGATCACCACGGCTGTATATCCGGCAATGGGAGCGATGAGCGAAAACAGGAGCGGTCTCGCCGTGGACACCAAGCCGGCCCGCGTTTCGCTATATCCATAGATGCCTTCCATCAACAATGGGAACAGAAAGAATCCACCCATATAGGCGAAGTTGGCCAAGGCCTTGGCCGCCAGAGGGAATGTGAAGTTTCGCAACCGGAAATAGCGCAGCGGAATCAGCGGATGGTCGGCCCGCTGTTCCTGCAACACAAACCAGATGCCGGTGATGATCGAGACTCCCAAGATGCTCAAAATGACGGGCGAACCGAAACCCCGCGCCGGTGCCAAGTTGAGGGCCATCAATCCCGATGTCACCGAGGCGGCCAGGGTGAACGATCCTGTCCAGTCGAGATGCCGCCACGGACGGTTGCGCAGTTCCGCCATCGGCTCCCCACCGTTGGCGTGCATCTCGAAGCCGTCTTCGGATGAGTGAATTCGGCCCGGCAGCACAACCACGGCGAGCACGGCTGCAACCGCCATCAACGGCAACTCGCCCCAAAAGAGGGCACGCCAACCGAAGTACTGGATGATGGGTGCGCCAACTGTCACCCCGATGACCGGCCCGCCTGCTCCCACCAGTGCCCACCATCCCAGGGCCTTGACCCGATCTTCATGGGAGAAGACCTGGAGCACCAGAGCCATCGACGCAGCTCCGGTGGCGGCTCCCTCTACCCCGTCCAGCAACCTGGCGCCGATCAGCACCCCCGCGGTGGGAGCGGTGGCCGTCAACACCACACAGACCGCGGCTCCGAGCAGGCCCCAGAGGTAGAGGCGCCGATAGCCACCGATATCCCCCAGTTTGCCGAGAACCGGAGCCGCCACCCCGAACGCCAACAAAGGTCCGGTCGACGTCCAGGTGAGGGTGGAGACCGAGGTGTGGAGCTGGTGGGCGACCTGGGGAAGCGCCACCACAAACACTGTGAAAGTGATGTTCACCGAGAGCAGCCCGGCCAACACGGTCCAGAGCACCCACCACTGGTATCGATCCGAGGAGCGGACCCTTCGATGCATCCGGTGGCGGAAGAGAAGGGGCCACGGAACGACGATCCCCCCTTCGGCGCCGGCTCCGGTACCGCTGAGCATCGCCTCAGCCTCGATCACCTCCGGGGAGTCGAAACCGTGATCTCTCCCGGCGGGACCACCTCTGTCGACCGGTGTCACCATTCAGCCACCGAGCCGGGGCATCTCCGTCTGGAGCTGGGCAACTGTCCAACGGTCGTCCTTTTCGAGAGTTTTGGTCATCGTCCATGGTTGGAAGAGGCGAATCTGACCACCGTGGACGAGGTAGACCTTTCCGGTGGTGGGAGTACCCTCGGCGGCCAGATAGGCAACCAGGGGCGACACGTTGCCTGGGTCCCAGATATCAAAAGCAGAGGCATCGGTCGGAGCCTGCACGATCTCCGAGAGGCCGGGCGTCTGCTCGGTCAGACGGGTGCGGGCGGCCGGAGCGATGGCGTTGACCCGGATCCCGTAACGGGAGAGCTCCTCGGCGGCGATGATGGTGAGGGCGCCGATACCGGCTTTGGCTGCGCCATAGTTGGTCTGACCGGGATTCCCCAGCAGGCCCGATGTCGACGACGTGTTGATGACTGAGGCCTTCACCTCGACTCCATCCTTGGTCTGCTGGCGCCAGAAGGCGGCGGCGTGGCGGAGTGGGACGAAGTGCCCTTTGAGGTGGACGTCAATGACCGTGTCCCATTCCTCCTCGGACATGTTGACCAACACCCGGTCGCGAAGAATCCCCGCGTTGTTCACCAACACATGCAGGTTCCCAAAGGTCTCGACGGCGGTATCTATCAACCGCTTCCCGCCATCCCAATCGGTGATGTCCTCGGCATTGGCAACGGCTTCACCTCCGGCAGCAACAATTTCGTCCACCACTAGTTGGGCTGCCGACCGATCACCTCCCGAGCCGTCAGGCGCGCCACCCAAGTCGTTGACCACGACTTTCGCCCCTTCAGCGGCGAAAAGTAGCGCGTGCTCCCGACCGATACCGCGACCGGCTCCGGTGATGATGGCGATCCGCCCGTCCAATGCCCCCATGTCCCAACTCTCCTGTTTGGCCAACCTCGTGTCATTGACCACGCCACGGATAACCCGTTGCCTGCCAATGGTGCGCCTACGTTGGCAGGAGCCTTATGCGATGGTCAAACCGGGACAGTCCCCTTGCGGATTCCGGCCCGTTCGGGTCGTTCCACCGGGATACCCAAGCCGGGTACTGTCACAGCCTGCGCCATCCGTCTGACTCGGTCACGCTCCCCGGCGATGAGAACGTATTCGGTATTTCGGACATGGGACACCGTTCCCACCTTCCGCCCATTCTGGTTGTGGATGCCGATTCTCGCTCCGACGTAGCGAGCCGAATCGAATGCCACCACCTCCACATGCCCTCGAGATGCACACATCTCAACGAGCTCATCGAGGGACAGCCACGACTCGTTGTTGTAGGAAAGGATCACGGTGTCGGCTCGGACTGCAGCGATCACTCCCGCCAGCGCTTCCGGCATGGTCCGGCGGCTATTGAACGGACTCCGCCCGGTTGGCAACCGCAGGTCCTCACGCTTGCAGGCGATGCCGTAGTGGGTCGGAGCGTCCCATGCCACCAGCGTTTCCCATACGTGATAGTTCGACTCGTACCGATGTTGGTTGTACGGCGGGTCGAGATAGGCAAGGTCAACAGGGGTGAGAGTGTCGGGGGTCTTGGTGTTGGTGACCAACTCACACGCGTCACCCCGCACCGCCCGACCCGGACCCGACACCAGTTCAGGTATCCGTAACTCCAAGGGACGATGCGCCCGAGACGCCCACTGCTTGAGGTAGGCCATCTGCACCCCGGTGGTCGAGTCCACCCGGTCGGCCGCCTCGAGCAGACTGGTCATCAGAACTGGCCACAGCGGTGTCCCGGCATAACCGGCATCGATGGCGTCGCGGATGGCATCGATGCGGGCGCCGTTCTCCGGTCGGAAAAACCTGGCCGATTCGCAAAACGTTTCCGTCACATACCCGGGACACCCCTCCAACCCGTTGAGGAATGCCACTGCATCGGACACCTCGGAGAGAAATGACGGAGTCTGATTCGGATCGGTGGCCACATAACATTGGGCCAGCACATGAGCGGCACGAGAGCTGTCCACTGCGGTGGTGTGGATCCCCAGCCGTTTCAAGGCCTGCGCCACCCGGGTGGTGCCGGTGAACAGATCGAGAGCGGTCACCGCCCCCGAGGCCACGGCCATCTCGGTGAGGGCGGGTACCAGGCGCCGTTTGGAACCGAGATACTTGATCACCGGTTGGCGGGTCCCAGATTGGCCGACGACCGGGTCACTTGCGGCCGAACCGGCGAAACCACCAGTTGGGATCGCGGGCATGGGCATGGAAGTGGTCGGGGATCTGACGCATCACCCGGTCGAACGACCACCCATCCAAGCCCAACCGGTCGTCGGCCACAGACCCCAGTCGGGCCAGCATGTGCTCCACCTCCGACTCGGGAGGTTCGTTGCCATGGAACTTCCAGACCACCATGGGAACGTCGCACACTTCGCAGTCGGCCACCCAGCACGTGTCGTCCTCGTAGAACCACTCGGTGATCTTGGCGGCTTCACACAGCTCGCACTCGGGGGTGGGGTCGGGTGCAGTCATCACAGGGTATAGATCGTCACTGAGGTGCCGGGGGGAACGCTGGTCCCCGCATCGGGGGTGGTGTGGAACACGCCACCCTTCGCCGGTCCATAGACGTTGCCGAGTGTCAGACCCACTTTCTGGAGCGCCGCCGTTGCTTCTGGAACCGAGTCGCCGGTCAGGTTCGGGACCTTCACCGGTTGCGGCCCGAGGGAGACGCTCACCGTCACCGTCGACCCGAATGCCGCCGGTCCGGCAGAGGGGTCCGGCGACGTCCCGATGACCTGACCGGAGGGGATCGAGGAGCTGTAGGCGCTGCTTTGAGCCGGGACGAATCCGGCCGCGGTCAGGGCGGCGGCGGCAGTGGCATAGGAGGAGCCGGTACCGGTCACCGAAGGGACGGCGACCGGCGCATGACCCTTGGAGGTGATGATGGTCACCGTCGATCCATAGATGGCACTGGTCGCCGGGTTGGAACCAAGGATCCCACCGGCCCGTACTGACGAGCTGTACTGGGCAGCACTGTCCGGGCAGACACCTACCAAATTGACGGCCTTGAGAGCCTGGGTGGCGTCGGCACAGTTGTAATACTGGCTCAGGTTGGTGGGAATTGTCACCGGAGGCGGCCCTCGCGAGACGATGACGTTGATGGTCGACCCCTGCTTGGCCATGGCCGGGTGACTTCCGGCCTTGGCCACTGGTTGCTGACTGAGGATGAGGCCGGGCGCCATGCTGATGCTGTACTGCTCACCGCTCTGATGCACCTTGAAATGATCAGCAGAACTGGTCTTGACCGCCGCTGGAAGCGTGTGCCCCACCAGAGAAGGCACTACGTGACTGGGCGTGAAAATCTGTTGCTTGGCTGCCAATACGACTCCGGCAGCGATCAACGCCGCCACCAACACGATGAGGCCGGTAACCCACAGCCACCGACGCCTGACTCGAGTGCCACTCGTCACTTTGGTCGTAGGGGGGTCGGTTAGAGATCCTTCGGTGGGCGTCTCGTCCGATCCCTTCCGAGGAAGGAGAGGCATCGAGACACCCAGTTCGGTGGCGTCAGTTCGATCCGCGCCGCCGGCCGCGCGAACCAGGGCGCGTTCGGCGTCTCTGTGGTCGCCGACCGGAATCGCTTCAGCCAGTGCCAACGGCTCGGGTTCGGGCAGCGCGATGGCCAGGGCCTGCAGTCTCAGTGTCAGGGCGGCGGCGTCGTAGCGCTCTTCGAGTTCGGGAGCAGCTGCCCACACCAACACCTCGTTGAGGGGCCCGAGCGCTTCGTGCTCAGGCAGCAGGGTCCCCACCCGGGCCATCAATGTGGCGATGGTCGTATCGCCGACGAACGGCGCCTTTCCGGTCACTCCCTCGTAGAGCACCAAGGCGAGAGCGTAGATATCGGCTTTCCCGTCGAGAGTCCACCCCTCCACTTGCTCAGGAGCGGCATAACGGGCCGTCCCCAGGATGGCGCCCTCCGGCTCGGTCCATGTCGCCTCCGCCAGGGCACGGGCCAGGCCGAAGTCGGCGATCCTCAATCTCCGCTCGGCATCGAAGAGAAGGTTGGCCGGCTTGATGTCCCGGTGCACCAGGCCGCGGCGGTGGGCGTAGTCGAGGCCGGCGGCGGCTTCGATGCCGATGTGGACAGCCTGCTCGGGAGTGAGCAGAACGCCGGAGTCGTAGACCCGGCGGAGGCTTCCTCCGGCCAGGTACTCCAACACCAGATACGGTTCACCGCCCTCTTCGCCCCAGTCATAGACCTGAAGAATGTTCGGGTGGTTCAGTGTGGCCACCGCCCTCGCCTCAGCCCTGAACCTCTTCAGAAAGGACGAATCGCCGGCCAGGGCGGGGTGGAGGACCTTGATGGCCACCCTCCGGTGAAGGGAGACATCATCGGCTAGATACACGTGCGCAGACGCGCCGGTACCCAAGGCGGTGACAAGTCGGTAGCGGTCGCCGAGGACCCGCCCGATGGAGTCCGTAATGCTCGGCATCGTTGCCCCTAGGATACCGATCAGCGGGGCATCAGCGGTGGAGGGTGGCGCTCACCAGGGCATTCCCGTGTTCCGGTACGGGTTCGGCCGGGAGAAGGGGGATGGTCCTCGCTCACATGGAGCCATTTCGGAAATCCACGTCTTGTGCCGGTCTCGTGGGTCATGAGGCCACCGCCCAGGGCAGTGGAGGTGATGCCAGCCCGGTCCAACATGATCATGGTGATGAAGCTCTCGGGGTCGTGGGACCCCCGGGCGGCAGACCGGATCCGGCCGATGGCCGGGTTGTTCGACTCCGCGATCCCATTCGTCAGTTTCCATTCGAGGGTGGTCTCGACGGAGGATCGGTAGTGCCGGATCGTCCGGGCCAGCTTCACGAAGTGGGCGAGGCAGGACAGGCTGGCGGGGGGAACCCGACTCACAACTGGACCCCTGTCCTTGCCATGATCCCGACACCGCCGTCCCTCCCCCACTAATTACTCGGGATGGTAAACAAGTGTCGTGGCTTCTGACCTTGATACCCAACCTGACGCGATGAAATCGGCCCTGTTCGCTCTGCAGGTGTGGAAGTACAAAGAGGGCGAAGTACTGTCGTTGATGATCCATCTCGGCGATCGGCTCGGGCTGTATCAGGCAATGGTTGGACAGGGTCCGATGACCGCGGCAGCGCTGGCGGCGTCCACCGGGCTGCATGAGCGATGGTTGCTCGAGTGGTTACGAAGCCAGGCGGCCGCCTCACTCATCGATACGGTGGACGGCGAAGTCTTCGAGTTGAGCCCGGAGGCGGCAACTGTCCTGGTCGAAGCCAGCGACAGTTTGTGGTTTGCGGCCGGCGCCTTCCAAGGAGGCGTCGCCGCTCCCGACGTTGTCGACCGCCTGGCAGATGCATTCCGGACGGGGATCGGTCTCGCCTATGACGACCTCGGCCCATCGGCCGCCCATACCGTTGAGCGGATGCTGGGTCCCTGGTCCCGCTTGGCCCTGGTGCCCGTCGTTCTACCCGCCCTCGATGGCGTCGTTGCGCGTCTCGAACGTGGTGCCCGGGTCGCCGATGTCGGCTGCGGATCTGGTGTGGCTTTGCTCACCATGGCGGATGCCTTCCCCAACACCCGCTTCGAAGGATACGACCCGTCCGAGCACGCCATTGCTCGGGCTCGCGCCAAACTTGAAGAGGGATCCCAGTCCAACGTCGTCTTCCATCTCGCCGGGGCCGTCGACCTTCCGGCCGAACCCAGCTATGACCTCGTATTGACGTTGGACTGCCTTCACGACATGCCCCATCCGGCCGAAGCCCTGGCCGCCATCCGGCGGAGCCTCAATGCTGACGGGACCTTGCTCATCAAAGACATACGGTCGGGCGTCACCTGGGACGAGAATCAACGCAATCCACTGTTGGCCCTGATGTACGGGACGTCGGTCGCCACCTGTATGTCATCGGCGCTGTCAGAGCCCGGTGGGACAGGTCTCGGCACACTCGGCCTGCACCGGGAGCTGGCAGAACAGATGTGTCGGGAGGCTGGCTTCACTCAATTCACTCTTCATGATTTTGACGACCCCGCCAACCTCTATTACGAGGTCCGTCCCTGAACCGCTGAGGTGGGTTAAGCAACCGCCGGATATCCCGAGCCGACTCACTGGTTTTTTGGCATCAGCAACGGCGTGCCGAACCAGCCCCAGTAGATGCGGTGATAAGCAATCCGTGGGCCCTGGAGGTCCATGACTTCGACCAGGTCCACCTGGTGCCCGGCCGGCGTGTGTCTCGGGTACTCCCAAATCAGGGTTTGACCGTCGAAGAAGTAGCGACCGGTGCGGTACCAGCGCACGAGCTCGTTGGGGCGACCGTCGGTCCCGCTCCGGGAAGGGGCGGATCTGGTCGTGACCGGTCAGAATCCCACTCTTTTGGTCAAGGACCCGCGGGATCAATGGCGACTCCAGAACCGCGTCAGATGGGGATAGGTCCAGCGCTCCATCGATATCAGCGGCTCGAACCCGCCGGTGATCTTCGCGGTAGACGAACGGAGCGTCATCAGCGGCCGCTGTCCGAACGGGAGGGGATGAGGATTCGGTCAAGGCATCGACGATAGGGCTCCGAGCACTTGCCCGTGATCAACTACGTATGACGCGGTTCTCCGTGACTCGGTGCGATTCTGAAGAAACGAAGGCAACCGTCAATCGGCACTGAAGAGAGCAGCAAGCGACGCAATATCGTCGGGGCTTTCGGGCTTGGCCGTAATGCGCATGATGTTGCCGTCCACCTCCTGAACCACGTCCCAATCGACGAAAGCGCAACACTGTCGCTC